>Ga0206881_10277_pt1 | contig 12712 bp, 13 predicted proteins | sample Alteio_BWOrgCont_3_FD_152867 | JGI IMG/M metagenome (GOLD analysis project Ga0206881, IMG submission 152867) | Enriched cells from forest soil in Barre Woods Harvard Forest LTER site, Petersham, Massachusetts, United States -... | ecosystem: Environmental > Terrestrial > Soil > Temperate forest >...
AAAATACGTTTTGCTCTACGAAAGCTTTGGTTGGACCCAGCCGGTGAGCATCCACCTGCCGTTGATTCACGGCTCGGACGGCAAAAAGTTGAGTAAGCGCCAGGGCGCGGTCTCTCTCTCCGACTTCCTCGACAAAGGATACTTGCCGGAAGCGATTCTCAATTACATCGCGCTTCTGGGCTGGAGCCCGGGAGATGACAGCGAGTTTTTCACGCTCAATACCTTGATCGAGCGCTTTGATGTCGCTCGGATCAACAAGTCGCCCGCGGTTTTTGACGAAGTGAAACTTAAGCACCTGAACAGCCTTCATCTGCGGGCGATGGATCCGGGAGCGTTCACGGAGCTCGCGCTGAAGTACATTCCCGTCGAAGTTCGGGATCGTTACGATGTGAAGAAAGTCAGCGCTCTCGTGCAAACTCGGGTCGAGCGCTTGGCGGATATCCCGGAGCTTCTGACTTTTCTAACCGCGATGCCGTTTCCTTACGACAAGGCTTTGTACGAGCATAAGAAGATGAAGACGACGCCCGAAAGTTCGCGCCCCGTTTTGGCGGACATGCGCGCGAAGCTTGCGGCGCTTCCGGGCTGGGATCACTCGGGACTCCATCAGATCATGATGGACTACGCAGTGGAGAAGGGGATCAAGAACGGACAGGTGATGTGGCCGGTGCGAGTCGCTCTGACCGGACTTCCCTCGAGTCCGGGGGGAGCGGTAGAAGCGGCCGAGATCCTGGGTCGCGACGAAACCCTCGCGCGATTGGATCGATCGCTTTCTCTTCTCGCCTAGGCAGCCTCTCCACGCTGGATTTCGCGCCGGGCGGTGAGTTTGAAAGCCGCGAGTTGCACCCCGACCATCAAAAGCAGAAGCCCGGTCTTGCTGAGCGGAATGCTGTAACTCTGGTACTGATGTTCCACGCCCCCGTGATTGCTGGTCACCATCTCGGGCTTGAGATCAAAGAGCGAAAAATGTCCGATCGTGATGGATCGAGTGCTGTCATCCGCGGTTTTTTGAGTGAAGTCATAACGAACCGTACTCAGCGCAAAAAGCGAGATCAGCACCGCGAGCATGATGAGAAAGGTCTGTCGCGAAGCATGCCCGACGATCCGTTCCTCACGCTCATCGCGTTCGCGGATGTTGGCAAGCTTGACCAGCGTCCGTTCCCGATAATGAGAGTTGAAAGTCAGCGCCAGGAAGAAGTAAATCCCCGCCACCAGCCAAGCCATCATGACGACGGCAAGTAAGAGGACCAAGTTCGGGAACTTTACGATCGACTCCATGAAGTCGAACTGGCTGCAGAAGATCACGGCGACCGCGAAGGGGAGTAAATAAATAAATGTTTTGGTGAGGATCTGACTGACTTGTTTCATGACTGGGACTCCTGATTGGGGGTTTCTTGGACGAAGAAGACGTCTTCGAGCGGTTTGCCGAAGTGACGGGCGATCCGGAATGCGAGCTCGAGCGACGGATTGTATCCGCCCCCCTCGATCGCGTTGATCGTCGCGCGGGTTACTCCGATGGCGTCGGCCAGTTCCTGTTGGGAAAGCCTTCGCTCTGCCCGGCAGACATGCACTTTCGATTCGATTTGAAGAACGGTTTTAGTTTTCATCTGAAGCCATTTGTATATCTTATTTATCTATAAGTAAAATAAATTATACAAAAAATTCAATAAAGTATTCAACTTGAATAAGATCAACGGGTTGGAGTGTTGCACCCCTGGGTCTGGTGTGAAACGCTATAGGGGATTTGCGACACTTTCTTATGGTGTCTTGCGTTAAGTTGTCGAATCTATTGAGCCTGAGATCAGGCGTCCTTCTTGCGATTACTAAACCCAGTTAACGAACAGAAGGAGAAGAGTATGAAAATCAAAGCTGCTTTCGTGATTGCGCTGTTGGGACTTGCAGTTGCTCCGGTTCTTCAAGCCCAGGCTTATGGTTGGGGAGGCGGCCACTGGATTCATGATCGCCATGAAGGGCGGTTGGGTTGGTGGTGGGTCGTGGGACCGGCTTGGACTTTCTACCCAAGACCCTATCCGGTTTATGTCACTCCGGCTCCGCAAACCGTGATCGTCGAGCAACCCGCGGCTCAGCCCCAGGTTGTGATGGCGGCGCCTCCTGCTCCCCAAGCAATGACTGCACCTCCCGCGCCGGCGCAAGTCATTCCAGTGATGTACTACTGCAGAGCGACCGAGACTTATTATCCAGAGACAATGACTTGCCCGGGCGGTTGGTCGACGTCGGTCGCGGGTACGCCGCCTTCGCCGACGAAATAGGTTTTTGGATAGGTTCTTACTCGGAGAGAATGCTGACGAAGTGAAAGCTTTCGCGAAATTCGCGAAAGGTCTTAGCGCGGGGAAAGAAAATCATCGCTTCGGTGCGCTTACCGGGCTGCGAGACGAAGAGCAGGCTGATGCCGCTTTGAGCGATGCCGTGAACGCCGAGACCGGCTGAAGGGTCGGACTTTTTGACGACGTATTTCTGGTCTTGGTAATCGAGGGCAAGGAAGCCTTGAAGCACGCTTTTCTTCAGGGATCCGTAGGTGTCGGAAACGCTGATGCCGACGTATTGTTGGGCTTCGGCGACTTCGATTTCGACGATCTCGTTTTTTTCGAGATCGAACTCGGCATTGCGGGGAATCGCGCGCCTAAAATATGCGCCGTCCAGAACCGGAGCGTCGAAAATCGCGTTCATCACCAGTTCGTCGACTGCTTTTGCGGCCTGGGCGCAGAGGCGGGGAGTGATCCCTTTTTTGACCAGAAAAGACTGGACCGCCTCTACCGCGGGGCCTTTTTGCGTCGACTTCGTGATGCTGATCTTCTGGCTTTTGGTGAGGCCCGGGAAAAATCGCAGTAGCCCAAAACGTTGGGTCACCAGCGAAGCCTGGATCAGCTTTGAACACACGAGCGGTGCGGGCTTCTCGTAGCGATTGCGCAAGAGATGGCCGTAACTGCGGCAATTGGCGAGGTGCGGATATTTGGAGACGGCCTGAGCCGCGATCGCAAAAATTCGCGCGGGCGAACCGAAGTAGGTCAGAGGTTCCTGAGTTTTCTTGAAAAGCGCTTCGCCCCGAATATTCCACAGCACGATGGTTGCCGGAAATTCGATCAGGATATCCTTGATCTTCTTGGGATCGGTGGTGACGTCAAAAGGAAGGGTGTTGGTCGCCGCAAGATACTTGGCGAACTTGATATCATCCGGATCTTCCGAGATCACAAGCAGATGTCCGTAGAGCACGGCTCAAGTGTAACTTGGATTACCGGGTATTCCCATCAGAAATCAACCAAAGGTGAAGGCAAAGGCGTTTATGCCGGGCTCCAGAAATTCGATCTCAAAGGTGTGATCGATGATAGGAGTTTGGCTACTCTGCCGGATGAGCTGATAAAGCCGCTGTTCCCGGACAATTCCGTCTCCGTGAGCGTCGACGTCTTGGCCCGCGCTTTCTGCTGGTTCGCGCCCGTCGATCCGGACGCGAAAGCGCACAGTTTTGCCGGGTACGGCGGGGCCCATGACGAGATGCAGATCGCGTGCGTGGAAGCGAAAGCGAATCGCGCCTGGTTCGCGAGTCAGGGAGATGTTTTCGTCGCTGATTTTCCAATCTCCGCGGATCGTCCAATGGTTGAGCGCGAGTTCATTGTTGGGTTTTTTTTGGGCTTCTTCGACAAAACCTTGGGCTCGCTCGCTTCCGAGATAGGTTTCGGGCGAGCGAACTTCCGCAGAAAGGCTCGGAGCGCGGATGTCCTTGCTTTCGAGAGGAGGGGAGTTCGCTGCGGGGTTCTCGGCGAGAAGAGGTTTTCCATCCCTTTCGGCGATGAGGGCTTGAATGACTTTTTCGGACTGATCGTAACTTCCTTCGCCAAAATGGTGATGCCGGATCACGCCCTTGGCGTCGATAAAGTAGTGAGCAGGCCAGTAGCGATTGGCAAAGGCGTTCCAAATTTTGAAGTCGTTGTCGAGCGCGACGGGGTAGGTGACGCCGAGGTCTTTGACGGCTTTTTGCACATTTTCGGAAGACTTCTCGAAAGCAAACTCGGGAGAGTGAACGCCGATGACGACCAGTCCCTGGTCTTTATACTTCTGCGCCCAAGCTTCCACATAAGGAAGCGAGCGCAGGCAGTTGATACAAGAATAGGTCCAAAAATCGATGAGAATGATTTTGCCCCGAAGCGCTTCGCGGGTCAGCGGTGGAGAATTGAGCCACTGCACAGCTCCGGAGAGATCCGGAAGCGGGCCTTCATCGTCGAGGAAAACTTCGGGCTTGGGCGCTGATTTTTCGGAGCTGGTAAGGGAGACAAGTTTTTGCTCGAGGTCATCGGTGTGAACGCGCGAGAGCCGAGTCAAGATCCCGCGATCCCACCCGAGTGCGATGGCGAGCACGCCCAAGAGAACGAGTGAACCCAGCGTTCTTCTCACCCAGAGATCGGCGCCGAGATATTTTTTCATCGATTTGAGGAGTTTCCCGCCGGCAGCGAGAGCGAGCGCGAGTGAAGTCGCCGCACCCAAGGCGTAAGCCAGGAGAAGAAAACTCGTGCCGACACTCGCGCCTTGGATGGCCGCGCCGGCGAGGATCAAGCCTAGGATCGGACCCGCGCACGGAGCCCAGAGAAGGCCGGTGGCGATGCCGAGGATGAAGGATTTGAGAAAGGTTTTCTGGACAGCGCTCTGAGTGGTTCCTTGACCGAGGCGATCTCCGAATCGGGTGATGGGGTGGGTGAGTTTTTCGGCAAAGCTGGGCAGCAGCAACGAAAAAGCCACCAAGGTCAAAAACCCGAGGGCAAAGATCCGACCCCATTCATTGGCGTGGGTAGCCCATTGCCCGCCCACGACAGCGAGGGTGGAAACGAGACTAAAGGTCGCCGCCATGCCCGCGAGCAGGGGAAGACTCTCTTTGCGAAAGGCCCTCCCGTCCGAGCTGCTAAAAACGAAGGGAAGAACGGGCAAAATGCACGGACTCAAAATCGTAAGTAAACCGCCAATATATGCGAGAATCCAAAGCAGCATGAGGAAGGCCCACCTTCATATAAGGATAATTCGATTCTAATCGAAAGAAGTTACACCCCTTAGCGAAAAGACGTTTCTTCGGGGGGATTTGGGGGTATTCCCCGGATACTCAACTGACCGGTGACATTGGGGCATTCTTAGAGTAAAAAGGGCAAAGCAGTCTCCGATGGGAAATCGTCCAATGGTAGGACTCCAGACTCTGACTCTGGCTATCTAGGTTCGAATCCTAGTTTCCCAGCCATTAATTCTGAACATGATCCGCACCTTTCCGGTGCGGATCACTTAAAAACAAACTGACGATAGATTCTCAAGTCAAACTCAATACATTAAAGGTTCTTCTCGGTCCGTAGTGGGTCTTTTCAAAAAACAAATCAAGAACAAGCGTGTAGAAGCTGGATCCGATAATTATCGGGGTTTCTATACCCATAAGCCCTTCTTTTCAAAGCAGAAGCTTTACAGTTAAATCCCTCGAGTCTGGCGTTGCCCAGTAAGTAACGTCGCTCGAAGCACGAACCTCCCCATTAGCGCCCGAAGGGCGCTTTCAGCAAAGAATATGCAATTTTAAAATCGTCTCTTTCCTAGCTGAGGACGATTCCTGTTTTTTCGACGGTGATCTTGCGATCCGATACGATCATCTGATGATTGACGTGTTTGATATCGACACCCAGGGCTCGAAGCTGATTGACGAGTTTTTGAATTTTTTGTTCATGAGGATCTCCTCTCATGTACCCAATCTCCCGATATTCTTGTCCACCTAAGATCAAGTAAATGGCTCTGGCGAGGCGGTTCGCGATTGCCACTTTTGCTTTATTTGCAGAACCCAGCCTAAAGACGAGCTTGTTGTATTTGGCCCGGTAAAACGTACCCCTCTTCATTTTGGCTCCATGAGCCGCTTGAATCAGGAGTTTTCTGAGGTGGGGGTTTCCGGGTCGGCACTTTGATCTTTTTTTTTACCAGCACTCTCGTTGTTTCCTGCCGCAACTCCCGCCCATGCTGCAAACGACCTCTCATCCGCAATGGGTTTCCAGTAAACACCGGTCGATTCCATTACGACGTCTTTTACGCCCATTTCCCTGAGTTTAATGCCACACTTCATCAGCTCTTCGGTAAACGTCAAACACTCGAACTGTTCAACTCCCGGTTCCGACTCCGGATCTCCGATCAGTACTGTGATCGCAAGCATCTCTTTATGAACATCAACTCCAGCAACATGGGTTCGTAAGGCTTCCATCTTCTTTTACTCCTGACACCAGAAGGAAGTGGGTGGCACTGTTCAAACCTTGCCCAACGAAGAAATAATCTCCATCCCATGGTTCTTTAAGCACCCACTCAGCCAACTTAGATCTCGAACTTGTCGATGGAACCAAAATGCGTTGGCCCCACCGAATCAGTCCATAACAATTCCGGCCTTTTTATCTGGCGGCATTCCTATAAATCAGGTTCCACCCAACGTCAAACGGAGCCAAAATCCAGGGAATCAAGGGAACTTACGTCCGAAATGGTGCGCGCCGCGCGCGCGTGGGAATTAGCGAGTGTTTAGTGGGGGACACCGACCTGTGAAGCGTTTATAATCTGAGGATCGAAAAGCTGCGGAGCTTTTTCGTTGAGTTGTTTCCATCGAGTCGGCTCACCCTCCGCATTTTCTCGCTTGCTGTGTTGAGCAAGTGCAATGTCGTGAAACATTCGGATGACAGCATTCGGAGTTATTGAGTCAGTAATTTTTTTACAATTTTCACGACTCGCGGGCTTTTCCGGTCTCGGCAAGGTGCTCGACACAGGATTGTTGTGATAGCAATCAGCTCCTAGAAAATTACAAAGGGACGTCGTGCTGTAGTAAGAATCTAGATCGCCCCAAGTGCTTTTTTTCTGTTGTACATCCATTTCAAAACCGGCCACCAATCCTTCGGTAGATCCAAAAAGCTGAAGGAAGATAGTGCCCTGGTCTTTGAGATATGTGAGTCTTCGGACTCGGCTCAAACTCGTTGTTCAGAATCGAGAAAAATCCCAGTGGTTTCAAAATCTCTTCGACTCTGCTTTTGAAGGAATCGTCGTGCACGAGGGAGGTCGAATCGTTGACGCCAATGAGTCCTTCGCCCGGATTTTTGGGTACCTGCGGGAGGACGTGATCGGAAAAAATGTGCTGGACTTTGTCTCCCATGACTTCCAACGCGTCGTATCCGATAAGATCGCCTCAACGTCGGAGGAGCCTTACGAAAGCAATGGGCTGAGGAGGGACGGAACCGAAATTTGTATAGAAATACGAGGGAAAAAACATTTCATGCAAGGACGGTCATTGAGATTGGCGGCGGTTGTCGATGTCACCGCGCGGAAAAAGAGCGAGCACGACCGCGTGCTGTACGAGGCGTCTCAGGAGGCGGTCCGGACTCGCGACGAGTTTATTTCAATAGCTTCCCATGAATTGAAGACTCCTCTGGCAATCATCAAAATACGGACACAGATGACCAAGCGTAGCGTTGCCAAGGAGGGCTTGAGCGCATTGAACTCGGAAAAAGTGAAACAGTTTGTCGATTTGATGGACCGTCAGGCAGATCGATTAGTTCGGCTTGTCGAGGATATGCTCGACGTTTCCAGAATTTCTTCGGGTAAATTGCGGATGAACTGGGAAGAATTCGATTTGGTTTCTCTGGCTACGGAGATCGTGACGTCCATGAACAGCACGGCAGGGGAGGAGCAAGGCCAGGTGTCGATTACATTATATGGCATAACTTCTGACGTAACTTCGGGCCCAGTTTCGGGGGCGCTTCCGATTTGGGCCGACCGCTTCCGCATCGAGCAAGTGCTCGTGAATCTTCTTGCGAACGCCTTGAAATACGGCAAAGGAATGCCGATTCAATTGGAGATTCGATCCGAAACGGATGCAGTCAAGCTGATTGTCCGAGATCAAGGCATGGGCATTGCCAAGGAAGATCAAACACGGATTTTCGAAAGGTTCGAGCGCGCGGTTTCGTCGGCAAATATCAGCGGGCTCGGGCTTGGTCTCTACATCTGTAAATACATCATCGAGGCTCATCATGGAACAATCGAGGTCGAAAGCGAATCAGGAAAAGGCGCGAAGTTTTCGGTGACTCTTCCAAACTCGCCCCTTAAACTTCTGAAAAGGGAGGGGTTAAAAAGCGGTTATGGAAAGAGACGTAAAGAGTCAGGTGATCGATGAGACCCTGCTTATTTTTAGTCGTGTTCCAAGTCCTTCTGAAGAGTCGGCTCATGTTGGCTCTCAACATGGCGCAGGTATGATTCAGCGAAAAGAGAGGATCAAATTTGAGCTTCTTGAGTTCTCCCTGCCCCGTGATTGCGCCTCTTCCTCCTTTCACCCGAACGTGTTTCGCGAACGGATGATGCCTCTTTAAGTGAGCCGGGTAATGAGGATTCTCGTCCGAAGTCCAAGTGCACTCAGGCGTCACCCAGGCCTGGAGCTCCCTCATGAACCGCTCCCACTTCTCAGGCCGTTCATCGATGCGGTAGCCGTATTTTCTCCGTGAAATCGTCGCCAAATGCCCTTGAGCGGGCATGGAGGAGACGGCAAACTGGAGAATCTTCCGGGTCTTGGGTTCCACTGCGAGTGTCACACTCAAGGGCTTACACTTCGTGTGCTCGCTCGTTTCCAGGTCATCGAACTGGATCTCAGAAAGAGGACGGTTCTTGAGGGTGGCCTTGAGGAACTCTTCGTGATTTTTTCTCTCCCGCTCGGCGAGGAACCGGATTTTTCTGACGACCGTCTTCCGGGTCACTTTGAGCTCCCGGGCCAGCCGGGTCTGAGTCATACCGGAACAATAGAGGCGATATAAACGGAAGTTCAATCGTCTTTTCTTCTGATAGCGATCGAGTCTTAAGGTGGTGGTCGAGAAGTAGTTCTTGCAACATCTGCAAAAAAACTTGGAGATCCACCGGCTATCTGAGCTCCGGTGGAAGGAGCCATTTCGGACAATGAGTTTGATTTTTGGATTTCTCACGACGTGTGAGCTGCATTCAGGATCAGGACAAGCGATTTTCATGTCCTCTGCTGTGAACGGTGCATGCCAAGGTAGGCTCTCTTCCCTTCAGAAGCTTAAGGGGCGAGTTTGTGAAAACTTACGTCGTGGGAGGCGTGAATACTTTCATCAAAGCCTCGAGCGCGGCTTCGTCATAGTACTCGGGGTTGAGGGATGTGAGACGTCGAATCGCTTCGGCTGGACCGAATCCCGGTGAGTTCGGATTTTTTATCGCCAAATTGCAGAATGCATTTGCTAACCCGACAACTTTGGCAAGCGGGTGGATTTTCGTCCTTCTCAGATGGGCCGGGTAACCTAATCCGAGACAATTTTCATGATGCTCGTGGACGATCTGGAGAACATCCGTCGGAATGCACTGGAGCTGCTTGAGGATCTCCACCCCTCGGATGGGATGGGTTTCCAGCAATGAGACTTCGTCCGCCGAAAGATCCGCACGAACTTTATTGAGAATTTCCTTAGGGATTTCTTTTTTCCCGACATCGTGCAATAGCCCCCCTATCGAGAGTTTGGAGCGCGTGGAGGCCGAGTGCCAACCCAATCTTTTTCCGATCATCGCGGAATAGAAACTCACGCCTACACTGTGAGCATAGAGGTGGTCCGTGTGACCCGCGAGGCTCGCGAGTAAATTGACCGCACCCGCATTGTCACTCAAAAGGCTAACGCCATTTTCCACGAGAGCTCGGGCCTGCATATAGTCTTCTTCTTTTATTTCACTCGTATGCATATTTTGCAGCAAAACCTCAGTGGTGTGCTTGACGAAGGCAATCTTTTTTTGGTGCTCGATTTTCTCCGAGTGCGTGACCGCGCTGACGAGAGTGAGATTAAAATCGAGGTACTTTTTGAAGTCCTCCTTTAGCATATAAAGGAAATGAATCCCTTTGTTCTTATAGACCTCGATCCGATCGCGAGGAATGCTCTCTCCACTGTGAGCTATCTTGATGTATTTGCTCTCAGCGATCCGAATATAGATGTCGAATTTCATTTCATTGCCTGAAACAAAGTCTTCTATGCCGATTTTACAGAAATCAAGGTCGAGATTTTTCTTTTCCTCCTTCTCTTGAGGTTTCGGAAAACAAGATTCGATCGTCTGCAAAAGCTCCTGGGTTTTGAAGGGCTTGGCTAAGAAACCGTCGGCCCCTAATTGCGCCGCTTCCAGGGTCTCCAAAATTTCGGCAAATCCTGTCATCAGCACCACTGGGAGGGGGCGTTCCTTTTTGATCCAGTGGAGGAGCTCGATTCCGCTCATTTCGGGCATTCGAATATCTGAGAGCACCATATCGAACTGATCCAGCGATAGTATTTGCTGCGCGTGCTTCGCGTTTTCGGCGCATGAGGGCAAATGCCCGTGATGAGCGAGGCTTTTCTCGAGAATTTGCCGGAAATAATAGTCATCATCCACGACGAGAATGCGGCGGGCCTGCACTGAACCGTGGATTTTGCTGTCTTTCTTTTCATCGGTCATGACGAGTCTTTTCCATCCGAAGTTTAAAAACCTTGCGAGGCAATTGCCGTTTTCGAGGCCAAAAGAAGGGCCTTCCGGTCGAATGGCTTGTGAAAGACGGCCTCGGCACCCCAGTCTTTTGCTCCGTCCAAGCCTAACTCGGTATAGGCGGTAATCAAAATCACGGGAGGAAAAGCCGGATATTTCTCCCGTATCCGATTGAGCAGCTCTATTCCGTTGCCGTTTGCCATTCGAATGTCCGCGACGACGAGATTCACCTTTTCCGATTGAACGATTCTCCAGGCCTCATTTCCACTCTCCGCCACAAGGATACGAAAGCCCTTCCTCTGAAAATCGAAAGCTATCGCGGTCCGATGAGTGATGTCGTCATCCACGAGCAATACTGTCGGAATCGGCGAAGAAGAAGCTGTATCACGGCTGTTTTCTGAAAAAGTGCTCATGTTTGTCCGGCGCTCGGCCGCTCACTGGTTTGGAATAAATGCCATGGGTTTTTTCGTTTTAATGTATTCAAGGATTAGCTCTCTCTCGGCGTGACCTAAATAGGTGAACTCGATTCCGCATCCCGCAGAAGACTTGGAGTCCTTCGAGGAAATACGGACCCATCTCACAATGCCACTTCCATTTAATGAGGGTCCGTCATTGGAAAACCCGATCTTGAACTCAACCGAGTCGTTGACATTCGGGCACGTGTTCTGAGGAAGGCAGACAAACATTCCCCCTCTTCCAATGCTGATGACCTGGGCATCCAATGCCTGAGAAAGACCTTGGACATTCAGAGCTATATTCAACTCGGTGTCGACTCGATCTGAAGAGTCGCTCCATCTCGCTTCCGGAGGCACGAGGAGCCGCGAAACGGTCTCCTCCAAGACTTTTCGATCCAACGGCTTGCTGAATAAAGCCTCGGCTCCTTTATTATAGGCTTCCTCGGTCGAGAGTTCCGAGTATCCGGTGACCAGTAGAACGATAGGAGTGTGCAGACTGCTCTTCCGGGTACGGTCGAGCAGCTCGACGCCGTCACCTCCGGGCATTTGGATATCGGAAATGACTACGTCCACGTGTTGGGATTGGATGAGATCGAACGCCTCCCTGCCATTCGCCGCTACCAAAGTCTGGTATCCCTTTCGTTTGAAGGAGAGTTCCAGTGCAGCCCTGAAATCAGGCTCGTCGTCCACGAGAAGGATTTTGGTGTCGGCCGGCGGTTTGGGAGGCAACGCTTTCGTGAGCGCGGTAGTCATAGTTACGCCGCCTTCTTGGATTGGATATCGCTTTGCGCGGCGCTAGCCTTGGGTAAATTGAGGACGAACCGAGTGTTCTCGCAACCGCCATCCAAAGTGAGTTGCCCGCGATGATCGTCCACGATTCCTTTTGAGATGCTGAGGCCGAGGCCGGTTCCTTTTCCGATCTCTTTTGTGGTGTAGAAAGGCTGGAAAATCTTATTGCGCGCCGGTTCAGCTATTCCGTTACCGCTGTCGGTGATGGAAATGCTGACGTAGTCACCTCGAGTTTCGGCTGAGATTTTAATCCACTTCTCCTTCAGCGGGAGAACGGCGTCGCACGCGTTGCTGACGAGGTTGAGTAATACTTGGGAAATCTGAACGGGCCGGCACTGGATTTTAACGTCGTCCCCGATCGGTTCTAAGACGACCTTCACGTTGTTATGCTTGAGCTTCTCTCGGCACAGGGTCAGGGTGCTTTCTACAATCTGGTTCAGAGGAGCCGAGGAGAAGGCGTCGAGACTCCCATCCCTGGAGAATGTTTTCAAGCCTTGAATAATCGTTCCGATTCTATGTACGGTTTGACCCACAATCTCGGTCATTTCAGAGACCATCTTGCGGTCGATTGTTTCCTCGTTGACCAGCTCTTGAAGTTGTTCGGCGATCATTCCTATGGTTCCGAGAGGCGTGTTGATTTCATGGGCGATGCCGCCCGCCATCTCGCCCAAAGCCGACATTTTCGCCGTCGTGACGAGCTTTGCCTCAGCATCGACGAGCTGCTGAGTTCTCTCTTGTACCTTGTGGTCAAGACCGCGGTTGAGTTCCCCCAAATCCCGCTCCGCGCGGGTAAGCCGCAGAAATACCTTGGCCTTGGCCAAAAGCTCTTCTGATTCGAACGGCTTGGTCATGTAGTCGTCCGCGCCGACTTCATACCCTTTGAGCCGTTCTTCGATCATGGCTTTTCCCGAAACCAAAATGACTTTGGTCAACGCGAGTTTCGGGTTGGCCCTGATTTTTTTGCAAACCTCGTAACC
>Ga0206881_10279_pt1 | contig 12521 bp, 8 predicted proteins | sample Alteio_BWOrgCont_3_FD_152867 | JGI IMG/M metagenome (GOLD analysis project Ga0206881, IMG submission 152867) | Enriched cells from forest soil in Barre Woods Harvard Forest LTER site, Petersham, Massachusetts, United States -... | ecosystem: Environmental > Terrestrial > Soil > Temperate forest > O...
TTATCCTGCGCCATGCAGGGAAGAGTGAGGATCATAAAAGACGCGAGAGTGCAAACGCTTATGCCATACCGTTTCATTATTGATTTGCCTTGAAGAGCAGATTTTCGGCCCAACCATGTTGGGTTTTGCCTGGGGTGCTTAATGCTGCTCGCAAAGCAGGTGGTTGTCAACGACAGCCGCGGGCGGAGTTACTGTGGCGGCCGGATCATCGCCCATAAGTGACTGGTGTAGGTGAGTGCGATCCCACCCTTGACGCAAAAAGCAAAGACGCGTCAAAAGATGGGGCACTCCAATGCGTGGTTGTGAGAGAGAAGGACAAAAGCACGGGTGATGCACCCGCTCATTTTCCTTATGCTCAAAGAGCGAATCGAGGTACAGCGCCCGCTATTGCCAGAGAATGAAGTTCTCGTCGCTTACTTCTTCGCCAGCGAATAAACCACGTTGATCGTCGTCTTGACCTCGACGGGATCGCCATTGAGAAGAAACGGCTTGTAGATCCATTGCCGCACCGCGTCCAGGGACGATTGTTGAAGCTCTTTCGGACCTGACGCGACTCTCAGTTCCTCAACCGTGCCATCCTTGCCGATCACCGCGTCCAGCACGACGGTGCCTTGTATCCCTTCTTTTTTGGCCTCTGCGGGATACTTGGGAACAGGGCCAGAGATCTTGTTTCCGGCCATGTCTGACGCGGAGACGGTGAGAGGACTATGAGGCGGAGCTTTGTCGCCAGCGGCTGCGGAGCCGGCATCGACGTGCATGCTCAGCGCTATTGCCGACGCGCAGGTTCCGATTCCAAAGACTGCGCAGGCGAGCACGATGGCGAATCGCCGCACGCCGCGGATTTCGTTCTGCTTCTTTGACAGCTTCATAACTCTCCTTTCGAAGGTGTTGGCATCGAGGATTCCGATGGCGTGAGGGGTTCTACGCGGCAGTCCGTGCATGAGCAGGGAGGCAAGGCGCAAGAGCGATCGCGCATATTCATTTCGTCCGGAGATGTCGGCAGCCATCTGGTCGCAAACCATCTCACGGCTTTCCGTGACTCGTTCGCGAGTGAGCCAGAGCACCGGATGATAGCTCACAGGGAGCGAAAGCAGTTCGTAAACGAGGTTCTTCAGGAAGTCGTTGCGATGCAGGTGCGCAAACTCATGCGCCATTGCCGCGTGCAGTTCGGGCTCCTGCAAGCTGGTCGCCGTGCCGGCGGGAAACAGCACGAGTTTTTTTCGGAAGAACCCGATGGTGACCGGGCCGAAGATCTGGGAGGAAGTCGCAATCGACACGTCGGCGATACCGAACCGGGCGGAGCATTGTGCCCACTGGAGGGTGGCCTCAGGACTGAGCGGCATCATCTCAACTTCCCGGCGCAAGCCCGCAAGTTTTTTCCATCTCCAGGCAAACCGGGCAGCGAAATAAGCGATGGTCGCGCCATAGGCAATTGCGATAGCCGCAAGCAGCTCTCCCGAGAGATGCCATGCGCCCACCGGCGTCCCTGCGCCCATGACTACAGATACATGCGCTTCACCAGCGTGGCGGGCATTGCCGGCCCAAGAGAAGAGCGTTTGCAGCCAGCCCTGCGGCAAGGCAGAACACGCCGGAAGCAGACATTGCAGCAGCAGGACACTTACCCACATCCGGTGCTCCGCCGCGGCTCCGGCTGGCCTGAGCGCCCGCGCGGCGAGCCAACCGGCGGCAAAGAGCAGCGGGATCTGCCAGAGGGAGTTCAGAAGATAGGTCAGAAGCCAGGATTCGAAGTCTTTCATGATTCGCTCGCCCCCCTGTTAAAGCGTTCGGTCAATTCGGCTAATTTCCGGGCATCGATATGCCGGTTTTTGAGCAGGCTCATGACCAGCTCTTCGCTTGAACCGCCGAACATGCGGTCAATCAGGTCGCGCAGGCCTTGTCCCAGCGCCTTTTTTTCGCTGACCTTGGCGCTGTAAACGTAGGCGCGGCCCTGCAGCCGGCGCTTCAGCTTTCCTTTGCGCTCGAGGATATTCAGCATGGTCTGCACAGTGGTGTATGCGAGTGGAGGATCGAGATCGGCCTGCACGGCGCCTACGGTGCCGCCGCCGTGTCTCCAGATCACCTGCATGATCTTCAATTCAAGCTTCGTAAGTCCGGCCTTGTTCGATTCTTTCGTCATCCGCGATCTCCTAAACAGTTAGGAGATTAGGCCCGGGAAAGGTGAATTGTCAACTAAGAATTTAGGAGTATGGAATGCGGTGTGTATGGCGGGGAGGACTTCGGCTTCGTCAAAGTGGCGTTAGTTCTGACCGGTTGATTCGCGAAGTACGGCCGCACTGGCGGCCGGCAAAGTAATCAGGTCAGACTCCAACCGTTCCCCTGTTTTCGGCAGCCAGCGGCACTGCGCATCGACCTGTGCACCAGCAAATTGCTCTCCGTCCTTGCTGGTAAGGCTGGGCGCTGTCAGCCGCAGCACCTGCGCGGAGTGCAGTCCCAGTCCGGCGATCGATACCGAGGTCTGATTCTCCTGACTCCAGTTCAGAATTACGACCGACCGCACCCGGCCTCGCTTCCTGACCGCATAGGCTGTCAGTTCGGAGCCTGGTGCCGTGATCTCAACGGGAAGCATCTCGGCACCGTCGGCACCCGCGGCTGCGAAGGCCAGCATTCCGTAGTACGGAGCGCCTGTTGCGACTTGTCCATCAGCCTCGGTCCGGATGGGCGAGTAAGAACTGAGAAACCCGAGCTGGTTCACCTCGGTTTCGAGATTCACGCCGGCGCATCCGTACTGTGCCAGCAGCAACAGGTAATCCAGTGTCCAGAGGGCACCTGCGAAGGTATCGCTGAGACCTGGATGGCCGCCTCCGAAGAACGAATTTGTCTCGCACATTCTCCATGGGATTCCGCTGTCGTGCGAAATCTGCCGCAGTTTCTCAAGCTTGCCTCTCAGGATAGGATCGGGCTGCATCAATTGCTCCAGCGTGGCCTTGCGCTGGTCGCCCAGATAGAAGTGCGTTGTGAGGAGCTGAACGTCTCCGTGCGCCTGGCCGGCCATTTCCTGCACCCACTGAACGGATGCGGCGGTATCGGGTGCGGCAAATCGCAGACCGGGGATCGCGGCCAGAATCGCGCGATGCCACTCCCGATATTCGGTCAGATATTGTGGGAAGTCCCAGGGAGCCTTGCGCAGCGGGTGAGCGCCACGACCGTAGTTTTCGACCTCGTTGCCCAGCTCGATCGCTTCCAGCCGTGGCCCGAGAATGCTGTGAACTGCCCTCGCCTCGGCAAGCGCATCTTCCAGAGTGCCGCTGCCGAAGTTAACGCTCCAGATCGCCGTCCATCCGGTCGCATCCAAAAAGCCGCGAAGCTGTTCCAGGCTGGCCCGGCTGATGACGGTATCCTTGGGCTCGGTACGGATTGGCCCAGCGGGCGCGTAATTCGTAAAGTCCGCCACAATTCCGCCGAAGCGAAAGACGCCGCGGCTGCCGAGATTGCGCACGAGCTGAACGTACTTCGTATCCTGCGCACTGAGCAACCCGAGCTGCGCCGCAGACGACATTTCGTAACCGAGGCCGATGAAATTCTCCGGTACCGGCGTGGCTGATGCTGCGGACGATAGACGCAGCGAGGCCTGCTTTCCCTCTTGCGGAAGGCCGCGCAGTCCAAGGGTGGAGGCTGCGGCTCCCGCCGAGAGCACGAGCGTGGAGCGCAGAACAGAGCGCCGCGTCAGCATGTCGAAGCGTCTCCCGTTAATCTGCCCGAGTATAAATGGGCGCACAGAAGGGCAATGCCTTCACCTTTGCGTGCGAGCTGCTTACGATGCGGCGCGGGGTGAGGCTGGTGGCAGCTTCCAGCCCACGAGGGCGATTAAGAGGGTAACGAGAAGGATGGACGCGATCAGGGCGACGCAGGCGGGCCATTTTCCAAGTTCCCACGCGTAGCTGGGAATGACGCCGCCGGCGGTTCCTCCCAGGTAGTAGCAGCAGATGTAGAGCCCGGCGGCGGAGGCGCGGGTTCCCGGCGGTGCGGCGTGGCGCAGGAAGCTGTTGGCGGTCGCCTGCGCCATGAAGACTCCGGTGCAGACGAGTCCGAGGCCGGCGACAGGGAGCGGCTGAGGGTGAGGAGTACGCCGGCCAGTGAGGCGCAGATGGCGACGGCGATGCCCGCACGCATGCCGATGCGGGTGACGAGATATCCGCCGCCAGGAGTGACGATGAGGCCAATGAGATAGATGGCGAAGAGGTAGCTGAGGGCGGCTGTCGAGAGATTAAAGGGCGGGTCGGCCAGGTAGAAGGTGATGAAGGTGAAAGAGCCGACCAGGGTGAAGAGCATTCCGAAGCCAACGGCGAAGGTGGCGAGCAGCCTCGGATTGCGGAAGTGGGCCAGCATGGATCCCAACTAGGCGAAAAGGGCTGGACGCGGCCCGGAGGGCATTGGGCGGGTTTCGGCTGGAAGCCAGCGGCCTACCAATGCAGCTCCGAGCAACGTGTAGGCGGTCAGCGTCACAAAGGACCAGCGCCAGTTGAAATGCTCGGCGACAAGGCCGGCGGTGATGCGGCCGAGGAATCCGCCCAGAGCGGTGCCGCTGACGTAGATGCTCATGACGATGGGGACGGCGTGGTGGTCCCATTCCTCACCGATGTAGGTGATGGCGATGGCGAAGATTCCGGGCAGGATGAGTCCCTGGAGAAAGCGCCAGGCATCGAGGGCGCGCAGGCTGGACGAGGTGGCGGCGAGAAGCGTGGGGATGGAGAGGGCGATGATGGAGGTGACAAATGACGCGCTTTCGGCTGAGCCGCTCGCCGAGGGCTCCCAGGATGGGCGCGGAGATGGCGACGCCGAGGGTGGCGGTGCTCACGGTGAGGCTAGCGACCGATTTTGAGGCGTGAAAGAGGCGCGTGAAGAGGGGGAGCAGCGGCTGCGTGACATAGAGGTCGAGGAAGGCGAAGACTCCGCAGAGGAAGAGGCAGACGGCGGCGACGGCGGCCGGGGGAACCGAGACCGGGGGTGTCGGGCGGAGGGAGCTGCTCCTGGATAATCTCGACGGGGATGACCGTGCCCGGCAGGTCCAGCTCATTCGGCTGTGGCTCGATCTGCTTTGGGGAAAGGCTCTCGTCGGAAATGTTCTCGCCGGGGAGGTCCATGCTCCAGATTACGGAAAAGCGGAGATTGGTAAAAGGCAACGGTTACCTGACAAGCAGCGACGGGGAACGGTATAAACAAAGGAGGCATGCCTGATCGTCCCCCAAGCAAAGCCGCAGCCGCGTTTCTTTCCAGCGATTTCCGTCGTTACCAGTTGGCACGCATCATGGCCATCATAGGGGCGGAGGCGCAATCGCTTGCTGTGGCGTGGCAGGTGTACCAAATGACCCACAAGCCCATTGACCTGGGCTACACGGGCCTGGCCCTATTTCTGCCCGGGCTTCTGTTCATCCTGCCCTCAGGTCATGTGGCGGACCGCTTCGACCGGCGGCAAGTGATCATGGTGTGCTACTCGCTGCAGTGCGTGTGCACGCTTACGCTATTTTCCTTTGCCTTCACCGAGCGCTACCGGAAATTTATCGATACCTTCTCGCGCATGCCGGTAACCGAAATGGCGCGTTATCAGGTCCATCGCCTGCAGCGCATCAGCCCCGTATCCAGGGCGCTTCTGAAGGCCGAACGCAGCACCCCGGTGCACAATCTCGAGCAGTTGACCTCGCCGGCGAACGCCCCCGCCGAAAAGCGAAGGTTCAAAGAGCAAGAGCCGCTGCTCACGCGCGTCAATTCTGCCCAGCGTCGCGCCATCCTGGCCTCATTGGTCGAATATAACCAGACCCTCCAGCCCGAGCGTCGCCACTTCCTCGCGCAGTATTACCCCATCGACGTCGCCTTCAAAGTCGTCGGCACCGGTTCGGTCGGCCTCCGCGACTACGTCGTCTATTTCGAGGGCAACGGCCTCGGCGATCCTCTCTTCCTGCAAATCAAGGAACAGCCCGGCTCCGCCTATGCGCCCTACGTCGCTCCCGACCTGGCATCACATGAGGGACACCGGGTCGTCAACGGACAGCGCGCCATGCAGTTCCAGTCCGACCCATTCCTCGGCTGGACAACCATCGCCAACCGTCACTACGAGGTCCGGCAGTTGAACGACCACAAAGGCAGTATCGAGATCGAGGACCTCGCCGCTGAAGGTCTAGTCGAATATGCCCAGATGTGCGGCGAACTGCTGGCCCGCGGCCACTCCCGCTCCGGAGATCCCTGCGTCCTCGCCGGCTACATCGGCAACGGCAAGCGATTCGGCGAGGCTATCATGCGCTTCGCCGACGCCTACGCCGATCAGACCGAGAAAGACTGGGAAGAACTGAAGGTCGCCCGTAAATCGCCGGCGAAGAAGGCTCTGCCCGCCAAGACTAGAAAGCCCGCCAAAAAGCGGGCGAGGAAAACCACGCGCGCTGCAAGAGCCACCACTCCCGCTCCCACCCGCTGACTTCGCGATCCGCCCCACCCGCTAAAATAGACTCATGCTGCAACTCGCCGATGCGGGCAAGCGATTTGGCCCGAGACTCCTTTTCCAGAACGCCAACTGGCTGATCACTCCTAACGAGAAGACCGCTCTGGTCGGCGCCAACGGCACCGGCAAGTCCACGCTCATGAAGGTCCTCGCCGGCCTCGACGGCCTCGACTACGGCCAGGTCCAGCGCACCCGCGGCATGAGCATCGGATACCTCCCCCAGGACGGCCTAACCCTCTCCGGCCGCACCGTCTTCGACGAATGCCTCTCCGTCTTCGACGAACTCCTCGGCCTCGAAAAAGAGATGGAGACGGTCGCCGCCTCGCTCGCCGAGCTCGACCCTGAGAGCGACGCCTACGCCGCAGCCGCCGACCGTTTCTCCGAGATAGACTCCCGATTTCGTGCCCACGACGGTTACGCATTGGACGCGCAGGTCGGCACCGTCCTCACCGGCCTCGGCTTCTCGAAAGACGACTGGCGTCGCCGCACTGAAGAATTCTCCGGCGGCTGGCAGATGCGCATCTCCCTCGCCAAGCTTCTGCTGCAAAAGCCCAGCCTGCTTCTGCTCGACGAGCCGACGAACCACCTCGACCTCGAAACCCGCAACTGGCTCGAAGACTACCTGCGCACCTATCCCAACGGATACATCCTCATCTCTCACGATCGCTACTTCCTCGACGTCACCGTCGACAAGATCATCGAGATCTGGAACAAGGGCCTGCACGTCTACCACGGCAACTACGAGAAGTATCTCCAGCAGAAAGCCGAGCGCCGCGCCCAGATCGAAGCCGCCTACCGCAACCAGCGGGAGCGCATCGAGCAGCTCGAAGCCTTCATCAACCGCTTCCGCTATCAGGCCACAAAGGCCAAGCAGGTCCAGAGTCGCATCAAGGAACTCGACAAGATCGAGCGCATCGAGATCCCCAACGAAGAGCCGATTATCCACTTCACCTTCCCGCAGCCACCGCCTTCCGGTCGCACCGTCGTCGAAGTCTCTGGTCTATCGAAAAGCTACGGGCCCAAGCAGGTCCTCAACGATGTGAGTTTCACCATTGATCGCGGCGACCGCATCGCGCTGGTCGGCGTCAACGGAGCCGGAAAGTCCACCCTCATCCGCCTTCTCTCCGGACAGGACGCTCCCACCACCGGGACACTCAAGCTCGGCCACAACGTCCTCGCCGAATACTTCGCGCAGGATCAGTACAAGGTCCTCGACCCCAGCGCTCACATGCTCTCCGACATCGGCAGCATCGCGCCAAAAGTGCCGCAGACCGAACTGCGCAGCCTCCTCGGCTGTTTCCTCTTCTCCGGCGACGACGTCTTCAAGACCCTCGGCGTCCTCTCCGGCGGCGAGCGCAACCGTTACGCCCTGGCAAAGATCCTCGTCAGTCCCGCGAACTTCCTACTTCTTGACGAACCGACCAACCACCTCGATCTGCGGGCCAAAGATGTTTTGTTGGAAGCCATCACGTCCTTCACCGGAACCGTCATCTTCGTCTCTCACGACCGCTATTTCATCGACCGCCTCGCCACGCGCGTCTTCGAAGTCACCGACGGCAAAGTCAACGTCTACCCTGGCAATTACGAGGACTACCTCTGGCGCAAAGAGGGCGGAGCAGAAGCCCTCGCCGCCGCAACCTCCGCTGCAGAAACTCCCGCCCCGCCCGTTCTAGCGACTCCCAACGGCCACGCCGCCGAACCCGCCGCGAAAGAGGCCGCCCGCCGCGTCAATCCCATCAAGCTGAAGCAGATGCAGGAGCGCCTCAAGTTCGTCGAAGGAGAAATCCCCCGCCTCGAAGCCTCTATCGGCAACGCCGAACAATCGCTGGGCATCTACGTCAGCGCCGAAGAGACCGCCCGCGTCTCCCGCGAACTGGATGACCTACGTGACAAACATGCCTCGCTCACCGGCGAGTGGGAAACGCTGATGGAACAGCTTCAGGAACAGCCAGCGGTGTAGTCCGCACTTTTGGCGCGAACGCGTGTGCCTGAACGGCCAGTCCCCGCTGCGCAGGCGCCGCCGGAGGCTCGTGCATAATCAAGGTGATGCCATCCCTCTGGAAGCCCGATAGCTGGTCCGAGCGTCTCGCTGAACTCGAAGCGCGCACCGGAGATCTGAAGGAAGCGCCCCTTCGTCGTGACGTGCGCTCGCTCGGCATGCTGCTGGGCGAAGTTCTCCGCGAGCAGGCCGGTAACGCGCTCTTTGAAAAGGTCGAAGAACTGCGCCTCTCCGCCATCCGCCGCCGCGAAGCGTTGGCTGAAGACTCCATCAAAGAGGCCGAAGACCTGTTGCAGCTCGCCGTTCTCGGCGCAAACACCATGCCGGTCGACCAGGCCTACCAGCTGAGCCGCGCTTTCGGCTTTTACTTCGAGCTCATCAATCTCGCCGAGACGAACCACCGCAAGCGCCGCCGGCTGTCGCTCCAGCTCAGCGGGGAAACCGTCGCCCAGCGTGGCTCGCTGCGCGGAACCCTGCGCGCCATGCGTCGCGTCGGCATTCCCGCGGAAGAGGCCCTCCACTGGCTGCGGCAGATCTTCATCGTCCCCGTCTTCACCGCGCACCCAACGGAAATCGCCCGTCGCTCCGTCCTCACCAAGCGCCGCCGCATCGGTGAATTCCTCGAGCACCTCGACCGCATCCCCATCCCCGACGAACAGCTTGCCGCTCTTGAAGAATCTCTCGTCGCCGAGATCACCGCCCTCTGGCAGACAGACGAAGTACGCAGCAGCCGCCCCAAAGTCGCCGACGAAATCAAAATGGGACTCGACTACTACGAAGTCTCCATCTTCGAAACCCTCCCCGGCCTCTATCAGGAAGTCTCCGCCGCCCTCAAAAGCGAATACAACCTCGACATCGACATCTCCGAGCTGCCCCTGTTACTCGGCTTTGGCTCCTGGATCGGCGGTGACCGCGACGGCAATCCATTTGTAACTCCCGACGTTACAAGAGAAGCCATCCGTGACGCCAAATCCCGTCTGCTCGCCTACTACGACCATCGCCTGCAACTCGCCATCGACCTGCTCACCACCTCCGCACAGCAATTGCCGGTGAGCGCCGAGCTCCGCTCCCAGCTCGATTCGTATCTGAACACGTTACAAATCAGCGCGTCACAGGTCTTCGGCGGCCATTTCCAGTTCGAGCTCTACCGGCGCTTCCTGGTCTGCGTTCACGCCCGCATGCTACGCACCGCCGGCCAGCACATCGCCGACGCCGAAAGCCTCGAAGCCTTGCTCACCTCGCTCCCCTCCTATTGCTCAGCCGCCGAGTTCCAGCACGATCTCGAGATCCTCCGCCGCAGCCTGGCCGAAAACAACGGCCTGCGCCTCGCCCAGGCTCTCGTCGACCCGCTCATCCTCCTCGTTCGCACCTTCGGACTCCACCTGCACACCCTCGACGTTCGCCAGCACGCCCGCGTTCACCGGAAAGCCCTCGAAGAAGCCTCCGCATGGTGCGGAGAAAACGCCGGGAACGTCCCCGGCTCCCTCAGCGCCGAGACCCGCGACGTCATCGAGACCTTTCGCGCCGTCGCCGAGGTAAAAGCCGGCTGCAGCCCCGAGACCATCCGCCAGTACGTCATCAGCGGAGCCGCCAGCGCCGAAGACGTCCTCGCTGTCGTCTGGCTCGCGCGCCTGGGAGGCGTAGAAGTCGCCGCCAGCGGCAACGACCCCGGCCTGATGCCCGTCCCGCTCTTCGAATCCATCGAGGACCTGCAGAACGCCCCCGCCGTCTGCCGGCGCTTGTGGAGCGCACCCGATTACCGCAAGCTGCTCGAAGGTTGGGACAACAGCCAGGAGGTCATGCTCGGCTACTCCGATTCCAACAAAGACGGAGGCATGCTCACCAGCACCTGGGAGATCTTCCGCGCCCACCGCGCCCTTCATGAAGTCGCCCGCGAGTGTGGCATCAAGCTCCGCCTCTTCCATGGCCGCGGAGGCACCGTGGGACGCGGGGGCGGCCCCACTCACCGCTCCATCTATGCGCAGCCCGTCGGTGCCTTCGACGGCCAGATCCGCATCACCGAGCAGGGAGAGGTCCTCAACTGGAAGTACTCCGACGTTGTCCTCGCCGAGCGAAATTTAGAGCTCATGATTGCCGCCTCGCTCGACGCACTCGCCCGCCCCAATGCCCGCGCTCCCAAGGGCCATCAGTCCGGCGTCCTCCTGCCCGAGTGGGAAGCGGCCTTCGACGCACTCTCCGCAACCGCCTTCGACTTCTATCGCGCCAACATCATCGACGACCCCGAAGTTCTTCCCTACTTCGAGCTCGCCACCCCCGTCGCCGAACTCGAACACGCCAAGATCGGCTCGCGCCCCTCGCGGCGCGGAGGGAAGGCCAGCTTCGCCAGCCTGCGCGCCATCCCCTGGGTCTTCGGATGGACGCAGTCCCGCCTGCTCATCCCCGCCTGGTTCGGCGTCGGACATGCGATCGATGAGTATGCAAAGCAGCCCGGTGGCATGGCGCTGCTCCGGCAGATGATGGCCGAGTTCCCGCTCTTCATCGACCTTGTCCGCAACGTCGAAATGGCGCTGGCCAAAGCCGACCTCGGCATCGCCTCGCTCTACGCCTCGCTTGTCCCCGATGGCGGCCTTCGCGATCGCGTTTTTTCGAAGCTCAAGGCAGAATTCGAGCGAACCCTCTCCGCCGTCCTCGCCGTCACCGGCCAGCGCGAGCTGCTCGAGAAAAACCAGGTCCTCGCCCGCTCCATACGGCTGCGCAATCCCTACGTCGACCCGATGAGCCTCATCCAGGTCGACCTGCTCCGCCGCAAGCGCGCCGGCGAAGACACCGACGCCGTCAACCGCGCCATCGCCGGCACCATTAACGGCATTTCTGCCGGTTTGCGCAACACCGGATGAGGCAAATCTTACCCGTGCCGTTCCGGAATGTGACAGTTGGAGCGCGGCACACCCGAATCGGGAACCGGCTTTACTAAGGCCATCCATGCCGCTGATTGCCCGCGCGCACCCGTCGTATCCTCACACGCAGAGAGGCAATCCCGATGCAGTCTTTGACCGCGAGCGCCGCGAAACCGCTCGACGATATTGACGCCGTGCTTGGCCGCTTCCAGGCCTGGTCGGCCTCCACTCGCAAGGCGACAGACAAGACCTCCAGAAGAGAAAAGATCTCCCCGACGGCGTACGCGAGCTCTCCTACGAGGAGGCCCTTGAATCCAGCCGCTCTCGCTGGCAGGCCCGCACCAAACCATCCGTAATTTGTGACTCGACAGGAGAAATCCCAACCAGTGCGGACGGGAAATCAGTTCCGGCAGTCTCACAGGGCAAGTCCGAACCGGAGGCGTTCCCCGTGGCGGCGTTTAACGCCGAAGCCATTCAGCCTGACAAGCTCAGCCTCACCAGCGCTGGACCGCCAGTTCACACAACGGCTCCCGGAGAAATCCGTCGCACCAGCATTTGGCACCGTGCTCGCCGAAGCCCTCCCCACCGAACCCGACCCCAACCCCGATCTTGGCCGGTTGGCGCTTATCTGGCCGGCCTCGCCGAAAAACGAGCGCCAGGTATCGATGTCTTTGCGCGTTGCACCCTCGGAGCAGGCTCTCATTAAGGCCCGCGCCGCCGAAGCCGGTCTCTCCGTCTCAGCCTACCTGCGCCAGTGCGCCCTGGAAGTAGAAAAACTGCGCGCCCAGGTGCATGACACTCTCGCCCTCCTAGAACGGAAGTCGGAACAAAGGTCGGAGCTGAGTCCCGACCGCGGTCTCACTGCCGGACCACCGACGCCGCCCCCTGGAGGATTCTTCGCCCGGGCCGGCCAGCTTCTCTTCGGCAGCCCCGGCTGCCTCACCCTTCGCGCCTGAAGCGATTGCACTCCCCAAATGCGCTCATCGCTGACTAGCTTCCCCGGCCAGCACTCGCCGGTTGAAATCGTCGGACATCTTTCTCGGCACGGTCAGGCACTTCCAGTCCGCCGACTGCAGATGCTTAGCCAGAAAGATAATCTGACCGCAGTGGTACGCATAATGCGCCACCTGCCGGTTAATCGCCTGCATCACCGAGTGGGCCTCGCCGCGAATCGTGATTGTCCGCCCCAGATCGACATTGGTCAGCCCGTCGA
>Ga0206881_10284_pt1 | contig 12268 bp, 14 predicted proteins | sample Alteio_BWOrgCont_3_FD_152867 | JGI IMG/M metagenome (GOLD analysis project Ga0206881, IMG submission 152867) | Enriched cells from forest soil in Barre Woods Harvard Forest LTER site, Petersham, Massachusetts, United States -... | ecosystem: Environmental > Terrestrial > Soil > Temperate forest >...
GCGGCGAATGCGAGCCAGTCGCTGCCGGAGGGGTCAGAGGTCTATGCGTTGAAGGCGGATCAGGCGCCGAAGAAGCTTTGGGCGGATAAGGATGATGTGGTGTATCAGCTTGCCGGCGCTCCGGATGGGAGCGTGATGGCGCTGAGTGGGAATCGCGGGCGGTTGTTTGCGATTCATCCCGATGGGAGCTACAGCGACTTTGCGCATCTGGAGGCGCAGCAGGCGGTGGCGCTGGCTCCTGTGAGTGGCGGGTGGGTGATTGGGACGGCGAATACGGGGAAGCTGGTTCGGGTGAATGGGTGGTTTGATTCTGCATCCTACGATCAGCAGCAGCGAAGGTATGCAAGCTTTGTGCATGCCTATGCGAGCGACGTTCTGGATGCTGGGGCTAGTTCGCGGTGGGGGAGGGTTGAAGTAGATCCTGGAGCGCATGGGTACAAGATCTGGACGCGCTCGGGGAATGTGGAGCAGCCGGCACGGAAGGCTAAAGACTGGGGTTGGAGCGATTGGCAGCCGTTGGCGGATGGGAAGATTGGTTCGCCGGTGGGGCGGTATCTGCAGTGGAAGATTGAGCTCGAGGATGGCGGCGAGGTTGGCGGGGTTGGGGTGAACTATCTGCCGGTGAATTCGGCGCCGAATGTGGATGAGATTGTGGTGGCTCCGGGGGCGCGGTTTATTGCGCAGCCGGCGAACGGGCAGCCGGCGACGGTTTCGATTGCCTTTCCTGCGGCAGGTGGGGCGGCGGCATCGTTTGATGGGAATGCTGCAGCGGGGGCGGCTCCGATACAGGCGCAGAAGGATCGCACGGCGGTTACCGTGCGGTGGGCTGCGCATGATGACGATGGCGACGACTTGAAGTATGACCTGTATCTGCGCGGAGATGGGGAGCATGCCTGGCGGGTGCTGAAGAAGGATTTGACGGAGAAGGTGTACAGCTTTGATGGGTCGGCGCTGCCGGATGGCGGGTATCAGTTGAAGGTGGTGGCTTCGGATCAGCCTTCGCACTCGCCGGGGGAGGCGCTGACGGACGAGTCTGTGAGCGCGCGGTTTGAGCTGGATACTACGGCGCCGATGATCTCGGATTTGCAGGCGAAGGCGGAGGGCGGGAAGATTCCGGTGAGCTTTGGCGCGAAGGATTCGGCTTCGGTGATCGATCATGCGGAGTATTCGCTGGATGCCGGGCCGTGGCAGTTTGTGGAGCCGGTGGGGAAGCTTTCGGATGCGAAGGAAGAGCGGTATTCGTTTGCGATTCCCTTCCCTGCGGTTCAGGATGGGGCGGCATTTGATCCTAAGGCGGAGCATCTGGTGACGGTACGGGTCTATGACCGGCATGACAATATGGCTGTGGCTAAGATTGTGGTTCCTGCCGGAGGCAAGTAAGTTGGCGATGCCGTTTGGGTTTGAGTTATTTATTGCTTCGCGGTATTTGCGGGCGAAGCGGCGGCAGGCTGTGGTGGGGCTGGTGACGCTGATCTCGGTGGCCGGGGTGGCGGCTGGGGTGGCGGCGTTGGTGGTGGCGCTGGCGGTGACGAATGGGATGCGGCGCGACTTGCAGGATAGGCTGCTGGGGTCTTCGGCGCATATCGACCTGATGCAGGTGAAGAATACGGGCATACATGATTGGCGGCCTCTGCTGGCGAAGGTGAGTGCGTTGCCGCATGTGGTGGCGGCTGCACCTGGGATGTACGAGCAGGTGATGGTTTCGCATGGGCCGCGGGCGGGCTTTTCAATGTTGAAGGCGATCATTCCTGCGGATGAGCGGAAGGTTAGCGATCTGCTGGGGACGATCACTTCAGGGTCGGCGGAGGCGCTGGAGCCGCCTGCGAACGGAATGGAGGGATCGACGGTAGGGTCGGCTACTGGTGCGCTGCCGCCGCTGGTTTTGGGCAAGGATCTGGCTGAGACGCTGGGGGTGCAGGTGGGGGATTCGATCATGGTGACGAGTCCGCAGGGGGCGCTTTCTCCGGTGGGGTTGTTGCCGCGCTATCAGCCGTTTCGCGTGGCGGGGGTCTATCACTCGGGCTTTTATCAGTACGACTCGGCGATGGCGTTTGTGCGTCTCTCGGATGCGCAGAAGCTCTTCAGCGAGCCGGATGTGATTACGGTGATCAGCTTCAAGATTGACGATCTGTACAAGGCGGCGGCGCGGGGTAAGGAGATTGAGCAGGCGGCTGGGCCGGGGTATATGACGACGAACTGGATGGAGGAGAATCGGGAGCTCTTTCGCGCGATGGCGCTGGAGCGGACGGTGACCTTTATCGTGATTTCGCTGATTGTGCTGGTGGCGGCGCTGAATATTCTCATTGCTCTCACGATGATGGTGATGGAGAAGACGCGGGATATCGCGGTGCTGATGAGCTTTGGCGTGCAGGCGGAGCAGGTAAGGCGGATCTTTTTGATGCAGGGGTTGCTGATCAGCCTGCTGGGGACGGCGGTGGGGTTGGTGCTGGGGTATATCGCTTCGTGGGCTGGGGCGCATTATCACTTTATTCCGCTGTCGGCTGAGGTGTATTCGATCGATACGCTGCCGTTTGCTCCGGACTGGCGGGATGGGTTGCTGGTGGCGGCGGTTTCGGTGGGGGTTTCGCTGCTGGCTACGCTGTATCCCTCGACCGCGGCGGCGCGGATCTTGCCGGCGGAGGCGCTGCGGTACGAGTAACGGCGCTGGGCTGGGTGGCTGCTCTGCCAAATAGATGAACCCGAAAGATGAACCTGATTTCGCTATTCACTGCGTTGGAATGGGACTACACTGCTCGGCGCTATTTCATTTGAGCCTGCGGATGGTCTGAGTTCGACGCGCGGATAGTGGCTGCGTGGCTTTCCGGGGCGTAGGGGGTTCTCTGTGCTGAAGCCTGTGTTGGTGGTGTCGGCGTTCCTATTGGCGGGTGGAACGTCGCCTGCGGTCACGCATTCTCTTTCTGCTGCTGTGGAGGCGGTGGTTTTGCAGGCGCCGGCTTCTCCGCCGGCGGCGACGCCATTGGATACGAAGAACCCTGTGAAAGCTACGGCGGAGTCGCAGGCGAAGGCGAAGAAGATGTATGGGTACGACTGCGCGATGTGCCATGGGGACAACGGGAATGGGAAGACGGATATGGCGGCGGATGTGGGGCCGCTGACGGATTTGAGCGAGGCGAAGACTCTGACAGGGAAGACGGATGCGGAGATCTACGACGTGATCAAGAATGGCAAGGGGAAGATGCCGGGGGAGGATGGTCCCCGGGCGAGGCCGGATGAGCTTTGGAACCTAGTGATCTATGTGCGGGGGTTGGGGAAGAAGTAGGCTGCGCGTTGGCGGTTTTGACTTGTGACACAAATTTGTGACACATTTTATGTATGAGTGCTGTGGCTTCGATCAATCTGCGGGAGTTGCGGAATACCAAGCAGCTTAAGGCGTGGCTGAAGGCCGGGAAGACGGTAGAGCTGCGCGAGCGGGATACGGTGCTGGCGCGGATTGTGCCGGAGGCTGCGGAGAAGCCGGCGGTGGAGTGGCCGGATTTTGAGGCGCGGCGGAAGGCTATCTTTGGAGATCGGGTCTTGCCAGGAGCTGACCTCTTGATCGAAGAACGGGAGAGAAGCCGCTATTGAGCATGTATGCAGATAGTAGTTTCTTTGTTTCGTTTTACCTGCAGGATGCGCATGTGGGTAAGACAGACGCATGGATGGCTTCGCAGCCTAGCATCTTTCTGACCAGTTTTCATAGAGCTGAGTTGGTGCATGCGGTTTATCAACACATCTTCCGCGGCCATATTTCGCAGGGTGAAGCGCAGTTGGTGCTGGCAAACCACGAGAACGACCGAGCAGCGAATGTGTGGCGCGAGGTAGAGGTTCCGCTTACTCAATATGAGCGAGCGATTGAGTTGGCGCACAGGCATGTAGCGAAGCTTGGCGTGCGGACGCTGGATACGCTGCATGTGGCGGCTGCGCTTGAGTTGGGAGCAACTGAGTTCTGGAGCTTTGATGAACGACAGCTTCGGCTGGCTCAGGCTGTTGGGCTGAGGACGAATTAGCGGCTGTTGTTGCGGATGGAAGCTTAGCGCGGGGTGATGACTCCGCCTACGGCATGGCGGGGTGGCAGGATTATGCCGCGGTGGTCGGTTTGGGTGGGGCCTGCCGAGGTGGGGGTGTTCTCATCTGCGATGAGTTGGCCGCCGCAGGCTGGGCATGTCGTCTGGGCTGGGGACTGATCAGTTTCCAAGGCTACCCGGGCGTGGCATTGGGTGCAAAGCTGGGGCGTTGCGGACATGGGCTAAGTCTACATGGGTGAGGAGCATAGCCGGGTTAGCGGGGAGAATTCACCTCATCTTCAAGGCTGGCGATAGTGGGCCGATTTTGGGCTTCTGTACACTGGGGGTATGGCCATTTCTCCTTTTTTGCCTGAGTTTGCCGCGCCGGTGCGTCTGGTTGCGATCGATATGGATGGCACTTTGCTGCCGGATTTCACGACGGTGGTGAGCCGCAGGAACCGGTTGGCGCTGAAGGCGGCGCAGGAGGCTGGGATCACGGTTGTGATCGCGACCGGGCGGCGGCAGGCGTTTACGGCTCCGCTGCTGGAAAACGTAGGTTTGCGAGCGGAGACGCCCATGGTTACGTCGAATGGTGCAGTGACTCGGACCTTTGCCGGGGATCGGATCGATTTTGAGCATCTGAATCCGGCGCTGGCGCGGGGGCTTTCCGGGATTCTGCGCGGGACGGGGATGGTGGTCTTTACGCTCGATTCAGCAACCAAGCCGGACCTGCTGGTGGAGGATATTGGAATTGCGCGGGGGCGGCTGGGCAAGTGGGTGGAGGCCAATCGCGGGTCGATTCGCGAGGTGAAGCCGATTGAGAGCGCACTGGGGGATGATGTGGACCTGATCCAGGGCATGGCGGCCGGGACGATTGCCGAGATGATTGAGGCGGAGCGGCGGCTGGCGGTGTGTGAGTGGGCGGGGACCTTTGAGTGCGTGCGGACGGCGTATCCGGGGCATGATCTTTCCATTCTGGATCTGCTGCCGAAGGGGGTTTCGAAGCGGTCTGCGCTGGAGCGGCTGACGGGGCGGCTGGGGATTCGGCGTGAAGAGGTGATGGCGATTGGCGATAACTGGAATGACGAGACGATGCTGGATTGGGCCGGGACCGGTGTGCTGATGGGGAATGCGAGCGAGGAGCTGCGGGTCATGGCTGGGGCGCGCGGATGGCATGTGGGTCCGACGAACCAGGAGGATGGGGTTGCGGTGATGCTGGAGGCGGCGGTGGCTGCGCTGGCGGCGGTTTCTTCCTAGCTAAATTTGGCTCTGGTAGAGTTTGAACTGGGAAAGCTGGGTGGTAGTGAAAGCTGGATCTACATTGCGGCTGGCTGTGGCTCTCGGCGTTGCGCTGACGGGCATGGCTGCGCCTGTGCTGCGGGCGGCGGAGCGGATCACGCTGGCGAATGGGTTTGAGTTGAGCTGCGATCATCATGCGCTGGTGGATGGGCGGGTGAGGATCTATGCGCTGGCCGGGGCTGCGGATTACATGGAAGTGAGCGCGGATTCGGTTCGGGCTGTGGAGTGGGCGCCTGATCCGGAGCCGGTTGTGAGCGCAGCAACAGTTACAGAAGGAACGAATATAGAAGCAACGAAGCCGGTTGTCGCGGCTGCTCCAGCGGTTGCTGAGAAGCTTACGGCTGAGGATTTGCATGAGATGCTTTCGCGGGCAGGGGCGCGGCGGAATGTGGATGCGGATCTGTTGGCGAGCCTGGTGAAGGCGGAAAGTAATGGGAATCCCAGGGCTGTGAGCCGGGTGGGGGCGCGCGGGCTGATGCAGCTGATGCCGAGGACGGCCAAGGATCTTGGGGTGGAAGACAGTTTTCAGCCGGAAGAGAATGTGCGTGGCGGGACGGCTTATTTCGATGGGTTGCTGACGCGTTTTCACAACAATATTGCACTGGCGGTGGCGGCTTATAATGCCGGGCCTGAGGCGGTGGAGCGGTATCATGGCGTGCCGCCGTATCGCGAGACCAGGGCGTATGTGGCGCGGGTGATTCACGAGTTTAACCGGCGCGTGGCGGCGCGGCGCAGTCTGACAGTGATGACTGCTAACAACGGATCGCGGGTCGAGATGCGACGCGGGGTGGGAGCGCAGTGAAATCTGGAAAGCTGATTGTCAGCGTTGTGGTCTTTGTGGCCTTGATTGGGTTTGGCTTTTGGGCTTATCAGCATGTCGGTTTTGACTTCTCGCGGCTCAAGGCGCAACTGGCGCAGGTGAGCTGGGGTCGGATTGCGCTTGGGCTGGGAGCGATCTACCTGGGGTACGTGTTGCGGTCGCTGCGCTGGGAAGCGCTGATCCGGCACAACAAGCGGGTTAGGCCGTTCTCGCTGGTGGGTTCGCAGGTGATCGGGTTTACGTCAGTGGCGCTAATTGGGCGTGTGGCGGACCTGGTGAGGCCGTATCTGACGGCGAAGAAGACGGGGCTGCCGCTGAGTTCGCAGGTGGCTGTGTATATCGTGGAGCGGCTCTTTGACGCCGGAGCGATGGGGCTGATCTTTTCGATTGCGATGATCTGGGTGCCGCAGGATGAGATGCTGCGGGCGATGAGCCACTCGAAGATGGTTGCTACGCTGGCGGCGCATTATCCGACGCTGGTTCCAGCGGCGGCGCGGTATGGCGCACTGGTGTTGACGGCTTGCGGATTCGCGTTTCTGGCGGCGATTCGGATTGGCGGCGGGGTCTTTGCCTCGTTCTGCGAGCGGGCTTTTGGGGTCTTCTCAAAGAACCTGGGCAAGGCGATGGGGGAGAATATCCGCACCTTCCGCACGGGGCTGGACACGATGCGTTCGGTGACGGATTTTCTGATTCCTGCGGCGCTCTCCGTGGCGATGTGGGGGCTGATCGCGATGGCTTACTTTGTCACGATTCAAGCCTTTCAGGGGAGCGCACAGTTGGCGGGGATTGAGCCCTCGAAGTGCGTGTTGCTGATGATTGTGAGTGGTGGGGCGAGCATTTTGCAGTTGCCGGTGGTGGGGTGGTTTACGCAGATTGGGGTGGTGGCGGCGGCGCTGTCAGGGATTCTGGGGTCTTCGATTGAGGCTTCGACGGCTTGCGCGCTGATGCTGCTGGTGGTGACATTCCTTGGGATTATTCCGGTGGGGTTGATCTGGGCGCAGTTTGAGAAGATCAGCCTGCGGGATGTGGCGCGGGAGAGCGATGAGGCTAAGGCTGCTGAGCCGGCTTAAGGCCGTATGCTTTCCTTCATAGACATTTCCCCTGCTGTATAGCATGATATAAAGCAGAGGTAAAGCCATGGCACAACCGGCAAAAGCTCGCGTCTTTATGAGCGGACGCAGTCAGCATGTGACGATTCCCGCGCAATTCCGCTTTGCTACAGACGAGGTGTACATTCGTCGCGATCCGCAGAGTGGCGATGTGATTCTTTCTCAAACGCCGAGTTGGAAAGAAGTTTTTGCGATGCTGGATGAGGCGGACATTCCCAAAGATTTCATGGCGGATCGAGAGCAGGGCGCAGAGCAGACGCGCGATCTTTTCTAATGCGCATCTACCTGCTGGACACGAACATCGCCAGCTACATCTTCTCGGGATACTCCCCTGCGGCCCGAATGACTCTGGATAGTTTGAGCCCAATGGAATATGCGTGCATTTCAACAGTCACAGAAGGGGAGTTGCGGTTTGGCATAGCCAAATCGGGGAGCAATCGGCTGCAGTACCCGCTTGACGGTTTCCTTCGACGCATCCCCATCCGCGCCTGGGACAGCGACGCTGCCATAGCTTATGGTCAGTTGCGCGCTGAGTTACGGAAGCGGGGTAGGCCATTGGAACCTCTAGATTTGCAGATTGCCGCACATGCCATCGCCCTGGGAGCCACATTGGTGACACGAGACAAAGCTTTTCAGCAAGTACATGAACTGCCCGGCCTTGTGAATTGGGCTACAGATCTTTAGCGGCTGCGCACCGTCGCGCCAGAAAATGAGCCTTTTATGAAGTGTCCTTTTTGTGGGTTTACGCAGGATCGCGTGGTGGATAGCCGCGAGAGCAAGGAAGCGGATTCGATCCGGCGGCGGCGGGAGTGTGAGCGCTGTGAGCGGCGGTTTACTACTTATGAGCGGATCGATGAGATTCCGTACATGGTGGTGAAGAAGGATGGGCGCCGGGAGAAATTTGAACGGCATAAGGTGTTGAGCGGGCTGTTGAGGGCCTGCGAGAAGCGGCCGGTCTCTTCTGTGCAGCTTGAGGCGATTGTGGATGCTACGGAGAGCTTTTTGATGGATGCTCCGGAGCGGGAGCGGTCGACGGTGGAGATTGGGGCACTGATTATGGATGAGTTGAAGAAGCTCGACACGGTGGCGTACATCCGCTTTGCAAGTGTTTATCGGGACTTCAAGGATGTGCGCGAGTTTAAGGAAGAGCTGGAAGAGTTGCTGACGCGCGAGTCCAATAGCAAGCATAAGTAGGCTGGCCGTATTTTCCGCTGTGAACTTGTCCAGCGGCGATGATTTCCATTGTGTTCTTCTTCGTGGGAAAACGTTGCGCTGCCAAGCGCGGATACTGCGCTTCTATGAGCTTTTGCGGTGACTTCTCTTGTACACTTGGAAGTTAACCGTTATGCAAAAAAAGCTTGAAATCGGCATCCTGGGCGCGACCGGAATGGTCGGGCAGCGTTTCATCCAGCTTCTGGAAGAGCATCCGTGGTTCCAGATAACGTGGCTTGCGGCGAGCGATCGCTCGAGCGGCAAGAAGTATGAGGAGGCCGCGAAGTGGCGCCTCGATACTCCCTGCCCTGAGCGCATTGCGAAGATGATTATTTCGCCGGCTGAGCCGGTTTCGCCTGCGGGCGTGGCTGCGCCGAAGATTATCTTCGCGGCGCTCGACTCGGATATTGCGCGTGAGATGGAGCCGAAGTTTGCTGCGGCTGGTTGCGCGGTTGTCTCGAATTCGAGCGCCTTCCGTATGCATCCCGATGTGCCGCTGGTGATTCCTGAGGTGAATGCAGATCATCTGCACCTGATCGAGAAGCAGAGCTGGCGCAAGGAGTCGGGTGGGTATATCGTCACGAATCCCAACTGCTCGGCGATTGGGCTGGTGATGGCGCTGAAGCCGATCGAGGAGCGCTTTGGCATTGAGGCGATCTTTGTCTCGACGATGCAGGCGATCTCGGGGGCGGGCTATCCAGGCGTGGCTTCGATGGATATTCTCGGCAACGTCGTTCCCTACATCAAGAACGAAGAAGAGAAGATGCAGGAGGAGACGCTGAAGCTGCTCGGCAAGTTCGAGTCGGGCGCGATCGCTTCCCTTCCCGCGAAGATGAGCGCGCACTGCAATCGCGTGCCGGTTGAGGATGGGCATACCGAGTCGGTCTCGATCAAGCTGAAGCGGCCGGCGACGAAGGAAGAGCTGCTGGCGGCGTGGGCGGAGTTCCAGCCGTTGAAGGACCAGGACCTGCCGACGGCTCCGGCGCAGCCTGTCGAGTGGCTGGCGCAGGAGGATCGTCCGCAGCCGAGGCTCGATAAGAATCGTGGGCGTGGGATGGCGGCTTCTGTGGGCCGGTTGCGGCCTTGCGGGCTGTTGGACTGGAAGTTCACGGTGCTCTCGCACAATACGATTCGCGGCGCAGCGGGTGCGGCGATTGTGAATGCGGAGCTGTTGCTGAGTCTGGGCAAGCTGGAGCCTGTCGTGCTCGAAGCTGCTCGCGCGTAAGTCCTCGCTATGAGATAACCCTGTCATGAAGGCCATATCCAAAACCGCTGTGGCAGGGTTTGTTGTTGGGTTTGTGGTTGCTCTTGTTCTAGCCGGAATGGCCTCGACTAAAGATCTTTCTCCTTTAATCATTCTGGGTTTGTGGCCGACCTCGATTTTTGGAATTGGAGCCAGCGGTTGGCAGGACGGAGTTCTTTTTCATCTGTTTCAATCAGTTCTTGTATTTGGCGGTAATGGTGTCCTGTATGGATTGTTTGCGTTGTTGTTGAAAAGAATCGTTTTCGACGTGAAACAAGATTTCAGGATGCGTCATCAACGAGTGGATAAGGGTACTAAATGAGTTTGCAGTCTGGCCTGGTGGTGATGAAGTTTGGTGGCACGTCGGTCGAAGACCAGACGGCTATTGCTCGTACGGCGGGGATTGTGGCCGGACGCGTTGCGGCGGGGAAGAAGCCGGTTGTGGTGGTGTCCGCGATGTCGAAGGTGACCGATCAGTTGCTGGCTTGTGCTGCGGCGGCGAGCCGTGGCGACCGCACTGGCGCGTTGGCGATCAGCCAGCGGCTGCGTTGCCGGCATAAGGACACGGCTGTGGCGCTGGTGAAGGACGCCGCTGCGCTGGACATGATGATCGAGCGCGAGTTCGATGGGCTGGATGAGATTCTACGCGGACTGGCGGCGATTCTGGAGCTGACGCCGCGTATCTCTGACCTGATTGTGAGCTATGGCGAGCGGCTTTCGAGCGCGATGATTGCCGAGGCTTTCAAGGAGCGGGGGCTGAACGGCGTTCATGTGGATGCGCGTGAGGTGATCATCACCGATTCGCAGTATCAGAAGGCGGCGCCGCTGGATGCTTTGATCGAAGAGCGGGCTGCGAAGCATTTGCAGCCGCATATCGATGCGGGGCGTGTGCCGGTGATGGGCGGCTTTGTCGGGTCGAATGAGGCTGGCATCACCACAACCTTGGGGCGTGGCGGTTCGGACTTTACCGGCGCTCTCGTTGGCGGCGCGCTGCATGCCGAGGCGATCGAGATTTGGACGGATGTGAACGGGATTATGACGACGGATCCGCGTATCTGCCCGGATGCGCTGCGCGTGAAGGTGATCAGCTTTGAGGAAGCAGCTGAGCTGGCTTACTTTGGCGCCAAGGTGCTGCATCCGGCGACGATTCTTCCCGCTGTGCGGCGGAATATTCCTGTGCTGGTCTTGAATTCGCGCAATCCTACAAATGAAGGCACGCGGATTACTTCGCTCGCTCCGCATTGCAAGAGCCCATTCAAGTCGATTGCGGTAAAGAAGAAGCTTTCGATCATCGATGTAGTGGCGAGCCGCATGCTGATGACGCATGGGTATCTGAAGGCGATTTTCGACATCTTCGACAAATATCAGTGTCCGGTGGACATGGTTTCGACCTCAGAGGTGAGCGTTTCGCTCACTGTCGATTCGACGGCCAAGCTGCCTGAGATTGCGGACGAGCTGGGCAAGATTGCCGATGTGAAATACGAAGGGCAGAAGGCGCTGGTTTGTCTTGTCGGCGAAGATATTCGCGGACAGAACGGCATGGCGGCGCAGGTCTTTGCCGCGGTGAAGCATGTGAATGTTCGCATGATTTCGCAGGGGGCGAGCGAGATCAACATGAGCTTCATGATTGAAGAGGAGGATGTGGATGAGGCTGTGAAGTCGCTGCATGCAGCGTTCTTTGCCGAGCCTGATCCTTCGGTCTTCGATGTGGAAGCGCGCGAGGCGGCGAGACAAGCTGCGGCTCTGCAATAGATAATCCAGCCCAAGGGGATTTCCGACTTTATGCTTCTTCTGGTTCTGGGTAAGGGTAAGACGGGTAGTCAGGTGGCGCAGGTGGCGCGCGAGCATGGGCACTCGGTGCGCGTGCTGGATCTGCATGAAAATCGCGGTGCTTCTTCGCTGACGGCGCCGCTGCTGGCGCAGATGGATGTGGTGATTGATTTCACCGCGCCGGCTTCGGCTATCGAAAACATGAAGGCGTGCCTGGCGCTGGGCGCGCGCATGGTGGTGGGCACGACGGGCTGGTATGAACAGCTGAACGAGATGAAGGCGCTCGCGATGCGTCGCGGCGGGGCGCTGCTCTATGGGACGAACTTCTCGCTGGGCGTGCAGAAGATGTTCAGCCTGACGCGGGAGTTGGCGCGGCTGAAGGGCTATGAGTTCTCCATTAGCGAGACGCATCATGCTACGAAGCTGGATGCTCCATCTGGAACGGCGTTGACGCTGAAGGAGATTATTGCGGCGGAGCAGCCGGAGGCCAAGGTGGAGATCAGCTATAGCCGGCTGGGGGATCATAGCGGTTTGCATACGGTGACTGCCTCTAGCGGAAGCGATTTGATTGAGCTGAAGCATGAGGCGTTTGACCGCAGAGGCTTTGCCGAGGGAGCTGTTCGGGCTGCTGAGTGGGTTTGCGGGAAGAGTGGGGTTTGGGAGTTTCGGGAGATCTTTGACAAGCTGTAACTGAGGCAGCGAGTTGGCGCCGCTTATGCGGCGTTAGCGAGTCAGCAAGTTAGCGGTCGGCATCTTTCGATGCCGACTTTTGTTTCTATCGTAGAGATTTACTGCGCCCGCAAGCGAAAAG
>Ga0206881_10285_pt1 | contig 12244 bp, 6 predicted proteins | sample Alteio_BWOrgCont_3_FD_152867 | JGI IMG/M metagenome (GOLD analysis project Ga0206881, IMG submission 152867) | Enriched cells from forest soil in Barre Woods Harvard Forest LTER site, Petersham, Massachusetts, United States -... | ecosystem: Environmental > Terrestrial > Soil > Temperate forest > O...
ACTTCGAAGCCGGGATGACCATGTCATCGAGGCCCACCGAGAGACCCGAGCGCGTGGCGAACTGGAAGCCCAGCTCCTTGATGCGATCGAGCATCTTGACCGTGGTCTCGAGGCCAAGGTTCTGGTTGCAATAGCTCACCAGCTGGCCGATGCCCTTCTTCTTGAGCAGGCCATTGATGAACGGCATGCCTTCAGGAAGCGCATCGTTCAGCAGCGTACGGCCAACGGTGGTGTTGATGTACTGCTTGTTGAAATCCACCGGATCGGTGTGCATCAGATCCTGATCGTCATACGCGACGGTCATATCAAGCACCTGGCCGGAGTGACGCAGACGGATCGGCGAGAGCGTCTCGACCTCACCGGCATGCAGCGCCATCAGCACTTCTTCAGCATTGGCAAAGGTGCGGCCTTCACCCTTAGCGCCGGGCTTCGACTTGGTCAGGTAGTAAAGACCAAGCACGAGATCCTGCGTCGGCACCGTGATCGGGTGGCCGGAGGCGGGCGAGAGGATGTTGTGCGCAGCCAGCATCAGCACTGAAGCTTCAATCTGGGCTTCCGGCGAGAGCGGGATGTGCACGGCCATCTGGTCGCCGTCGAAGTCCGCATTGAAGGCGGTGCAAACGAGCGGATGAATCTTGATCGCTTTGCCTTCGACGAGCACCGGCTCAAAGGCCTGGATACCCAGGCGATGAAGCGTAGGAGCGCGGTTCAGCAGGATCGGATGATCCTTGATGACCTCTTCGAGGATGTCCCAAACCACGGGCTCCTGCATTTCGACCATTTCCTTGGCTTGCTTGATGGTCGTGCAGTGGCCGGTTTGCTCGAGGCGGTGATAAATGAAGGGCTTGAAGAGCTCGAGCGCCATCTTCTTGGGCAAGCCACACTGGTGCAGCTTGAGCTCAGGACCGACGACGATCACCGAACGGCCCGAGTAGTCGACGCGCTTGCCGAGCAAGTTCTGGCGGAAACGGCCCTGCTTGCCCTTGAGGGTGTCAGAGAGCGACTTCAGCGGACGGTTGTTGGCGCCACGCAGCACGCGGCCACGGCGACCGTTGTCGAAGAGAGCATCGACAGCTTCCTGCAGCATGCGTTTTTCGTTGCGCACGATGACTTCAGGAGCATGCAGGTCCATCAGCTTCTTCAACCGGTTGTTGCGGTTGATAACGCGGCGATAGAGATCGTTCAAATCAGAGGTTGCAAAGCGGCCGCCATCAAGCGGCACCAAGGGGCGCAGCTCGGGAGGAATGACCGGCAGCACATCGAGAATCATCCACTGCGGCTTGTTGCCCGACTTGCGGAAAGCCTCGACGACCTTGAGACGCTTGGAGTACTTGAGCTTCTTCTGCACCGAGGTCTCAGTGCGCATCTTGTCGCGCAGTTCGATCGAGAGGTCGTCGGTGGTGACGCGCTTCAACAGCTCCTTGATCGCCTCGGCGCCCATCATGGCCTTGAAGCCGGAAGGGCGATACTGCTGGTCGAGCTCGCGGAAGCGATTCTCGTCCTTGATGACCTCGCGCTCCTTCACCGGCGCGTCGCCTGGATCGACGACGACATACGATTCGAAGTAGAGGATCGACTCGAGGTCGCGCAGCGAGATATCGAGCAGGTGGCCGATACGTGAAGGCAGGCCCTTGAAGAACCAGACATGCGAGCACGGGGAGGCGAGCTCGATATGGCCCATGCGCTCACGACGCACCTTGGAGACAGTGACTTCAACGCCGCACTTGTCGCAGATGACACCGCGGTGCTTCATGCGCTTGTATTTGCCGCAGAGACACTCCCAGTCAGTCACAGGTCCAAAGATGCGGGCGCAGAAAAGGCCATCGCGCTCGGGCTTGAAGGTGCGGTAGTTGATCGTTTCGGGCTTGGTGACTTCGCCATGCGACCAGCTCCGGATCTTCTCCGGAGAGGCAAGCATGATGCGGATGGCGTCAAAGTCCTTGATCGGGCTGGTGAGTTCGAAAGGATTGGAACGGAACAAGGCGACCCTCCTTGGCAAGCCCTTGTGAAGCCTGCCGTCGCTGTATCCAGGGAGTCTGTCGAGGAGTTCTGCCCTACCCTGGTGAGCGGTTGGTTACGCTCCGGGCAGCTCCTAAATTCTTAGGGGCGTTGATGCCGGGCTCGTTCGTTCCTGAGCCCGGCCCACGCTTAATCAGCTACTGCGACTTCGATCAGTTCCGGCTGCGGCAGCTTCTTCAGATCCGCGCGCTTGATCAGCTCGACATCCAGGCACAGCGCCTGCAGCTCGCGAATCAGCACGTTGAACGACTCCGGCACGCCTGGCTCGATTGCCGCCTCGCCCTTGACGATGGCCTCGTAGATCTTGGTACGGCCATATACGTCATCGGACTTGGCAGTGAGCAGCTCCTGCAGGATGTACGCCGCGCCATAAGCCTCGAGCGCCCAGACTTCCATCTCACCGAAGCGCTGACCACCGAACTGCGCCTTGCCGCCCAGCGGCTGCTGGGTGATGAGCGAGTACGGTCCGATCGAGCGAGCGTGGATCTTGTCGTCGACCAAGTGCGAGAGCTTCAGCATGTAGATGTAGCCAACCGTTACAGGCTGTTCGAAGGCTTCGCCCGTCATGCCGTCGAAGAGTTCGGTCTTGCCCGAACTCGGCAATCCAGCCGAGGCGAGCAGCGCCTTGATCTCTTCTTCCTGCGCGCCGTCGAAGACAGTGGTGCCGAACCAAACGCCACGCTTCATGCCCTTGGCGACGCGAATCAGCATCGTGTCGTCGAGGTCAAGCAGCAGCTTGCCTGTAGCCGTCTTGCCGAAGTTCTCCGTAACTGCCTGACGCAGCACCGAGGCCTCTTCATGCTGCTCCACCAGCGCGGCAATCTTCTTGCCGAGCTCGGCTGCGGCCCAGCCAAGATGCGTCTCGAGAATCTGTCCGACGTTCATACGCGAAGGAACGCCGAGCGGATTGAGAACAATCTCCACGGGGGTGCCATCGGGCAGGTACGGCATGTCTTCTTCCGGCAAGATACGCGCGATAACGCCCTTGTTGCCGTGACGGCCCGCCATCTTGTCGCCGACCGAAAGCTTACGCTTCATCGCGACATAGACCTTGACCATCTTGATGACGCCCGGCGAGAGCTCATCGCCCTTCTGCAGCTTGCCGATACGCTCGTTGGTGATTTTGCGCAGCACTTCGATCTGACGCGAGGTCATCTCTTCGATCTCATCGATCTGCTCGTTGACGCGGGGGTCCTTGTCAGCGAAGCGGATACGCTTGAGGTTCTTCGTCGAGATGCGCTCGATCGTCTCGCGATCGAGAACCATTTCCTTCGTGAGAAGACGCTTGTTGGTGCGCTCGTCATGCAGGTCGGCGAGTACGATCTTGCCGCCCAGAATGCCGTCGAGACGCTTCAACCGCTCATCGGTCAGAATGCGGATTTCATCGCCCAGGTTCTTTTCGAGCTTGGCCGTATTCTCGGCTTCGATCTGCTTGGCGCGCTCGTCCTTCTCCTGTCCCTTGCGGGAGAAGATGCGGACGTCAACGACCGTGCCTTCAATGCCTGGAGGGCAGTTCAGCGAAGCGTCACGCACATCGCCGGCCTTTTCGCCGAAGATCGCGCGCAGCAGCTTCTCTTCCGGAGTCAGCTGGGTCTCGCCCTTCGGCGTGACTTTGCCGACGAGGATGTCGCCATGCTTGATCTGAGCGCCGATACGGATGATGCCACTCTCGTCGAGATCGCGCAGAGCCGATTCGGAGACGTTGGGGATATCACGCGTGATTTCCTCAGGCCCCAGCTTCGTATCGCGCGCTTCGATTTCGAACTCTTCGATATGCACCGAAGTGTAGTAATCCTCACGCACCAGCTTTTCGCTGATGAGAATCGCGTCTTCGAAGTTGTAGCCGCGCCACGGCATGAAGGCCACCAGCACGTTGCGGCCGAGCGCGAGTTCGCCCTGCTCGGTGCAAGGACCGTCAGCAATCACCTGCCCCTTCAGCACGCGCTCGCCTTCGCGAACAATCGGCTTCTGGTTGATGCAAGTGTTCTGGTTGGAGCGCTTGAATTTGGTGAGCTGATAGCTATCAGAACCAACTTCACGCGAGAGCTGCGTCGGATGATGTTCGCCTTCGACGCGCACGATGATGCGCTCGGAGTCGACCGAGTCGATGATGCCGTTACGCTTGGCAAGGATCACAGCGCCCGAGTCGCGCGCGGTGACGCCTTCCATACCGGTTCCGACTAGAGGAGCCTCGGCTACGAGCAGCGGCACGGACTGGCGCTGCATGTTCGCGCCCATCAGCGCGCGGTTTGCGTCGTCATGCTCGAGGAACGGCACGAGCGATGCTGCGACCGAAACGAGCTGCTTCGGGCTGACGTCGATGAAGTCAACCTCGGCGCGATTGACGAGCACGAAGTTGCCTTGGCGGCGAGCATTGACCAGGTCATCGACGATGTAGCCGTTCTCGTCGAACTTGATGTTCGCCTGCGCGATCGTGTGGCGATCCTCTTCCCAGGCCGACTGGTAGAAGCTGAAAGGAGCCCACTCGATCGAGCGCTTGCCGGCAGCCTTCAACTCATCGTTCTTGACAAAGGCCTCCGCCTTCTCGATCGTGTCGCCTACACGCAGGCCGCTTTCGCCCGCGTTCACAACTTCCACGAACTCGAGAATGTGGCCGTCCTTCACCTTGCGGTAAGGCGACTCGATGAAGCCGTACTCGTTGATGCGCGCAAAGCAGCTCAGCGAGCTGATCAGACCGATGTTCGGACCTTCCGGCGTCTCGATCGGGCAGATACGGCCGTAGTGGGTCGGATGCACGTCGCGGACCTCGAAGCCGGCGCGCTCACGCGACAGACCACCAGGCCCAAGGGCCGACAGACGGCGCTTGTGCGTGATTTCCGACAACGGATTTGTCTGGTCCATGAACTGCGAGAGCTGCGAAGAACCGAAGAACTCGCGGATCGCGGCCATCACAGGCTTGGCGTTGATCAGGTCGTGCGGCATCGCCGTCGAGAGCTCCTGATAGACGCTCATTTTTTCCTTGATCGCGCGCTCCATGCGCACGAGGCCGATGCGGAACTGATTCTCCATCAGTTCGCCGACCGCACGCACACGGCGGTTGCCAAGATGATCGATATCGTCGACCGCGCCGATATTCTTGCGCAGCTTCAGGAGATAACGAATCGTCGCGTAGAAGTCCTCAGGCGTTAGCGTGCGCTTGTCGAGCTGCGACGGGTCCTGGTTCTCATACAGCTTGATGTTGAACTTCAGACGACCCACACGCGAGAAGTCATACTTGCGCGCGTCGAAGAACATGCCTTCGAAGAGCGCAGTCGCGGTGTCGAGCGTCGGCGGGTCACCTGGACGCAGCTTGCGGTAAATCTCGATCAGAGCCTCTTCCGGCTTGCGAACCGAGTCGCGACGCAGCGTGTTGGTGATGATGTTGCCCACATCGTCCCGCTCAGGGAAGAAGAGTTCGATCACCTTCGCGCCCGAAGCCTGGATCTTGTGCAGGCGATCGGCGGTCAGCTCGGTGTTGGCCTCGACGACGACTTCGCCCGTCTCGAGATCGACAACATCGGCGGCGGTCAGAGCGCCATCGAGCTCAGCCGACTCAACCTCGACCTTCTCGACCGCGTTGGCGCGTAGAGCCTTCAGAACGGAAGGAGTGACTTTCCGGCCCGAGTGGGCGATCTCTTCGCCATTGACAATGACCGCATGCGCAGGCTTCGAGCCTTGCAGATGCGTCGTTACGCCAGCTTCCTGCGGAACGGTCCAGTAGATCTTCGTATCGTCGAGCTGGATCTTGTCGACGGTGTAGAAGGTCTTCAAGATCTCCTCGTCCGAACGCAGACCCAGCGCGCGCAGGAAGATCGTGCCCAGGAACTTGCGCTTACGGTCGATACGCACGTAGAGCGTGTTCTTCTGGTCGTATTCAAACTCAACCCACGAGCCGCGGTACGGAATGATCTTGCCCAGGAAGTAGGTGCGGTTGTTCGCCGTCTCAAAGAAGACGCCAGGCGAACGATGGAGCTGCGAAACGATCACGCGCTCGGTGCCGTTGACGATGAAGGTGCCGTTCGGCGTCATCAGAGGAATATCGCCGAAGAAGACTTCCTGCTCCTTGATGTCGCGGATCGTCTTCGAACCCGTCTCCGGGTCCTTGTCGTAGATGGTCAGGCGCACGGTGACCTTGAGCGGGGCAGAGAAGGTCATGCCGCGCTCTTCGCACTCCTGCTGGTCATACTTCAGCTGCAAGCCCACAGGGTCGCCGCACTTGTTGCAGAAGTCAGGCGTGTTCTTGTTGTAGGTTCCGCAATGCTGGCAGAGTACGTCGCCAGGATGGAAGGGGTCCGTAATCACCATGGAGCCGCAATTGACGCAGGCGGTGCGCAGGTGATGAAGACCCTTCAGGTGTCCGCACTTGCACTCCCAGTTGCCGATCGAAAAATCGACAAAATCGAGCTGCGAGATGTTGCGGAAGTCGGTGATCGGAAAGACCGAAGTGAAAACCGACTGCAGACCGTTATCGTCACGCTCGTTAGGGAGCTTGTCCATCTGCAGAAAGCGCTCATACGAGCGGCGCTGCACTTCGATCAGGTTAGGGATCTGGATGGCGGTAGGGATCTTGGAAAAATCGAGTCGGCTGCGAAGGGCGCGATTCTCGTGGGACATGCTTCACTCCTGAGGCTCGTAGTCCGAGGCCTGGCTGGTGGGGTGTCCAGGCCACCGGCGGCCCGAGTCTCATTGGCTCACCGGCGTACTTCGGATTAGTGTTCTGCGGGTTTCCCCGCAATCTTCGGGCGCTGACCGGTGCGTGTGCCGTGCCAGACAAACCACTTGAAACAAACCGCCAGGATGAAATCGCGCATCCTAGCGAAAAGAATCGGGAGAGCCGTTTCCCACTCTCACGACTTGTATCCGCGGACCCGGAGATTTCCACTTGCTGGATCAGGCGACAGAGGCTAAACTCCGGCTATCGAGCAACAGATTCGAGCTCTAATCGCTCCAGATAGACCAGCGGAGCAGGAGAAGAGGAAACCGACAAACCACTAGGGCAGCATCTGGAGCGTCGAGACAAAGAGTGTCTTGGACGACGCAAGGCTCGTGAAGACAGAACGTCTCACGAGCACAGCAGATCCGCTATATGCCCAACTTGTCGAATTTGCTTCCTACGTTCGCCGCTTCCAACGCTCGCTACCGAACCCGCCTAAGCTCGTTAACCCTGCCGTTAAGCTACTTCCAAGCCTTGCCTGCGCCCAACTACTTCCAGCTACCTGCCCGCTATCGCTCCGCAAGCGATTGCGAGCCTCTCACGGCCGCTCCAACTTCTTTACACAGCATCCATTCTCCGGAAAGCCGAACGCTAACCGAATTCTCCAATGCCCGCCGCGAGTTTTCATTTCCGAGTTACGCTTTGCTCTTGCCCTGAACCCAAAATCGAGGGAAATACAGACAGGGACAAAGAGACGCGCACTTTTTAATGTAGCGCGTCTCGCCCACAATTGCAAATGCGTGGTACTTGAATTGCTAAGGCCCTCCCCCTCTTTGAGGGAAAGAGCCTTGAAACTACTTGATTTCGACTGTCGCGATGCCGTCGAACTTCTTCTTGATGGTCTCGGCTTCTTCCTTGCTCGCGTTTTCCTTGAGCGGCTTCGGCGCGCCATCAACCAGGTCCTTGGCTTCCTTGAGGCCCAGGGAGGTCACTTCGCGGACAGCCTTAATGGTCGCGATCTTGTTCGCGCCAGCGTCCTTGAGGATAACCTGGAACTCGGTCTGCTCAACCACTTCAGCAGCAGCGGCAGCGCCACCGCCGCCGGCGACAACCACAGGGGCTGCAGCCGCGGCCGAAACGCCGAGACGCTCTTCGAGGGCCTTTACGAGCGATGCTGCTTCCAGCAGGCTCAGTCCGACAATCTGCTCTTCAATCTGCTTCAAATCCGCCATTTTGTTCTCCAATCCCTTATTGCTAAATCTTTGTTACAAGTCTGAAAAAGTTGCTGTTGCGCCCTACCATCCCGGCCGTGAGGTTTCCGTTGCGCCAGACCCGCGCCCCCCACCGCCCTTCCGGCGGAAAACCTGACTACGAAGCCGACTCTTCCGCAGCGCCTTCGGCCGGAGCCTCGGTCGCCGCAGCTTCCGCCTGCTTTTCCGGCTCTGCCGCGGCAACTTCCGCCGCAGGCTCGGCAGCAGCGGGAGCAGCCGAAGCCACAGCCGCCGACGCCTTGCCGGTAAACTTTTCTTTCTCCACTGCCTGGTTGATCACCACCGCCAGATCGCGACCCGTCGCGTTCATGACTGTAACCAGCCGCTGCGCCGGTGCGTTGATGAGGAAGAGCAGCTTCGCGTAAATCTCTTCCTTCGGAGGCATCGCCGCCAAAGCCTTCACTTCTTCCGGCTTGATCAGCTTGCCGTCAACGATACCCAGTTTAAAGGTGAAGTCGGCATTGTCAGTAACCCACTTCGAGAAGGCCTTCGCCAGCTCAACCGGGTCGCCCGAGGTAAAGGCCGCTGCATTCACGCCCTTCAGGCCCTTCAGCGCGTCCTCAACTTTCGTGCCCTCACCGGCCTTCTGCGCCAGCTTGTTCTTGAGCACGTGATACTTGCCGCCCGCCGCGCGAATCGTCTTGCGCAGCTCAAAATCCTGAGAAACGGTCATCTTGCTGAAAGTGCCGATGATCGCCGTCGTCGAACTCTGCAACTCCTTGGCCAGAGTCTTGACCTTCTTCGTCTTTGTCGCCCGTGTTAACGCCATCTCTAAGCTCCTGCCCTCCGGCTCCGCCTGGGACCCTCACTGGAGTCCCTCTTTCTCATCTTCCTGCCGCAGCCAATTCAAGCTGCGCGCCAGAGGTTCAGAAGAGGAGAACGCGGTTCAAATTCGCCAAAAAAAACGATCGAGACTACTGGATCGAGTTACTTGATCGAAGCGTCAGCCACGGCGCCGTCAATCGGCACGCCCGGGCCCATCGTCGAGCTCAGCGTGATTCCCTTGACGTACTTGCCCTTGGCCGCCGAAGGCTTGGCGCGCATCACGCTCGCCAGCACCGTCGTCGCATTTTCGACCAGCTTCTCAGGCGTAAAGCTCAGCTTGCCCACCGGCACATGCACCAGGGCCGTCTTGTCCGCGCGGAACTCAACCTTACCAGCCTTGATTTCCTTCACTGCCGAGGCGACATCCTGCGTCACAGTGCCAGTCTTCGGGTTCGGCATCAGACCGCGAGGACCGAGCACCTTACCGAGACGGCCGACAGACTTCATCATGTCCGGGGTCGCGATCAGCGCGTCAAAAGCCGTCCAGGATTCCTTCTGGATCTTCTCGACCAGATCTTCGCCGCCGACAAAGTCAGCGCCCGCAGCCTCGGCTTCCTTCAGCCGATCACCGGTCGCAATGACGGCGACAGTCTTGGTCTTACCCAGACCATGCGGCAGAACCACGGTTCCACGAACCATCTGGTCCGCATGACGGGTATCCACGCCCAAACGCATCGTCAGATCGACAGTCTCGTCAAACTTGGCGAACTTCACCTTCTGCAGCAACGTAACCGCCTCAGGCAAAAGATAGGGGCGCGCTTCAACAGCGGCGCGCGACTTCGCAATATTCTTGCTGGCTTTCTTGGCCATGCTTCCTCATCTCCCACCGCCGTCTGCCAGCCCTGTCGTTTCAGGGAACCGATGCGCTCAGCGTCTCCGCAAGCTCCATCAGGCTCAGAATGCCGTGGTTGTATTGATGCCCGGCACCCAGAAGACAATTTGGGCACAGACGCATTTCATAAGTATGCCAAAGAATCTTTCTAAGCGCAAATACGAATTGGAGGAATTGCCCTATTTTTGCCACTAAACTGCGGGCTATTGAGCGTTACGAACGACTAACCAAGCTATAAAAAGCAAAATCGCACAGGCATACTCCACCGCGAGCTCAATCCAATACTGAGTTGGCTCTTTCACGCGGCTTATCTTGTGCCTCACTAAAGTCTCGCCACTGACGGTGCCGTAGATTGCGAAAGCGAGGAAAACCAAGCTTCCAATCAAAATCCCAATACGAGACTGGTTACCGGTCAGCTCCATAATTAGTCTTTTCACTTATACCGCCAGCGGTTGAACTTATTCCATAAACCGAGATAACCGCGATTCGCATTTATTTCCGCCGATAAACCGTATACCCCGACAGCTCCCGCTCCACTTGAAACTCCCCGGCAACTAACCCCATCGTCCGCTCGCGCTCCGGCAGCGGATCCTCATTCGACTGCAGCCGCGTCTTCACAATCACCCAGCTAATCCCCCGCCGCCGCGCCTCTGCCATCAGTTCCTCCGCCGAATACGGATCCGTCGTCCGATCGAAGATTTGCACCGGAAACTGCGGCGCCCGCCCCGTAGCAAAGAAGAACGGCTCCTCCCCCGGCAGCAGCAAAATCCCATCCCCGTACGGAATCTCCCGCTCAGCAAACCCCACCAACTCCTCAAAGTCCGCCAGATACGGCCCCGGCGCGCTCATCCCCCGCAACGCCGGCAGTGAAGCATGCGCCACCGACCCGTCAATCTCGTTCAAATAACTCAACCGGTCATGCCCCGCCGCATACACTCCGCCACAAACCAGCAGAATCACCCCAACAGACCCGCCAAGCGCCGGCGCCACCCAATCCGCAGCCGCAGGCAACGCCTCAAGCAGTCCGGCCAGCAGAATCAGCAGCAAAGGCCAGATCGCATACGTAGACCCCCAAAGCTGCTGCGAAAGTAGCGTCCCATGAATCGCCGCCAGTAACAGAAACGGCATCAGTGCCCGCCGCGTAACACCCTTACGCAACCGCAACAACGCCTGCGCCCCAGCCGCCAGCAGCAGCAGCGGCCACAGCAGCAGCAGAGCATCCGCCTGGTCATCAAAGCCGCCACCCAAGCTCTCCACCGCAAAAAACTCCACCAGCACACCCACAAACGGAGCCAGCAGCAACAAAGCCCCAACCCGGCGAATCCAGGCACCGCGATGATTCGCCAGCAATACCCGCCCAACCAGCAGCGCCGGCATCATCCACAACAACTGCGCCTGCTTGTAATTCGCCAGCAGCGGACCAAAGCCCGGCAACCGCCGCTCCCCGGCAAAGGTCACCGTCCAATGCCAGAAATTCCCAAACCCGGCAGTGAACTGGACCAGCAACCCATAACAACCCAGCCCAACAGCAACCCCCGCCAACATCCAAACAATCGCCCGAATCAGAATCCGATCATTCTCCCTGCGCCAAAGCTGAAGAGCAAGCAAAACCATTGCCTCCACCCCCAACACCAACAAAAACGGCAACCCAATATTCTGCTTAAAGAAAGAAGGAATTACCGCACCCACGCCAGCAGCAAAAGCCAACCGGGAAACATCCAGCCATCCACGCTCAACCCGTCGAATCAACCGCTGCAACAGGAAAACCGCTACCAGCACAGCAAAGATGCAGTCGCAGTCATAGATCGGGTGCGGATAAACCCCATAAATCCCCAGAAAACAAAGCGGCGCCGCCAGCGCCAACGCAGCAACCCACGCAGACTGCACCCGCCGCTGCAACTCCCGCAGCAGAATGCGCCAGGCGAGCACAGTAGCCGCCCCACCCACCACCGCCGCATAGCCAATCGGAACCCACGCCACCCGCCCAAAGACCCGCATCAGCGCAGCCTGAATCAGAAACGTCCCCGGCGGATGCACTAGCGGAAAATCCCGATACGGCGTCTGTCCCAGCGCAATCCGCCAGCTCGTATCCAGCAGATAACTCAAATCCCAAAGCACAGCGATATGAGCATTCTGCCAAAGCACAAATCCAGCCGTAGCCAAAAGGAGCGCCAGCCCGGCAAGCCAGTCCCGCCCCTCCCAACGTTCCCTGATGTGTACTCTGATGTGCATCTGCTCAGCCATGCCAACCCAACGCCAAAAGCTACCAGCCAACGAAACTGGAAAGACAAAAGATCTCACCAGAAAGACAAAAGCCCTCCCCGAAACCGGAGAGGGCTTTTGAAAGCTGTGAACTCGAAACTAGGCGACGACTTCAATGCCCATCGAGCGCGCCGTTCCCTTGATCGTCTTCATCGCCGCTTCCACAGACGCAGCGTTCATATCCTGCATCTTCATCTCCGCGATCTCACGAACCTGCTTCTCGGTCACCTTGCCGACCTTGTCCTTGTTCGGAGCTCCCGCGCCCTTGGCGACGCCTGCAGCCTTAAGCAGCAGGTTCGGAGCCGGCGGAGTCTTGGTGATAAAGGTGAAGCTGCGATCCGCGTACACAGTGATCACAACCGGCACCGTCATGCCAGTAAG
>Ga0206881_10286_pt1 | contig 12229 bp, 11 predicted proteins | sample Alteio_BWOrgCont_3_FD_152867 | JGI IMG/M metagenome (GOLD analysis project Ga0206881, IMG submission 152867) | Enriched cells from forest soil in Barre Woods Harvard Forest LTER site, Petersham, Massachusetts, United States -... | ecosystem: Environmental > Terrestrial > Soil > Temperate forest >...
CGGTTGATATTCAATCCCCGAGAGGTACTTCGACATGCGCCCGTCCGGCGTCGCAATCATGATCACGCTGGAGTGCGCGAACTGATCCATCTTGCCATCCGGTCCAGGCACGCGAACGTAGTGGAAGCCAGTGGCCTCTGCCAGATCGGTGATCGACTGCTGCGGCCCGGTGAGAAAGTGCACATTCTCCGCCGCCCCCGCCAACCCCAGCATACCCATAAAATGCTGTTTTGCCTCGACAGCATCCGCAGGCGTATCCGCCGGGTCGATGCTCGTTACCACAACGTCATACTGATGGCCTGCGTGGAAACCCGTCTGCGGCAGTACGCCCGCCAGCCCGTGTAGCACCTGCGGACACAGCATGCTGCACTTGAAGTACACCAGAGCCATCACGACTGGACGCTGCCCGAAATACCGCCCCAGCAACACGTCCTGACCCGTTTCATCGCGAAAATGATCGCCAAGCGGAAGCGCCGAATTGAGCCGCTGATCAATGCCGGCATTCTTGAGATATGAAGGAGTCTTCTGCGCTGCGGCCCCTAAAGGCTTCTCCGCGGAATACTGCTGCGCGGCTGCAGCCTGTGCCGCGCAAAAGCTGCTGCAAAACATGGCAAGAAGAAGCTGAAATAGGCGACTGCGCATATTTTTATAGTAGTCCTTCAGCTCGTGCTCATTCTGCGTCGGCCCCGGGATTCGCATCGCGTATTGCCTCAACATCGGCCAAATCGCGAGTCCGCCCTAAAGCAAGTTTGTTCTGGATCAGGTGCTCTTTCGAGATGATGTGCGCGGTAATCTCTCCGTCCACCAGCCCGTCGATCCGCCGTTCCGCGCATCATCAAAAAGCCACACCATCGATTGACTGAAGAATGTCGATGCGCAGCGGAATTCCAATCTGAAAAATTGAAGCGGGCTCGTCTCTGAAATTTTCGGCTGTCAAACCTTCGAGCGGCGCACCGTACGCTCCAAGGGCACGAAATTCAGCTTCGCTGTTCCTGACGTCAGCTCGCATGAAGAACGTTGAGGTCTTTGGTCGCACTTGGTTCGAGTGAACGCCGACTGCATAGCCGCCTACTATCAGCTATTCAACGTCTTATACGTCTCGATCTGCTGCTGTCTGCGATCGGTAATTCTACGGATTGTCTTGTCCATATTTCCACTCACTATCATTCTAAGTGTAACATTCTTCAGCCTGTTACACGTGGGCATTTTCTTCCGGAATTCACTGCGGCAGCGGCTTCAACTCTACGGTCTTCCGGGTCCGCGCAGACTCTCTCGCAGCATCCAGAATCTGCATTACGACAACATTCGTATCCAACGCCGTCAGATCGCCCTGAGGTTTCAGCTCTCCTCGCACCACCGCCGCCAGGTAGTGCAGGGAAGTATCCTCGGGAGACGCGAGTACCGGAGCGGTTGATGTCTCCTCCGGAGCCTGCTCGCTAAATCTAGTCCGCACCTGGGTTGGGTTCACCGCGTTCGCGTACCCCTTCGTGCCATAGACCTCCATGTCCTTCCGGGCAAACGGCCAGTTCCATGAAGGCATCAGCACTGCCTGCGTATGCGGATAGCGCAGCACGATCGTCGCATCATCATCCACGCGCGGATACTTCTCCGGTTTATCCGTCTGCGCCACGGCTGTCACGCTCAGGGGAGCCTCGCCGTGCATCAGCCACGTCATCAGGTCGGCTCCATAGCAGCCAAAGTCGTAGAGCGCGCCCGCGCCATTTTCCGCTGGATCGGTCAGCCACTTCAAAAATTCCGGCTGCACGTTGATCTCCTCCGGTCCCTGATGGCCATCATGCACGACTACCTTGCGCAGATCGCCCAGCTTGCCCTGCGCCACCATGTCATAGACAGCGCGATTGCTCGAGTACCACGTAGTCTCGTAATTCACGAGCACCTGAACATGGTTTTCTCTTGCCGCCTTGCGAATCGCCAGCGCGTCATCGAGCGACAACGTCAGCGGCTTCTCCACCATCACGTCCAGCCCCTGCGCGGCAGCTGCTTCAATCACCTTGCGATGCTCTCCAATCGGCGTGTACACCAGTAGAGCCTTCGGATGCGCGGCAGCGATCGCATCCTCAAGCCGCGAAAAGAACAGCGCATGATCCAGATGAAACTCCTGCTCATACTTCGCCCGCAGCGCCGCGTCAGCATCGACAATCCCGACGAGTTCCACATCATGCTGCTCAGGAAACGCATGCAGAAACCCAGATACGTGTCCGTGCTCAAGACCTACAATCACTACCCGCACCCGCTGCTGTGTTTGCGCGAACCCCATAGAGCACCACGCCCCGAACATCAGGGCCAACAATTTCACAACACGTCCAACAGAACGAAAGAGCATATCCAAATCATATGCTGTACATGCCAGGAGTGAATTGGCCGCGAAGCGGTGTGTGACTGGACGGCCAGTCCGCGTTGCCACTGGTCTTCAGCGGATGATAAGTTTGGATGTTAGCCTAATCCCGCATTCATCGAAGGACATCCACCTACATGCAGACGAGCTATAACGGACTGCCGCTGCCCACTGGCGGCGAGCCGATTCAGTATGCCGACGGAAAGTTCAACATTCCCGACCATCCCATCATTCCCTTCATCGAAGGCGACGGCACTGGCCGCGATATCTGGCGCGCCTCCCAACGAGTCTTCGACGCCGCGGTCGAGAAAGCATACGGAGGCAAGCGCTCCGTCAAATGGTTCGAAATTTATGCGGGCGAAAAGGCCTTCCGCGAATTCAAAACCTGGCTCCCCGATGACAGTGTGAACGCCGCCCGCGATCTCCGCGTCTCCATCAAGGGTCCGCTCACCACGCCCGTCGGCGGAGGCATCCGCTCGCTCAACGTCGCCCTGCGCCAGATCCTCGACCTCTATTCCTGCATCCGCCCCGTGAAGTACTACGCCGGTGTGCCCAGCCCTGTGAAGCATCCGGAAAAACTCGACGTCGTGATCTTCCGCGAGAACACCGAGGACGTCTACGCCGGCATCGAGTTCCGCGAAGGAACACCCGAAGCGGAGAAGCTCATTAGGTTTCTGAACGATGACATGCTCAAGGGCGGCAAGAAAAAAGTCCGCACCGATTCCGGCATCGGCATCAAGCCTATCTCGATCACCGGAACCAAACGCCTCGTCCGCCGGGCCATCGAGTACGCGCTCGAATACGGCCGCAAGTCCGTCACCCTCGTGCACAAGGGCAACATCCAGAAGTTCACCGAAGGCGCGTTCCGCGAGTGGGGATACGAGCTCGCCGTCGAAGAATTCCGCGACCACGTCGTTACTGAGCGCGAAAGCTGGATCCTCGGCAATGTCGAAGCCAACCCCAAGCTCACCATCGAAGAAAACGCCGCCCTCATCGAGCCGGGCCTCGAATTCGGCAACGATGAATTCCGCAACGCGCTCTACGCCGAGGTCCGCCAGGTCCTCGACTCGATCGGCAAATCGCACGGCAACGGACAGTGGAAGAAGAAAGTCCTCATCAACGACCGCATCGCCGACTCCATCTTTCAGCAGGTCATCATCCGTCCTGAGGAGTACTCGATTCTGGCCTGCCCCAACCTCAACGGCGACTACATCTCCGATGCTTGCGCCGCGCAGGTGGGAGGCCTCGGCATCGCCCCTGGCGCCAACATCGGCGATGGATATGCCGTCTTCGAAGCCACGCACGGCACCGCGCCCAAGTACGCCGACAAAGACGTCATCAATCCCGGATCGGTCATCCTCTCCGGTGTCATGCTCTTCGAATTCCTTGACTGGAAAGAGGCCGCGCGCCTCATCGAGTCGTCGATGGAGAAGACCATCCAGCAAAAAGTCGTCACCTACGATTTCGAGCGCCAGATGCAGGGCGCGACAAAAGTGAAGACCAGCGAGTTCGCCACCCGCATGATTGAGAACATGGGAGTGGCCGTCCAGACAACGGCGCCTTCGGCGCGCTAATGCTAATGTCTAATGGCTGTATTTGAAGAAGGAGAACTATGCGTAAGAAAGTCACCATCGTAGGAGCCGGCAACGTAGGAGCCACCGCCGCCCACTGGATTGCTGCCAAGGAGCTCGCCGACGTCGTCCTCGTCGATGTCGTCGAAGGTGTCCCCCAGGGCAAAGGACTCGACCTGCTTGAGGCCATGCCCATCGAGAAGCGCGACTGTCACATCGTCGGCACCAACGACTACGCCGACACAGCCAATTCCGACATCGTCGTCATCACCGCCGGTATCCCGCGCAAGCCCGGCATGAGCCGCGACGACCTCCTGCACACCAACTACAAGATCATGTCCGACGTCGTCGGCAAGGTCATCGCCAATTCGCCGGACACCATCCTCATCATCGTGTCGAATCCGCTTGATGCGATGGCTCAGGCCGCTTACCGTCAGGCGAAATTTAACCGCGAGCGCGTCATCGGCATGGCCGGCATCCTCGACTCGGCCCGCTTCCGCACCTTCATCGCTGAGGAGCTCAACGTCTCCGTCGAAAACGTCACCGCCTTCGTCCTCGGCGGCCACGGAGACACCATGGTGCCCCTCCCGCGCTACTCCACCGTCGCTGGCATCCCCATCACCGAGCTCATCGAGAAATCGCGCCTCGACGCCATCGTGCAGCGCACCCGCGATGGAGGAGCCGAGATCGTCAAGCACCTCAAGACCGGCAGCGCCTACTATGCGCCATCGGCCGCCGCAGTGGAGATGGTCGAAGCCATCCTCAAAGACAAGAAAAAGATCGTGCCCTGCGCCGTCTACCTCGAAGGCGAGTACGGCATTACCGGCTACTACATCGGAGTCCCGTGCAAACTCGGCTCCCGCGGCCTCGAACAGATCATCGAGATCAAGCTCACTCCAGAAGAAGACGCCGCCCTGAAAAAGAGCGCCGAAGCCGTCAAGGAGCTCTGCGCCGTCATTGGCGTATAGGATTGGCCGTCCAGGCACACGCGCTTTGCGCAAAACCGAAAGACTCGAGGGTGGCCTACTCAAGCCTGCTGTTGGCTTGAGTGGGACGCGGTACAGACCGGAGAGATAGCTGACAGAACAGACCGGGAAGATCCCTGACACTGCAGCGAGGGTATGTAGAACCAGAACATGCCCTGGAAAGCGAGCAGTGTAGTGGAGGAGCGGACGAGGTTTGTTTTGGAGTACGAACGCGGGTTGTCGAACATGGCGGAGTTGTGCCGGAACTACGGGGTCTCGCGAGAGACCGGGTATGTGTGGCTGCGGCGCTACGCGCGCGAAGGACTGGAGGGTTTGCGCGATGGCAGCCGAGCTCCGCATGAGCCCGGCAACCGCACGCCCCAGCAGATCGAGGAGATGGTGCTGGAGCTGCGGCGGGAGCATATGCGCTGGGGTCCGAGGAAACTGAAGTGGGTGCTGGAGCAGGCTGAGCCGGAGGTGCGATGGCCGGCGGCGAGCACGATCGGCGCCCTGCTGGCGCGCGAAGGCCTGGCCATGGCCCGCAAAAAGCGTCATCGCGTGCCGCCCTACACCCAGCCGTTTGCTGCGGCCAGCCAGTCGAACCGGGTGTGGTGCGCTGATTTCAAGGGCTGGTTCCGCACAGAGGATGGAACACGCATCGATCCTTTGACCATCACCGACGCGCACAGCCGCTATCTGCTGCGTTGCCAGGCTGTGGAGAAGACCGACACCGAGAGGGTGCAGGCGATCTTTGCTGCGGCCTTCGGCGAATATGGCATGCCCGAGGCCATTCGCAGCGACAACGGAGCGCCTTTTGCGGCGCGCGCGGTCAACGGCGTGTCGCGGCTGTCGTTGTGGTGGATGAAGCTGGGCATTCGTCCGGAACGCATCCAGGCCGGACATCCGGAACAGAACGGGCGGCATGAGCGCATGCATCGCACGCTGAAGCAGGAGACGGCTTCGCCGCCGGCGGCGAGCCCGCGCGCCCAGCAACGCGCTTTCGACCGCTTCCGTCGCGACTACAACGGACTACGTCCGCATGAAGCGCTGGGCATGCAAACGCCGGCTGCGGTGTACGCTGCATCGAGTCGCATCTATCCGGGCCGGACGCGGGAACCGGAATACGATCTGGCCTTCAAGGTGCGCCGGGTGCAGCAGCAGGGGCAATTTCGCTGGAAATCGGAGCGCGTCTTTCTGGGCACCGTGTTTGAGGGCGAGCGGGTCGGATTGCTCCCGCACGACGATCGTTATTACACCGTCTACTTCGCCCAGTTTCCCATTGCACTCCTGGACAGCCGGGAACTGAAGATCGTGCCGCTGTCCAAGAACACAGTTTCTCTAGGCGATGAGGCAGGGGAAGAGGAAGTCTCCCCTTCCCCTGCACCCCATCCCCTCAACCAAACTAAAGTGTCAGGGATGTCCTCGGTCTAAACTGTCAGGGATCTCCCCGGCTGCACAACGCTTCCGTGGTGGTTTTAGGATGCTCAGGCGCGATCTCCGTCTCGACCTCTCAAGTTCGTCGCTGCAGGTCACTGACCTGAGCAGGTTTTCCTGAGAGAATCCCTTCCGAGTTCCTGGCCCCGCGTGTGGCAGCAGCAGAACAGTCGGCACCAACGGCTCATGATGGAAGACCTGCCGCGCTCCCAATGTTCTCCGTCGTGCTACAAAGACCACCGTAAGCTGCGCCTTGTCCAACAAAGCTCACAAGCTTCTCTGCCGACATGGAACCGTGCCGCCCCTCCCCGGTGGCATATTTTCTTCCGAGCGTCCGATTCCTACCAATGGCCCAAATATCTCAAACGGTTGAAGCAACAACGGTTCGACGCTCTGCCTTCTTTCCTCACCCTTTCGGCCCTCACGGGCGACAAATTCGCGCTCGTCCATTTTGAAGCGCCGCAAGTACAGGACCGGCTTGCGAAGATCGCGCGCCATGACCTCCTCTCCCCGGAGTTGTCGAACCTGACGCCACCGAAACACACAAAAATGGTCCAGACACCCACTCTTGCGAATCACAAGCTTCAAATCCGACCAAATTTCACCCACCGCGCACACCTTAACATCCACCAGACTAAGCGGAAATGCTTCCTCTCGAAGTTACATCCTCAGAGACCTCTGTCGGAATCTTCGCTTCCTTCTTTGGCAACGTGGCCACTCAAGCCCGATGGCTTGGGTGGGGCAGTATCATCGTTCTGCACGGCACGTCGCTACCGCAGACCGATGCATAACCGCAGGCAATAGGACTCCCTCCCATCATGGAATACAGTCGAAAATCTTACCGTTTCTTTATACGTTTGGGAGTCTACTAGAGAGAACTGAGGTCTTGGTCCAGCTAAATCAGCGTGGGAACAAGCGATTCAATCCGCTGGAAGCCTGTTTCGAACCGCGGCTCCAACACTGCCGAAAGTGGCGCTACCACACTGATAGACCCTGATCCTCATGAGTCGGGGTGCCTGGTGCGAGCCTCGACACCCGCAGATATGGCCGACATCACCGCCATTTATGCCGAGTTCGTCGAAACCAGCACAGCGACATTCGAGATCGTAGCCCCGGATCTATCTGAGATGTTGCGAAGGCGGCGGGCCGTTCTGGATCGCGGTTTGTCCTATCTGGTAGCAGAGCTCGAGGGTTATATCGTGGGCTTTTGTTACGCTTCGCAATTCCGTCCCCGCGAAGGGTATCGTTTCACGGTTGAGGACTCAATTTACGTGCGCCCTGATTGTATCGGCCACGGAGTTGGAAAGATGCTCCTGACTGAACTGGTCTCGGAATGTCAGGCGAAAGACTGTCACTCGATGGTTGCCTGCATTTGTGGAGTAAATATCGCTTCTGTCGCTCTCCACAAGTCGCTCGGTTTCCAGGAAGCAGGTTTACTGCCTGAAGCCGGTAATAAATTCGGAGAATGGTTGCGCCTGTTGATCATGCAACGTCCCTTGCAAGGGAAGTCGATACGGTAGACGGGGTTCGGTAGGCAGGGGTGCCCACTCAAGCCTGATGTTTGTCAAGTTCCACGACTTGCTTTGCAGGCTGTTCCCGGACATCCTTTCCAGTTCATCCGCCGTCGGGAGAGAGGGAAAGTGTCAAACGCGCAGCGTTTTCCATGGCGGGAGCGCCGCCTTTTCCTCCCTCGGGGCTGAGATCGGAGTCCATCGATGAATGATCGTCGCGCGCTGGATCCCGGCTTCGAGTTCCCGGGTCAAAGTGTTGCAGTAATAACCTGAAGGCGTGGTTCGGCTTCGAGGACCTGGACCCATCTCCGGCCAGGGCGCGATCGATTCTCCACTTGGTATCGCGCAGAAACTGAAGATGATGTTGGCTTGAGTGGGCAGTGTCAACCCTCTGCACCAGGCCTCGTTGCCCCTGGCCCAAGCACAGCCGCAGGCGAAACGAACATTCCCGAGTGCAGGCTCAGCCGGACCGGTCAGGGATGCAACGACAACTCCGCAAAATCCCGTCGGTAAGGACGCGGATCGAGAGTCAAGAGCACGTCGGCTCGCAGGAGGGCGTGAGCGCCAACGATGAAATCGGCGATGAGCCGCTTAGGTTCACCCATCGTCTGTTTGCGCTTTCGCATCGCGTATCGTTCATATCGTTCGGCGGCAAGCTGCCAGATCGCTTTGTCGAAGGTCCAATCCGCCAGAATTCCCGTTTCATCCAGAAAACTGTCGACGTAAGAGGCTGTCGCGCGCGGAAATCCGCGCAACTCGACGTAGACCACCGGACAAATCACAAGACCGCCGCGCTCGGCGGCTTCGTCGAGCAGGTTCTTCACAACTGCAGCTGTTGCTTCGCCAGACCACAATGCGGAGATGATGTTCGTATCAATCGCGCTCCGCACGATCCTCCCGCATCTCGCGTACCCAGGCGTTTATTTCATCGATGCTCTTAAAGTAGGGCAGCGCCCCGACATATTTATCAAAACGACTCTTGTGTCCACGAGCAGGCCGGAGGATCGTCTGCCCGTTCTCCACCACGAATTCGACGCGATCGCCTTCCTTCAGGCCCATCCGTATCCGGACTTCCTGGGGAATTGTCACCTGTCCCTTGCTGCTCACACTGCTCGTTTTCATCTTTACTTACATCCCCAGAAGTAAAGATAGCATGTTTTACCAGCATCATCACTTAGCAGGATTGATCACTCTGCCCATGAACAGAATGCTGCCGGAGCGATTGTCGCGAATCAGGAAAACGAACGGGTGGTCGGCGCGAAAAACAGGGGGTGGCTGGGGGTGCAACCGAACGGCCGTTGGCCTGATAACCACCGCAGTCGCCGCCGCTGCTTCGGTTCCTTCCTCATTTACATCGACATAAGCCTTATGGATCGCAGCCGAAATGAAGAATTCGCGGTTGCCGGTCATCCCTGAAAAATCTGCGCCCTTTTCAAACGCCAGCGGCATTCCCATGGCGCTGAGTGTGCTTTCAAGCTCGAATTGTTGCGTCAACTTGAACCTGGGCATCGTCATAACAACTTTGGAAACTGGTCCCAGCTGGCGGAGCCATTTTTGCGTGTTGGACGCGGTCACCGCTTGTTCTAAGGCAGGCAGGCCGCTCATATCATTGGGCAGAAAGATGATCATGGATAATTCCGTGCTCTTGTAAGGAATTTCCAGCACCTGAAACGTTTCGCCATTGAAATAGTTGAATTCACCCTCGCGGTGCATCAGCGGCGTTTTTACAGTTTGCCCTTCGGATACATGGAAATCCTCATCCTTCGTTTTCGCCTTGTCGAATTGCGTCTGCCAGTCGCCTTTGAAATAAATGGCGTTTGTCAGCACCAGCTTTGTCATGGAATCAAGTACGCCTGGTTGGATAAGGTCTTTGATCTTATTTTCTGTTTTCTGCTCGACCCATCGGTTGATCGTCAACCGCGCCGCCTCAGTCTCTCCTTTGAAATCCACCTGATTAAAACCCGCGCCGTAATCGGTCTTGGTCACCTTGAGGAAAGAATCGAGGAACGTATAACCCTGTTGCGCCCACAGCGCATTGGCCACGCGAAGCTGGTACCCATCATGCACGGCGTTGAGATCGCTTAGCAGCCCGCCCATTGCCGGATGCAACCGTTCCGGCGGCAGCATGAAATGCAGCGTATTCGCCATTTGGGAGGCTGTAGCGCCGCGTGCCCCGGCAAACGTCATGGCCAGCGCGGTCGAAATACTCTCGGGCGAGAAGAAGAGATTGCCGCTTCGCTTCCGCAACTGGCCATACAGGTCAACGGCGAAGGCATTGTTGCCTTCGACTACCGCGGCTTGGTCAGGCGTGGTCAATGGTGGAGTCTCCGCCGCCCATGCGGCTATCGGCAGGAAGATGCAGGTGATGAGCAACGATTGTAGAGGTTTCATCCATATCTCCATCAAGCCTGGCGTCACCGGCCGCGGCCTGTAGCGCCTTGTGTGCGGGCCGTTTGAGGCGACGCGATTTACGGAAGATCTACACCCCGCCGATATCAAACCGCCGGATCAGGCCATCCTCAAACCGAAAGATGTGCACCACCATCTGATCGACCAATAATCCGCCTTCAAGATCGCGTACAACCTGATGGACGTCGACAATAACTTCTCCCGAGGGGCCAGTCGAGAATCCCACCGGCTCGACCTGCGGATCGACCATCGCCCATTGACGTGTCCAGTAGCGGCGCACGCCATCCCGTCCATGAACGTGCCCACCCTCCATCCCATTGGCCCACGCGACATCCGCGTGCATTGCCGCGAGAACGCTCTCCATGGCACGAGCGTTGAACCGGTCATAAATATGTTTGAGAAGTTCCACTTTGTCGGACACTCAATCTCCGCTCACCGGCTGCCAACCGACTGCAAGTCTCACTTTCGTTTCAATTTCAAAATTCACTGTCAACTGCTGAGCCCCGGCCAAATCTCGTAACCCGTTCATACAAAGCCGCGTATGGCCAGACAGTCCTGGCTGGCAATTATCGCCCACCAGCCATACTGGAATTAGAACAAGCGCGGGCCCAATATCGAGCATTTTATTCCTTCGCAGCAATAGGCCTGTAACTTGTTTAGGATCTATGACATTCTGTTAACATTAGCAAAATGAATGATTTACCTGATGGTCTAAGCTGGTCGCCCTGAATTCTGTGCAATTTATCGAAGGCATTTTAGGATCAGACCAAATGAAATAAAACCAATGTTTTCAAACCTTTGTCGGGGCTAAGGTTTGAAACCATCGCTGAATCATGCGTTTGCCAAAAAAACGGCGGCGGGAGGGGTTGGGGCTCACTCTTTGCCGTTGAGCCGATTCAGAATGCGCGCCAACTGCGTGTCGTTGTCATAACCCGACCGAACAGCCCGCTCCCGCGCCCTACGCCCAATGGCTTCCCTCAGATCCGGGCGATCCAGGTAGAACCGGGCCTTCTCTGCGCACTCCTCGACCGACGAAAAGAAAACTGCCTCCTGATCCTCCTCAAGCAGCGCCTCGTGGCCCGGCGTACGCAAGGCCAGGAGAAACTGGCCACAGGCGGCGGTCTCCACCGCCTTGTGCGCGATGTCGTCCTCGTTGGCCTGCGTCACGAAGCTCAGATTGACCTTCGATCTCCAGATCGCCTCCCGGTAGTGGCGGCCGTCAAGGTGTCCGCCGATCCGGCAGTTCGGTAGTTGCTCTGTTCCGAAGATCCTTTCCCACAGGTTGCCGTTGATCGAGAGAGACAAACCGTGTTGCTTGGTTAGAGTCCGGAGAAACGCCGGTCGCTCCTCATGCGGATGCCCAATATATGAGACCTCACGGTTGCGGTCCCCATCCGCCCAGCCCTCGGGGGGTGGGTAGTGCATCACCGGATCAAAACTGAACATGGTCTTGATGAAAGGCAGCCCCCATTCGCGATAACGGACCACATCCGCTTCGCGGACTAAACAATGCAGATCAGCCATCCGATAGACCCGGTAGAACTGCCGCCAACAGCCGTCATTGCGCGGTCCGAATGGACCATCTTGCACATAGAAGATGATCCGGGCCCCGGCGGAACGGATTGCCTCCATAGTCTCCGGCGTAAAGGGGGTCGGCTTGTCGAACCAGACCACGTCTGGGCGCGCCGATCGAACCATCCGCACCAAGTCCAGGTTGATACGCGAGACGAGCGGACCGAATGGGAAGCGGCTGCGGAGGGCCCTTAGATGCCGCTGACGGGGTACATAGGTCCCTATCTCGAACGGAGTGACATCCTGCCCGAGGCGCCGCATCGCTTCGAATCGAAACGTCGTTGTGCCATAGGAAACAAGCGAGGAAACATACAGGACGCGCCGCCTGTCGGGATTGGCGGCAGGCTCCGTGAATTCAATCATGCAGCGAAACCCGGAATGCAAAAGGCAAGAGCCTGACGCAGGCCGCGG
>Ga0206881_10287_pt1 | contig 12213 bp, 12 predicted proteins | sample Alteio_BWOrgCont_3_FD_152867 | JGI IMG/M metagenome (GOLD analysis project Ga0206881, IMG submission 152867) | Enriched cells from forest soil in Barre Woods Harvard Forest LTER site, Petersham, Massachusetts, United States -... | ecosystem: Environmental > Terrestrial > Soil > Temperate forest >...
ATTTCTGAAAAAGGGCTGCGCCTGCTTCATTCTCCTTTAGGCGACAAGGCTCTTTTTTCAGCTGTTTTTGGTTCGGTAGATATGGCTGCCCGCGCTCAAAAAATCAACACATTTCAAGCGGATATAACTGTCATCATTCATTATAATGTAAATGAAAAAAATACCGGGTGGGATCATACTACTGACAAAGATTATGTAATGACGTTTGTTCCCGGCTGCATTACGGCTGAAAACCTGAAAACCCTCGATGGCAGACTTAATTTTTTAAGGCTATTACTTAGCCCCGACATAGAGCAGTCGGTTAAACTTTCGGCGGCGGTTGCCCAAAATATTTCCACTACGCTGAATGTACCTCTTGCACAAAAAATGGATGCAACGTATCTTACAGAACATTGCCTGTCTACCCCGGCAGAAGGTGTCTATTCCCGCGATTTAGCTCTGACCAGGCTAATCAGGGGACCATTGGTTTATGGCGAACCGCTTTACCAGGATAATGCCCAGGAATGCATACTACTGACAGCCACAGATGATTCGATTTTAGGATATGCTGTTTCAAAAAGAATAGAGTTAGTGGCGGAAGCTTATTTCAAAGGCATATTAGATTACTTAAATGAAAAATAGTAGTAGTATATCCTTGTAATTCTCCACTTCATATTTTAGTATTATCTATTCAGTACCTTTACGCCGCAATATGGCAATAAAAAGTCTCGATACACTACGGCCAATCATTGGCAAGGAACTGGATGAATTTGAAGTCCGCTTCCGCAACGCCATGAAAAGTTCTGTTCCGCTGCTTGATAAAATTACCTATTATCTTATCAAAAGGCGCGGAAAACAGCTTCGCCCCATGCTCGTATTTTTCTCTGCCGGAATACACGGAGAAATAAACGACTCTACCTACCGTGCTGCCGCACTTATTGAACTACTGCATAATGCAACCCTGGTACATGATGATGTAGTGGATGATACTTACAAACGCAGGGGTGCCTTCTCTATCAATGCCTTATGGAAAAACAAAGTAGCTGTATTGGTGGGCGATTATATGCTGTCGCGGGGCTTATTGCTTGCAGTACACGATAAAGAGTTTCAGTTGCTTGAACTTGTTTCAACTGCGGTACAAAAAATGAGCGAAGGGGAATTGCTTCAAATTGAAAAAACCCGTAAGCTGAATATTACAGAAAGCGAATATTTTGAAATTATTGCCAATAAAACCGCGTCCTTGGTAGCTGCCTGTTGTGCCGCTGGGGCTGCCTCAACGGGAGCAAATGAAGAAATAGTTAAACATGCCTGGAACATGGGGGAAATGCTCGGAATGGCATTCCAGATTAAAGACGACTTGCTCGACTATGGAACGGGACATGACATTGGTAAACCAACAGGCACCGATATTAAAGAAAAAAAAATGAGCCTGCCCCTCATCTTCGCCCTTGAACAGTCAAGCTATTTGGAAAAGAAAAGCATTCTTAGTAAATTGAAAAATAAAAGCGCCGAAAAAGCCACTGCTGTTCAAATACTTGATTTTGTAAAAGAAAAGAAAGGGCTTGAATATGCCCAAAATAAAATGTACGAATACCGGGAGAAATCAAAAGTGTTATTAAATGAAATGCCTAACACCCCATACAAAACTTCTTTCGAAGAACTTATAGAGTTTGTAACTGAGAGAGATAAGTAAACGGTGTCCGTATTTTCTTTTAATTTTGTACCCGCAAAAGAATACTATGAAAAAGATAACTTGCCTGCTCCTAATTTCAGCATATCTGCTAAATGGCTGCCATTCTAATACTCCATCGGTAAACTCAAATACCAATAATTCCAGCAATACCACCTCGACTTCTGCAATAGATACGCCAAAAGCCCATGTTATTAGTTCACAACCTCCGGCCGACACTGGCATAAAAGATGGCCCCTTAATTACACGCTACGCTAACGGGGTTATGAAAGAGCGAAGCTATTATGTAGCCGGGAGAAGACAGGGAGAATGCCAAAGCTTTTACCCAAATGGCAAGTTGTGGAGTGATGATTTTTTTGCTGCAGGATTGCTTAATGGCGCTACAACGTCATACTATGATAATGGCCAAAAGCGCTATGAGGGGGTTTGCAGTAAAGGTAAACCAGTAGGAACCTGGAAATACTATGACAATACTGGCAAGCTACTACGTACCATAGACTACAACAAAACACAGTCGAGACCTGTTATGTAGTTTTTGGTTCTTTTAGAGAAACATCCACTACAAACTTATTCCGTAGCAAGCGGCTTCCCAATAACATAGGAAACTTCATATTCCCTCTGTCAGTAAGGCTAATCCATGCTCTTATCCTGCGATTACGGATTCGGATGGCAGTACGTATCAGGAACCTGCTTTCAATATCTCCGAAGGAGTTTTTAATTTGCTTCACAATAAATTTCCGCCGGTAGAAAATTGCCTTGTCCTGGTATTCAGGGTGAGAAGGGTCCAATAAATTAAAACAGAGGACACGTTTACCGTCTTCTATTTTCACATTTATAAAATGGCAATGCAGGGAACAGTAATATGCCCCTGTATCGGTTTTAGCCCTTATGCCTGCAAAACCAAGCCTTGGAAGGTCTACCAGTACGGTACGTCCTATAATTTCTTTTTTCCTTTCTTCCTGCATATATGCTTAAACAAGTCATCCAAAATTAACAGTATATCTAATTACAGATGAGTTATGTTTAAAAAAAGTAATTTTGGAGTCACAATTTATACTGACGAAAACCCCACCTAATCTCAGATGATAACTTATTCTATCCTTGCAATTACTATTGTCTTCTCCCTACTGGGGTTTCGTGACAGGGCTTTTCTTAACAAGTATATGTTCAACCCATGGAGGGTATACAACGATAAAAAAGAATGGTACACGGTACTTACTCATGCCTTTCTTCATGTAGATTACGCTCATCTGTTTTTCAACATGTTTGCCCTATATAGTATAGGCCTGGCATTGGAACAAGATACTTTTCCTCAATTTTTCCCCGAACATGCCCATATCTTTTATATACTACTTTATGTAGGGGGAATTGTCACATCTTCTGTGCCAGCTTATGAAAAGCATAAGCACGATGTGTCTTATAGTGCAGTAGGAGCATCGGGTGCTATCTCAGCAGTCTTGTTTTCCTTTATATTGTCTAACCCCACAGCAACCTTAGGAATCATGTTTTTACCAATTCCTATACCTGCATTTGTTTTTGGAATAATTTATTTAATTGCAGAATGGTATATGGGAAAAAGGGGCAGGACGAATATCGGGCATGAGGCTCACTTTTGGGGCGGTATCTTCGGAATCATATTCACCACTTTACTTCATCCAGCATTTGTACCGATGTTCTTCACGCAGATATTATCCTTATTTCACTCATGAATAAAGCAGTTCTTTTAGATCGTGATGGCGTTATAAACCGCGAACGAAATGATTATACTTTTCGAATAGAAGATTTTGAAATTCTTCCCGATGTTTTTGACGCATTGCTTCTTTTGCAAAAGGCAGGGTATCTTTTAATTATCATATCTAATCAAAGTGGTATTGGAAGAGGGCTTTTTAAAATAGAAGATACCGAAAAGATGCACGCCTTCTTACTCGAGAAGCTAAAAAAACAAGATATCCATATAGAAGAGATCTATTATTGCGTCCACCACCCTGAAACCGGCAGTTGCCTTTGCCGCAAGCCCGATTCACTGAACGTAGAAAAAGCCCTGGCCCGTTTTAATATTGATCCTAAACTATCCTATTTTATTGGAGATAAGGAAAGAGATACATTAGCCGGTGAAAAAGTAGGAGTAAAAGGAATTTTGATAGAGTCTAATTCGTCCCTAGTAGATGCCATTCAACCTTGTATTAAAAAATGAAAATAGTTGTAAACACAAGGTTATTGCTCAAAAACAAAATGGAGGGAATTGGTGTTCATGCATTCAATGTATTAAAGCGCATCACCATTAATCATCCCCAGGACCAATTTCTTTTTGTGTTTGACAGGAAATATAATGAAGAGTTTGTTTTTTCTTCCAATGTAACGCCTGTTGTTATATATCCCCAGGCAAGGCATCCTATTCTATATTATTGGTGGTTCGAATATTCAATTGCACGAATATTAAATCAAGTGAAGCCAAGCGTATTCTATTCACCTGACGGGTTCCTAAGTTTAAATACGGAGGTCCCATCTGTTCCTGTCATTCACGATTTAAACTACGAACACTACCCAAAAGATTTACCCAAGACAGAAAGTTGGTATTATAGGCATTTCTCGCCTCTATTTGCCGCTAAAGCAAAGAGAATACTCACTGTTTCCGAATTTTCAAAGCAGGATATTATACAGCAATATTATGTTGATGCTGATAAAATTGATGTGGTATACAATGGAGCAGATGACCGGTACAAACCAATTGCCGAAAACGAAAAGAAAGAAATACGAAATAAGTATACCCATGGAGAAGAGTACTTTTTATATGTAAGCGCGCTGCATCCCAGAAAGAATGTAAAACGCCTGCTGGAAGCCTTTGACAAGGTAAAGGAAAGTTCCAATTTACCTATAAAATTAGTGCTGGTTGGTCCGCATTATTTTAAAAACAGCGAGATGGAAAGTGTCTATGAGAAAATGAAATATAAAAGCGATGTCGTTTTCACAGGAAGATTGAATGTGGAAGAACTAAGCAAAGTAATGGGCGCTGCTTATGGGCTTGTCTATGTTTCCTATTTTGAGGGCTTTGGAATTCCCCTGATAGAAGCTATGCAATGCGATATACCGGTAATTGCATCAAATATTACTTCCATTCCTGAAATTGCAAAAGACGCCGCCCTGATAGTAGATCCGTTTTCGATTGATTCTATCTCCTCAGGGATGCTAGAGCTATTAAAAAACGAGGCATTGAGACAAAAACTGGTTGAAAATGGCAGGCAAAGACGTCTTTTCTTTTCGTGGGATAAAACAGCTGACTTAACCTGGCAAGCGATAGAAAAAAGCATATCCTGATGGCACTTAAACCCTACCTGAATATAGATTTAACTGAAGCAGGCTGTGATGAGGCAGGCCGTGGATGCCTTTCTGGCCCCGTATTTGCATCTGCGGTAATTCTGCCAAAAGATTTTTATCATCCTCTCCTAAACGATTCCAAACAAATTCCGGAGCGTACTAGATACGAACTACGGACAATAATTGAAAAAGAAGCCCTGGCCTGGGCCGTAGCCTATGTAAGCAATGAACACATAGATGAAATAAATATTTTAAATGCATCCTTTCTCGCAATGCATAAAGCTATCGATGCATTAAAAATAAATCCTGAATACTTGTTGATTGACGGAAACAGGTTTAAGCCATATACGGGTATTTCGCATAAATGCATTATTAAAGGAGATGCTAAATTTGCAGCCATTGCTGCTGCATCGGTACTTGCAAAAACATATAGGGACGATTTTATGAATACATTACATATAGATTATCCATGCTATGGGTGGAACCAGAACAAGGGTTACGGAACAGCCTTTCATCGTGCTGCCATTGAAAAACATGGAATCAGCATACATCACAGGCGAAGCTTTAAATTAGTGGCATGGGATTTATTTCATCAACAATAACCAGCATATGTTCAAGAAGATTCTAGCCATATTGTTACCCATTCTTTTTGTTGCGGGAGGTGTTTATTTCTATCTCCATTCAAAAAAAGTGGAGGTGCCAGAAGACACTGCCGTTAAAGCGATACCTATTGACGCTTCATTCATTTTAGAGAGTCGGAAAACATTACCCTTATGGAAACTCATTTCAGAAAACAGCAATATATGGAAAGAATTTTCAGACATCTCCTCTCTGTCTGAATTAGACGGGCAATTAAAAACGCTTGATTCCGCCGTTCGGGAAAACCGCGATCTGGAGGCTATCTTAGAAAATGAACCATTATTTGTTTCTGCACATATCAATGGCATGAATCATTTTAATTATCTTTTTGTTTGTTCTGTACCAGCCAATTCCCAGGCGGCACTTACCGCATACCTCGACTCATTGAAAGGTAATAGTCCGGCAAATAATTTACAATATGAAGAAACCACTATACACTGCTTACAGATAGATGAAAAAAACATGTTCTACTATACTATTAGCAACGGGATTTTCATTTCCTCATTTGGCCCCGCCCTAATTAAAGAATCATTACGGCAACTTGAGACGGGCATTTCACTAATGAATAATGCTTATTTCACAAAGGTTCTACATACTTCGGGAGGGCAGTCAGAAGCGCACGTTTTTGTCAACCTTCAAACATTTACGAATGTGTCGTCCAGTCTATTTAATAGGAGCTTCTACCCTACCCTATCCTCCATGCAAGATTTAGGCCAGTGGATGGGACTTGACGTTACTATCAATCCAGATGAGCTTATTATGACAGGCTTTACCGATTGCGACAGTACGGGAAGTCAGTTTCTTAATCTTTTTCAACACCAATCATCACACGAAATAAGGGTAGCATCCGTTGCACCTGCCAACACTGCGTTTATGGTTTGTCATGAATTAAGCGACTATGGATTGTTTCACAAAAACTATCTGCAATATTTGGGCGTACACAATAAAAACAGAAGCAGGTCAGAATGGATAGCCCGGATAGAACAAGATTATGGTGTAGGCATTGAAAAATATTTTTACCCATGGATTCATAATGAAATTGCGCAGATTGTTACCGAACCTTCGGATAGTACCCTGCAAAATGATACCTATGTACTGCTCGAGGCAACCGATATCAACGTGGCAATGAATAAACTTACCACTTTGGCTGATACCATGGCATCCAGGAAAAAAGTAAAGCTTGTTGATTCTGGCTATATGCATCATGAAATACGGAGTTTAAACGTTGATAATGTTACCGGCAATATACTTGGCAGCTGTTTTGATGGCGTTACCAAATCTTGGTTTACATCAGTCGGGAATTATGTTGTTTTTGCCAACAGCATGAATGCCTTGAAAACCTTTATTTATGAATACGAAGGTGGGAACATCCTTGAAAAAGACTCCTATTACAAAGATTATATACGACAGCACATAGAAAGCGAATCAGGAATATACATATATAATAACCTAATGTTATCGCCGGTTCTCTATGCTAAATACCTGGATAAAGGGTGTACCGGAGAGTTGAAGAAAATGAAAGATGTTTTTGGCAAATTTAATGCTGCATCTATCCAGTTCAGCTCTCTGCAGGGAATGTTCTATACCAATATCTATTTTAAAAGAAATCCCACCTATCGCAAGGAAATTAATTCCTTATGGCAAATAGCACTTGATACTACACTGGCAACACATCCTTATTGGGTAAAGGACTATATTTCACATGGAGAATATGTGCTTGTGGAAGACAAAAATGAATCAGTTTATCTTCTGAATAATAACGGACATATTGAATGGAAGAAAAAAATTGAAGGATATATCCAAAGCCCGATTTTTGAAGTTGATGCATTAAGGAATCGCAAAATCCAATATGCATTTAACACATCCGATAATATTATTCTTCTGGATAGAAAGGGAAATAGTATGGATGGGTTCCCCGTGAAGTTAAAGTATTTCGCTTCGGCCCCTTTAAGTGTATTTGATTATGATAATAACAGGAATTACAAATTATTGCTTCCCGGCAGTGATTTAAAAATACACGCTTATGACCTTACCGGAAAACCTGTTAAAGGCTGGAATATGCCTGAAACAAGGGAGATTGTTAAATGCCCTGTTCATTATTGTCAAATAGATAAAAAGGATTATATCATTGCTATTGACGATGCGGGAAAAGTTTATGTAGTTGACCGGAAGGGAGATGAAAAAATGAATCTTGATAACCGGATGCCTGCTCATCTTAAGGATTTTTATCTCACTTGTGGCAATTCTCCTTCGAACTCATATATAATAGCTAATGATTCTTTAGGAACTGTATTTAAGTTAAGCCTGTCAGGTGAATTATCCACGGTACAGTATTTTAAAGGAACGAAGAATGGTGTTTGTTTTGCACCAGGCCCAAAAGATAGTAGTGGAAAACAAGAAGCCTTCTTTCTAAATGGAAATGAGATATCTGCTTATAATACGGACAAAACAGAGCGATTTCATGCCAAAGCAAAAGATAGGCTTTATGACACGCTTCTATTGTTTGTTTGCCCCGATCGCTCTATCAAGATAGGGGCAATTGATCCTAAGAATGAACATATTTACCTATGGGATAACTCAGGTAATCTATGCCCCGGCTTTCCAGTCCATGGCTCAGGATATTTTGATATCACCGATATGAAAAATGATGGTTCCCTTTGCCTGATTACTGGGGTTGGCAATAAGATATATGTTTACAACTTACAATGATAAATATCCGGAGAGCTATTTAAGTGTAATAACAAACTTTCCTTCTTTTATTTTTTGCCCGATTTTTTCAACAGAATATTGACCGAATGTCTTCTTCATCTTTTCTCTTATCTTAACTATATCGGCATGGATAGGGCAAGCATTGCTTGTATCACATTCTTCCATACCCAAACCGCAATGAGTAAAATACCCAAGCCCGTCAATAGCTTCAATAACGTCGAGAAGATTTTTTGATTTTTCTTTTGGAGTCATGTAAAATCCCCCATTAGGGCCTTTGGCTGACCTTGCTAATCCGCGCTTAACTAATTGTTGAAGAATTTTTGCAAGATATGGACGTGGAATATCAAGTGCTTCTGCTATTTTAACGAGTTCTGTCTTTTTGCTTTTATCGCTTTCCATTGCGATATATAACAACGCTCTTACGCCATATTGGCATGATTTTGAAAGTAGCATAATTCAGGGGGTAATTTTGATTATTATTAGAATAATTGTTTAAAGTTGCAAATTTAATACAATTTAATCATATCTCCATACAAATTTTATCCAAATTCTAACTTTACATTAACTATTCATTAAGAATTAAGGAGTTCCAAAAATATTTATAAAGAAGATTAAAACAGTTTCCAATTTTATATATTCGCTTCATGATAACACTAACACAAAAGGTATTATTTAAAAATACTACACCCGCCCAATTATATGAATTATACATGGATGCCCGGTTGCATGCTTTAGTTACAAACCATGCTACAAAAATCATAAAGAAAGAAGGAGCTTCCTTCAGTGCCTTTAGGGGGTCTCTTACAGGTAAAATAGTGAAACTTGTGCCAGGCAAATTGGTTGTTCAAACATGGAGAGCAAATGATTGGAAAAAATCAGACCTCGACTCCATCTTAATGCTTAGAATGGAGAAAGAAGGTAAAGATGCCATACTCAGCATGGTGCATGCTAATATACCAGATGACCAGGCAGCGAGTATAAAAAGTGGTTGGAATGATTATTATTGGAAACCTTGGAAAGCCTACCTGGCTGGAAAAAAGATTACAAAGAAAAAAGTGATGTAATCAAAAGCATATACTATTCTTAAAACAGAAAAGGGAAAAACGTTAAGTCTTTCCCTTTTCTATTTAAAAAGTGTTATTGTTTAACAACACCTGCTTTTCCATTCTTCTTTGAATTTAGCTCTTTCCTCTTCGCTCATGCCCATCCATTTTTCTTTCCATGCCTTTCCATAGGAGCGTTGGTCTCTGCGGCATCCACAGCCACGCTTGCGAAATCCTCCGATTCCAAAGAAAATCTTAGATAAGATAAGTAATTCTATAGCTTGCCAGTAAGTAAGGGTTCCCAGCTTGAAAACATCAGGCATTACACAGTTCCAGAGAAGCATAGTTATCGCCCCGAAAACAAATACAGCAGCAATAGGAATTAGTGGTAATAAGTACCAGCGTTTGCCACGCCATGGGCCACAGCCGCAATTTTTATCCATCATTTCTTCATTCATGACTATCGGTATAATTAACGGGTTATTAATTCAGCATAAAGAGAATCCAGTCTTTCACGGAGATGCAAAACAGCATATCTCTTGCGCGATATTAGTGTTTTTATACTTTCCCCGCTTTTTTCTGCCATTTCGCGGAAGGTTTTATCTTCCAGTTCATTTAGCACAAATGCTTCTTTTTGTTCCTTAGGCAGTTCGTCCAATGCTTTGGAAAACTCATCCCAGAACATTTTCTTCAACTCTTCATCTTCAGGGCTTTTGAAATCAGAAAGAAGTATATCCTTATAATTAATTTCTCCATCCTCGTCTTCGTAAATAAAATCGTCGAGCGAACCCGGCTTTTGTTTACGATACATATCTGTTATCCTGTTGCGGGCAACGGTAAAAAGCCATGAACCTATTTGTTCTATCGGTTCTGCTTCATTTGCATTGCTCAGTTTGAACCATACATCCTGCAGAATATCTTGGGCATCTTCATCGCTCTTAACTCTATTACGTATGAATGAGAAAAGGCGGTTACCATAATCCTGCACTGCTTGTATAATATCAACTTTGGGTTGTGCTGTTACTCCTACGGCTATCATTCTCTTATTTTTATTGATGAGACGTTCCATAAAATATTTTGTTTTAATCCTTTAACTTTCGATACAACTATTCTTAATCAAAAAGTGTACCAAACAGATTTCTTGCCAAATACGATAAATACGGACAAAAAGACACCCTCCATAAGACATCGCATTGGTTTTCAATAACAAATCAATGTAAATTTTGTCAATACCATATGGCAATGCAACCCTCAACTTAACAAATTCATAATTCTGCCACACTAAAGCTGATGCGTATTTGTGCGATATTTGCTTTACTCTATCCAGCAATATCCTATGAAAAATTTACAATCCTGCATCTGTGTATTTATCCTTGCTTCCTCACTATGCTCAATTTTGCATGCCCAAACATTAAAAGAATTAGAAGCAACCAGGATTAACCTACCCAATGGATGGAACATCACCCCTGCAGGCGACAGGTTATTATTAGGAGATCTCCCACTAAATATTGCAGTAAGCCACAAAGGAGATTTTATTGCTGTAACGAATAATGGAGTAAGCACCCAATCTATTATGATGATCGATACTAAATCGGAAAAAAGAACCGATAGTATAAATATTGCAGTAGCATGGCTTGGACTTGCATTTAGCAAGGATGATAAAACACTCTACGCTTCCGCAGGAAATGGCAATGAAATTCTTTGCTATTCTAATACGAATGGAGCACTTAAGCTAACTGACAGTATTGTATTAGGCAAACCATGGCCCGAAAGAATTTCTCCTACCGGCTTATGCGTCGATAATGCACACAAAAGGCTTTATGTTGTTACCAAAGAAAACAACTCGCTTTATGTAATTAGCCTGGATAAAAGAAAAGTGGTTAAGCAAGTAATATTACCGGGCGAAGGATATACTTGTGCTTTATCTCCTGCTAACAATAACTTGTACATTAGTGTTTGGGGCGATGAAAAAGTATTGATTTATGATACGCGTAAAGATACCGTAGCTGCCTCTATCTCTGTAGGTAGTAACCCAAATGATTTAGTATTCACCCATAAGGGAAAATATCTATATATATCGAATGCCAATGATAACAGCGTTTCCTTAATATCAACAGCCGATAATAAAGTGCTGGAAACATTGGATGCCGCCATTTATCCAAATTCTTTGGAAGGCAGTACCACCAACAGCGTTGCATTGAGTAATGATGACAAAACGCTTTATATAGCCAATGCCGATAACAATTGTCTTGCCGTATTTGATGTTAGCAAGCCTGGGCATAGCTTTTCAAAGGGTTTTATTCCAACCGGATGGTACCCGACCTGCGTAAGAGTTGTAAATCATAAAATATGGGTTAGCAATGGGAAAGGATTCTCTTCATTTGCTAATCCTAATGGGCCGAATCCATTAGCTAAAAAACAACAAACCAATTTTAAGGAAGGAGATAAAAACAAACCAAAAAAAGTACAATATATAGGTAGTCTTTTTACCGGAACAATGAGCATTATAAAGGAACCTGATGCTAAAACACTTGCAGATTATACCGAAGCCGTATACCATAATACGCCTTACAGTAAAGATATTGACTTGGCTAAAAAAATACCGCAGGGAAACCCGATACCGGCAGATTTGAATAGTAGTTCATCCATTAAATACGTATTTTATGTGTTGAAAGAAAATCGCACATATGATCAGGTTTTGGGTGATATGCCCAATGGGAACGGGGATACTTCCTTATGCCTTTTTCCAGAACGAATTACCCCTAATGAACATGCTATTGCCAATGAGTTTGTATTGCTCGATAATTTTTACGTAGATGCTGAAGTTAGCGCCGATGG
>Ga0206881_10288_pt1 | contig 12113 bp, 11 predicted proteins | sample Alteio_BWOrgCont_3_FD_152867 | JGI IMG/M metagenome (GOLD analysis project Ga0206881, IMG submission 152867) | Enriched cells from forest soil in Barre Woods Harvard Forest LTER site, Petersham, Massachusetts, United States -... | ecosystem: Environmental > Terrestrial > Soil > Temperate forest >...
GCGAATTGTAGTCTCCACCCAATCGTTCCCCCCGCTTAAAGCTACTCTCCTCGGTCGAGAGCAGCCTGCGATGACCGCGGATGTCGAGCGCAAGTTCTCGCTTAAAGTAGCCATCACGCTCCACCTCCTGCGTGATGAGCCTTTCACGAACGACTTTCAAACGTTCCGTTTGCGTTATTCCAAGGAATTGAATCCTAAAAACGAACGTAAAGTCGCGGAGGCGCAATGATGACGACGCAAAAGTGAGTCCGTGGCCCAAGTCATTTGATCCGTTCAGGGCAAATCATTTTGTCAATTTGGGGTGCCACGGTCTTGGAGTCCTCGACAAGGCCGTGCGATTGAAGTGCAGACATATCGAAGAGCACGGCCTTGCCGAAGACGGCAAGACCGTGGCACCCAACTTTTCGGGCTTCAACAAATGAACTGCCCTGTGATCCGTTCGCCGCCGTTTGCGTTTGGAAGAACCGCACGATTGCAAATAGCCGAAATGTGAAGGAATGAGCGATGAGCCAGTCTGATTTGAAATGTCCCAAGTGCACGGGGGATTTGGAACGAGGGTACGTGCTGGACATGTCCACACACGTCTGCTTTGCGGCCCAATGGGCGCCAGGATTACCGAAACGATCGTGGTCTGATTTTTGGCGTCAACTCATGATCTCGCTTCCGCAAATGAACGATCGAATTCCCATCGCGACGTTTCGCTGCAAGGCCTGCGGATTTCTCGAATCATATGCTCAAGATGAATATCGACCAAAGTGAATGCCGTAAAGGTGCAGAGCCTTCACGCTCCTGCGTGAAGTTAGCCGAGCGCAGTGCGCATGATGAGTTACGTTGCGCCTGTTACGTCAATCAGAGGCGATGAAGTCCAGGTGATTCACCTGATCAACCGCTGCGTGCGGCGGACATCCTTGTGTGCGAAGGACAAGCGAGCGAGCTAATCCTTCCGCAACCAACTCAGAAGGAACCGAGAAGCTATCCTGGCACGTTGACCGGGCGCATCACAATGACAAGTTGCGGCAATCGCCCTATGGCTGTTTGGCAAATGATTACGCCGGGTCGAATTGCTCGATGGCCTGGAGAAATAGTCGGCCTTTATCGGTAATCAGCAAATCAGTAATCCGAAAACCGTGACCCAGAAAATCTCGCTGCTCCAGACCGTAGACCATCCACTCCGCCCACCCGCCTCCTTCGGCAATCAGTGCTTCCAATTCCCTGGAGATGCGGGCGAAGGCAACACTATCGTTCGTCGCGTCGGTCCTTTGTTGAGTCAGCCGCATGATGTTCCGGAGAACTTCCATGGCGGCCCCGGATGCGCAGTTGCAAAAACCAAGCTCGGCCTCAAGAACGGCCTTCAATTGTTGGCTGTCGCCGATCTTTGGAAAGAGCGGCGGCCGGCCGTCTGTCTGATCGACGACGGCCTTGGCCTCGGCCAGTGAAAAACGGAATTGGGAACGAAGCAGGCGAATGCGCTCCGGAATCGGCAAGCCGTTACGCTTGGAAATAGCATCGGTTTGAGCGGGATCCGTATCCAACGTTGGCCTGCCTTCTGCCGAACTCTGGAAGCCGATTCAAAACCCATTCGGACGACTGACGACGAAATCGCCACCGAAATCCAAGATGCTTTTGGCGCGCGAATCGGGTTTTAGAGCCGATTTTACTTGTCGCTCTTTTGCCGCTTGGCCTTGATATCCCATTCCCGCTTTTGGCCTCCCGTTTCCGATGTCCCCTTCCCTGTGATCTGATCTCCGTCAATGGTCAACTTGTACTCGACGTTGATGACGGTATCGCTTGAAGGCAGCTTCCGCTCGGCGCCGAACGTCAGGACGCCGTCCTTGAGCTTGAGGTCCTTCAGCTTCGCCTCGTCCTGATCCGGCCAACTCATCGTCCCGGTGACGTTGTCTCCATCCTTCTTGATCTTCAAGGTGGATGTCCGTTGCTGCCCGCCGATCTCGTACTCGCACTTCCATGTCCCGACTGGATCGACCGCCTTGTCGGCTGCCGCCACCAAGCCGCATACGCCCAGAACCAATGCCATCGAAATCATCGCCTTCATGATCGCCTCCGAGATTGTGGCGCTGCCGAAGCAGTCCAACGTGGACTGGCCCATGCGCCGATGGCGATTGTATTCGCGCTGCGACTGGTTGTCAGTGGATGCGGGCTGAATGGATGCGGGCTGAATCGAACTGGACCCGCATTCTTCGTTCATTTGTTCGACCCTGGATCAGACTTTGACTTTCAGGACGGACATGCTTGGTTGATGGCCACAGGTGGCAAGAACGTACCTGCCGCTGGCTGCTTTCGCGGCGGCCCCGATTCGATGCTCATCATCGAATCGGAACGGCTTCGGTCCGAGAACTAGTTATTGGCAGCCCCGCTGTTTTCACTGGTGTTGCGATTCGGAGGCTCGTTTAGCGATGGAGGCACTTCAAAACTGACGATGCTGTTGGCGATCGGCTTATGGGTCGCATTGACCAGTTCGATCAGGATTTTATGTGGACCCGGCGGTAAACCGGCCAAGATCACTGGTCCGCTGCTGGTGTGAGCCCAACGCCAGCGAGCATCGTCGACGGTCACGTGCAGATGACAAATCCTTGGCGAAATGCCGAGTGCGATCGGTCCAAACACCGGCTCGATTTGCGCGTTTTCCGTCCGATATTGAATGAAGGCGACTCCGCGCGCCAGCCGCTCGGGCTGCGGTGGATCGACGATCAGCTTCACGGGAGGTTGAGTCTTGGTATTCACGTCTGAAATGAGATCGTGCTCGTGCGGAAAAGCGGCCGTATGAGGGCCTTGCGGCACTTCACACTGCACCACGTCTTTGGCAATGACCTGGTAATTTGCGTTCACCAATTCGACCTCGATCCTGTGCGGACCAGCCGACAATCGGTTTATGATCAGATCGTCTCTGCTCGTATGAACCCAGACCCACGGGTTGTCGTCCACTCTGACATGCAGATGCCCAATCCGTGGCGAAACGTTCACTGCCGCGGGGCCGAACACGGGAAAAACGTGCAGGTTTTCGGTTCGGAATTGAATCAGAACCATTCCCCTCGCGAGCGGCGTTGGCAGCGGAGCATCAAGGATCAGCTTGGCCGGCCCTTCTTCCACCAGCGGGTCCATCGTGGACACGCCACGCACATCCTTCGCGGTCAATGACACCTTAGCATTAATCGCTTTCGATGGCTGCTCGGCAGCATTGGCATCGACCCGATTCTTGTCTTCAGCATAAAGCCAGGAACTGCAGACGCCCCCTGCAATGACCAAGCCGATACGAATGCAGCGTAATCCATGCTGAATCTGTGCCGCCATGTTGTTCTCCCGAATCAATGGACTTTGATGTACGGGCCTTCCCTCAATCAACAGACCTGAAGTCGTTGTGGAAGTCCCAATGTGGAGCAACATTGGCCAAACGGTGTTCTGGCACCTGGCGGCTTCGTCGTCCCCATTCTCTAGGCGGAAAGCAGGGACACGGGTTTTGAAACGACTCGTTGGATCTCACGGGATCTCACGCGGGAGCGTGAAGACGGCTTTCTGTTGAGGCCAGTTGCTTGCTCGATTCGAGTTCGGGACCGACTGCCGTAGGGAACGAATCCATGCCCGACGCTCTCGACAATTCGCGTCGCAACAGTTCAGGAGCAATATCCAGGGTCCAGCCGCAGGCCACGACGGCCAGCAACGCAACGGCCCCTGCCCTGCCCCGCACGTCGGCTCGGTCATCGCGTCGCAACGGGAGTAATGCGGTTTCGTGTGTGCCGGCAGCCAGGACGATTCCGTGGTCGCGAAAGAACACCGCTCGACCACCGCGATGAAGTACCTCGCCAATCGTCGGATTTGCGGCGTCGATTGAGATCGCGACGACGTGCGATCCGCAATCGGGCACCAAGCGAGCCAATTCCGGGTCGTCGACATTCAGGATTGCGACTCCGTTTCCCTGCGTTGTTTCCAGCAGCAACCGCAACGGAGAGACGTCGACTGACGGGCCACGCGGTGCATTCAAGAGGGCTGCAATCTCGGTCCTGTCGAACGCGAGGCCTTCAAAGCGAAGACTACAGCCCGAAATCTCGCAAACGGCGACGTCAACTCGCGGGTGCATCAAGACCGTGCGGGTCCCAGCGAGATTGTCGGACGGCTTGTGCCGCAAGCAGCGTTGATCGACGAATACGCCGTCATAGCCGCTGCGTCCGACAACTCGACCCGATCGAGACAGCAGTTCACTGAGCCAGCGCGAGACGGTTCGCGCGGTTTCGTTTCCATGCAGCGCCACGACGGGAATGCGCGCCGATTCCGGTTGTGGAAACATCAGCGCGACAATCGATTCGGGAACCGGACGTGACGGCTGACACCGCGGACTCAGATGCAGGCCGATGGACGGGCCCGCGTTGACTTCGAGGATGCCTCCATTCTGTTCTGCCAAAGGGCGTGAAATATCTGTCGCGATCAAATCGACACCGGCGACGTCCAGGCCGACCATCATCACCGCGTCGACGACCGTCGCCGCCACATCGGGATGGACGTCGTCGGTGACGTCGGAAATGCCACCGCCCCAACCAATCCGAGGTTCATACCGCAGCACCACGCGTTCCCCGGCAAGCGGTACCGAATCCCTGCTGTGATTTTGTAATGCCAAGACTCGACAGGTCTCGTCGTTCAATTCGATCAGGAACCACGGACAATGGACATCGTCTTTCGCTCCACGCCGCGGATCGCGATTCAACTCTGCGATCAACTCCGCTACCGTACGCTCACCATCCCCCACGATACTGGCTCGATCGAATCGCGTTGCCGCGACGACTTCGTTGCCGACGACCATCAGACGATGATGGGCTCCTTCAAGGAATCGTTCGACGACAACTCCGGTACCGTGCGGACGAGCCGTCTCAACGGCCCTGGCGATGTCCGCCTGCGTCATGAGGTTGAGCGAAACGCCGTTACCATAATCGGCATCGCGCGGCTTCACGACGACGGGCAGTCCCATTTCGCAGGCAGCCTTCCAGGCCTCGTCGGCATCGCGCACGTTTCGCCCGTCGGGCACCGGGATTCCCAGTCGTTGAAGTAACTTCTTTGTCAGCAGCTTATCGCGCGAAACCGCTTCGGCGATATAACCGGATCGATCTGTGATGGCGGTTTGAATCCGACGCTGATGAGCTCCATGACCCAATTGCACAAGGCTCTCTTCATCCAGACGCAACACGGGAATTCCGCGAGCAACCGCTGCATTGACGATCGGGCCAGTGGTAAATCCGAGGCACACCCGATTGGCATGCTCTACTACCGCCGTCACCGATGCGCTGAGATCGAGCGTTTCGCCACGGCAGACGTCTTCAAGGATCTTGCAGGCTATCTCAAAGCAGTAGCGTCCGAACATGTCTTCGTTGATTTCGATGACAAGACAGGCGGGTTGCTCAGTCCGTATGACAAATCCGTGCCGTACTGGAAATTCAGCGCGGCGCTGCAGGTTGAGCGTCAATGCCACAATGATTTCTGCGGCATCACGAGGCGCATCGGGCCACGCCAGCGGAGAAACGTCACTTGGCCTGAGCTTCGGCGCGGCGCGGTCCCAAGCCACGGCGATCCGGCGAACGCCCTCCACCAATGCATCGGGTGTCATAAAGGACTGTTCCAGGCACACTTCCAACGCTGGCTTCTTCATCCAGACGTTCGGACCTTCCAACGCAAGCTGACGACTGACTTTCATGACGAACTTCCCATGACGACAGAATCGAGCATGCTTTCGAGTTCGCGGCCACGATTGAGACATTTGCCTCGATTCGACTTCCGCGCTCAAACACCTCATTTTTGACCGCACGGTAGATGACCCAGGATCTTGCAGATATTTCGGGGCAATCAGAGTCGGTCTATGGTTTAGAGCGTGGGAATTCTGCGAATAAGGCGCGCCGCCGGTGGGATTTCGATCTCAAAACATCTGAAAATAGGCAAGTTGAACACTTGCCTGCATCTGAGCACGTTGGAAAACGTGCTCCGCGACTCGTCCACGTCCACGTCCACGTCGGGCCTGAGATCTTCCCAACAAACCAGTCATGCTTGCCTGGCTGTGCCGATCGAAATAGACTCGACGACGGTTTGATCCGGGCCATCGGACCGATTTCATCATGACTGACTCCACGCAGAATTCTGACGCCGATCTCGAAAAGTTTCGGGGCTATCTCGGCTTCCTGGCCCGAATGCACGTGGGCAAGCACTTGAACGGCAAGGCGGATTTGTCGGGAATCGTGCAACAGACGATGCTGGAGGCTCACCAGAACCGATCGCGGTGGCAAACACTGTCGTCGCAGGACCAGATCGCCTATCTGAGGCGTATTCTGGCGAATAATATTCAGGACGAAGTTCGCAAATTCTCGGCAGGCAAGCGCGACGCCCGGCGCGAGCAGTCGCTCGAACAGGAATTCGAGAAGTCGTCGATCTGCCTGATGAACTGGATCGCCGCCGATGTCTCGTCCCCGAGCATGCGACTGAACAGGGAGGAGCGTGCACTTCGACTCGCCGCTGCACTGGATCGACTTCCCGAAGCACAACGAGAAGCACTGGTGTTACAGCACTGGGAAGGAAAATCCCTGGCCGAAATTGCCGTTCGGATGCAACGGACGACGGTGGCCGTCGCTGGACTGATCAAACGGGGATTGCGCCAATTGCGAGAAGAACTGAATCCGGCAGACCAATAGCGATATCGCGATCAACGGATAGGCATCAACGGATAGCCATAAGCGGGATAATCCCATCCCCTTCGCCTTTTTCGTGGACGTTGTCTCTTTCGTCCTCCCCCCAATGTGCCACGTGATCAGGGATTCGTCCGTCTTCGTGTTTCACCAATTCAGCATTTGATAAGGATTGGCTTAATTCTTCGTTGGAACTTGACCGTTCGGTCTCGACCGTTCAGACCGAGTCTCCTAGATTCCGATCCCTTCTCTCGTTCATTTCTTTTAATAATGCGGGGTATCAGTGGCACGACGCTGGGTGTTGTGACTCCGCGATGTTGGGCGTTGCACAATGGCAGTTCAATTCACCCTGCGAAATGGACTTGCCCGCATATCTCCAGGCCGTGCTTGGAGAAGATTAATTCCGTTCGGGATGGTTTTCGCGATCAGCTTGGGCAACAGACTTTCACCCGTTTCCGGAGCCGAAGATCCTCCTGCGAAGACTCAACAGACTTCGCCTGTCGATTCGGACGAATGGGTGGAAGCGGAACCGGGATCGGATGAGGATGCCGACAATGTCCGTTCCGTCGAACCTGCGAAGTACGGGGGCCGAGCGGAAAGACTGAATCGGCGAGCCGAGAAGAAGCTATACGGAGGCGAAGATTCGACGGCACCCGTTCGGCCGAGTCCCGCCAGTTCTGACGGCGACGTGATGGGTACGATCGGCCAGGGTGGACATCTGGCGTTCAAAACATTTGGACGCAACGACTCGATCACACCGATCGAAGCGATGCCGTTTGCCCTGACGGGACAGCATTTCTACTTCAGCGACCTTCGCGGGTTCATGTCCAACAGTTCGGTGTTCGGCGGCAACATGGGCTTGGGTTATCGAAACCTGCGCGACGAAATCAATTCCTGGTTCGGCGGAAGCGTCTGGTATGACGTGGATGGAACGTCTGGACGAACGTACCAGCAAATCGGACTGAGCTTCGAAGCGATGGTCCAGCAGTGGGAACTGCGGTCGAACGTCTACATTCCGATCACGTCTTCGCAAAACGCGGGAAGTTATGCGTTCAATCCAACCATCGTGGGCAACCAACTGCTCTATAGTCAGTTCACCGGCCAGGCAAAAGCACTGACGGGAGTGGATTTCGAAGCCGGATACAACATTCCCGTCATGGAACCCTATCGCTTGCGAGCGTTTGCCGGGTACTACCGCTTCGATGGCGGTCCGGGCGGAGCGATCAACGGCTTCAAAACGCGGTTGGAAGGCGTGATCAATAATTCGGTGACGGCGAATGTGATGTATACCAACGATCCGCTGTTCGGCAGCAATATCATGGTTGGCTGTCAGATCCAATTTCCGTGGGGTGCCAACCATCCAACCAGTTCCTGGGCCAGATCGACTCCTACGCCCTTCCGGTTTGTCGAACGCAACTACAACGTGATCGTGGACCACGTCAGTACGGTCACGAATAACCTGACTGCCATCAATCCGCAGACGAATACTCCTTATGCGATTGAGCAGGTCTCATCGAGTGCCGCGCCCGGCGGGAACGGTACGACCGCCAGTCCATTCGCAACGATCTCCGCAGCCCAATCCGCCGGCAATGTCATCCTCGTTCAGGGAAATTCCGTATTTAATACCCCCGTCACTCTGACCACCGGACAGTTCCTGGTGGGCGATGGCTCGACGCAGCCATTGCCATTACCCGGAGGCCAATCCATTGCCCTGCCCGTCATCATTCCCGGCTCAAAGGCTCCCGAGTTCACGAACATCACGGGCAACGCGGTGACGTTGGCTTCCAATTCGATGCTCGCGGGATTCAGTTTCTCCAACGTCAGCGGAAACGGCGCCAGCGGCAGCGGCATCACCAATGCCATTGTCAGCGACAACATCTTCCAGAACATCGGCAACGACGCCATTCATCTGACCAATTCCACCGGCAGTTTCGTCTTGAACGACAATACGATCAGCAACGCAACGGGATCCGGCTTGCTGATGGATTCCGTCGATGGAAACGTCACTGTGAAAAATCTCTCCGCATCGCAGACGACGGGAACGGCCGTCGACATCACTGGCGGAACAGCGAGTAGTTCGTATCACTTTGCAGGGACCACAAACATTCAACAGCCGAATGCGGCCGGCTTCATTCTAGAAGGTTCTGCGGCCAGGCTGGCGGTGGATAGCCTCGTTGTCAATTCGGCGTCGAGTGCCGGTGCTGTTTCGCTGACGAATTCCACCTCCTCGGTGACGTTGTCGAACGTGGATATCACGATGACGAACGGACCGGGATTGGCGACAAGCGCCCTGGGTTCACTCGCGATCTCCAACGGGTCGATCACCACCACCAGCCAACCTGCCTTGAATCTTCAGTCGACGACGCTGGGCGTGAACCTGACACAAGTTTCGGTAACTGGTGGGGCATACGGCATATCGCTCGTCCAGGATCTCGGCAGTTTCACCATTTCGGGTGCCAATTCACTCGGCAGTGGGGGAACGATCCAAAACACGACGACGGGCCTGATCCTGAATTCGGCTGCCAGCATCAATCTCAATTGGATGAATCTGGCCAGCAACGGGACAGGAATTCAATCGACCGGCAACAGCCAGTTGAAATTGTCGGAAATGCAGATCACGAATTCGCTCGGCTATGCACTGGACGGCCTGGACGATGTCAGTGTTTCAGTGCTGAATTCGCAGTTCAGCGGGAATGGCACAGCGGGCGGAGGCACAATTCGTCTGCAAGTTGACAATGTGGCAACATATACCTGGCTGGTTCAGGGAAACACGATTACGGACCCGAATGGAACGGCGCCACGCTGACAGCCACGGTCTACGAGAACACGATCACCGGTTATGCCGCAAGCAACTCGCTGGTGGACATTGCCTGGAATGGACCAATGACCACGCTGGTCTCGACAAATGCCCTGGTCGGTTCGTCGTCCAGCGGTATTACCGGCGTGACGGTCCAGGACACGGCCACGACCACGACCTCCGTCACGCAAAGCATTGACGTTGCGGGGAACCAGATCAATCTTGCCGGCAACGATGGAACTGGTGTCATGATTGCCGCCGCTGGGAGTAACACCATCGCGGTGACTTCGAACACGGTCGGCTTCGGCGGTACGGGCGGAATCGGTTTGCACTTCAACCTGACCGGCCCGGGAACCACGATCCTGAACGCCAACACTGTCAGAGACAATGCCGGTGGCGCAACGGGCTTCCTATTTGATAACGTCGCCGCTGGTTCCTCGATCCAGATGAACTCGAATACGATCAATCTGTTGGCGAATGATCCGAGCGTTCACCGCGGCATCATCTTCACCGCCGTCTCGCCCACGATCACGCTGGGGAGTGCCACCAACAACATCGTCACCAACGCATCGCAGCTCTTTTTCATACCAACGAACACTTCGACCGGATTTATCGCGATCAACAGCACGCCGAATCCGTGACCGACGTTCGCACATCGCGGGCTTGATGAGTCGTCGTCACGAATTCCAAGCTGTCGCCCGATTCTCGCGCCATGGATCGCAGTTCGAATTGCTGGCTCGAAGACATCGGCCAACGCTGCTACCACGTCTGCGACTGCTTGTAGTCCTCATCGCGAAAGACGTGCAGCGGGTCGAGGCCGATGACGTGATATGAAATCGTCTCTTCCGGATGGTCTTTCAGTTGCATTCGCACCTTGAATTCGGGGTGTTCGGAATTTGGTACTTCTTCCAGGATCTCGAACGACTGCAACCGGATGCGATCCCGCCACCGCGCGTCGTAGACATTGATCACGACGGTCGATGTCGGAATCGGATTGAGACCGGCTCCCGACTTCCAGGTGTCGAGCGCCGTTTGCAAAGCATCGCGCGCCGCGGTGGGAGAAGGGACGTATTTCGCGTGCGTATTTCCTCCGCCACAGCCGGCAAAACAAGTCGTCAACAACATCCAGGCCACCAGACGCCAGGCAGATCGATAAATCATTTCGGGAATGCCTTCGAGTTGAAAACTAGTAAACAGAGCGCTCGCGGCCACGAATGAGGCACTTGCCTCGGAATGCCCCGGCGATCCGAGGTCTCACGTTGGATCGGGCGCGGTATCACGAGGCAAACGCCGCCAGCGGTGGCGACGAACGGCATAAAAAGCAATCGGCAACAGCAGATCCACGACTTCATCCGCAATCAGAATCCCCCCCAGCACGGGGGCAGCCATCGGGCGAATTACATCGGCGCCCATGCCGGTACTCCACATCATCGGGGCCAGGCTCAAGATCGTTGTCGCTTCGGTCAGCAGCTTGGGACGCAGACGGTGAACCGCCCCGACGATTACGGCCTGTCGCAATTCGGCCAACGTCATCCGCTCCAGTCCCCCGGCGTTTTCGACTGCTTCGCGCAAGTAGACCAGCATCACCATGCTGGTGGCCGCCGCCATGCCGAAGCAGGCGATGTAACCGATCCCCACGGCCACCGAAAACGGATATCCCAGCAACCATTGGCACAACACGCCTCCGGCCAATGCTCCCGGAACGGATAACAGCATCAATCCGGCATCGGCCAGATCTCGAAACGCCACATACAAAATGCCTAGAATCAATATCACGACGACGGGCACCATCCACAGCATGACTCGACGGGTTCGTGCTGCGTGCTCAAACTGGCCCGTCCATTCGACGAACACACCCGCCGGTAAAGAAACCACCCGTTGAATCTGCTTCCGAGCCGCAGCGACGAATTCCGCCGGGTCGCGTTCCCGCACATTGAGGCGCACGTAGTTGCGTAACCATCCGTTTTCGCTCTTGATCGTCGCCGGCCCGTCCGCGACACGGATGTCAGCGACATCCTCCAGAGCCACGGTCTCCAGCGGACTCGTATTGACATGCGCTGCGGCGACCAGTGCATTGGTTCGACACGGAATCGCCAGTCTCTTCAATGCATCGCCAGGCTCGCTCCCTGCTCCTTCGACTTTCAAACGAACCGGGTGGACGGCTCGACCGTCGTCAATATGGCTGATGACTCGACCGCTCATCGCGGTAGAGACCACGCTGTCGATATCCGCCACGGAAACGCCCCTTTGTGCGGCGCGCGCCTGATCGGGAGTGACAGTCACGTATCCCTTCCCTCGAATCGGATCGGCCACCACATCCGCAGCGCCGGGAACGGTTCGCAGTGCCTCGGCGATGGCATCGGAGGCGCGAACGACCGCCTCCAGGTCGCGGCCCAGAACTCGGACTCCGACCTCGGAGTTCACGCCGGTCGCCAACATGTCGACGCGATTCTGGATCGGCTTTGTCCAAACGTTGGCCCAGCCGGGCATCTGAACTGCCAGATCCATTTCTCCGCCGGCCCGATTCAACGATTCGGTATCATGAGGCCACAACCACAGTCGGCTGGCGAACGCGGTTGTCAACGACTGAACCATCGAATCGTATCGAGGATGAGGATCGATCAGCGGCAACGGCGAAGTGG
>Ga0206881_10289_pt1 | contig 12086 bp, 16 predicted proteins | sample Alteio_BWOrgCont_3_FD_152867 | JGI IMG/M metagenome (GOLD analysis project Ga0206881, IMG submission 152867) | Enriched cells from forest soil in Barre Woods Harvard Forest LTER site, Petersham, Massachusetts, United States -... | ecosystem: Environmental > Terrestrial > Soil > Temperate forest >...
ATTATTCAAAATAATTGGTTGAAAGCGCTTCAACCCTTCACTTATTCGAGTGGCAACTTTTTCAGGTACTGTTATCATGTTTTTTTTTGATATTTATTAGTAAATATAATTAAATTTCATTACCACAATGAGGACAAACGTTTTTATGTTGCGGATGATTCTTTCTCATTTCATCAGAAAAACCAGATGCCATTATACCGGCGGGTAGTGCAACCAATCCAATCCCTAAAATGGAAATAACGGATGCTAAAGTTTTTCCTAATACAGTAATTGGCAACATATCTCCATATCCTACACTGGTAAGCGCTGAAACACTCCACCACATAGTGGCAGGAATACTAGAAAACTTATCGGGTTGTGCTTCGTGTTCAACATAAAACATTATTGCAGAAACAATTACCATAAGAAAAATAACCAGGAAAAAGCTAATTGACAATTCTTCTTTTTTAGCCTTAATTACTCTACCGATCAATTGAGTAGCATGGAGGTACCTTGACATTTTAAAAATTCTTACCAATCTTATCAGTCTCAATATTCTTAATATGCGTAAGTCTATTGGGATAAGCATAGGCAAATAGAATGGTAATATTGCCACTATGTCAATCAAGGCACTAAAAGTGAATATAAATCTAATTCTACCTGCTATCGGATTGGAATACTTATCATTTTCTGTAATCGTCCATACTCTAAGTATGTATTCAATGGAAAAGATGGTAACAGAAAACACTTCAAAATAATAAAATAGGGGATGATATTTTAGTGAGAGTGTTTCAGCGCTTACCAGTGTAGGATGTTTTATGCCTTTCTAAACATAATTCCTTACCTTTGTCCTACTCATGCCACAATCATTTAATCTCATATCATCACAATATATTGAACCTTATTCAGAGGCCTTGAAAGTGGATTTATCGAAAGCCATCAAAAAGCTTAATACTAAAAAAGCATTTTCCAAAGAGGATTTTGAGCATTACATTATAGCATCTTCTGTTTTTTCGTCACGCATTGAAGGGAATACCCTTGACTTAAATAGCTTTATGAGGTTAAGAGCTGATAAAAAGATTGCTAAGAAAAAAGAAGTAAAAGAAATTGAAGACCTTGTTGAGGCATACCAGTTTGCATCTGCCCATAAACTTACAAGGGCTAATTTCTTAAAAGCGCATCAAATCCTTTCAAGAACATTATTATCCAAGCCTTCAGAACGCGGAAAATTGCGAAAGATGCCGGTAGGCGTATATGACGGCGATACAGGGAAACCAGTTTACCTTGCTATAGAACCGGAATACTTGGATAAAGAAATTACCAAATTATTTACAGACATTAAGCTTATCCTCAGCAAAAAGTTAAATAATAAGGAAAAATTCTATTATGCCTCCATGTTGCATTTATGGCTGGCTATGTTGCACCCATTTACAGATGGAAATGGCAGAACTGCACGTCTTATAGAAAAATGGTTCTTGGCTTCCGTTATTGGTGAATATGCATGGTCAATAAATTCAGAAAAACAGTATTGGGATAAACGCCCTGAATACTATAAGAATATTTCCTTAGGATATAATTACTATGCCCTGTATTGGGATAGATGTGTGCCTTTTTTACTCATGTTGCCTTCGGCGATTGCTTGAAATACTATAAAGGCAGTAAGAGGAGAGGCAGGTAAAGTCTGTATTGAAATGAACCAATAAAAGCCAGAAAAATACCTGATTTGGCATTCCTTGTTCAAAAATAATTATTAACAAACGCTTGCCTTAAGCGGATAGGGCGTAAATTCGCAAGGCTTATTATATCCCGGCTTAAACCAAGTGGATTTTTTATGAAGGTAACGTATTACGGACATTCTTGTTTTGGAGTTGAAATAAAGGGCAAACACCTTTTGTTTGACCCGTTTATAAGCCCTAATCCATTGGCTGCGAACATTAAACTGGAGGATATTAAAGCCGATTACATCCTCTTGTCTCATGCCCACCAGGACCATGTGGCTGATGCGGAAACTATTGCAAAAAGGACAGGGGCTTTGCTCGTAGCGAACTTTGAAATTTGTATGTATTATTTAAAATTGGGAATAAAAAATATTCGCCCGATGAGCACCGGAGGAAGTTACGATGCGGGTATTTTTAAAGTAAAGTGTGTGAATGCCATACATGCCAGCAGTTTTGAAGATGGTACATACGGAGGCGCTCCAAATGGATTTGTGATTAGTGCAGATGATGAAAGTTTTTATCATGCAGGAGATACAGCATTGACTTATGATATGAAACTGATAGGAGAAGATTTTAAGTTGAAATTTGCCATGTTGCCGATAGGTGACAATTTTACTATGGGGACTGCTGATGCAATTAAAGCCTGCAATTTTATTGGATGCAATAATGTAATAGCCATCCACTATGATACATTTGATCTTATAAAGATAGACACAGGTAAAGTAACACATGCATTTGAAAAGGCAGGAAAGGAAATTGCTTTTATAAAGATAGGGGAGACGAAAGAAATATAGTTTAAACAAAACAAAAAATGGGAAAGATAATTGCAGTGGCAAATCAAAAAGGCGGAGTGGGTAAAACCACCACCGCTATCAATCTGGCAGCAGCTTTGGCTGTGCTGGAGCATAAAACGCTGCTGGTAGATGCCGATCCACAGGCGAATGCCACATCAGGAGTGGGATTTGACCTGAAAAAAATAAAAGCAGGCTTGTATGAGTGCATTATTGACAGTGTTCAGCCGAAGGATGTTATCCTTAGTACTGAAACCCCTAACCTTGATTTGCTTCCATCACACATTGATTTGGTAGGTGCTGAAATAGAAATGATAAATCTTCCCAACAGGGAGAAAATGATGAAGGCTGCTCTGGCCAAGATAAAAGACGACTATGATTTCATCATCCTCGATTGTTCTCCATCCCTGGGCTTGATTACCCTGAACGCCCTTACGGCAGCTGATTCCGTAATCATTCCTATACAGTGCGAATATTTTGCATTGGAAGGGTTAGGCAAATTGCTCCAAACTGTAAAGTTTGTAGAAGAACGCCTGAATCCTGATTTGGAAATGGAAGGCATATTACTAACTATGTACGATGGTCGTTTGAACCTTTGTACGCAAGTGGTAGAAGAAGTAAAAACCTATTTCCAGCAAATAGTATTCGATACGATTGTTCACCGGAATATTAAGTTAAGCGAAGCGCCAAGCTTTGGGAAGACTATTATTATGCATGATGCGGCATCGCGCGGAGCGCTTAATTATTTACACCTTGCACGGGAAGTACTGCAAAAGAATAAAATGACCCGTTTGAAACAAAGTGAAAAGGTTATTAATTTGGAAGAAAACTAAAGATGAATCAGAACCCTAAAAAGAAATCACTTGGAAGAGGATTGAGCGCTTTGCTTGATTCGGCGGAAGAAAACACAGAAACAACAGCGCATTCTGCGGGACACAGCAGTGTTCAGCATGGTGGCATATCGCAAATTCTTATTGAGCAAATTGAAGCTAATCCCTTTCAGCCCCGTACCCGCTTTGATGAACAGGCTTTAAAAGAATTGGCCGATTCCATAGTTCATTATGGCTTGATTCAACCGATAACGGTTAGAAGAGTAAGTAAGGATAAATACCAATTAATTTCAGGTGAGAGGAGATTTAAAGCATCCCAAGTAGCGGGACTGACAGAGGTGCCTGCGTATGTACGCCTGGCGGATGATAAGGCCATGCTGGAAATGGCGCTTATTGAAAATACACACCGGGAAGATTTAGATGCCATAGAAATTGCGATGGGATACCAACGCCTGATTGAAGAGTGCGGATTGACCCAGGAAGAGCTATCGGGAAAGATTGGAAAAGACAGGAGTACTGTTACCAATTACTTGCGGTTGCTAAAACTTCCTCCGGTAATTCAACTGGCTATAAGGGAAAAGAAAATCACCATGGGGCATGCACGCGCCCTGATTAATATTGATAATCCCATTAATCAGCTTACCGTATTCGATAAAATTCTGGACGAATCGCTCAGCGTAAGAGATACCGAAGAAAAAGCAAGGGTTATAAAAAGCAAATCGCCTTCAAAGAATTCGCAAAATGGAAGTACAAAAGAAGATAAACATATTGAAGAGAATTTATCAGGGGTGTTTTCTTCCAAAGTAAAAGTTTCACGTTCGGGGGCGAAAGGCAAAATTGTGATCCCTTTTTCTTCAGACGAACAATTTCGTAAGATATTAGCATTATTGCATGCCGGTCAATAAATCATTGACAAAACAGTTTTTTTCTTTTCTTCTTACGGGAGTTGTTTGTTTGTGTTTTTTCACCGCTTCGGCGCAAGGTGGAGACACTGCAAAATCTCAGCAAAAGCCCCTTCCATATTCCAGCCACTCTGCTAAAAAAGCCATGCTGTATGCCGCTATATGCCCGGGCCTGGGGCAGATATACAATAAGAAATATTGGAAGTTGCCTATTTTATATGCAGGGCTCGGTACTGCAGTTTATTTTGTCTTTTTCAATCAGCATTATTACAATCTTTACCGGAATGATTTAAATGCGGAAACCGCTAATCCGAGCAGCAGTTTATATAGCGCTTCAGAACTTTCCAGTTTGATTAGCTATTACCATAACGATCGCGACCTATCCTATATTATTACGGTGGGGGTATACCTTATAAGCATTGTAGATGCCAATGTAGATGCCCAATTGAAAGGCTTTAATGTTTCCGATGATATTTCCTTTAAGTTCACTCCTGGCCTGGTTCCTAACCCTATTACAGGTTCCATCGTATTTACACCTGGATTTACACTGGTGAAGAAGTTTTAAGTACAGCAGGTAATTTTATTATTTCCCTTCAGCACATTTTTTTATGAATTTTTCATGTCACATTGTGTCACACTTTTTTCAATTTAAGTAGGTAATTACATGCTTGACGCACCCAAGTAATTTTCCTCTCTTTCCCTGTAACTTTCTTACTACCTAATTACGTCTAACGCTCCCTTATGAAAACGAAGTTCAATAGTTTACTGGATATAACCAAAGTTTTCCCTACTGAAAAAGAATGTAGGGAATATTTAGCCCAATGCCGTTGGGGTGATAAACCCGTGTGCCAAAAGTGCGGTAATGACGACAAGATATATAAGATAAATGATGGCAAATTGTATAAGTGTTCCAAATGCCGTCAGCAATTCACGGTACGATTAGGCTCTATATTTGAGGATAGCCCGATACCATTACAAAAGTGGTTCATGGCTATTTATCTTGTAACAGCCCACAAGAAAGGTATAAGCAGTTGCCAGTTAGCAAAGGATGTAACCGTAACACAAGATACAGCATGGTTCATGCTTCACCGTATCCGCTATGCCATAAGAACAAAATCATTTAACAGACCTTTAACTGGAGTTGTACAAGCAGACGAAACATACATAGGTGGTAAAACAAGGAACAAACACGCTAACAAAAGAGAAAAGCTAACGCAAGGGCGTAGCACGAAAGATAAAACGCCTGTATTGGGGCTTTTAAGTGAAGATGGGGTAAGAACTATCATAGTTCTCGACACTAAAAAGAGTACGATACAACCTATTGTTAAGGCAATGATAGAGAAAGGTTCAACATTGGTTAGTGATGAATATGTAGCATATCATGGCTTAGAGGATACGTTTAACCGGGAAATAGTACAACATAATACGGGGAACTATGTAAGTGAAAATGGGTTCCATACCAATAGCATAGAAGGATTTTTTAGCCTGTTAAAACGCTCAATAACGGGCATATATCATCATGTCTCACCTGAACACTTGAGCCAGTATTGTAATGAAACATCTTACCGTTATAATACCCGTAAAATGAAGGATGCAGAACGGTTTAACAACGCTCTAACTAATGTAGAGGGTCGTTTAACTTACAAGGAATTAATTGCACGGAAATAAAAAATAATAAAATGAATACCATTTCAGAAAAAGACTTATTTTCAACCTTTGAATCTATATATGATTATTCTATGGCTGAAACAAAATACCCATTTGACCCCTCATTAAGTAAAGAGGAAAAGCAATTATCTCGTGAGGATGATACAGACGTAAGCCCTCCACCAGAAATCGTGGCATTTAATGAATTGCGGTCATGCAGAGACCTTGTAAAAATGGTAGAAAAGGGACTTATATATAAATCATTTTTTCAGAGAGGTTATGTTTGGAAACCGAATGACCAAGCGAGATTTATAGATAGTCTTATCAAAGGTCTACCAATCCCCAGCCTATGTATAAGTTATGATTATGACCAAAATTTGAGATATGTAATTGACGGTAGGCAGAGGATTGAAACAATATTTAATTTTCTTACACATGATGATTATTATATCCCCAAAATAAAGGACATAGATAAAAGGCTACAAGGTAAAAGGGTTGGGCAATTAAGGAATGGGACAAAAGAAGCAAAAGACCTGATAGATAGAGTGGAGGATTTGACTATTCCAGTTACAGTTATAAGATGCAACTTTAAGGAAGAAACTCACATGAAGTACTTATTTAAAATATTTCATAGACTTAATACTGGCGGAATAAGGTTAAACAATCAGGAAATTAGAAACTGCATATATAATGGCAAGTTTAATACATTCATTCAAAAAACAACCGAATATGGAAATTATCGGTTACTAATGGATATTGATGTTGATAAAGAAGGCAATACGGAGTATCAATATAGATTTGCGTGGGAAGAAATGAATCTAAGATTCTTCGCCATGTTTGATGGATTAGAAAAATACAATGGTCAGCTTGCTTCTTTCCTAAATGCTTATATGTATAAGTATTTCACCTTAGAATTAAAAGAACGAAAAGGGAATATTGATAATGGAACACATAGTTTAGGTAGTGAAATAATTTTAAAGAATGAAATATTTGAAAAAACAATAGATACGCTATATAATAAAATACTTGCGAAAAAATCAATTTTCAAAGTAATGGAAGAAAAGGCAAGTAAGGCATTAATAGAGGCGTTATTGGTTGCTACTGCAAGAAATTTGGAACACTTAACCGCAATTACCGATGACACAGCAGTTAAGTATTTTAAGTTATTGATTGCTGATAAGGAATTTACTACCAACGCATTGAAAGAAGGCTTATCAGCAACTAAAAAAGTTCAAGATAGAATTAATAAAGCTATAGCTATATTCTCTGGTAAAGAGTGATAGATAAAACTAAAATAGAGGAAACAATTGATAGGATAAAAGAGCATTACGACAATGCTCCAACTGAAATGTCTATTTTCTACTCCAAATTAGTTTTATTGGAATTATGTGGGTGGATTGAAGAAAGTATGGATGATATAGCAAGAAGATACGCCACTCGTAAAATAGGAGAGCCTATTTTTATAAATATGCACAGTGGTATAGTGAGTAGGACGCATGGATTTCTCTGGAAACGACATTTTAGACCGATGTTATGCAGTACTGTAGGTATCTATCATTTGGAAAAAATACATGAATGCTTACAACACAATCAACTTTCTATTGATAGGTTACGGAATGAACTTCACAAATTATGGAAATTAAGAGGTCAGGCAGCCCACACGCATACAATTGATATGACACCTAAATACCCCACTCCAGATTACTGCAAGAGCAGCCTAAAAATGATTTACGATATTTTGTTACAAATTGATATTGCCGTTTCACAACTATGAAAAAGAAGAAAAAACCCGCTTCAAAAAAACCAAAGAAAGTAGCCGGTAAAAAGGCTACTTTGCCTATGATTTTTGAAGAAGCAATGACCAGACTGGCTAAAGTAAAACCGCCCAAAAAGTAAAAAAATGACCAACATTTTTAATATCAGATACTTACAGCATGTTGGGTTTGTCAAACATGTAAATACCTTTAAGTAAAGCAAAAATAAAAAAATATCTTTCAGTATAATTTGGTACATGATCACTTATGGCCATGTCGTAGTTTTAACGTATAAAACTGCAAGTTTGCTATACTAAAGTTGTGTGATAAATGTCAGCAAAAACGGTCATTGACTTGGGAAAAGATGATAAACTTTTTATATCAGCTTTTGCTTCACCTTCTTCTATTTTTTTCGCTTATAAATCATCTTTCCTGTAGCTCCCAATAGTAAATAGTTTGGGGTAATGGAATTGATAGCAAAAGTGGTGTGGGTAGGGTAGCCGTCTATATATTCAACCAGGGAATAGCAGGTAACGGCATCAGAAGAGAACATATTATCCGTAAATTTATAACTGAAATAAGATACATTCACCTTTTTATTGGCTCCTTCCATTATTACTATTTTTTCAGTTAATGAATCATCGGTAATAATAAGCAGGTGGCTCGTATCATGACTATCTATCCATGTTCCTGTCATCAATCCCCGTATAGCATTGGTATCAAATTGCTGGCAGGGATCATATATTTTTGGCATATCCTGGCCTTTACTGTATGTGGCAAATGCCAAAAAGAAGAATAGGATTAATGTGTATTTCATTTTTCTTGGAGTTTTATTGTGTAAAAATACATAATTTGGAAAAGCATAAGACCTATATATCTTATAAAATTCAATGGAATGCTGATGACACTGATAATTAAGATAAATACTTATAGGTATATTTTTAAAATCATAAACAATGGGTGTCATCTGCGTTGTATTGCTTAATCGAAATGTATTTCCATTACCTTTGGCATTCTTAATATGCATTTACAATGATGGAAACCCTACACCACTGGATTGATCTTATTCTTCATGCAGATACATTTCTGCCCAAACTAATTATCCAATACCAGGGATGGATATATTTGATACTCTTCGCCATTATTTTTTGTGAAACGGGGCTTGTTGTGACCCCTTTTTTGCCCGGCGATTCATTATTGTTTGCGGCAGGAACCATTGCAAGCAGCCAGGGCAGCCTGAATATTTATACGCTTTTGCTTTTAATATTTGTTGCCGTATTTGCGGGAGATAATTCCAATTATTTCATTGGCCGGTATATAGGGCCGAAAATCTTTAATCTCAACTTACGTTTTGTACGTAAGGATTATCTAATCAAAACACATTCATTTTACGAAAAGTACGGAGGGCGAGTATTGGTTATGGCGCGTTTCATGCCTATCATTCGCACTTTTGCACCCTTTGTTGCAGGGGTAGGCAGTATGGGATACACACGCTTTCTTTCGTTCAGCGTCTTGGGTAATTTGTTATGGATAAATGTTTGTCTTTGGGCCGGTTATTTGCTTGGCACCAATGAATTTGTAAAGACACATTTCACGGCTGTTACGCTTGCTATTATTGTGGTGTCGTTGATGCCTGCCATGTTTGGCGCATTAAAAGGCTTCCTCAATCGCCAACGTTCCTGATTTATTCAAGCAGCATTTGACGGGCGTATTGCCCTTCGCTAAATAATAAATCTATTATACTTAGGTTTTTTATAAAGCCATATTTTTCCTGGAACACCTGCTGATAGTTTATTTCTTTTAAGGGTGGAACAATTGTTGCCCCCGGTATGCAAAGGTTACGGTAATCGTCAATATTTTCATATGCCTTTTCATAAGATTCGGTAAACGAAAACGATAACTCAATACCCATTAATTTGTTTATCATTTTAAAAAGATCGAGGTTCCAGTCTGCCAGTTTTTCTGTTTCGGCACCCAAATATATGTTCCGGAAAGAATCTTCGTAAAATTCAAAAAAAGGAGAGCGGCGGTAAGCAGCCTCAATGGAACGCCAATGAATGATGCGCCAGTTTTGACCATAGAAAATAGAAACATTTTTCAGAGGGGTTCGCACGTGGTTTTTAACGACGGGTACACTCAGTTTTAAAGCTCCATTGGCACCGTAAATTACACAGCGGTTAAAATAAAACTGCTTGTGAAAGTGCTCGTGTATATCAAATATGATGTTTTTATATTTCAACATTATTTGATAAAACTCGACCGGCGGAAGGTATGAAAGGGGCATAATGCAGGTATCGCCCGCATGTTGCTTAACAGGAATAATGACGGGCTGAATGCTCACCTAGTTTTTGTCTAAACTTCCAAATACCTTTTTCAGTATGTCGTCCACCCTTGCCGCAGGGTTTTTACGGATTTTCAATTCTTCGGCTGCAAGCAATATAAATAATCCGCTTAATGCCTTCTGTGTAACATATTCATTCAGGTCGGGGTTCACTTTCTTAACCATCGGAATAGAGTTATATGTATTTGCAAGCGGTGTCCAGTATTTTGTCACCTGTACGCTATCAATAGCCGCTTTTACAATGGGAAGAAAAGCATCGTGAAGCTGTTGCGATGTTTTACTTTGCAGGTATTGTGTGGCAGCATTATCAGGGCCATTCAATATTTTAACTCCATCTTCAATACTCATGGATGTAATAGCGTTCAGAAAGATGGGGGCCGCTTTTACGGCCGCTTTTTCAGCAGCCCTGTTAAGGCTTACAACAAAAGCATCAACCTGCGATTGCATTCCGGCGCTAACGGCAGCTTGCCTTACCTTTTCAGCGTCGGGCGGAAATGGAATTTTTATCAGGCTGTCTTTATAAAAGCCATCTGTTTTTGATGCCGAAGCACCCGCATTATTGGAGCCTACACTAAGCGCATCCTTCAATCCTTTTACTATATCATCGCTGCTTAGCGGTGTATTGCCGCTCTTTTTGCCTGTAAGGCTTCCTAACTGACCGGAGGCAGAATTTTGGGCGTTTTTAAGATTAAATTGTGCAAATGCACCAGTGCTCGAGCCTAAGAATATAAGGGCTAAAACTATTTTACAATTCATAAATAAGGTATGATGGTTATTGGGTTTCTTTTATTGGTTGGCAATGCCTCGTTAATTAAATACAAAAGTAATCTTTTGGATGAGGCTGGGATGAAGACTTAATGCAACCGGGCAGGTATGTGCAGTATGTTCCAGCATTTTTTTCTGCTCATCCGTATATCCCTGTGCAGGCATAGTAATGGTAATATGTATTTCTGCCACCCTTCTTGGGTTTGCCGCCATAATTTTGGTGACTTCGGCAACAGCTCCGTCCATATTCATACTTCTTGCTTCACAGGCAATTCCCATAACGGTTAACATACAGGTAGCTAATGAGGTAGACATTAAATCGGTAGGCGAGAAAGCCTCTCCTTTCCCATGATTATCGGGCGGTGCATCGGTTATGATGGTATTGCCCGATTTTTGATGAATAGCCTGGGTTCGTAACCCACCCGAATAAATAACCTTTGAAGTAATCATATTGTCTGATATATTTTATATAAATTTGCCCCTACAAAGATAGGACAAAGTATTAATAACGAACGCTACGTGAGAAACGGAAAGCGAAAAATGACGGATAGGTTAAAATCATTAAATAAGGGACGAAGTTTTCACTATATGAAACTTTTGGCTTGTGGTTTTTTATTCGTTATTTTCTCAGGTTTCAATCTTTACTCGCAAAATATTCTGGAAGATACCCTGGGCGTTTCAGACGCTAATTTATTATTCAAACAACAGGCCCTTGGAGGCCTTACTGCCCACACCGAAGGATGGGGCTTTTTTTTCAGGAGAGCTAAAATAGTAAACATCTACAGGAAAATATTTTGGGAGGCTGAAGCTGTTACCATGCACGACGAGCATGAATATAAAATGGCCGACGCTAATGACCCGAATGCTACACCTTATTATTTTGGTAAGCTAAATGGCATGGAAGCCCTTCGCTTGGGTGTAGGAGTTTCACAAATGCTGTGGAGGAAAAATGATTTGAGCTGCACACAGGTAGATGTTGTTTATGCTGCAGGCGCTTCGATAGCCATATTAAAGCCTGTTTACCTGGATATTATTCCCAGTAGCCCCGCCGGTAACGATTTGCCGGTAGCCCAAATATACGACCCTAATAACGATACCCCTGCCAATATCTATGGGCGGGCATCTGTATTTGACGGACTGGGGCAATTAAAATTTTATCCCGGCGCATACGGACGGGCTGGACTTAATTTCGATTTCTCCAACCGCCATCAATTGGTAAAGGCTTTTGAAATAGGGGTAGTGGCCGATGCTTACAGCACTGTAATCCCCATGATGGCTTTTGCCAAAAACAACCAGGTTTTTGTGAATCTTTATGTATCATTCAGCCTGGGAAAACGCTGGGCAGAATAGAGATAAACG
>Ga0206881_10249_pt1 | contig 11921 bp, 9 predicted proteins | sample Alteio_BWOrgCont_3_FD_152867 | JGI IMG/M metagenome (GOLD analysis project Ga0206881, IMG submission 152867) | Enriched cells from forest soil in Barre Woods Harvard Forest LTER site, Petersham, Massachusetts, United States -... | ecosystem: Environmental > Terrestrial > Soil > Temperate forest > O...
GGACCGTCTGCTGCAATTCCGTCAGCTGGATGTCGAGGCCGATGCCCGAGTTCCACGAGACGTAGCCCTGCCCGCCTTCCGCATCCACCGGACTATAGGCGCTGCCGACATAGCCGGGCATGCGCTGCGACATTTCATCCGGATAGCGGTTGCTCAACCAGAGCTGGGTCCCGTGGTAAAATGTCGTCGCCAGATTCAATTCCAACGTCAGGCCTTGATCCTTGATCACCGGATAGCTCCAGTCCCAGAAATGGTCCATCACGAATCCTTCCGCCGTATCGGAGCTATCGGTCCAGTCCCACAACACCAAACCCATCTTGTCCATCTTGACGAGCCAGTCGAACTCCTGGTTCACGTCATAGGTATGGAAGTTCATTCCCTTCGGCGCCTCGAGGGGACGATCTCCGCTGCGGAAGCCGAATTTATCCCACCGGTCTAGATACATGGGGACGGTTACCTCGGGGGAAAAGACGCGTTGTTTGGCTCCGTCCGGGAAAGTTTGAGCCGCAAGCTTGGCCAGGAGATCGGACGATGGGGCCGCCAGGACGTAGACGGTCGAATCTTCGCGGGCCGCCAGTATGGCGCCCTGGTTCTCGACCTCACAGTCGGGAACCGTCGTTCCAGATATCATCAGAGACCCTGGCTTCGTTCCAGGCAGCAGTTGCAAGTCGGAGAGATATTTGGCCAGCACCAGCTTTGCCTTTTCCACATCATCACAATCGATCTTGAGCACCGAGGCGGATTGTCCGTCGATCTGTTGCTGCGTGAAGGTTCCCGCCAGCGTGCCATAGCCCCGCAATTTCACCGGCGGATAGGTTTCCGTCTGCGCGGACGCGGGCTTGCAGAAGCCGAGAACGAGAAGAAGACAGGCGGCCAGCCGGCAAATGGGAAGCGATACGACTTTGAAATGAAATCTGGTCTTTATCCTTCGGTTATCCCGAGCTTGTCGAGGGATCAGCTTCCAAAAGGCAATCACGGTGATCTTTCGTGAAAGACAAGCGCTACGGTAGCTGATCCCTCGACAAGCTCGGGATGACGGAGGGTTTATACCAAGTAAAAGCCCCCAAAGGTACGATTTCATGAAAGTCGGATCATGTTGGGCCCAATGGGTCATTATGAAATTGGCTGGCTGGAGGATCTCCCCTTTTTTTCAACTTGAAAGGGAGAACCCGGGAATTTGATGATGTGAAGCTTGGAAGTTGTGCATGTTTCGATGTCAGGTGGTGTTTTCGAAGTGATTCAGGCGACAGGGCTGTTGCTGGGAGTACAAACCCGCCTCGCTTCAAGAAGTTGCTAGGGAAGCCGCTTTTAATGATGAGAAGCGGCATAACGTTTTGCAGTCACCCTTACTTCACCCCGAAATACTTCAGCACGCCGCGCTCCACTGAAGCGGCGTAGTCGCGGTAGATGCTTGGGTAACTCTGGCCCTGGATGACGCGCATGCCGAGGTAATCGCCGGCAATGATCCGGTAGTAGGCGTCGCTGGCGTTCATGTAGGGGCCTTCGCAATAGATGACCGGGCCGTGATAGATGCGGTTGGCCAGCAAATCGCGGGCGTAGACGCTGGGGACGTCGGTGACGTGATGCGCGAAGTAGCCGACATAGTCCTCGGGGGGATACTTGAAGGTGTCGAGCATCTCCTGTCCGACGAGGGCGCAGCCGCGCTCTTCCTGGACGGCGGTGCGGTCGAGCAGCTTGCGCAGCAGATCGTATTTGTAATCGTCGAAGATAAGTTCCGATTTTCGCTCGTAGGCGCCGTTGGTGAAGATGACGAGGTGGCTTTTGCCGGTGAGCGTGGGATGGTCGGGATCGCCCCAGTCGTCGGCGTTGTAGTGAACGCAGATGGTGAGGTCGGGGCGCTGTTTGTTGACGAGATCGCCCCGGGCGCGGATTTCAGCAACGCGGTAGAAGAGGAGGGCCGCCTCGTTGTCGATGCGCGTTTCGGTCGCGGTCTGGTCGTTGCGGTACTTCGAGAGACGGGGCATTTCGATGCCGAAGAGATAGGAGGGCGTGTAGGCGGAGGCCCTCGATCCGGAAAGGGCGAGCGCGGCGATGGCCTCGCGGTGAAGGTCTTCGGGCCGCAGGTCGGTGGTCGGCTCGTAGCCATGCTTGGCCCAGATGATGTCGGCGCCGTCGGCCTCGAGCCGTTCGGCCAGCCGTTGGCAAGTGATCATGGTGAGCGTGGCCTCCTCGACGGGCGGGTCGTCGCCGAGCTTGAAGTAGCGCGCCTCGAGTTTTGCCCAGTCGCCGCCGATGTGGCCCGGGTCGAGGGCGATTTTGATGCCCTTGAGCGGCCGGGTCGGATCGTTGGAGACGGCCTGCGTTTTGTAAGCATAGGGGAGTGGCGCACAGGCATCGTCGTTCGGCGCGAAATGGAGGGTGAAGAGGGGCTCGGTTTTGGCTGGATCGGAGTAAACGATCACTTTGTCGTCGTCAATTTTGGCAAAATCCCAGAAACCGCCGTCGGGGGTGTAGACTTGGTTGATCAGGCGGGTGAATTCGGCGCGCGTGATCGTTTTCTGGTAGGCCTCAAGCGAGGACCAGTTGGGCTTGGGAGCGAGGGGCGAGAGCCGTTCGGCGCAGGCGTTGCCGCCCAACAGCAGCAGGCCGAAGATGGCCAGAAGGCAAAGACGCGGTGTACGGCTCACGGTACGAAGTAGAGAAGCGCAGGATGGCGCGAAAGCAAGCGGCGAGGGGGTGTTTTCAAATAGGGCGGCCTCGCGTCGGCATATCCCTTCAATTTCATGTCAAAAACTAGGGTGAATTTTTGCATAGAGCAAGATCGCGCCGGGAAGGTTGTGTTGAAAGGAGTGCTTGTCGTCGGGCCTTTGGCTTCGCATTATGGCACCATCATGTTCTCTCTTTCCGTCCCTGCTTTGAGGAGGCTGGCCGTCCTATGATGAAGTTTCTTCGCAGCCAATCCCAGACCGTGCTGGTCGTGATTCTGGCCATTCTTGGCCTGTCGTTCATGTTCTACGGCAACGTGGGCAATATCCTGACGAGTTCCAGCAATCGCGGCCCGAGCGATTACGGCAGCATCGAGGGGGAGAATCAAACCGGGCCCGATCTTTTCGACGCGATTCACGATGAGCGCGATGCCCTGAAGTTGCAGGGGCGCGGGCAGGAATTGAGCAAGGAGGGAATCGGGCCGCAAGTCGCCGAGGAGGCGTGGCGCCAGCTTCTGCTCAAGCATGAGGCCGACAAGCTCCACATCAATGTCACCGATCAAGAATTGCTGGATTACATCCACCACGCCCCCTTGTTCCAGGATCCCAAGACCGGGACCTATAGCCCCGACATTTACCAGACCCGGATCGTACAACTGCAGGGTATCTTTGGCATTCCGTCCGATTCCGGGGCGGATCCGCTGGCGACGACGCGGGCTGTGGTCGAAAGCATCTTGCGCCAGATGATACGGACCAACGCGGTGAGAAAGGCGCTCTTTTCAACCATCCGGACTCCGGCTGGCGACGTGTCAGCGGCTTACGAGAAAACCTACGGGCCGGCGACGGTGAGCGTGGTGACCTTTGATCCGAAGATGTTTCTGGCGAGTACGCAAGTGACGCCCGATGAGATTACCGACGAGTACAAGAACCATCCCCAGAATCCGGCTTATCGCACGAAAGAAAAGCGGAAGATCGATTACGTGATTTTTCCGTTGACGCCCGACCAGGCAAAGCTGCCAGACAAGGACAAGAGCACGGCTCTCGATGCGTTGGGTCAGAAGGCACTCGAATTCGCCCTGGCCTTTCAACCCGATCCCTCGCTCAATCCGGCGAACACCACACCGCCCGATTTTGCGACGGAGGCGAAAAAGCGAGGGCTGACACCGGTCACAACCGATTTCTTTACCGTTGATACGCCCCCCGCCGGTCTGCCGCCGAGCCCGGCGTTTAACAATGCCGCGTTCGACCTGACGGAGGACGAGCCGGTGAGCAAGGTGATCGAGCTGAGCAACGGAGTTGCCGTGCTCCATCTGGCCGAAATCGAGCCGAGCGACCTGCGTCCGTTCGACGAGGTGAAAGCGGCGATCCAGCAGCAACTCCAGCAGAACAAGGCGATCGAGGCCGCCAACGCCGCCTCGAAAAATGCCGCGCAGGCGCTGCAGGCTGTCGTGGGCAACGGGGCCGATTTCAAGACCACCGCCGCCGCACTCAATCTCAAGGTTGAGACGCTGCCCCCATTCGTTCCGGGCAAGGTAAATGAGAGCGATCCGCGGCTCCAGACCATCGCCTACGTGACGCATGAACTCGAGGTCGGCCAAATCTCACCGCCGATCCCCATGGAGAACGACAATACAATCGTGCTTCTGCATCTCGACAGTCGGGGTAATGCCGATCCGGCGGGTCTGGCCGATTTTGAGGCCAGCTATCACGACTCACGCGACAGTGAACTTGAGACGCAGGTCTATTTGGACTGGGCCAACTGGATGGACAAAAAGCCCGGCACCCACAAGCCGCCGGACCTGGATCAATACGGGTCGATCGAATAGAGCAGATGGCCGCACCGCAAAGAGCCTCTGGGAAACGTCATCCAGATGGGTTGTCTTAAATTGAAAAACGCTTAAAAGAGCAGGTCACGCAGGACTTGGCCCGCGACGTAGAGTGTGCCTCGCCACGAGTAGCAGAAGTTGTCCTCATCGGCGCCGGAGGCAGGTGCGAGGTAGCCTTGGGAGATGTTGTATTCGATCTGCTGGTTCAGGGCCTGCTCGAGCCGTGCGCGGGCGGCTTCGGCGGTCTGTTCACCGGGCACGAGATCTTCGGGCTTAATGTCGTTGATCTCGAGAAAATCGCGGTGAGCCTGGAAGAGCTCGGCGATGTCCTGGCAATGGAGCGCACGGTAAACGGCCGTGTTCGGCGGCATGACCAAGCCGTAGGTGAGGGGATAATCCCAGGTCATCCAGCGGCGATCGTCCTTGCCGTAGGAGGTGAAGGCCGTGAAGTGGAAACCGATGGGGCCCTGCGCGATGTACCCGATGGTGGTTTGGGTGAGGCCGTCTTTGTGGACAAAAATCCGGTAATACTGTTCATGCTGGGCCGGCCGGAGGCGGCATTCGTCAAGTTGGCTGAAATCCATCTCGCCGAGCGCATGGCTGATGTCGGCGAGTTCCTCAAATTCGTCGCGCGGGGCCCGTGCGTCGGCCAGTTCGCGATGGCGGGGCACGCGCAACTGGCGCAGGACGAAAACCATCTCCCAGATCGGAAAAAATATCCACATGAGGAGCATGGCAACGGCGAGGACGGCTGACCCGGTGAAGAAATAGGCGGCCAGGCCGCTGGCAAGCCAGATGAGGGCCATGCCGATTTTGCGCCACGTGATCGAGTTCAGTTGGAGCAGGTAAAGCCCTCCCAGCACCAGGACCAGACAGCCGATTAATTGTTGCAAACTCATGGATGGACTCGTCGGGATAAAAAAGGGGAGCGGCAGCGGCCTCACCGCCCGTGCCCCTGGCATCTATTCCACTGGGCGGCACACGCGGCGTTTGACGGCCCGGTTCTCTCTCCGCATACTCCCTTCAATCTATGCCGCTACCGGGCACGGTCAACTTCTTTGCCGAGATCGGGATTATCTATGCCTTCTGGCATTCGAATGCCGCGGGCAAGTTCGTCATCGGACTGCTCATGCTCGGATCGATCTTCAGCTGGTCTGTGATGGTGATGAAATTCATGATGGTCCGCCGGGCGCGGCGCGAAACGGCCCGGTTTCTCCGGCGGTTCCGGACCGCACGCAAGCCGCTGGCGATCTATCAAACCCGGGAGGCCTATCCCGGATCGCCGGCCTACGCGGTCTATCTGGCGGGGTGCCGGGAACTGACGTTCCATCTGCTGGGGACGACCGAAATCGACGAGACGTTCGGTTCCCGGTTGTCGGAGGCGGACCGTATTTCCGCCGTGGCCATGAACTCGGTGCGCTCGACGCTCGAGCGCGAAGTCGGCGAGCAGGCATTGAAGATGGAGGACCGCATGACGATCCTGGCAACGGCAGTGAGCGGCGCGCCCTTCCTCGGGCTGCTCGGCACGGTCTGGGGTGTGATGGACACCTTCAGCGCCATCGCCGAGCAAGGGTCGGCGAGCCTGCCCGTGATGGCACCGGGCGTGTCGGGGGCGTTGATCACGACGGTGACAGGACTCTGCGTCGCGATTCCGGCGATGTTTGGCTACAATTTTCTCGTGGTGACACTGCGCGGCATGACCGTGGAACTCGATAATTTCGCCGCGGAACTCGCGTCAGCATTCGAGCACCGTTACCTCGACACGGGTAGTCCCGCGCCGCGCTGAACCGGCCATGAAACGTTACTCCCAGCGTTCCGGCCACACCGCGATGGCGGAGCTCAACGTGACGCCGCTGCTTGATCTTGCGTTCGTGCTGCTGATCATTTTCATCATCACGACGCCGCTGCTGGAAAGCAACATCCCGATGCAGCTTCCGACCGGTTCGCCCCACAACTCGACGCCGCCCGATGCAAAATCGGTCCGGACGGTGAGCATCGACGCGCGCGGGCAGGTTTATCTCAACGACCGGCCCGTCGGGCTGCCGGAGCTCGAGCAGGAACTGAGTGCGTTTAGCCGCGCAACGCCCGATGCGGCGGTGGTGGTGCGTGCGGATAGGTCTCTCCCCTACCAGCAGGTGGTCGACGTCGTTGATGTGTTGCAGCGGGCGCAGATCAGCCGGATGCACCTGGAAGATGTCGCGCCCTAGGCGTCTGTTAACAGGACCATGGTGGACGGCCGATACTGCGCACGGCAGGATTTGTTTTTGGCGAAGCGTAATTGCCGTCCGCCAGGACCTCACCGCTTCGCGGCAAGAACCCGCTGGCGGTCCCGCGCGTTGATGAGCGCCTCCTCCTGCGTGATCAGGCCCTGCGTGTAGAGGCTGCAGATGCTTTCATCGAACGTGATCATGCCGTCTCTTGATCCGATCTCGATCATGCTCAGGATTTGCTGGAAGCGCCGGTCGCGCAGGCAGGAGCGCACCCCGTCGTTCATCACCATCACTTCCACGCCGGCCACCCGTCCGGCTCCGTCCGCCCGGGGCAAAAGCCGCTGCGCGATGATGGCCTGCAGCGCGTTGGCCAGTTGCGCGATGATCTGCCCCTGCTGGTCCGGCGGAAAAGCGTCGACGATGCGGTCGATGGCCTTGGGCGCATCGATCGTGTGCAGCGTGGCCAGCACCAGGTGACCTGTTTCCGCCGCCGTGATCGCCGCGGCGATGGTCTCGAGGTCCCGCATCTCGCTGATCAGGATCACGTCGGGGTCCTGTCGCAGCACATGCCGCAATGCCGCCGGGAATGATTTCGTGTCCGACCCTATCTCCCTCTGTTTCACCCGGCAGAGCTTGTGCTTGAATATGTACTCGATGGGGTCCTCCACGGAAACGATGACTCCCGCCCGGTTCACGTTGATTTCCTCCACCATCGCCGCCAGCGTCGTCGTCTTGCCCGAGCCGGTGATCCCCGTCACCAGCACCAGTCCCTGCTCCAGCGAACAAAGGCGCCGCACGATCGGCGGCAGGCCCAGCGTCTCAAGCGACGGCACGTTTTCCGGGATGTGCCGGAATACTGCCTCCGCCGTCCCGCGGCTGTAGTGCGCGTTGGCGCGGAAACGCCCGAGGTTCTCCACCACAACCGCGAAATCGAGTTCCCAAGTTTCTTCGAACCGCGCCCGCTGGTTTTCCGTCAGGATGCTGTAAATCAGGTCCCGGCACGCTTCGGCGTCCAGGACCGGCTCCGCCAGTTGCATCAGCACGCCGTGTTTCCGGATCATTGCGGGCGAATCCGCGCATAGGTGCAGGTCCGAGGCCCCCTGTGCCACCGCCTGCCCCAGGTATTCGATGATGTCGACATTCATTTATGATCATTTCAGTTGGTGATCAGAATCTATTTTACGAGATTAAACTCAATATCCTTCTGACCGAACCTTCGAAAATGATCGTAGACGTTGACGAGTTCCGCGACCCCGCCTTCAGGATCAACATTGGGAATGCCTGTTTTGTCACTCCCAAATAAGTAATTTCCGAGAAGCAAGATTTTAGCCGCGGCAGTGACATCAAATTGTGGAGCTGCATTCGGAAAACTGCCGCCTGCGATCATGATGGTAACGGGATTGTTTCCGCTTTGAAAGATTTTGGTCAGGCTTTGAGGCTGAAACATGGCTCCACCGAAGAAAATATTCCCCGAAAAGTTGCTGACGGTTATACCGTCCCCATTGTAGCCGGGTATCTGCTGGGCAATTCCTTTGTCATCTTTAGCCCATGCCTGCCAACCTTGTTTCTTGCATCCCAGGGTGATTCGTCCTTCCCCGTCATGGGCTAAAAGCGATGCAGCGCCCTGTTCTGTGTAATAATCCGTAATGATCAAGTCATCATTGCTCACGGTCAAATCGACTTTGTTGCAACCACCAAAGCGACTCCAGATACCGCAAAATCCCGCTGACGGTTTGACCTTGTTTTCAAGAGTCACCATTTGATCGTAAACATGATCTCCGTAAATGGTCGCTCCGTTGCGATTATGAATAGTCAGCGGTCCATCAAGGTTCCAAAGGCGTATGACATCCCCGGCATTCAGATCGCGCAGGACCAGTCCTTGAGCCGGAGTCTGGAATCCGCCTTCGTTCCCTTCTCCACCGCATCGTCCCATACGGATTCCATCGTAAACGATGTAATTTTGGCCTCCGTCACTCGTCTGTAAAATATCGGCCACTCGCCCATAGTTTTCCGGTAACGTTTTAATCCTGAAATTCTGCAATCGGATGTCCTTCGGGCTGTTGACGGTTAAAGCCGAACCCTCCGTCATATCATAATTGATGACGGAGAAAACCCCACTTCCACCCAGGGTGTATCCGCCGCCGTCTATTATAATGCTCCTGGTGATTCGGTAACACCCGGCGGGCAGATAAACAACGGCATGTTTCTGTTCAATCTTTGCGCAAGCGATGGCCTTCTGGAGGGCATCCGTATCATCCGCTTTGCCATCTCCTCTTGCGCCAAACATCGTTTTTACGTCGAATATCTTTCCATCCGGTTCCACGGTTTCTCTAAAAAATGATGCGTCCAAAGGTACTGGTGCGGCGGGTGTTGCGCCGACGGGCACGTCATATTCGTGGATGTTCGGCGCCGGGAGAATCAATTGTCCATTGGCACATTGGCAGCCGGAACAAAAAAGGGTCATCTCCAGGTTTTGGCCGCTGAAATTCACGGGAGGGTTCCCGGAAGGAGGTGCGTTAAACTCCGTGTCGATAATTGTAATCGCGGATTGATAACCGATATCGATCGCGCCATCAGGATTCTGCCAGTTGTTGATATTGCAGCCCTCAATCATTAGGGAAAATGGTTTTACTCCGGAGCCGATGGTGCGCACGAACATGTGTGATCCGGTTGAGGTGGATCGTCGCACGGAATAACAATGATACCCCAAGACCATGTCGGAGTCCTTGGATCCTTCAAAATGACACAGTCGAGCGGTAAAATGCCCAAATTTATCGCAGTAGATCCCTACGTCACAGTTGATAAATTCACAGGCGGTATACCAGTTGTCATAACAGTTCCAATCAACATGAGCGGCTCCGTATTTGCAATTTTCAAAGAGACAGTTGTCAATAATCAGCTCGGAAGAAGCCATTCCTTTGTCCTGGGTGACGAAAAGTCCGGCCGTGGTGCAGTTCAAAAATGATTCATATTGATGGACAAGGCGAGTCTCAAAGGCTTTGCCTTTTTCAGCATTATGATAGACACCGTAACCGGCCTTATTGTTTCCGTCCCAAACGATGCCGATAAATCTGTCGCGCGCGGATCCATCGGACCAGAGCATGCGCGCTTCGGGATCCTGGGGGCCATCCCAGACGATTTTTGTATCCTTGCCACACCCGATCAAGGCTGTTCCCTGACCGGTGCTCAGAACGAGCGTCCTGGTAATCCGATAGGTACCTTTCGGCAGGTAAATCGTTTTTTTCAGGTTTTCAGGTGGATTGAGCAGTTCCTGCTTTGGCGGTTTGGAAATTAAGTCAATGGCGGCCTGCAGGGCGGCCGTGTCATCAGCTACGCCGTCGCCAATGGCCTGGGGTGTTACATCCGTTTTGACGTCCGCCCAATCCGATCTCTTCTCCCAGTTCAATGACGGTATATTCTGTGCATGCAAGACTGCCGGGAAGAAACCCAAGAAAATGATCCTAAAGTCTGGAACGCGTCCTAGTTTCATAAAATATCCTGATTTACGGTGATTACAGGTTTTGACGTCGACATGCTTGGTCTTAAAAAGAATCAGCGCGACGCCGTGATGCTGTGTGCGCTCACGCCGCGCAGTTGCCGCGAAAGCTCGTGGGGGTTCGACGCCGTCTGCAGCGCGGTCGCTTCCGAAATCCGTCCCGCGCGTACTGCCGCCACAAGTGACGCGAGAAACGTCACGTTCGCCGGGTTGTCGCCCTTGGCGATCAAATCGGCCAGCTCGCGGAACTTCCCCTCCAGGATCCATTTTCGCGTTACCGCCTGGTTTTCGAAGTGTTCCACGATCAGCGCCCGTCCCTCCGGCTCCGCCGGTACCAGTTTTTGGCACAGAATCCCCACCAGTTGCTGCGCCAGCACCTGCAGCACACTTGCGCGTTCCGGCGCATCGAAAAGCCGCGACAATCGCTCCAGGGAATCGAGCACATTCGAGCTGTGTAGCGTGGCCATGACCAGGTGGCCCGTTTCCGCCGCCTGCAGTGCCGTGATGGCCGAGGCGCCGTCACGGATTTCGCCGAGCAAAATCACGTCCGGGCTTTGCCGTAGCGAACGTCTCAGCCCCTCGGCGAACGTGGCCGTGTCTGTCTCCACCTCGCGTTGCGTGAACAGGCAGCCCGACGGCTCGAAAAAATATTCGATTGGGTCCTCGATCGTAACAATATGGCGCTGCACGTTCTGGTTCAGCCAATCGAGGCAGGAGGCCAGGGTCGTCGATTTCCCCGACCCGGTTGGCCCGGTGACCAGGAGCAGGCCCGCGGGGCGCACGATCCACTCTTTCAGCAGCTCGAGCGGCACGCCGAGCGAATCGAGCGCCGGAATGGCTGTCTTGATCGGACGCAGCACGACCCCCTGGCGTGCCAGCGACCGGAACAGGTTCACCCGGAACCTTTCCCCGTTGGTCGCGACGTAACTTCCGTCAAAATCGAGCGTCTCCGGCGTTGCGCCGCAACGGACCCAGAAGGCCTCCAGGTCTGCCTTTGTCATTGGTCCCGTTTGCATCTGCACCAATTGTCCGTCTATTCGCAGTTGCGGAATCTGGTCGCAGAGCAGAAAAATATCGGAGGCTTTGTGCTCGCTGGCAGCGCGGCAAAGGCTGTCGATCAGGTCCACATGAAACATCTTAGAGGTGTTTTCGAATAGGACAAGATTACGAAAAACACCGTCTGCATTTCCCGCGTGACTTGGAAGCACCGCGGACGTTCAATTTTGGCATGCATATATTTGTCACCGGCGGAGCCGGCTATATCGGCAGCATTTGTTCCGAGGAACTCCTCGACGCCGGTCATAAAGTCAGCATTTTCGACAACCTCACCGAAGGCCACCGCGCCGCGGTCGATTCGCGCGCGAAATTTATCAAGGGCGACCTCGCCAACCGGGAGGAAATCTTCAAGGCCGTGGCCGACGCCAGACCCGATGCTGTCATGCACTTCGCCGCCAATGCCCTTGTCGGCGAATCGATGACCAATCCCTCGAAGTATTTCCGCAACAACGTTGCCGCCGGACTCAATCTCCTCGACGCCATGGTCGAGGCGGGCGTCAAGAAGTTCATCTTTTCCTCCACCTGCGCCACTTACGGTTCGCCTGAGAAAATACCGATGGACGAGAGGCTGCCGCAAAAGCCGGTCAATCCCTACGGCCAGTCGAAGCTCATGTTCGAGCAGATTCTCCAGTGGTACGACAAGATTCACGGCCTCGCCTACGTCAAC
>Ga0206881_10293_pt1 | contig 11906 bp, 8 predicted proteins | sample Alteio_BWOrgCont_3_FD_152867 | JGI IMG/M metagenome (GOLD analysis project Ga0206881, IMG submission 152867) | Enriched cells from forest soil in Barre Woods Harvard Forest LTER site, Petersham, Massachusetts, United States -... | ecosystem: Environmental > Terrestrial > Soil > Temperate forest > O...
TGCATGATGGAGTTTTTGCGCACAGTGTCGCATAATCCTTCGGTCGGCTCACGCCGCGAAGGTTCGTCGCTAGGTGCGGATTGGTCGCCATGGAAGGAAAAATCCACGTCTCTCGTGCAGGCGCAATTCAGGGCTATTCTCAATCCGTAGGGCTCGAAGGGGGTGCTACTTCGTGGACAGAGCTTACCGCTCTTCCGTTGGTCATTACGTCAGTTACTTTCTCCAGAAAACCGACAGGATATTTCTTTTCATCAGGCTTGCCGTAGGGACATCCTTTAGGAAAGCTCCAACGGTGATTGATGCAGAATTCGCACGGACCACTCCCCCGCGTTAAGAAGCCAGCATTGCCGCGTGTCGGACTGGTGTAAGCCAAGTGGCCTTGCGCATACATCTGCTCGAGTACGATGGCCATCATGTTGTGTGGATCGTAGAAGCATTGCATCAACTCCGCCGCGGCACTCGGGTCTTTTGCCTTCAAATCTGCCATCACTGCCGGGGCATCCTTCAAGATGCCCACCACGACGAAGCTTCCGGCTGGTGCCTGAAAACCTAGTCGCGGGTCTTTCTGCAGAAAATCTGCTACCGCAGGATACTGCTTTCCGAAGGCCATAAACATCTGTGGATTCATGCGGAACTGAGGTATGAAATTTTCGTTATAGGAGAAGTGTGGCGTGATAATGATTCGCGTTGACAGGGCGTAGGCGTGGCCGTCGACCTTTGTAGAAAACTCCAAACGGCATTCCTGCTGAGTCGTCATACGTAGCAGAGTGTAGGGCCCGTCTTCAGGAAGTTTGGGTAGCGGTGTTTTTGTGACCAGCAGGTCCCCGAAAGACTGGCGAAACATGTTCCATGAAGACTGACCTACCAGGAAAACAATTGCAGGCTTGGTTTGCACCAACTGTTTCATTGCCCATGCGTTCTTGTTAACGCAATTAGAAATGATCGTGTTGACACTTTGACTGTTACCGCCTAGCCATGGAGGACCCCAATGCGGCGTTGCGCAGGCGATCATGTCAACCTGGCCAACGTCTTCTCCTATCCGGAGAGCGGCGTCGGCATGCCCTTTTTGTTTGAGGAATGTTTCAAAGGTTTGGAGTACAGGCAGCATCTGGGTGTAATAGCCAATCGGTTCCGCGTAGACATTCGCTCTAAGACCAGTCGGAACAGTCAGGCGCGCCGCGAGTGGATCGCCCTTCGCAAACTTCTCTCCCGCGTCGACGAGCACCACATACCGCGGGCCGCCCAGTGTTCCGGGAAGGTGGAGAGACGATACATTTGCATCGCCGTCATACTGCACCCTGATCTCGAAAGCCGGGTCATCGCTGGCTCGGGAGAACTCCTTCATGACACCCGATTTTGGAGCCGTGATTCTTCCGTCGGGGAGTAAGAAGGGTTCGATGAATTTCAGGGCAAAGTGTTCTTGATAAACCGACCGATATCGGTAGTAATAAGCGTACTTCGTCCATGAGTCCGTACCGTCTGCGCTAGAGAAGCTGGGATAGCACCATGAGGCGCCCGTCTTTCCGGAGGCAAAGGCAGTGAGATTCGGATTGATTCCGATGGTCATGATTGGCGCTTTACGGCAGCCGTCCATGACCTCGGGATCGGGAAATGTCTGAGGCCGAGTTGTTCCCTGTATCCAGACGAAGGAACTGCCCGTCTTCCTAGCGGGCGCTTCGGTTGGCGTGTTCGATAGAAAGTCATAGGCAGGATAAGGGCCGTAGGGCTGCGGCGAATCAGGAGGCCAGAAGAATTGGCAGGTCCCGCACGATCGAAGATTATAGACAAGTTCAATCTCAAGGGGATCCTGTGGAGGCGTCGGATTCAGCCGCCGGGGCGGGTCATACTGCATCATATTGGTCTCGCTCCACTGGGCCTCGACGAAGTCGAGGGTCGGTTAATTTTGAGTTGAGATACGAATATCTCGATGTGCTAATATTCGTGCGACTCGAAATCTTGGATCTTTTTGCGCTTTCGAGTTGACTCTATTTTCGCTGGAAACGCAACCTGAGCCCAGGAGTGGTCTTGCTCGATTACCGAGCGTCTGCTGTGAAGCTAAGTCGCTGATTGGCGCGTAGATACACGAGAAGCGTTGAGCGACCAGCGGGCAGTACCTGGACCGAAATCTTTGCAAGTAGGAGAGCTGATGCCACGAAGACAAAGATGGCGAGCAAGAGCAAGAAGGGTACTTCACGTTTAGCGCGGGCGCTCACACTCGGTCCAGGTCCTATTCCGATCCAGTTGCAGGTAAACGGACAACCACTGTCAACGACAGCGGCGACTTGGCTTACTCTGCTTCAAGTCCTTCGCGAAAATCTGGGACTGGCCTGCGTGGGTCCCGATAACGGATTGGTCGAGCCGTACCTCTGTTCGGTAAAAAAGCGCGTTTGTCATCGGGAAGCCATTCGACGCAATCGATAATCAATCACGGGCTGACTGAGAGGTTTCCAGGCTACCGGCACAATGGATCATCGCGGCTACTTCGATCCACTTAGTTCACCGACGATTTACTGTCGCAAGAGTACATCGCCCTTCCACTCTTTGAGGAGGAATGATGATCATTAAAATTCTACGGGCGCTTTCGGCCCTCTTGCTAACGTTGAACGCGCTGGTAATTTCGGCTACAGCGCAAAACGTAGATAAGGGTCTTGCTAGAGGCGCCACCAGGACCGTCGACTTGTCGCAGTTTGTGGGCAAACCGTATCTGGTGACGATGCTCGATCCCAATGGGATTTATGCCGCAACGCAGAAAGATGACATTACACCGGTCGTAATCGCAAAACCCACTACTATCACGGCGGCGGTAGCTACGTTTGATCCCAGCCTGGCTGCAAATCTATACGGAGAGTTCCTAGGTGGAGAAAGTGACTTCACTGCGATCATCGGGCAGATCCAGGGAAAGTCCTTGTCACCGCGGCAGATTCGATCAACTCTGCTGCCATTTATCACGCACCTAAAAAGTCCAGCTCGTTCGAATCTTGCTCTGGACCGATCGTATGAGGCGGCTCTGCTGGCTAGTTCATCGGGAGTCTTGGTGCAGATCGACGCCAATAACGCTTTTTACAACGTGGCGTATCAGAGTCCGATCGTCCAATCGGGACGGAGTTATGGAGTAGCTCCAGGACGGAAGCTACTAGATCAGTCGGATAGTGCATATCTGAGGGAACTCGACGCCTATCTTAAGACTGCGAAATCAACAGATGCAGTGAAGCTGGACAACGTAATTCTTGAACTGCTTGCCAAGTCGACCTCGACTGGATTAGCCGCTCTCCCTAACTCTGGCCAGGTTGCTGCGACAGACTTTTTGACAATTTATACAGCGGAACTGATTCGCCATAACATGGTGAATCTGGACATGAGCAAAGACCCTTGGGAAGTCGACTTGGGCGAGGTAACCCTACTGGCCAACTATTGTGCGCCGGCAGGAATGGTCATGGTGAACGGAAAGCTAATTTCAGGGTCGACCAGCGTCTATGGAACCAGTGCAATCGGCGAGCACAGGAAGGACTTTACAGCCTTGGCAAGACAGATCGCATCCTTCGAACAATCGAAACATCCGAATCTGATCTCGGCAGTGGAGAAATTGACGCCAATACCCGATCGGGCGACTGCAAATTCCGTGAGCGGCGACGTTTTCCGGCGACTGCTGGTGCACGTCAATCTTCCAGGGACACAGATGGGATTGCAACAAAACGCAACAAGTCTTGTGAGCGCGATGACGGATCTTCTAAAGCAAATAAGGATCGATAGCAGCCAAATCACATCATCCATACAGACGAAGGCAATCCGCGGTCATGCGGATGTGCAACGGGCTAACGGTCCTCCTGGATCGTAGCCCTTTGGGAGAGAGGGTGTTTCAGCATACGGTACGATTCCCCGCACCCTCAATCCGTATCGGGGGAGTCAAGTTCTTTGTAAATCACTTTGGAGTAGTCCAGCTTCGCGCCGACCACACTCGTGCAATATTCCGTAAGTTGTGACTGCAATTTAGCAAACGAAGAATCGACGATATATCCGTAGACCTGGTTATCTTTCGTTACGGGGGCGACTTGGTACCAGTTCGCCGGCCCAAACTCATTGCCGAGTTCTGCGTGAAGATGATTGGGTATTTGCTCGACATACGCGGCAACTTTTGGATCAACCGAGCCCGGCGCCGTATAAAGGTCAGCGAAGCCGATATACTCCGCGCTTCCTTGCAAAACGCAATAGACGATAAAGCTCTCCTGTCTAGCCCTGGATTGTGCGAGAAACAGATCTAGGAACTTGTTGAAATAGGTACTACCTCTGCTGACCTGCCCCCAGCGGAAGGCTTTCGTTCCATCTGCATCACCACGGATCGAGCGCCTTGAAGCATCATGCGTCGCAGATACTACTCGCAAGAAATAGCTCGTTGTGATCGTCGTCGATGAGTGCATTGGCGATTGATCCCTAATTCCGGAGCTGGTAGCGAGTCAATTGGCAAAGATCACTTGCCCAACGGGACGGTGATACATCGAGAACAGCTTCCAGAGGCAACCCGCATTCTTTCGGCCCCTAATGCCAGCGCCACAGCCCTGTCGGCTTGCGCTCCTGCGCAGTTGCGGTTGGCACTTTAGCCGTCAGGGCTAATGAGTAATTGCACGAGCAATCAGAAATCCTAAACCATGCTGACGCTGCTCATGGGAAGCAAAAATCAGCGCTATCGGGGTTCACAGATCAGGGAACAGAAATCAAGAATCGCAAAATTTGCACTTGACAATTGGCCGAGTATCCACAACCATATGGTTGTGGGTAGTTTGAATACAACATTCGCGGCTTTGTCTGATCCAACCCGCCGGGCAATGATCGAACAACTCTCCCGTGGGCCTGCCTCTGTGCATGGCTTGACGGAACCGTTTGCACTCTCACAGCAGATGATTTCAAAACATATTGCCTGCCTCGTGCGGGCGCGGATTGTGATCAAGACAAAGCGTGGACGAGAGAGTGTGTGCACGCTTAGACCAGAGGCGATCAAGACAGTCAGCGACTGGGCGATCAGCTATCGCCGGTTCTGGGAAGAGAGCTTCGACAAACTGGAAGTAGTTGTAAATCAAATGAAGAAAGAGGAGGTCAGAGATGGCAGATAACACGGTGAGCGAAATTGAGCGGATGGTCGTTACAAGAATTTTTGATGCCCCACGCGAGCTGGTTTGGAAGGCGTGGACCGACCCGAAATACGTGATGCAGTGGTGGGGGCCGAAAGGCTTTAGCTGCCCCGCTTGCGAGATCGATTTTCGCGTAGGAGGAAAATTTCTCTGCTGCATGAGAACGCCGGATGGGCAGGAGGGTTGGAATGCTGGGGAATACCACGAGATTGTTCTGCACGAGAAGATCGTTTACTCCATGTACTTTTCCGACTCGAAGGGAAACAAGGTTGAGCCTGAGGAGTATGGAATAGAACATGAGGCCATAGACGATGCGCGCGACGTGGTTATTTTTGAGGATTTTGGGAACGGCCAGACTAAGCTCACCTTGATTGGAAATGACCCCATGGAGAGCGCAAAAGAGAGCGGTCAATTCGAGGGCTGGGTTGAGACACTCGATAAAATTGCGGCCGTTGTTGCAGAGCTGGCGCAGGCGAAATAAGAGGTTGAAGTTTTGACGATCGTCATGTGCGAGCTACAGCTTAGGCTGGCGGCGAAGGCTTGGTTAGAACAGGCTTCTCGCCGCTCGGCCGAAGAGTCGCTCTTTCGGACAAGTGATGAACCATCAGAGCAAGCTCAACAGAAGAGGGGAGCAACATGTCATTCCTTCGCGATATCAGAGTTGCGGTCCATTCATTAGCTCGTACTCCCGGACTGGCGATCACGGTGATTCTCACGCTGTCGCTTGGCATCGGCGCTAACGCAGCGATCTTCACACTGGTGCGCGGTGTCCTTCTCAAGCCCCTGGTCAACCGTGACGAGAACCGTCTGATCTATATCCGGCAGAGCGCGCCGGGCATTCACGAGGTCAACGCCGCCTTTTCCGTACCCGAGATCCAGGACTTGCGCGGAGGTGTCAAAACCTTGAGCGCACTCGGCGACTTCTCCACCATGGGTTTCACCATGGTCGGCCTCGGTGAGCCTCGTTCTATTCAAGGGGGCGTTGTCAGCGGCACGTTTTTCGATGTGATGGGCCTTCATCCCGTCCTCGGTCGTCTCATCGGACCGCAGGACGATGGCCCAAACGCTGCCGGAGTCGTCGTTCTCACCTATCGTTTCTGGGCTACCGCTCTTGGCAAGGATCCTTCGGTCATCGGCAAGACCGTTCGCCTTGGCAGCATTGGTGAACGGTCGGCGAAAATCATTGGCGTCCTCGAACCCTGTGTCCCATACCCACAGGACACCGAAATCATCTCTAATATCGTCACCAGCCCGCATCATCTCTCTGCGACCATGGTCACCGGCCGTATTCATCGCATGACTGAGCTTTTCGGCCGTCTCGCACCCGGAGCCACTCTCGACCAGGCTCGTGCTGAGTTGCGCACCGTCTACTCCGCGATGAAGAAAGACCACCCCGACGCCTATTCGCAGCGAGCTGACTATCGGATAGAAGCCCGGATGTTTCGCGACGAGATTACGTCTGGCGCAAGGGATGTGCTGCTAGTGTTACTCGCAGCCTCGGCGCTGGTGTTCGTCATTGCATGTTGCAACGTCGCCAACCTGATTCTGGCACGAACGGTTCGCCGCGAAGGTGAACTCGCAGTCCGTATGGCGCTCGGGGCGAGCAGAGGCGCGCTGCGCCGCATGCTTTTGGCAGAAAGCCTTGTGCTCTGCGGCGCAGGTGCTTTGATCGGTGTAATAAGTGCCCCGCTGATGGTCTCTGTCCTTGCCCGCTATGCCTCGAGGTTTTCGGTCCGTGCCCTCGACTTAAAAGTGGATTTTAGCCTGCTGTGGGTAGGAGCAGCACTGGCCATCGTCGCAGCCGTGATCCTGGCGTTTGTCCCACGTCTGCCATCGTCCGCCTCGTCGAGCGGGCTGGGCCTTTCCAGCGGGACTGTGCGCATCACCAGCGGCACGAACCGCCGCCAGCAGATCTTCGCGGTGACACAAATCGCCGCTTCGTTCGTGCTGCTGGTCGGCGCAAGTGTGTTGATTTCGACCCTCATTGCGCTGCAAAGGGCGCAGACAGGCCTGGACACGCAACGCGTTCTCGCGATCGATGTTCCGGCTATGTACTATGGGAAAACACAGCAGCAGGTTGTTGATTTCTACAAAGAAGCGATGCGTCGCATTGATGCGTTGCCGGGTGTGAATCGGACCGCGTTCGGCACCGTGGTTCCCTGGCGGGAAGGCGATCTCACCGGCTCCGGTCTGCAATTCTCTGCCGACGGTCACGTTCATACCCCTGGCGTGGAGGATCCCCGTGCGGGGTGGCGCACTGTCTCTCCCGGATATTTTGCAGCGCTTGGGGTTCCCATCATCGCCGGTCGCGATTTCAACGCGCTCGACGATCAGAATAATGGCGACCCTGTCGTTATCATCAGCCAGACTCTCGCACAGCGCATGTTCCCAAATCAAGATCCCATCAACCGGCATGTTTTTTGGACGGATCCCGTATTGCAATTCTCCCCCGGAACGGATGCCGACAAGGCACGCCTGATGGCGCCGCACCGCATCATCGGTGTCGCGGCCGATATTGACGATAATCACATCGTTCCTGAGCCCACAGTCACTGTCTACGACCCCCTTGAGGGAGGGTTTGATCTTTGGCGGTCGCCTGTTTGTCCACACCAGCCGCGATCCGTACGCGCTGGTCGCGCCCATCACGCGCCTCATTCGCTCGATGTCCGCCGATCAGCCCGTTGAGCACGCGGCCACGCTTGAAGAACAATGCGGCCATCCCGGCGCCCTCTGCTATGACGCCCTTAAGGATCCGCCGAGGCTCCGATCGGCGAATCAGAGAATCATATCGCCGTCGCCGTGAGATCTCATGACACTTGCCAACATTTCAGTAGTGATCGGTTCCTCAATGAGTCCTCCGCGATCTAACGTAATCGAGAGACCTTGCCGACGATGTGCGCGCGTTTCTCGGTCCTGATGCGAAGACGAACAGATTATTCGGAATGCAGGATTCTTGATATGTCGAGCTGAAAAGCACGATGGATTGGCAGCAGCGCAGCCGCAGCGAGGATGGCGATCAGAATGGCGATCGCTCCCACATAGCTGATCGGATCCAGACCGCTGATACCGTAGAGTCCACGACGCAAAATCTGCGAGAGGCTTACGGTTATGGCCACACCGGCAACCAGTCCGAGCAAGACCGGCCAGGCGAATCGCCGCAACACCCCGGAAAATACCTCGGCGCGATTTGCCCCGAGCGCGAGCCGGATCGCAATTTCCCTTGTTCTTTGCGCCACAGCGTAGCTGACCAGACCGAGAAGGCCCACGACCGCCAGGAAGATCGCAATGCTGCCCAGCAAGCAAATGATCGTCGCGATCTGTTCCACTTCGGAGACATTCTTGCGAAAACCGGCAGTGAGCGGAGTGATCGTTGGAAAGAGTTTCGGGTCAATGCTGCCTGCAATTGACTTGATGACTGGCGATAGGGTGTTCGGATCGCCAACCGTCTTGATCAGGACTGACATTTCGGGAAGGATATCGGCGGTTGGAGGGTAGTAAATCTCCGTCTCATCCGTGTTGTTCATTTCCATGGCGCGGGTATTGCCGACCACGCCGACAACGATGTCCTTGCCACCCTTCCATTGCTTTCCAATTGGATCCTCGGTAGGCCACCGCTTACGGGCCAGCGATTCGCTCAGGATAACTGCATTTTTTTCGCCGGCGCGGAACGAGCGACCCCACAGCAGTGGGATACGCATCGTCTCGAAGAACTCCGGACCGACCCAGTTGGGGTAGATCATGATCCGGCGCCCGCCGACATCGATGCCTGTGATCATGACCTCCTTGTTCACCAGGGGAGGATTCATCGCCACCGAGACTGATGTCACTCCGGGCACGGCCTGCAGTCTGTTTTGCAGCTTTTCGAGGTAGACCTGGGCGCTCGAAGACGTGAACCCATGCTCGCTCATTCCTGGATCGATGGACAGCACCTGTTCATAGCCAAATCCAGGATCTGAATACAGTGTGTGCAGTGTCGCCCGCACCAGCAATCCAGCCAGGATGAGCAGCGCGCAGCTCGCTCCCACCTGCGCACAGACAACGAGCTGATGCCAGAGAAAGCGCTCCTTTTTCCGCCGCACCATCTGCAGAGTGGGCAGCAATCCAAAAACGAGTGCTGCGACAAAGCCCATAGCTGCTGTAAATAAAAGAACTCGCCAGTCGGGCATCGCACTCATCCATGCCGGGGCGTTTGAATACACCAGCACGAGCCGCAGGACGGCATAGCTCAGTGGCAATGCAGCAATCGACCCCAGCAACCCCAGCAACAGATTCTCCGTGAGCAGTTGGCGGAAGACGCGCAACCTGTGAGCGCCAAGGTCGAATCGTAGCTGGATCTCCCGCTGCCTGCCGGCTCCACGCGCCATCAGCAATCCGCCGAGATTGGCACAGGCAATCGCAAGAATCAGGAACACCAATAGCCCAACAAGCGCGAGCACCGGCCCTCCCTCCTCAAGAGACAGGAAATGAGCGCCGGGGGTAACGACAATACGCTCATGGTCCCAAATTACATTTGGATAAAGTTTGCGTAGATGGTTGGTCAGTGCAAGCAGTTCTTGTTCTGCTCTCGACGTGCTGACGCCCGGGGCTAGGCGTCCCCACATAAGGATCAATCCGTCGAACTTCGGATCGGCAAGAGATTTGCTGCCTTCAACAAAATAAGAATGCTGCAAAAGAGGGAGCCAGATATCCGCATTTTCTGTACCTAGATTTGCGAATGCCTCTGGAGTGACGCCGACTACTGTAGCCGGCTTCCCGTTGAGACGGATCGTCTTGCCGACAATGGACGGATCGCTGTCGAACCTTCTTTGCCAAAAGCGAAAATCCAACACAGCCACCGGAGCGGAACCCGCGTCTTCGCGCGCGAAATCGAACAGGCGTCCGATCATGGCCGATCCGCCAAGCTCCCCGAAGTAATTGGAGCTGACAAAAGTGGAGCTCACACGCTGCTCATCCTCATTCAGCACCATGGGCGCAGCATTCATGGTCGCCATCACGGCCGATAGCGATTTTGCGCTCTCGCGATAGTAGGCGATCGAAGAATAAGGCACTCCCGGCGTAGTATTCTCCCGCGATCGCCGCTCAACGCGGACCACGGTCGCTGGATCGCGTACGGGAATCGCTTGCAGAGCGATGATGTTGTAAAGGCTGAACGCAAGCGTGCTGACGCCGATGCCGAGTGCAAGGACCACGATTGCAGTAATTGAAAATCCCGGCGACCTGGCCAGAATGCGTGCACCGAAGCGCAGGTCCTGCACGATGGACACTAGCCAGAGCGTTCCGCGGCTTTCGCGGCAGTCTTCCTTGACCTGCTCGATACCTCCGAATTCAAGGCGGGTCGCACGGCGCGCTTCTGCTTCAGTTAAGCCCGCACGAATCTTGTCAGCTACCTGCGATTCGAAATGAAAACGAATCTCGGCATCGAGCTCCCTTTCCATCCGATCTGTTTTTGAAAGCCGCTGAAACCAGTTCATGAGGGTTCTCCAAGTGGGTGCTGCAGAATCATGGCCACGACTTCAGTCAGGCGCTCCCAGCTCTGGGTTTCGGTCTTGAGTTGAGTTCGACCCTTTGCCGTTAGCCGATAGAACTTTGCCTCTCGGCCCGTCTCCGTTGGGCCCCATTCCGCGACGAGAAAATTCTTGTTCTCCAGGCGGTGGAGAGCGGGATACAGTGAGCCCTGCTGAATCTGCAGCGCTTCTTTCGAGATCATTTGAATGCGCTGCGCAATCGCATAGCCGTGAACCGGTGCGAGCGCGACGATCCGAAGAATCAGCAGATCCAGCGTGCCCTGGGGAAGGTCGAATTTGGGTTGAGTCGTCATGCCTATCGCTTCTACATATACACGCCCGACATATAGAAGCACAAGGTATTAATTTGGGGATTATTTCGCAAGGTCGGAAAGGGTTCCATCGATCCTCTTTGGCTTTCACGGCTGAAGGCCACCGTCGATCCGATTATTACCAGAAACGCGCTTCGCGGGCGAGGAGCCCGGATATGGCTCAGTAGTAGTGGCGCTCGTCGGCCCAGTTGACGGGCGCGGATGGTCGGCGGCCGCGAAGCAGGTAGATGTTGCCGTGCTCGAAGGGCATTGCGTAGGGCGTGTCGCGCACGCCGACGATGGCAACGGATTCGTATTTCTTCGAGACAGCGTCCGGAGAGTCATCGATGTCGGCGATGACGAGGTTGGGATCGCAGCCGTGCATGCCCCAGAGCCAGTAGTTGTTGTGTGCACTGAGAGCGGGCGGAAGGTGGAGATGGTCGCGGCGGTTGAAGAAGTCGATCGCACCGGACTCGCCGTAGTTGCCGCCAAAGATGCAGACGCGACGCTGGTCTGCGGGTGAAAGGGAGTTGAAGGTGCGAGCGACGATTGCGACCTGCTGCTGCCAGCCGAAGCGGTCGGCGTAGAACTGCGGGAGCTCACCGCTGGAGGCGGTTTCGGTCTTGCCGCTCTTCAGGTGCAGCGCCGTGGTGTAACGGACCCAGGCGGCGGGGCGAAGTATGGGCGAGGACATCGGAAGGATGAGAAGACCGGTGAGGATGAGCGCGGATTCGAAGATGGGGAAGGCGAAGACGCGGTTGGCGGCGACGAGAGGCTTTTCATCGAAGCGGCGCTCCCAGGCGATAGCGCCGGCAGCGAAGAGCACTGGGTAGATGGGGACGAGATAGTAGTCCTTGGCGTGCAGGACGAACATGAGCAGGTAGAAGATGAGGAAGGTTAAGCCGATCCAGCGGCCGCGAGGGATAGACCCGGCGCGTAGAAGAGCGGTGAGGCCGGGGATCCAGAGC
>Ga0206881_10295_pt1 | contig 11882 bp, 7 predicted proteins | sample Alteio_BWOrgCont_3_FD_152867 | JGI IMG/M metagenome (GOLD analysis project Ga0206881, IMG submission 152867) | Enriched cells from forest soil in Barre Woods Harvard Forest LTER site, Petersham, Massachusetts, United States -... | ecosystem: Environmental > Terrestrial > Soil > Temperate forest > O...
TGCGATCGCATATCCTCAGCACTGCTAGCCGCGCGGCAACGATAGGGCTAGGAAGGGTGGCCCAGACGCCGAACTCAACACATGCTGCGACCTTGACTCGGGCTTTGTGGCGATTAAGGCCGGGAACGGACGATTCGAGGCTGAATTCCGCGATAATGGATTTTATCGAGTTATGCCGACTTGAACTGCTCAATATCTCTTCACCAACCTAGTTGCGATCGTGGACAGTCTGTTTTGCCGACGGGCCGGGTCTGGCCTCCTTTATATGAGAATGGATCATGACCTGCATACGAATGGACAAGTGGCTCTGGGCTGCCAGATTCTTCAAGACGCGTTCACCGGCTGCAAGAGCGTGCGAACTCGGCAGGATTCAGTCCAACGGCCAACCGCCTAAGGCTTCACGCGAGGTCCGAGTCGGTGACCTGTTGCAGGTGAAGAATGACGGCGGCGACGTTCAGGTGAAGGTCCTGCTTCTGAGTGAGGTGCGCGGCCCTGCGGCGGTTGCGCAGACGCTGTACTGTGAGACCGAGGAAAGTCGGGATTTGCGTCTAAAGTTGGCGTTAGGGCGCAAAACCTTGCCGCATTTCGAAGCGTCGCGGGAGGGCAAACCATCGAAGCGCGATCGCCGTGAACTTAGCCGGCTTCGGGGCAGATCGTGACCAGGGAACCGCAAGGTCGAGCTCCATCTGGTCGAGCTCCATCTGGTCCAATGGTCCTCTATGTGCGAAGTCTTCAGCTCTGTTCTGGGGGTTTGAAGCTGTCCTTTCGCAGACCTGGCTGGTGAATGAGTTTATTTGCGATGGTTCCACTGCTCCCGCCTGCTTCTTCATTTCGTGGCGGAGTGGATCGCGGTCAACCAGTCCGTCAACAGTTAGCTGCGGAGAGGAGAGGAGGTATTTTTGCGGATGCTAACGCTAATCGCGAAGAAGTTTGTTTCCTTGCGGCACGAGTCAGGAATGCCGATTTCGCAGCCATCCAGAAAAATGATAGAGCCGCCGGAGCAACCCATGACCGCCGAGTTTCGAAAAACACCCCCTTGATGAAACGCAGCGAACCTTGAACAGTTGCCCGCCAAAGAGTTTGGTTTGGCGGCCGCTTTGCTTTCCGAACTAACCTCGAATAGTGCTATTTAAGATGGAGATTTTGTGTTCCCAGCGGACTTACAACACTGACTTATGTTGAATCCCCGCGTGCCTTGCCGGCGACGAACCGCTTGCCAGCTTTCACCGGGCGGCCGGATGTGGCAACTTGCGGAAATCGGATGGTTGAGTTGCGCGCGATCAGCTTCGGCTGGAGCAGAATCGTCCTTGGTGGCTGGGTATTGTCTTGATCAAGGCTCAAAGCTAGCTCGCCGGCGATTCGTCCGAGTTCGGACACTGATTGGTCAATTGTCGTAAGGGGACATCGCAGATACTCGGTATAGCCAATGTTTCCACATCCGACAAATGCGATATCTTCGGGGACTCTGAGTCCGGCCTCGAAGGCCGCGTGCATGGCTCCGATGGCAGCCTGATCGTTATAGCAAAAGACGGCGTTGGGTGGGTTTTGCAACTCTAGCAGTCGCTGCATACTGCGGTAGCCGACTATGTCACCTTTCTGCTCTAAGCTGTCCTGCAGCACAACGTAGTCTTCTGGAATCTTGATACGATGATTGCTCAGAGCGCTCTTGTAACCACGAAGACGTTCCTTGGAAGGTTGAATTTCCTTGCCTGCGATATGCGCGACGCGCTTTTTCCCCGATTCAATCAAATGTTCGGTGGCGATCTCACCTGCACGGAAATCGTCGATACCCACGAAATTGGCGGCCAGATGAGGAACATCACGGTCTACGAGAATGTAGGGGGTGCGTTGATCTCCCAGCTCATAAAAGTTCCTTAAGTTCTGCTGACATGATGCGATGAGAAGAACGTCGATGCCACGTGATAGAAGCGTACGAATCTCACTGTGTTCTATCTCAGGATCGTCTTCAGAGGAAGCGAGAATGAGAGCCCGATTAGCCTTGCGCAAACTGCCGCTGATCGACTTGGCGAGTTCAGCGAAGTAGGGCTGCACCAGATCCGGTACGACAAGGCCGACCGTATATGTGCGTCCGCGCGCCAAACCGCGCGCCATCATATTCGGACGGTAGTTTAGCTCCTGCATTCGCCTTATTACGCGGTTACGTGTTTCCTTGCCGACATCAGTGTTGCCCCGCAGTACCTTGGAAACAGTGACCACGGAAACACCGAGATCGCGCGCAATATCTTTCAGACGAACAGGCACAGAAGCGCACCTCCGAAGATTTCAGTCTGTTTCATCATGCGAGCAGGCGCGGAAGTACTGCAGACTGGGATTGTGTTGGATCATGTCGTTCAGCAGCCCATGTGTCGGCTCCCATTCGCCGATCGGAGGATAAAGCAGCATGGCCTTGCGAGCGAGCATGGTTGATCCGGAGACGACGGCTCCGATCGCGGCGCGTTCATAAGCCTTGACTGCGAGCACCAGTCCTTTCACCGCTTCGGGAAGCGCCCCGCATGCCTCAGGTTGTATCGAATCGTTGAAAATCGTACACGGAACCTCTACGATATCTGCTTCGCCAATTTCGGTGATAGCGCCACGATTCGGAACATTCACAATCAACCGGCGAGGCTCCAGTCCACAAAGAGCCTTCATAACATCGAGGGCGATACGATGGTAGCCAGTGGCGGTACGAAACGGGTCTTCCTGCAACACATTGCTCTCGTCAAATGCTGAACCGGCGCTCGCCTCCAGTTTCATATATGAGCCCGAGCGCTGGTTGAGATAGTTGGTGTAAATGGGGATTGCTTCTTCTGGGCTGCCGCTCTTCAGATGATCAGCAAGGTCAGTAATCAGCCGGTCATTCAGGCGGCTTACTTCCTCACCTCGCGTCGTACCTGCGGCCTGCTGGTTAGCCAGGGCGCGGCGGCGACAGTAATAGAAGTAAAGGTACTCGGTTGGAAGCAATTCGAGGCTGCGGAGAAGATCAGGGTTAAACAGACGAGCGTGATAGAGCTGATCGAGCGCAGTGTCGTCCGTGAGCAGACGAGCTAGTACATCTTTTCCATCTACAAGCACGCGCCGGATCCAGCCCAGATGATTAAGACCAAGGTAATCGCAGCGCAGGCGCTGCGAAGAAACCTGGAGCACTGCGGCGATGCGATGAAAAAGCTCGTCCGGAGTATCGCAGATGCCAACGACACGAACACCGGTGTGCTGAGAGATGGCTTGAGTGATCAGACCTGCCGGGTTGGTGAAGTTGATGAACCATGCGTTCGGACTCCGCTTCTCCACCAGGCGCGCATATTCGAGTGAAGGGCCTACGGTGCGCAGAGCCATAGCCACTCCGCCTGGGCCGGTCGTTTCCTGTCCGGGATATCCGTGGTCCAGTGCCGTTCGCTCATCCTGCGCCCGCGAGCTGATTCCACCAACGCGTATGCTGCTCAGCACAAATCTGGCATCCATAACAGCATCCTCAGCGGATGCTGCCACGCGAATGCGCAAACTTCCGCCTTCGTGGGCCACGATTGCACGACCTAATTCAGCCATGATGCGAACGCGCTCGGAGTCGGGATCATACAAAGCGAGTTCCTCGGCTCCAAGCAGGCGTGCAGATTCGTTGATGCCAAAGATCACCAGCGGGGTGCGCACACCGCCACCGCCAATCAAAGCGAGCTTAAGATTGCCTGATCTGCTCATAATAGAGGTCCAGTTCCTCCCGTCCTGGAAGAGCGCTGATTGCACCCGCCCGGCGCGTGGAAAGAGATCCACAGAGACAGCCCCTCTCTAATGCTGCGGGCACCGACTGTGAGTCGAGAGTCGCGTCAATGAGTCCGGCATCGAAGGCGTCTCCGGCGCCTGTGGTGTCTATGGCTTCTACTACTGTGGGGCGCACCCGAATCATTTGGCTATTCACCAGGGCAGCTGCGCCGTTGCGGCCTAGCTTCAGGACGGCACCATGAATTCCCGCGGACGTGAGCTCGCCGAGTATCTCCTCAGGTCTTTCGCGACTCGTCATGATCTGTCCTTCCTTTTCATTCGGAAGAAAAAAATCGACTTCCCGGCAGGTGTCCCAGTTTTCTGCCTCCGTGAGCCAATCCGGGTGATAGCCGGGATCGATAGAGAGCGTACAGCCGTTATGCTTGAGCGGTGGAAAGAGGTCTATAGCTAACGCCCGATCCAGTGCGACGGCAAAGTGTACATGTCTCGCCTGAGCCAGTTGGGCTTGTGTATCAGGGTCGCGGAGATGCTCAGCAAGTTGCTTATTCGCGCCCGGCCACGTAAAGAACGAACGATCGTCACGAGTTGACAGGCTCACGGTAACCGCCGTGCCTTCTTCTATCAGTTTGAGGCCTTCTACGATGACATCGCAGCTACGGAGGCGGGCCCCGATCCATGCGTCTTCTCGACCTGCAACTGCAAGGAGGGCGGATCTGCGGCCCAATCGCGCCAGACCGCATGCTGTAATTGCCGCACCTCCGCCTACCTCGCGCACGTAACTATCGGTAAAGAGTTCTTCCCCCGGCTGAGGCCATCGCGCAAAGTCTGAAAACACATGATCGGCGAATATCTCGCCCGCCACCGCGACATCCCACGCTTTGTTCATGCCACCCCAAAAGGCCATTCGTGCGTACGAACAGACCGCAGCAGGAATGCAGCTACGCCGATCACAATCAGCAGCGCGCCAATTCCAATGTATCGCGTACCACTAGTTACAACGATGTAGATCCAGCCGCCCAGCGCCACCAGGGCTGGCAATGGGAATAGCGGCATGCGATAGGACAAAGGATTGTTATGGGAACCACGTCGTAGCAGGAACACGGCAACGCATTGCGCGATGAACTGCAGCATCGTCTGAACGACGATGAGCGTATTTATCAGTTCGGAGAGGCTGAAGACACAAGCCAGCGCCGAGAGCAGTCCCATGGTCAAGACGGCAACGATGGGATACTGATCCTTTGAATGGACCCGGGCAAAGACTGAAAAGAAGCGTCCATCAGCAGCAGCCGCAAATGGAACGCGGGAATATCCGAGAAGTACTGCAAAAACCGAACCAAAAGTCGCAATCAAGATCAGAACGGAAACAATCCGTGCACCCGCTATGCCGTAAATTCGCCTCATGAAGTCAGCAACGATCGCGTCCGAATGCATCGCCTCGCGCCAGGGGACGACGCCCAGGATAGAAATATTCATAGCGAGATACAACAGTCCCACGACGCCGATGCTGATCAGGATGGATCGCGGGATAGTCTTACGTGGGCACTGCACCTCTCCACCGATGAGGCAGACGTTGAAGTAGCCGCCGTAATCGTAGAGTGCGATCAGCGTCGCGGCTCCGAGACCAGTCCAAAAGCCACGGGATAGACCCGAGCCCATGCGGGGAAAATCGAAAGCCAGGGCAGCACGAAAATGCAGCAGACCGGTAAGAAGAATCCAGCCACCCGTTCCGAGAACAATAATCGCGATCACTACCGAGAGTCCGCTGATCGTTCGAATTCTGCGTAGAAGGAGCGCCGTATTGAATAGGCACACAGTGGCAGCAAGCACTGGGAATTGCCAGCCGTGAAGCGATGGGGCCAGATACTTTGCATACTGCACAAAGCCCACAGCTCCCGACGCAATCGAAAGCGGCCCCACGAGTAGTGTCTGCCACAGAAAAAGGAAACTGAGAAGGCGCCCTAAGCTACGCGGACCGAAGGCTTCGAGGAGGTAGTGGTACGGTCCTCCGGACTGTGGCATTGCTGAGCCTAGTTCGGCCCAAACCAACCCATCGCATAGTGCGATCAGAGCTCCGAGAATCCAGCCCAGCATAGCCTGCGGTCCACCCATGGCGGCGAGAATTAAGGGGATCGTAAGAAAAGGTCCGATACCGACCATATTCAAGACATTGGTCGATATTGCGCCCCAGAGCCCGACACCTCGCTCCAGCTCAGGCGTCTGCTGTTTGTACACAGATGCCGCCGTGGCTGGTTGTGGTTCAGAACCGTTCATCGTGGTGTCGGAGGTCGAATGAAAGCCATTTGCACTCGAAAGAGGCATTTTAGTTAAGCGCTAACGTTTATATGCCGTTAAATATCCTGGAGCGCCAAAATCGTGGTTCAAAAACACTGCCGTGTGTGAAAGCCGCTCCTGTACTGATGCAATCTAGCATGCCGAAGGCTGCGATTCCAAAAGAGCTGGAACTTCCCCGATAAAAGTTCTTGCGTTTTCGTTAATGCTAACGTAACTTTCTGGTCAATCTATTGTCGTCAGCTTCATCTGGAGTTGGACCGATGCGTGCACAGTCGACAATTCGGAATGGTTGTGTCTCTAAGACGACTGTTTCCCGATGTACCTTCGGTCGTCACGAACGAGTTAATTCAACAGTCATCCAATCAGGCTCGGGGTATCCAGGAGGCAGTCCGTGCAACCCAGAGGTGCATCCAAAAAAGCATTTTTGATAGTCATTGGTAAGCGCGCAATCCTTGCGGCTACAGCCGCCCTCGTCTTGTCAGCTCATGCATTCGCCCAGATCGATACTGGCTCAATTGTGGGAACCGTGCGCGACGCGAGTGGCGCAGTCATTGTCGGTGCGAAGGTTGAAATCACGAATACCGATACCAATGTCGTTGATACCGCTCTCACGAATTCCGACGGCACCTATCAGAGGCTAGCCCTGATTCCAGGCGTCTATAGCGTGAAGGTGTCGTTTACCGGCTATGCCACCGAGGTCCAACCTGCCGTACATATCAATGTACAGACCAGGGCGCAAACTGATTTTGTGCTTCGAATCGGGAATCTGCAACAGGAAGTTACGGTAACTTCAACCGCGCAAGGACTGCAAACCCAATCGGCGGATGTTGGAGGGTTGATCGACAGCCGTCAGATCAACGATCTTCCCCTGAACGGACGTAATTACGATCAGCTCGCGCTCCTGGAGCCGGGCGTTTACCACAATCCCGATGTAGAAGTGGCAAACCCAGCTGAGGGACGTTTCAGCGCCAACGGCAATCTCGAGCTGCAGAATTACTTCTCGCTCGACGGCATCGACAACAACACCGGGTCGGAAAACTTGCAAGAGCAATCTGTACAGGCCGTTATTCCGCCTCCGGACGCGCTGGAGGAATTCCGTATACAAACGAGAACCTACTCAACGGAATTCGGGACATCAGCTGGAGCGGTCATCAATGCTTCCACAAAATCGGGCAGTAATCATTTCCATGGAGACGTCTGGGACTATCTGCGGAACAGCGCTTTGGATGCCAACACTTATTTCAACAACTATACGGGGACGCCGAAAGGCCATTTCGATCAGAATCAGTTTGGCGGGACAATTGGCGGACCTATCGTTCACGACCGCCTATTTTTCTTCGCTGCCTATCAAGGCTTGTTGAGCAGCCAGGCGCAAAGTGTCTATTCGACGGTACCGACCCCGGCAATGAAGGCTGGCGACTTCAGCGCACTCTCGGGAACCTATAAGCTGCAGGCTGTGGCCAACGGGCAGACGGGTTGCATCGTGAACAACGTCATCCAGCCAGCTTGCATCGATCCTGTGGGAGCCAAGCTCATGGCTCTTTATCCAGATCCGAATATCGGAACTGCATATACCGGCGCGCCAAATTATCAGTTCGTCACCTCTGTACCCACAAACACACAAATTGCGACTGGACGTGTAGATTACACCTTGAACAAGCACAACGCGATTTTCGGACGCTACAGCTATGACTGGTCTAATTACCAATCGCCGCTCTGGACGGCCAATCCATTGGCAGGGAACGGAGAATTTTCCACCCAGTACATACTTCACGATCAATCCACAGCCCTGGGATGGACGTACACCCCATCGTCGGCACTGGTGAATGCCGCTCATTTTGGATTTCTTCGTGATTACTCACACAGCGATCCCATCGGGCTGACGCTCGGCGAATCTGCAGCACCGCAATTCGGGCTGACTGGTATTCCCGTGACTCCCGAGACTGCTGGCCTTCCTCCAATGTATGTTTTCGGTTTGACCACACTTGGATCATCGATTTACCGGCCCCAGTTCCAAGTGGCCCAGGTGTGGCAGTTTGTCGATGATGTTTATCTTCTAAAGGGAAATCACAGCCTCCAGTTCGGTTACGAATTTCATGAGAACTCGCTGAACTTCTTCGATCTTGAAGCGCCGCAGGGCGCGATCTTGACTGAGGGTATCTATACAAATACCCCAGGATTTGCGCCTGCCGACTTTCTTCTTGGTGATGTCACTGAAGCTATCTATGAAAATGCTCTGGAGGTAAATAACTACATTCGGGGCAATTCTTTTTATGGTCAGGACACCTGGCGCGTTTCGCCGAACTTTACCATTAACTATGGTCTCCGGTACGAGCTATATCCACCCTTCTGGCTGAACCGCACGAATGAAACGTCCAACTTCAGCCCGGCCAACGGCGGAGAAATCATCACCGCCACGGGAAGCAACGGATGGTATGGCCGTACGCTCATTCATCCGGATAAGACGGACTTTTCGCCGCGTGTTGGCTTCGCGTATCACGTTGCGCCACCGTTGGTATTTCGGGGCGGATTCGGCATCTTTCATCAGTTCATCAATCGAATTGGATCGGAAGCGATGCTGCAGCTGAATCCTCCATTCCTGATCAACGATTCGGTTTCTCAGCAACTTGGCAGCACCACTCCGGTCTTTCAGCTCAAAAATGGATTCCCGTCCGAGCAGCTTGAGGAGCTTGGCGTGTACCTGCCTGCGTTGCAGATCAGGGCGCAGGATCCAAATGAACGCACCGGCTACGTCGAGCAAGCGAGCTTCGGTTCGCAGCTGCAGGTGAGTAGCGACACCGTATTTAACCTTACGTGGGTTGGTAACTGGGGACGCAAGATGAACCGTCTCCGGAATGCGAATCAGGGAGTCGTGACCAGCTATAGCGGGGGTCTGCCGGTCGTTACGTTCCCTTATCCAAACCTAAACACTATAAGCGAATCAGTACAGGGCGCCGGCCAACACGGATTTCTGGAGCTTGGAACAAATGATGGAATCACCGACTATGAAGCGTTGGAAGCTAGCCTTAAGCGCCAGTTATCGCATCGGCTAATGTACCTGATCAGCTATACGTGGTCCCATAATCTGGCGGACTACGTGGACAACCTGACCGGAAATGCATTCCCCCAGAATGCATACGATTACTACCATGAATTCAGTAATTCACAGCAGGATGTCCGTAACCGGTTTGTAGCCAGTGCTATGTGGGAACTGCCCATCGGCAAAGGAGGGTGGGTGCTGAATAACGACAGCGTTGGCTCACGCTTGCTCGGAAACTGGCAGTTCAATACGATTCTGAGCTTCCAGGGTGGCATTCCGTTCGACGTTACGGCTCCGGACGCGAGTTTTACCGGGCCCGACCATCAGTCTTATCCGGACTGCACGGGAAATCCACTTGCAGGAGCTTCAAAGAATCCTCACGACTACGCGGGCAGTTTTGCCACGGGATTTTACATAAACCCTGCAGCTTTTACTCAGCCTGCGCCGGGCGATTTCGGCACCTGCCGTCCGCGCATGTTCCACGGGCCCGGAATTCAACAAGTGGATATGAGCTTGTTTAAGAGTTTCCCGATTAAAGAGAGCATGCGTGTCGAAATTCGCGGAGAATTCTTTAACGCGTTCAATCACCCCAACTTTGCTAATCCTGCTGCGGATACCTCATCACCCGGATCATTTGGAAAGAGCACGAACACTGTGATAGACCCGCGTGAAATTCAATTAGCTGCAAAGTTCTATTTTTAGCTGCATGAGTCGGTTTGATTTTCAAATTTCTGCGACCAGCCAACTTAATCACGTATCACCTGAAGGCCTTAACGGGTGCGGCCTCTGTTCCGCACCCTTTTGACCCAGGGCAGGCTCACAAAAGGAATGAGTGGCTATGATTCAAAGACTTAGGCTCGCTCTCATCTTCTTGATAGCGTGGATGCCCTGCAGCGTGCTATTACCCGAGTCATTTGCGCAATCGTCGCGTCCCGTGCAAAGCGGAGCTCGCCAGGATCATCGGCCGATTCCTGAAAATCGTGGTGCCACCGCACTCTTCGAAGAGCTGCAGAAGCTTCATACCCGGGCCAGCATGTTGATGGTGACTGCGCATCCGGATGACGAAGATGGCGGCACCCTGGCATACACCTCGCGTTTTCTGGGCGCACGCGTTACCCTGCTGACTCTCAATCGTGGCGAGGGCGGAGCCAACGTCATGTCCTCAGACCTATGGGATGCCCTCGGCCTCGTTCGCACTGAGGAACTGCTTCAGGCCGACCGCTATTATTGCGTCAGCCAATATTTCACCATCGCGACTGATTATGGCTTCTCTAAGACCCTCGATGAGGCCCTGCAGAAGTGGGGCCACGATCGTATCTTCTATGATGTCGTACGCGTTGTCCGCCTCACGCGCCCATTGGTCATCACCTCGGTTTTCGTAGGGGGTCCCTCTGACGGTCACGGAAACCATGCCGCCGCAGGCCGCTTCGCGCAAGAGGTTTTTAACGCTGCGGGTGATCCGACTGTCTTCCCCGATCAGATTAAGGAGGGGCTGCAACCGTGGAACCCTCTGAAAGAATATGCGCGCGTTCCTTTCTCGTTAGAAAAGGAGACCATTTCGCCCAAAGGCCTTTATGACTATGCAACGCATCATTGGCAGCCAGCCGGCGTGCAGAACTATATTTCCGGTAAGTTCGAGCCAGGAGCGGTAAGCGCGACTGTGGAGGTTCCGACTGGCACCTATAGCAGCGCTAACGGGTTGAATTACCTGCAAATCTCCCGCGAGGGGCTCGGTTTTCAAAAATCTCAGAATGAAGGCGCTGCCATTCCCGCAGCAGGGCCGGAAAGTTCTCCCTACCACCGCTTTGGATCGCGCATCCCTGCGAAGGACGAGGAGAATTCATTCTTCGATGGCATCGATATATCTTTGGCCGGGATCGGAGATCTGGCTCAAGGTGAAGAACACGCCTTTTTGACTAAAGGGCTAGGCACAATCAATGGGCTGATCGAAGAGGCAATTCATACCTACTCGATCAGCGATCCAGACAAGATCGCAGACACACTCGCCAAGGGTTTCGAAGCCACAAACGATCTTGTAGACGCAGTCAAGAGCAGCGGACTGTCTGCGAGAGCAAAATACGATGTGCTGCATGAGTTGAAAGTAAAGCAGGATCAGTTCAACGATGCCCTCGTGCTGGCTCTGGGGCTTTCTGTGGCATCCAATATCACTCCAGCAAATCCTCCGACGGGGATGTTCGCCCGTTTTTTTGGCGACCCTCCGACGTTTCCGATGGCGATTCCCGGCCAAAGCTTCCCCGTCAAAGTGCATGTGACGGAATCGGGCCCGCTTCCAATCAAGATCGATGGCATCGAGTTGAAAACACCTGGGACGACTGGCTGGGGATTGCAAGCCAGGGGCAACTCATCCGGCCAACTCGAGGGCGGCAGGACCCTTGATGAGGTCTTTGACGTCCACATTGCGGATAACGCAGGCTACACCAGACCGTACTTTGAACTTCCCAGCATCGAGCAACCGTACTACGACCTGCGTGACCCGCAATATCGAGAGATGCCACTTGCGCCGTATCCCCTCGAAGCGTGGGTGACTGCTTCCTATCACGACGTCCAGATCCATCGCGGTGAAGTAGTGCAAACTATTCAGCGCGAGGTTGGACCTGGCATCGTCTTTCATCCGATGCCGGTGGGCCCTGCAATTTCCGTGACTATGTTGCAGGGCGCAGGAATCGTGCCGCTGGACCAGACATCGTTTCCAGTGAGCGTAAAAGTTCACAGCAATGTAAAAGGGACAGCGCAGGGAACTCTTCGTCTTGAAATCCCTGATGGCTGGCGGTCAGAGCCTGCAACGTTTAACTTCGCGTTTGCTCAGGATGGT
>Ga0206881_10296_pt1 | contig 11882 bp, 8 predicted proteins | sample Alteio_BWOrgCont_3_FD_152867 | JGI IMG/M metagenome (GOLD analysis project Ga0206881, IMG submission 152867) | Enriched cells from forest soil in Barre Woods Harvard Forest LTER site, Petersham, Massachusetts, United States -... | ecosystem: Environmental > Terrestrial > Soil > Temperate forest > O...
AATGCGATCGATTTCTTTGCCCAGGACGACTGGCGCGCCCTGCCCACGCTCACGTTGAACTTCGGCCTGCGTTACGAGTACTACTCGCCTTACTCTGAGAAGTACGACCGCTTGGCCACGCTCGACACCGGAAACAACTTCGCCTCGGTGGCCACGGTCACGCCCAACACCATCGGCCCTTACACTGGCTTTTTCCCGCGCACCCTCGTCTACCCAGATAGGAACAACTTTGCGCCCCGTATCGGAATTGCCTGGAGGGCCATGAAGGACACCGTTGTGCGCGCCGGCTACGGCATCAACTTCGCCAACGGCCAGTACGTAAAATTTGTTCAGGATTTTGCCTTCCAGCCGCCCTTCGCCAACGTTCAGACCAACGAGAATACCTCGACGACTACGACCCCCGTGACCCTCGCCAACGGCTTTCCTGGATCGCAGCCGGATGGCAACTACTCCGTCAACAAAAACTATCGGCTGCCCTACGTCCAGGTCTGGAACCTCGACATCCAGCGAACTCTGCCGCTGGGGATCGTCCTCAACGTCGGGTACAACGGATCGAAGGGCACCAAGCTGGACATCGTTAACGCCCCCGGGCGTACCCCCACCATGTCGCTGAGCGGCGTTCTCTACGACTATGAGAACTCCGTCGCCTTCTCAAACTTCAACGCTCTGGCCGTTCGCCTCCGCAAGCGCATGCAGGACGGCGTCGCACTTGGCGCAACCTACACCTACTCACACTCCATCGATAACGCCACCTCCATCGGCGGCAACGGAGGCACCTCTGCTGGCATTGCCCAAAACTGGCAGGACCTGCTCGCCGAAGAATCGAACTCGAGCTTCGACATCCGTCACAAACTGAACGGCGACTTCGTCTACGAACTGCCCTTCGGCCCTGACGCCCACTACCTTACCAGCGGGAATTTCCTCTCTCACGCGCTCAATGGCCTCTCCGTCTCCGGAACCTTCACCTTCGCCACCGGCGCCCCGCTCACCCCGCACTTTGAAGCCGAAGTTGCCGACGTAGCCCGCGGCAGCACCGGCTCCCTTCGTCCTGACCGAGTCCCGGGCGTCTCCCTGACCGCCGGCGGAGGTTCGCGTGACAACTGGTTCAACAAAGCGGCCTTTGCCGACCCGGCCGACGTCTACGGAACAGCCTCGCGCTTCTCTATCCCCGGCCCCGGAACCGTCTCCGTCAACATGTCGCTCTCAAAAACTCATCGCTTCTCGGAAATGCGCACCCTCGAAGTCCGCGCGACAGCCAATAATGTCTTCAACACCGTCCAATACTCAGGCGTCGACACGACCCTCGGCTCCGCAACCTACGGACAGGTCATATCCACAGCCGCTATGCGCCAATTTACTTTTCTCTCGCGCTTCCGCTTCTAAGGAGACCCGAACATGACAAACCGTCTCCAGACACTCGGCCTGGCCGCAGCCATCACATTCGCCGCCATCTTTACGGTCCGCGCCCAGCAAGCGCCCCCGCAGCAGCCCGATCAGTCCTCCTTCACCCTGAAGGTCAACAGCGATATCGTGCTCACCAACGTCGTCGTGCGCGACAAAAAGACCGGCGACGTTGTCCGCGGCCTGACTGCCAAAGACTTCACTATCCTCGAGAACGGAAAGGCCCAGCAAATCTCCAGCTTCGACTTCGAGAGTGTCGACCAGGCCGCACCCCTCAACGAAGCCACCATCAACGGACAAACCGGCACAAGCATCTTCAACGCAAAAAACGGCGTTGCTAATCCCGAAGAGCTCCGCAATCATCGCCTCATCGTGATGTTCTTCGACCTGACATCCATGCAGCCCGAGGACCTGGAACGTTCGCAAGATGCGGCCCGCAACTACATCAACCGCCAGATGCAGCCCGCCGACCTGGTCGCCATCGCCTCGCTCGACACCTCTCTTTCGCTCGATCAGGACTTCACCCGGAACAAGCAACTCTTGCTCAACGCCGTCAATGCCTACTCCGGAGACCAGGGCTCGGGCTTCCAGGCTGGAGCCACGAGCACCACCAACCAGGTCGAAGACACGACCTCCTTCACCGCTGACGAACAGGAGTACAACGACCTCAACACCGACCGCGAGCTCTTCGCCATCGCGTCTATTTCGAAATCGCTCTCCTACATCACCGAGAAGAAATCGATGCTCTATTTCTCTGGCGGAATTCAGCGTGATGGCATCGAAAACCAGGCTTCTCTGCGCTCCGCCATTAACGCCGCTGTGCGCTCCAACCTGTCCATCTACAGTGTCGACACGCGCGGCCTTCAGGCCATCTCTCCACTTGGCGACGCCAGCACAGGCAGCCTGCGCGGCGCCAACGGATACAACGGCGCGGCTCTACAGAACAATCTCGACGCCAACTTCAACACTCAGGAAGTGATGGCAACGCTCTCATCAGACACCGGCGGCAAGGCCTTCTTCGACAGCAATGATTTTTCACCGGCCTTCGAGCGCATCCAGCGCGATACGTCTGCTTACTACGTCATCGGATTCCGTTCTACTGACACGCGACGCGACGGCCGCTACCGCAGGCTCACCATCAAACTCAATCGGCCTGACCTGAAGCTCGAATACCGCCCCGGCTACTACGCGCCCGCCGACTATCAGCACTCCACCAGGGAGGATCGCGAGCGCCAGCTTGAGGATCAGCTCGCCAGCGACCTGCCCGCGACCGACGTCGCCGTGTACATGGAGACGCTCTACTTCCGCACCGACGATACGCACTACTATGTGCCCGTTTCCATCGTCGTGCCCGGTTCGCAAATTCCCTTCGTCAAAGGCGGGGATAAGGACAAGGCCACGCTTGACATCATCGGCACCGTCAAAGACCCTGCCGGCCACAACATCGGCGAGGCCCGGGAAACCGTGAAGCTCTCCATCGATCAGGCGCAGCAGGTCCGCCAGAAGAATGTGCAATACTCCACCGGATTCACCCTGCCCATCGGCAAGTTCCATCTCAAATTCGTCGTGCGCGAGAACGAAACCGGTCGCATGGGCTCCTTCGAAACCGACATTAACGTCCCCGACCAGCGCAAAATCCCTCTCAAGATGAGCTCCGTCGTACTGGCCAGCCAGCGCATTCCAGCTGCGAAACACGCCGACAGCCCGCTCATCCACGATGGCGAGCAGCTCGTGCCCAACCTGCCACATGTCTTCCGTCAGGATCAGCACCTCTACTTCCTCTACGAGGTCTACGCCCCCTCGCACGCCACTCCGGCAGCCGACCCTGCTAAACCAGCCGACCCCGGCAAGGAAGCCAAAGCTGCAGCAAAAAATCCCAATGCGCCCGTCCGCGTCCTCACCAGCATTGAATTCCTGAACGGAACCACCAAAGCCTTCGAAACGCAGCTCGTCGAGGCCAACGCACTGAACGTCCCCACCCGCGACGCCATAGCCTTCCAATTCGATGTGCCTCTCACCAGCCTCAAGCCCGGCCTCTATACGTGTCAGATAAATGTGATCGACGACGCCGGAGGCAGCTTCAGCTTCCCCCGCACCGCCGTGCTCATCCGCGAGCCCGCACAGGCGGCAGCTCCCCCTGCCTCACCCGCAACGCCCGCGCCGTCAACTCCGCAGCAGCCCTCAGCGCCTGGCACTGGACGCTAAAGCATTTCTCCTCTGGGAGGGACGATCCGTTACGAGAATGGGCCGGTGGCCTACACAAGCCTTGTTTTTGTTGGCTTGAATGGGCCACCGGCCCTTCGCTTAACCACTCCCAACGAGCGAAAACCTCGCGTGCTGGGGCCCCCGGCGCGCACTCAGGATGGGGTACCCTTAAGCGTGTTCGGTCAAGGGTGGGCCATCCGCCATCGAGGAACCTGGAGAACCAGAAATGGATGAACATGCCAAACCGGAATCGCATCATGTCGGTGCCAGCGTAATGCCCGGTGGGGACTGTGAATTCGTGCTCTGGGCTCCAAAGCTCGAGACTGTAGAGCTGCACTTGCTGGGGCCCGAGGATCGGATCCTGGGAATGCAGCGTGGAGATGACGGCTACCACCGCGCTTCAGTACGCGTCCCGCAAGGAGGGCAATATCTCTATCGTCTGCCAGGTGGAGGCGAGTTTCCAGACCCGGCGTCCGGCTATCAGCCCGACGGTGTGCATGGACCCTCGGAAGTTTTCGATACCCGGTCCTTCGAGTGGAGTGATTCAGGGTGGATGGGGCGGGCGTTGGAAGACCACATCGTGTATGAGGCGCACGTCGGGACTTACACGCCCGAAGGGACATTCGACGCGATGATTCCTTATCTCCCGCAACTGCGGGACCTCGGAATAACTGTGATCGAAATCATGCCAGTGGCGCAGTTCCCCGGACGCCGCAACTGGGGTTACGACGGCGTTTACCCATTTGCAGTCCAGAACAGCTATGGAGGGCCAAGGGGGTTGCAAAAGCTTGTAGACAGCGCCCACCGGTATGGATTGGCGGTGGTGCTGGACGTTGTCTATAACCACCTTGGCCCAGAGGGGAATTACTTCGGCCAGTACGCTCCGTACTTCACGAACCGGTACGGCACACCCTGGGGCGCAGCGCTGAATTTTGATGGCCCCCAGAGCGATGAAGTGCGCCGTTTCTTCATAGAGAATGCGCTTTACTGGCTCCGGGATTTTCACATCGACGGCCTGAGGCTCGATGCTATACACGGCATATTCGATACGAGTGCCACTCCATTTCTTGCCCAGCTAGGGTCGGCGGCGGACTCACTGGCTCGAGAGACCGGACGGCACATCATCCTGATTGCGGAAAGCGACCTCAATGACGTGCGCGTGCTGAGAGCGCGCGAGCAAGGCGGATTCGGGCACGATGCCCAATGGAGCGACGATTTTCATCACGCTCTGCATGTCCTCCTCACCGGTGAGCAGGACGGTTACTACATGGATTTTGGCGGCATCCATCCTCTTTCGGTGACGCTGCAGGACGGGTGGTTCTTCTCAGGGCAGTATTCCCGGTATCGCCAGAGACACCATGGCAACTCGCCACGGGGTTTCGCGCCACACAGGTTCATCGTTTGCATCCAGAATCACGACCAGGTGGGCAATCGCGCGGAGGGTGAAAGACTCAGCCGGCTGGTGAGCTTTGATGGACTCAAATTGGCCGCCGGAGCTACTTTGCTTTCACCCTTCGTTCCCATGATGTTTATGGGTGAGGAGTATGGCGAGACCAGTCCATTTCTCTTCTTCAGCGACCATGGGGATCAACAACTGATAGAAGCGGTGCGGCGCGGGCGGCAGGAAGAGTATCGAATGTTCATGGGAACCCGGGAGATTGCCGATCCGCAGGCCGAGTCGACCTTCCTCGATTCAAAGCTGGACCACAGCCTGAACAGCAAGGAACCGCATCGAACTCTGCGCTCGTTTTACCAGCGCCTGCTGCAGTTCCGACGCCTGCATCTTCCATTCGACGATTTGCGTGTGCAGGCGGTCAGCCTTGAGGCTGAGAAATCTCTGGCGCTGCGCTATTCGAGCGATTCCAGTGAATTGCTGACCGTTTTCAACTTTTCCGATGTGCCTTGCTCGGTCGCAGTAGAGTGCCCGGCAGGCTTTTGGCAGAAGCAACTGGATTCTGCCGATGCAGAGTGGCACGGACCGGGAAACATTGCTCCGGAACGCCTGCAATCGGACGGACGAATCGCAATTACTGTCGCGGCGAGGTCTTTCGTGGTCTTTGAACCTAGCAGCGAATGAACTGCATATGTGTTACTTCAGTGAGAAAATTGCCACCAGCAACATGATCGTGACGATCAAATGCGACCAGGTGAGAAGAATGATGTCGTCCGGACGCATGCCTTTGTCGGGCGTGATCCTGCGGTAAAACTCCGTCTTTGGCGCAGGGTCAGCTACAGGATCCGCAACGAAAAATACGCCGTTATCTTTCAGCTTCAACGCGTACTCGCACCTGATTACATATTTTTCGTTTCCTCTGTAGTTCCGTTCGGCAACTCTCAGGTATAACCGCGACAGAATCGCAAAGAGAATGATGCCCGCCCCATAGATGACGCGGGTCAAATGATCCGAATGCGACTTCAGGTTCGCGTAACTGTTGAAGATATAGACCATCAATCCAATCGAGGCCGTGGCAGCAACGTACGCTTGCACATGCCATGTCATGGTATGAGACTTGTGCGTCTCCAGGAGGCGGAGAATGACGTCGACCTTTTTGCCGTCTTTGCTATCGCCAACGTCTACATTGCTCTTGATCAGGTGGTACTGATATTCCTCGTCGGGGTCCGTTGACTGTTTCTCCAGACCCCATAAATGCCGCAAAACAGCCACTGGCGTTCTTCTCATCGCTGCTCCTTCAGGGCTTGGACTCCGTGGGGTGTGGTGCAATTTGAGCCGATTCGCATAACGCTTTCAGGCAGAAGAGATTTTTTGATAGGCGTGGCAGCACGATTGTCACTCAGCATGTGCCGCTTTGCAAGAAACAACGTTTGGACAGGTTGCAGAGTCGATTTGGAGTTCAGCTATCTTCGCGGTGCTTAATTTTTTGCCCGCCGCCACTTCCAGAACCGTCGCGCATAAATGCCAAGGTTAAAGACGCAGACCGTCACGCCGAAACCCGTGACCAACCACGCCGGAAGATCCGGGTAGATTGTCGCGCTCAGATAATGCATCAGAAAGCCGCCTGTCCATGTCTGTATTGGGGTATACATTCCAGCTCTGGCCGCGAGCCATTGTTCGGCCAGCGTCAGCGGACACGGCCATGGGCCAACCTCAACGATGATTCCCCAGATCAGCGACAGCACATGGAATGTCGTCAACCAGGGACGCCCACGCGTCCACAGCGCTCCCAGAATCGCCCAGATGATCCAGACCAGATGGAGAACGAGCGCCGCCGCCGCAAGGGCTTCCATAACGCGATCTTAGGTCCGTCTTGGTTCGTCGTGTAAAGTACCTTCGAGGTACAGCAGTGACTCCCCAAATCCCGATAGCTCGTCTACTCCAACCGTTCCTGTGGATCGTCACTCTGGCTCTTACCATTCCTGCCCATGGAGCAGACCGCGGCTTCGTTCGCACCAGTGGACCATTGCTCGTCGATGGCCAAGGCCACACGCTGAACCTCCGCGGCACCAGCCTCGGCAACTGGATGGTCCCCGAAGGTTATATGTTCCGCTTAGAGAAGGGACCGCAGTCGGGACGTGAGATTGATGCTCTGGTAAGTGAACTGATCGGTCCGGTCGCGGCCACACAGTTCTGGCATGACTACCGCGAGCATTCCATCACTCGCGCCGACATTCAGTTCCTCCACAGCGTGGGATTCAACTCTCTCCGCATCCCCATCGACTACCGCTTCTTCACTCCCAGCAACGATGAGGGCTTCACGCTGCTCGATCGCGCCATCGGCTGGGCGCAGGAGGCCGGCCTGTATATTGTGATCGACATGCACGCCGCCCCCTGCGGCCAGACCGGCACGAACATCGACAACAGCTGGGGATATCCCTGGCTCTTCGAAAGCCCAGAATGCCAGCAGCAAACCATCGACATCTGGAAACGCATCGCCAGCCATTACCGTGATTCGAAAACCGTTCTCGGTTACGATCTTCTCAACGAGCCGATCCCGCATTTCCCGCAGCTTCAAATCTATAACGCCCGGCTCGAGCCTCTTTACCGCCGCATCGTCGCCGGCATCCGTGAGGTCGATCCCCACCACGTCGTCATCCTCGGCGGAGCCCAGTGGGATACCAACTTCAATGTCTTCGGGCCGCCCTTTGACTCGAACGTGATGTACACCTTCCACAAATACTGGATGGCTCCCGAGCAGGCCGCCATTCAGCCCTATCTCGACTTTCGGGAGCGCTACCACGTGCCTATCTGGCTGGGCGAATCGGGAGAGAACACCGATGCCTGGGTGAGCCAATTCAAGCAGCTGCTCGAAAAAAATCAGGTCGGATGGGCCTTCTGGCCGTACAAGAAAATGGAAGCCACATCCGCTCCTGTCACCTTCAAGCGTCCTCGCTACTGGGACGAGATCGTCGCTTTCGCCCAGACCCGCGCCGGAACCGGCGACGCCGAAAAGCAGATTGCCCGCCGTCCTCCGATGGACCACATCCACGCTGCCTTTGACGATCTGCTCGAGAACATCAGGTTCGAAAACTGTAGGCAGAACGCCGGCTATCTGAAGGCTCTCGGCCTAACGCCAGTCAGCTGAGCGCTCGCTACTTGTCCATATCTTCGAGCGCAAACCTGCCCAGCACGATGGGGCGTGAGGTCGGCGGCTTGGTGCTGGCCACATCCACCGGATACGGCTGCTGTCCATAGGTCGGAAAGCCCCAGATCTTCCCCGTCCGCAGGTCCACTGCCACCTTGCCGTAGATCTGGCTGGTTCCGTCCGGCGCGCGCAGCATATATACGCCCGGCTCAAAATACAGCGGATAATCCGCCATAACTTGCGCCTGCGCGGACCGCGGGGTGACAAAAGGTTCGACCGCGATCGCCAGCAGCGCTATCGCAATTACCAGCAGCAGGACATTGGTTGTATTCTTCATTTCGCTCCTTCGTTCGCGGGGATCGGTGTCACAAATCTAGACCGTCTACTTCTATAGACGACAGAAACATCGTGCTGTCCGGCCTCAAACCGGACCATGAGAGCCGAACAGCACACGGGAGAATCATGGCCGAAGACAACCCGACCACACCCCCTCGCCAGCGTGTCCCGATTCCCGTTGGATACCGCCAGGGCATCATCACCGCTATCACCGTACTGCTCGGCTTCTCGCTTCTTTTCTTCCGCTACTTTGACTTCGAGCTGCCCGGCGAGTGGACCATTTCCTCGGTCACCGCCGCGATCCTCATGGCTCTGTCAATCCTCCTACAATTCGTCGCACTGTGGAGATCGCTGCAAATCAAGGACGACGACGAAACTGAGTACGGTATCACCCTCCGCTGGTTTCTCTCATCTGCGGTAATTCTCCTCGTGAGCCTTGCGCTGGCTGGCCTTTCCATCACCCATATCATTAACTTCTGAGGTTCGATTCTCAGTGCGGCGTGACAGCGCCCCAAACCCTCCGGCAGAATGGTCGTACTGCTCTCCTGCAAGAGAAACCATAAGGATTCTACGGTGAAGCAATTCTTCTACGAGCTTTGTGCAGTGTGTGTTGCCTGCAGCCTTCCACTTTCCGCCTTCGCGCAATCTCAACCCCAGCCGGCCACACACGCACCCCAGTTCTCCACCATTCTCTACGGAGCCGCCTATTACAACGAGTACAACCCTTACGAACGCCTCGACAAAGACGTTGCCCTCATGCAGCAGGCTGGCCTCACCGTCGTGCGCATGGGGGAATCTACGTGGAGCCTTTGGGAGCCCGAGGACGGCCACTTCGAATACGCTTGGATGGATCGCGTCGTCGACGCCATGGGTAAAGTCGGGATCAAGGTCATCATGGGCACGCCCACCTACTCCATCCCTACCTGGATGTACCACGAGCATCCCGAGGTCCTCGCTCGCCCCTTAGGTGGCGCGCAGACCTTCTATGGCATGCGCCAGAACATGGACCTCGACAGCCCCGTCTACCGCTATTACGCGCAACGGCTCATCCGCAACATGGTCGAGCACTATCGCAACAACCCCACCGTCATCGGTTGGCAGATCGATAACGAAACCCACTCCTACGACGCCTCCAACCATGAAGTCTTTACTGGCTTCGTAGATCACCTGAAGAAAAAGTTCGGCACCACGGACGCTTTGAACAAAGCCTGGGGACTCAACTACTGGGGTCAGGACGTCAACGGCTGGGAGAACATGCCCACCCGCGACGGCACCATCAGCACCGGCTACAAGCTCGAGTGGTCGCGCTGGCAGCAGATGCGCGTCACCGACTTCCTCGCCTGGCAGGCCGCCCTGGTACGCGAATATCGTCGGCCCGATCAGTTCGTCATGCAGGACTTCGCCGGAGCCATGCATACCGACGTCAACGAATTCGCGATCGCCAAACACCTCGACGTCGCCGGAGCCAATCCCTACCACGGCACGCAAGACCACATGGACGGAGCGGCGCAGGCGCTCGTCGGCGATTACATCCGCTCACTCCAGCACCGGAACTACCTCGTGACCGAAACCAATGCCCAGACCATCGGGTGGGATTCCGCATTCCAGTATCCGCCGTACGACGGCCAGATCCGGCTCGACGTCTACACCCACGTCTCCAGCGGAGCCAACATGGTCGAGTACTGGCATTGGTCTTCGATCCCTTCCGGACAGGAGGTCTACTGGAAAGGCGTGCTCGGCCACGATTTCGAGCCCAACCGCGCCTTCGCCGAGGTCTCACGCACGGCGCATGAGCTTCAGAAGATCGGCCCGCAGCTGGTGAACATGAAGATCAACAACCAGGTGGCGATTCTGTACAGCCTGGACTCGTGGAATGGCCTGAACTTCATGCCCTTCGCGCATCAGGCAGCCGTGGCGTGGCACTCCGACACGACTACGGCGGACTATGTCGGCCTCGTGCGTCAGTTCCACCACGCGCTCTACAACGCCAATGTGGGCGTCGACTTTGTCTTCCCTGAAGATCCGGACTTCTCACGCTACAAAGTGCTCATCGTCCCCGTGCTCTACGTCGCCGACGACGCTCTGCTCCAGAAAATCTCTGACTACGTCAAGCAGGGCGGCCACGTACTCATGACCTTCAAGAGCGGATTCACCAACGAGTACAACGCCGTTCGCCCAGTGCGCGCTCCAGGACCTTTGCGCGAAGCAGCCGGCTTCAGCTACCAGGAATTTTCCAATCTTGAAAAGCCACTGCCTCTCAAGGGCGATCCCTTCCACGCCGGGGATGAGAACAAAGTCATGTATTGGGCCGAATTCCTTATGCCCGAACACGCCCAGCCGCTCGCCACCTACGACCATCCCTTTTTCGGCCAATGGCCCGCGATCACTCAGAACCAGTACGGCTCTGGCACGCTCACCTATGAGGGAACAGTCCTCTCCGACACCCTGCAAAAGACCATAGTCCTCGACGTGCTCCGCCAGGCAGGACTCACCAGCACAGCCCAGCAACTGCCCCCTGCCGTACGCGAGAAGGACGGTGTGAATCCATCAGGAAAGAACATCCACTACTACCTCAACTATTCGAGCGCTCCTCAAACCTTTGCATATTCGCACGCCGCGGGCTCCGACCTGCTCACTGGAAAGGCCATTGCCTCGTCCGATCAGGTCACCCTGGCGCCCTGGGATCTGGCCATCATCCAGGAACGTTAATAGGAGCGCTAAGAGGAGCCAACAATTTCCACTGAAATGCATCCGTTGTGGATTCCCAATAGAACTGTGGCTGACCTGCTCCCTGTCATCGTCCGCCGACTCGTTGCGACCACGGTGCTGATAGCCGTCTCTGCTCCTGCTGCGCGGGCGCAAGCACCGCAGCAGCGCTTCCACGAAACTCACCCGGCCATGGGCACCGTGTTCACTATCGATCTCTATGCCAACAACCAGGCCTCCGCCGAACAGGCCATGAACCTCGGCTTCGACGAGATCGATCGCATCGAAGCTCTCCTGAGCAACTACCGCCCCTCGAGCGAGCTCATGCGCATCAGCCGCGAGGCCGCCAACAGCCCCGTCACCACCGACCCCGAAACCTTTCAGTTCCTCGAACGCTCCCTTTACTGGAGCCGCCAGTCCGACGGTGCATTCGACATTACTGTCGGCCCGCTTCTCCGCGCCTGGGGATTCTTCTTCCACCAGGGCCGCGTCCCCTCCGACACCGAGCTCGCGGCTCTCCGCGAAAAAATTGGATGGCGGCATGTCCTCCTGAACGCAGAAACCCGAACGGTCGCCTTCACCCCTGCGCAGCCCATGGATCTCGACCCCGGCAGCATTGGCAAAGGCTTCGCTGTGGATCGCGTCGCCGCCCTGCTGCGTGAACAGGGCGTTACTTCGGCCCTCATCTCCGCC
>Ga0206881_10299_pt1 | contig 11761 bp, 7 predicted proteins | sample Alteio_BWOrgCont_3_FD_152867 | JGI IMG/M metagenome (GOLD analysis project Ga0206881, IMG submission 152867) | Enriched cells from forest soil in Barre Woods Harvard Forest LTER site, Petersham, Massachusetts, United States -... | ecosystem: Environmental > Terrestrial > Soil > Temperate forest > O...
GGTTTTGAAACCAATACAAAGGATTGCGAAGTTCATGTGCAATGATAGAAAACAGTTTGTCCTTTTCTTCATTCGCTTTTTCAAGTTCTGTATTCAGTTTTTCTAATTCCGAATTTTGCCGGGTTACTTTATGATTTAGCTCTTCCAGCAAAAGGTTTGCTTTTTTCTTGGCATAGAAACGGTTGTAGATTGTAAAGCATAAGATAATTGTGAGACCTAATAAAGCAGCCGTCAACCATATAAAAAGCGTTTTACGCTTTATCTGTAACTCCTTTAGTTCATTTTCTTTGCGTAAAACTTGATTATCCTTTTCCTTCCGCTCTGTTTCAAAAGCAATATTCAAACTGGCCAATTGACGATTGTTTTCAACATTCAGCAATCGTTTTACAGTTTCCAGGAGCAACACATGATAGTTAAGTGCGCTTTTATAATCCCCTTTAAAACTATAACATTCAAATAAACCCTGATATGCATCTCGGAACATTTCATCGTAATTAGTTTTTTCTAGTGTATTCAGGCATACTTGATAATAATAAATGGCTGTATCCATTAAGTGAAGATTCTTATATATATTCCCCATAGCAAGGCTCGATTGGGCAATACCCAAACCATAATTTGCCTTTTCAGCTATATCCAAAGCCTCTTTTAAAATATTATGCGCACTATCCATTCTGTTCTGGGCACTATATACATTGCCTAAATCAACCTGTGCCTTAACAATTCCCTTTTTATAATTTATGCTTTTGCATAATGTCAGCGATTGATTTAAATAAATAATAGCACTATCGAACTGGTTAAGGCCCAAATAGGCTTTGCCCATATTGTTGTATGATTTTGCCAATCCTTCCGGATTATTCATCTCGCTTCTTAATACAAGTGATTTTTTGTGATATTCCAATGCTTTTTTGTATTGATTCATCTCCAGATACACTCCCCCAAGATGGTTAGCTATTTCGGCATTAAGAATTTGGTCGTTTAGTTTTCCACTAAGGGTTAAAGCTTCCAGGTAGCACTTCAACGCAATATCCAGGTTTCCCTGGCTGATATAGTACTTTCCGAGGCTTGGCAATACAATGGCCAATATTTTATCATAATTATTTTCCCGGCATATAGTTACCGCCTGATTATAGAATAAGGCTGCATCATTAAATTTTCCTGTCGTCTCATTAAACTTGCCTATATTATATAACGCAAATGCATGAAGTTTTTCGAAATTATTTTTTGTTGCAATTGAATCAGCCTCTTTGAAATATACCAGTGAACGTTCATACTCGCCACTTTTATATATGATTTCCCCAACATGAATGGTTGATTCGCATTGCTCAGGCAATAATTCAGCTTGCGTTGAAAGCACCTGTGCCTGTGTATAAAAACTAGATGCATTGTTGTAATTGCCTTTCATATATTGAATCCTGCCAAGCAACAGCCACGCCTGAACTATGTACTTGGGTTGTTTTTCTAATTGGGCCCAGTGCAATGTGCTATCGGCATCTTTTAAGGCGAGTTCGGGAGAATAACCCATTGCAGAATCGGCAGTATGGATAAGGTGTTCCATTGAAACCAGAGAGGGGTTACTTTCTTGTTTTAGCGTCTGCCTGGTATGGAGATACAAAAAAAAGAAAAGTATAAGAATGAGAAAAAGAAAAACGCCTGTAATAAACCGGGACTTTGCAGAGTGCATATTACTGAATAATGCCATTTTGAATTGCGTATCGTGTTAGTTCAGAATCCATGGACATATTCATTTTCTTCAAGATGTTATTTTTATGATTGCTCAGTGTATTCTTACTAATGGAAAGTTTTTCTGCTATTTCTGATTTCCGAATTCCGTTAGCCAACATGGTAAATACCTGGAATTCCCTATCGGTAAGTGTTTCATGGGGTAACTTATTGATATTGCCGGGAGTCGTCATCATCTCCGTCATCATTTCAGCTTGTTCGGGTGATATATATTTTCGCCCACTTAATACGGTTCGTAAGATGTGTATTATCTGTTCCGATTTGGTTTCCTTATTTATATAAGCCGAAGCGCCATTGCTTATCATGCGCATGGCATATACTTCATCAGGGTTCATGGAAAAAATAACAACTGGCAAATAGGCATAGGTTGTTTTAATCTCTTTCAAAACATCCAGAGCATCTTTGCCCGGCATTGAAATATCAAGCACAACCAGGCTGTATTTATCTTCATTTGCGTGCAGCTTATTAAGTAACTCCTGTCCGTTCCTGGCTTCATCAACTACCGAGAGGTCATCCTGGTCATCTAATATTAATTGTAATCCGGTTCTTACAATAGCGTGGTCGTCGGCAATTATTATCCCTCTTGAAATTGTTTCCATTCTTTGGCAAAAAGTGTAATAAACACAAAATAGAATTATGTGAATGTGAATTAAATATTAATAAATTGTGAAATATTAGACTTAAAAGGGGAGGCGTTTTAATTAATTGTTAAATCTACCGTGCAAGGCTCTCTTACATGCTCGTAACATGCTAACTATCTGAATGTTATATTCATAGTGAAAGTCACTATATACGGGTTAGTTAACCAACTATTGCCGAAGGCATAAATGAGGTAATACTTTTGCGCCGCTTTTAAGCACCACTAATGCGCCAAATTTTTCTAATTATATCTTGTATTTTTCTTGCTTCCGTTTGCTCAGCATCAAAGCTGCGCGGAAAAGTGTTTGATTCTGCTACACATGAGGAGTTACCTGGTGTTACGGTTTATGTTAACGAATTGCAGGCAGGTGATGTTTCGGAATTAGATGGGGATTATAAAATAAAGGACATTCCCAAAGGCGAATATACCGTAACTGTGAGTTTTCTTTCATATACTACCATTACTAGGCACATTAAGTTTAGCAGTGATACGGAAACTATCTCGCTTAATTTTTACATGGCAACTGAAAGCAAAGCGCTCAGTGAAGTTACTATAATAAGCGCCATAACTGGTAGCCAGGATGCAGGTGCACGGGAATTGGAAAAAAGGTCGGATAATATTGTAAATATATTGTCTGGAAAAACGATACAGTTGATGCCGGATGTAACAGTTGGTAGCGTACTCCGGCGTGTTTCAGGTGTTACCGTAGATAGAGGTACCGACGGGGAAGCACAATACCCTGTTATACGCGGAATGAACCGTAGATACAACTATACATTGGTAAATGGGATAAAAATTCCAAGCCCCGATGATAAGGCCCGGTATGTACCTATGGATATTTTCCCTTCCGAGATGCTGCAACGCCTGGAGGTTATTAAAACATTAACTCCAGATATGGAAGCCGATGCTACAGGCGGTGTAATGAACCTTATTATGAAGGATGCTCCCGATCGCTTTATGCTGGATGCGCAGGCCGCTATGGGATATTCACAATATGCATTTGGTCAATCGTTCATGGGATATCCGGCCGGTTCTCCACAATTAAAATCTCCTGCGGAATTGTATGGTTCAAATTACAATGCTTTGTACAGCGATTTTTCCAAGGCGAATCTTAATTATAACAAAGGGGCAGCCTTGCCTGACGGACAACTTGGATTTACGATAGGAGACAGATTAGTACACCGCAAACTGGGAGTGATCCTCAGCGGATCCTATCAAACAAGCGACCGAATCACTAAAGATATATTTAATAATCCAAGCCCTCAACCCACTGCTACAACCGTGGGTAACCAGCCTGCTTTTGGCGATGTTCAATCGAGAACATATTATACCCACAGCGACAGGCTTGGCATCAATACAAAACTGGATTACCAGTTTGATGATAAAAACAAAATAAGCTTCTATGGATTACTTATGCAGTTAAATACATATCAGGTAAGGAACATACAAGATACAGCGCTTCCAAGAAGTAATGCACAGGGAGCGTACTCTGTATCGTCAGATACCCGCTCTAAAACTACCTTGCAGGATATATACAGCGGTACCTTACAGGGAGAACACAATCCTTTTAAAAACTTCAGGATACAATGGTCTGCTGTATACTCCCTTGCCAGTGAACAGCAACCCGATGTAGCTGAAATAGATTTGCAACAAAATGTTCCGAATGGCCCCTACATACCTTCAGGTTTACCTATTTACTGGCAACATAACAGCGACCAAAATGGAGCCGGGTACTTAAACTTTCATTATGCATTTAATATAGGTTCGCAATCTTTCGATTTCGGGGTTGGTGGAATGTACAGGCATAAATACCGTGAAAATTATTTCAATGATTATACGGAATTATATGCGGTTGGAAACCCGGTTCCTCCTTTTACCAATATTAACTCTACCCAGTTTGCATTTGTAGGCGGAGTAAATGGTGCGCAAGGATCCCAATTGGGCGACCCTGATATATACGATGTAACTGAAAATATAAGTGCCGAATATGCGGAGCTGCGTTGGGAATATAAAAACTGGAGTGTGCTCGGAGGATACAGGATAGAGAATACTTCGCTCAGCTACGTGCAGCCTACTGTGCCTGCCACCTCAGTGGGCAAAACAGGTGATGTAACCTACAACGACCCCTTTCCAAGTGCTGACATCAAATACAAATTAAATGAAAAGAGCGCTATTCATGTATCCTTCTATTCCTCTATTACACGGCCTGATTTTTTCGAAATAGTTCCTTATGTTTTCCCCGGAGAATATTATACTGAAGTTGGGAATTATAACCTGGTTCCTTCGCTTGCTAATAATATTGATTTGCGCTATGAATTATTTCCCGGCAAGGCAGATCAGCTGCTGGTTGGTGTATTCTATAAAGATATCCAGGATCCAATTCAATATGTATTGCAACGCTATGTAATAAGCGACCAGGAAATCCAACCCGTAAATGATACACTGAGCGATGCTATAAACTATGGGCTTGAATTGGTATACACCAAATTTATTCACCGGTTTGGCATTTCTCTCAATTATACCTACACACATTCCAGTGTAACAAATAGCGAAGCTATTGCCTATGCCACAGGCAATGCAAGCAATCCCGAATCAAAGAAGTATGTTAATGTAACCAGCCCGTTGCAGGGGCAGGCATCGAATATTGGGAATGCCTCTTTGCTTTATAAAGACGACCGCAAGAAGAAGGGGCTAGAATTGCAATTATCGGCTGTGTATACCGGCAAATTTATTGCCGATGTATCTCCATATTATGGCCTGGAGCAATGGGAGCTGGGTTCTTTGATTCTCGATTTTTCGGGACAAAAAAAACTGGGTAAGCATTTTTCTCTCTATGCTAAAATCAATAATCTGCTCAACACGCCTAAGACCATTGTTATTGAGCAAAATGGTTCTTATCTCACGGGTTCCATGCACTTGCTCGATCAAACAAGCAGCAGCGTGATTGTAGTGGAAAAAGAATACTTCGGCCAAACTTATCTGCTAGGAGTAAGATATAATCTTTAAAAGTTAATAATCAACCAATCAATACCAAATAAACAAACCATGAAAACAACAAAAATTCTAACCCTTGCAGCCATCGCGGCGACGGCCTTTATGTCGAGCTGCAAGAAAAACGACTCGAGCAGCAGCGCGCATGTAAACGTATCGCAACCGGTATATCAAATTGGACAAGCCATTAGCGACACCACTACGGGAGGTTCAGTAAAAGGCACCATGCTCAGCGGCCATACTTACCACATATCAAGAAACATGATGGTGAATGCCGGAGATACTTTATTATTACAATCAAACGTAAACGTTTGCATTGCCGATATGAAAAATATCAGCATTACGGTACGGGGAGTTCTTTTATCTTTAGGTACTCAGTCACAACCCAATTGGTTTACCATTTGCGGCCTCACTAAGCAAGACTTCGCTTCAGAACCTGTAGCCAGCGACCCTGCATATACAGGCCATTGGTATGGTATCAACTGCGATACCACATGCAAATTATGCGTTCTAAAATGGACGCATGTTGAATTCCCGGGTGAAAATGTTCTTATAGCTCCTGTGTCAGGAGTCTCGGCCGGAGCGCCATCGTTTGCGGTATTCTTCGGAAACAACAGTGGAAGCTTTGTATTTGAGGACAGTTGGATTTATGGCACTACTGATGACGCTGTTCATGTTGCCGGAGGTAAACTGAGCATTATGCGCAATACATTTGAAAAGCAAGGCTTCAATAGCGGCGAATCGGTGAATACAAAAACCGGATGTGTAGGAGATGTAGCATACAATCTTTTCATAGGCGGCGCAGTTAATGGTATTAAGCATTCAAATGCCGGGGCCGGACCTATCCAGGGAAATGTAAACTGCTATAACAATACTATTATTGATAATGGCTTCCGCAATTCAACTCCTGCTGCCCATGGTGCTTCTATCAATTATGAAAAAGGCGGTACGGGAAAAGTTTATAATAATCTTTTTGTAAACTGCCGTTTAGGTTTCAGGCTTGTTAATACGGCCGACACTACTGCTCCGGGCAATGTAGCATATGGTAATAACTATTACTACGGCGATTCATTAAGCGTGGTTGACCAATTCTATCCTGCAGGTAATGTTATTCACCCGCCAACAACTGATTATCCTAATCCATGGGGAGGCTTGCTTCCTGTAAATTATAGCGAAGGTGAATCATATACTGCTCCGGCCTCTTATGTGAGCGCTAATAACCCTATGTTCAAAAATTTCCCATTGCCTAACTATAACTACCAATTATATACTTACGCATCCGGATATAATTTCCACCTTCAAGCGGGCTCTCCGGCTATAGGAAAAGGATCTATGGGTTTTTCAGCTTTTGCAGAAATTCCTGTAAGCACCAATTTTGGTCCCAGTCAAATTACCCAACCTGGAGCTGATGCAGGTTGTTACCAATCAAACGGAACAGGAAACCAACATTAATAATTCAAAAGATGTAAGCTTCCCGGACATCGGTTCCGGGAAGTTTATTAAAAATAAGATATATGCGTTTACATAAATTATTGCTTTGCTTCTCATCTTTTGTTTTAATTAACGCCCAACAGGTCATTTCACAAAGCGCAAGCTATTTGGATGAATATAGAAGTGGGTATCGCGGAGGCTTTATTGATAGCTTAACGGTGCCGGATAAGGCATTGAACTTTTTAGTAATAGGGGATTGGGGAAGATGTGGCGAGTATTATCAAAAAGAAGTGGCAGATGAGATGTCTAAGGCATCTGTGGGAGCTGATGTTTCTTTCATCTTATCAACCGGAGATAACTTATATCCTGACGGAGTAGCAAGTATAGATGATCCGTTGTGGAACCGAAGCTACGAAGACGTATACCACCAGTTTTCATTGCAAAAGCCCTGGTATGTGGTATTGGGCAACCACGATTATAGAACGAATCCACAGGCAGAAGTTGAGTATTCTAAAAAAAGCGCTCGTTGGAATATGCCGGCACGCTACTACTTCAAAAAAATGCCTTTGAATGATGGAAGCGGAAAACAAATTCTGTTCGTGTTTCTTGATACAAGCCCGCTAATAGATAAATACTACACCGATTCTTATTACGAAGAAAATGTAAAAACACAGGATACAGCAGCACAAATGGCTTGGCTGAGGAAAACGTTAAGCGATCCGGATACATCAATTCGGTGGAGAATTGTAGTGGGGCATCACCCTTTATACACCTCAGGGAAAAGAATAAAAAGTCCTGAGACAACACAGTTTCGTAAAATCATGAAACCGGTGTTCGACAAATACAAAGTAGATGCATATATATGCGGACACGAGCATCAGCAGGAATATCTCACCGAAGGCAACACTCAATATTTTATCTCCGGTTCAGCTTCAGAAGTACGCCCAGTAGAAGGAAACTATCCCGGCTCCAAATTCAGAGCATCTGAACATGCATTTGAAGTATTCTCCATCACGGAAAATCAACTGCAAGTGCAAATTATTACCTGGGAAGGGAAAATTATATACAAACAAACTGTGTCTCATTTATAAAAACATCCACATTACCCGGCAACCTCTAACATCAATTAATACCAACAAAAAAACTCAAAAAAATCATGAAAAAAAATCTAAGCATCTTTCTGTTTTGCTCATTCATCGCACTATTCAATACGAATAGTAAAGCGCAAGTAAAATTAATTCACTATTGGGATTTCAATAAGGCCAATACCCCTATGGATGGCAGCGGCGGAATACAATTAAGCCCTTATACAGCTGATTATTCTAAAATAGGTGGTGCCTCGATTGTATATAAAAAGGTTTCCGGCAATAAAATAGATACGGCCATTATGGATAACTATATTACTACTGATCCTTTGCCAAGCGATAGCAACAGCCAACCGGGTTATGGAGGTTGCTGCTCGGGCGCTAATTATTCTGTAAGGGCGCGTAACCCCAGCGACAGCATGCAGTTTTTATGGTATGTACCTACCAAGGGATATAAGAACATCATCATAAAGTATATTACTGAATTATCAAGCACATCCAGCGGACAAGCGGCGCAACTATATTCATATAGCCTTGATAGTGGCGCTACATGGCTCACTACCGGGCTCAGCAAATCTTTTGATTCAACCGGCGTAAAATCATGGCATTTAGATAGTATTAACCTGAGTGGCATAACAGGAGCTAACGACAACAGTAAACTGGTATTCAGGATTACATTCAGAACGCACAATACCGGAACCTCCGGCAATAACCGTTTTGATAACATAACCATTCAAGGTGACAGTGATATTATTGCTACCGGAATAGCACAAGCTGCAAATACAACTTCGTGCAACTTGTTTCCTAATCCTGCCAATACGATGTTAAATATACAATTATCAGGCAATCAAGTTGCCGATATGCATTTATACAATTGCATGGGCCAAGTGGTAAAATCGGAGGAATTAAAAAATACACTCACGTCGGTATCAATCAGCAACCTGCCTGCCGGCATATACCTTTGCCGTATTATGGATACGCGCGGCAACCTCATAAAAACAGACAAGGTAGTTGTAACTCATTAATATATAAATGCCTCTATTCTCCGAATGAGAGGCATTTAAAAAGTTCGTTATCGGGTAGCATGTTCTCACGTTTTTAGTTTTGGCGCTTCTATATTGGATATAGAGGCGCTTTTCTTTTTAATTGCATAGAGAGTAGCATTGCTCCCCACGCAGTAAAAAAATATAACGTGCATAGGTGCGCATTCCAGGTGGATGAGTTCGCACCCTGCATAGATTTGCTTAGCTAAATTGGTTGCTTTTTCTCCTGATGGTGACTTAGGTGTAGATATAGAGGAAATAAAGGGCATTGATATAGAGCCCTTGGCCGAAATGCTTCCCCCTGATGAATATCAATATTTAAAGAATACTGATTTTAACCTATATGTTTTTTACTCTTTATGGACAAAAAAAGAAGCCTTTTTTAAAGCAACCGGCCTTAGTTTTTCAAATGGGGTAAACCAAATAAGTATGTTAGAAAATCCAATTTGTTTTCATGAAATTAAATGTCACTTTCATGAAATTAAAATTTGAACGAAATATACAAGCCATGTTTGTACGAATAAGCCAATAAATGAACTAATAGTCGACCAAATCAGCTCTGAAACATTGAATAAATTTATACACTAAACAATTATCTGACGGCTTTATCGCGCAGCTCCCAAAAAAGCTAATTAGGAACTTTATATACAACCGAATTAACATTGAAGCCTGCCCCTACTGACGCAAATACAATGTTGCTTCCTTTTTTTACGTTATAGTTTTCCAGTTGATTTTTTGAAAGCAGGTCATATAGCGTTGGTAAAGTAGCTACTGAACTATTTCCTAACCAGGAGATAGTCATAGGCATAATATAAGCTGGTATATTTTTAATTTCATACTCTTCAAATAATCGTTTTAAAATAGCTTCATCCATTTTATTATTGGCCTGATGAAGCAAGAGCATATCAATATCATTAATTGACAGGCCTGCCATATCAATGCTTTTTTTTATGGCTTTCGGCACAATTTTCAATGCGTACTCATAAAGTAAACGTCCCTGCATTTTTAAAAATAATTGCTCGCCGGCGTAATTTAAATTATTTGATTTCCCCATTCTTAAAACACCCGCCAACTCATTTGTAACCGATTGTGTGGTATGAGAAAGAATTCCTACACTATCCTCACTTTCACAAGCCTCCATAATAACAGCTCCGGCACCATCCCCATAAATCATGCTGTCTCTATCGTGCGGGTCTGCCACCCTTGATAGGGTTTCAGCTCCTATAATAAGAACGCTCTTTGCTTCGCCCGAACGTATATAGTAGTTCCCCTGGATAACAGCCTGAAGCCAGCCTGCACAACCAAATATAACATCATATCCAACCGTATGAGGATTATTGATTTTTAAATGTTGCTTAACGCGTGAAGCTATGGAGGGTACCATCTCGCTTCTATGATTGACTTTACTAATTTCTCCAAAATTATGAGCAACAATAATATAATCAAGCAATTCGGGGTTGGCACCAGAAGAAGCAAAAGCCTCTTTAGCTGCAAAGCAAGCTATATCAGATGTGCAGAAATCGTCACTAACATATCTTCGTTCTTTAATTCCTGTAATCAGTTTAAATTGGGTAATAATCTCCTGGTTGGTTTTTGGCAATTTTATTCCATCTACTCCAAAGAAATCATGTTGCAAAAAATCTTCATTTAAAATTTTTTGAGAAGGTATGTAACATCCACTACCCTTAATAATTGAATATTTTTCCTTTTTCATCCTGCAAAACTACGTTAAAAAAACTATTTTTCTCTCATAGTGAGAACTATTTGGTTCTTCCTATGAATTTGGAGACAAGTTCCACACTCTATAGAAAGGAGTGAGGGCATGTGGGTACCTGGACGGATGTAATTAGAGTAGAACACGCATGAAATAGTAACAATTTGTTAAACTAACTAAATTATCACACTTTCTCACGAGTAGCCGTGGCCTCGAAACTTATGGTATTCTGAAAAACAGGAATTCAGATGTAACGAATAAGTATATACAAACGCTGGAGTTTAATAATATAAACCATGCTTTAGCAAATCCACAAGAACAGCTAAAAGTAGTGAAGATGCATTACTCTCATCATTTCAGTATTTTGAAGAAGAGGATGTGTTAGCATCAGAAATAATTAATAGGTGTGCGATAGAGCTTGCAAAGAACTAATAAGGAACTTTGCAACCAAATTAGCATCCAATATTACAGATAAACCAGCGAGTAATGGTCTTTTGAAATTTACTATAATCCAGGTAGTTGCCAAAACCAATTACTTTTTATCAAAAATCACCAGCATTTTTTCAAGCGCACCCTCCGAGTGCATCCGTTCACCATTTTCAAGCGATTGTTTTGCCGCTATCGATCCTCTTTTGCGCATATCTATTTCATAAAAGGAAATGGCTTCCTGCAAGGTATTGTATTTATCAGACGTTAAACATTCACTCAATTGTAAAGCATCAAGCATAGCCATGTTTGCGCCTTCTCCTGCAAAGGGTGGCATTACATGTGCGGCATCACCAAGCATTGCTACATTGGGTAAGGCTTCCCAGGTTTGATCTAAAGGCATACAATAAATAAGGCGCGGAATAGCTGGAGGACTCATATTTTCGAACAATTCGTACCAGATACTGCTCCATCCGGAATATTCTTCTTTAAACCACTCCAACAATTGTTCTCTATCAGAATAATCCAAGCCATTATTCATTATCCAGCTTTCATCTGCTTTGAAGGTTGCATAAAACCCCAGGCCGCCTTCGCCTTTTTGGCCTCCCAAAATATTCTTCCCATTTCCGAAAGCCATTACTTTTCCGCCATTCAGCAATGCATAAATATGAGGTGTGGCTTCTTCTGCATT
>Ga0206881_10300_pt1 | contig 11679 bp, 9 predicted proteins | sample Alteio_BWOrgCont_3_FD_152867 | JGI IMG/M metagenome (GOLD analysis project Ga0206881, IMG submission 152867) | Enriched cells from forest soil in Barre Woods Harvard Forest LTER site, Petersham, Massachusetts, United States -... | ecosystem: Environmental > Terrestrial > Soil > Temperate forest > O...
ACTTTTGTTCCACCTGTTACTGATGATTTATCGCCTCCCGACTCCCTTATCACAGGTGCGCTTTCACCTGTTATAGCGCTTTCGTCAATGGTGGCAAGTCCTTCTATTATTTCTCCATCCATCGGGATGGTGTCACCTGCTTCACATAAAAATACATCTCCTTTTTTGAGTTCTGAAGAGTTGACAATTTGTATTTCATCTACGTACATTTCTCCTACGGGCACAATTTTTTTAGCAGGAGTTTCTTCCCGTGTTTTGCGTAATGAGTTTGCTTGCGCTTTGCCGCGTGCTTCTGCTAATGCTTCTGCAAAATTTGCAAACAACACAGTGACAAATAAGATGAGAGTTATAGCCAGGTTATAGATAAAAGAACCCTGGGTTGTATCGTGATTCAAAAGTATGTCGCCGCAAACAAATGCCATAATAATAGTACCAATCTCAACAGTGAACATTACAGGGTTGCGCCAGAGTATCTTTGGGTTCAGTTTCACAAAAGATTGTACCAGGGCCTCTTTTATAAGGTCTTTCTGAAATAAGGAATTGCTTTTTTTTCTTTTAGACATAATTCAAATATTTATTTCATCGTAAAAAATTCTGCTAATGGACCTAAAGCCAATGCAGGAAAGAAAGCTAAGGCAGCAATAATTATAATCACAGCCATTGTCATTACCCCAAATGTGCCGGTATCAGTTCTCAAAGTTCCCGCAGATTCGGGGATGTATTTTTTTTGTGCCATCAACCCTGCAATAGCAACTGGGCCAATTATGGGTATAAACCTTGAAAAGAGCAAAACTATCCCGGTAGAAACATTCCAAAAAAAGTTATTGGCAGTTAATCCACTCATAGCAGAACCATTATTAGCTGCACAAGAGGTGTATTGATAAAGCATTTCCGAGAATCCATGATACCCAGGGTTTCCCAGCCAGTTTTTAGGCTGAAAAGCCCAATGGATACCAGGGAATCTAACCAAAACAAAACATGCTAATGCAGTAAAAGAAAGAATAAGAAAAGGATGCAGCAGCGCAACAATAGAAGCTATTTTCATTTCGCGCGCTTCTACTTTATGCCCCATAAATTCAGGCGTTCGACCAACCATTAAGCCGGATATAAAAACGGCGATAATGATAAATATATAATAGTTAAGAAAGCCTGCACCACATCCGCCATAGAAGCAGTTTACCATCATAGCCATCAATTGGGTTGCTGTTGTGATAGGCATATAACTGTCATGTGCGCCATTTGCCGAACCGGTGGAAATAATGGTTGTTACGGTGCTCCAATAGGCGGTTGCCGGTATGCCGAATCTTATTTCTTTCCCTTCCATAGCAGTATTTGCACTGTTAATTCCCATTTTTGCAATTTCACCATTGCCATGTATTTCAGCTTGCAGGGTTGGAATAAGGAACATGAACATTCCTATGGTCATTACCCCAAATATCACGTAGGCAAATTTCATTTTCTTCAAATAAAATCCCAGTGCAAAAATGAGGGCTATCGGAATAACTACCTGGGCTATCATTTCAACCATATAGGTAAGGTAATTAGGACATTCCAGAGGATGGGCGGAGTTTGCACCGAACCATCCCCCGCCATTAGTGCCAAGATGCTTTATAGCAATCATAGCTGCAGCAGGCCCCCGGGAGACTTGGGTAGTATCACCTTGCATAGTTATTATGGTGTCCTTTCCGGCATAGCTGGTAGGAGTACCGTTAAAAGCCAAAATGATGGCAATAAGAATGGAGCCTGGTAATAAGAACCGGGTAATACTTTTTACAAAATAGTTCCAGAAATTGCCGAGGGTAGTAACGCTTTTTTCTTTCAGCCCTTTATACACTGCCATCATTGCTGCAATGGCTGAAGCTGCGCTCATAAAGTGGAGGAACATTAGAACAAATAATTGGGTAAAATAAGTTACCCCGGTTTCTCCGCTATAATCCTGAATATTACAGTTTACCAAAAAACTAATGGCCGTATTGAAAGCTAAGTCAGGGGTTTGGCCCGGATTATGATCAGGGTTAAGAGGTAATTTATCTTGATATAGAAGTGCAAAAAAAGCATATACCAGCCAGATAGAGCTAACTGTGAGCATAGCCTTCATTTGCTCTTTCCAATTCATTTCTTTAGTAGAATCAATGCCTGAAAGGCGGAAAATAAGCCTCTCAAATGGGCTGAGGAAATCTGTCCACACTTTTTCTCCTGCAAATACCCGGGCAATATATCTTCCCAGCGGAATTGCTAATAACAGTGTGATTCCGTAAGTTGCTATGATGCCAATAATTTCTGTAGTCATAAATAAATGGGATTATTTTTCTAAAATTTTTCAGGCCTGATAAGTGCATAAACCAAGTAGCAGAATACTGCAACGCATAATATGAATAGTGCAACCATAGCTTTATATTTTTTCGAAAAAGTTAATTGACTTGAACAAAATCCACATGCCTACAAGGCATCCTATTATTAGTACAACGGTCATCATAATATTTTTATTAGTGGAGGGCGAGGTTATTATTTTATATCTAAATGCATTATTATATAAATCAAAGTTACTTCAATCTTTGCTCCTATTTTATAAAGTTATTTGGTGAAGGTTTTTTTTTATTACAATTAAATAATACCGACCTGTTTGTGATATTCTTCCATCAAATGTGATGGAAGCAATTCCTTTACCTGTTTAGATACCGTATGTCCCATATTAAAAAAGATGGTTACGGAAAACACATAGATATGCCCGATTGCTATTTTTACTTCCGAACTTCCTTCTGCAAGCATTTTCTCTGCCATATTAAAACAATTTTTTATAGCAGATAGGTTCCCTTTTTTTATGAGATCAATTGTATATCCGGCAAAGCCGTCGATAATCTTGAAAAGGTTTCCTTCGTTTGATTGTTCTATTTTTAAATCAGGAACATTGGTTTTAAGAATTTCCTTTACATCAGTACTTGTAATAGGATGGGTAGTTTCCATATTTTTCGTTTGTTATATATAGTGCAACCTTTATGCCAATCGGTTACAAATAGAGGAAGTGTGAAATATCATGCTGATAATCTGTGTGTTAAAGTAAGTCTGCTTTATTGAAAGGCGCACCCATATAAAGTGCATCATTCCATTTTGAAAGGGTTATTTTCATTTTGGGGTGGTGAAAGTTCATGCGTCTAGCTTTTTATTTAGCTTGTTCCTAATAGTATTTGAAACTGATTTTGCAAATAATCCATTATGGAGTAATAATAAAGCTTCATTTTTGTGTTCCATACTTACCAGAACGGAAATATTATTTTTACTTCCGCCATAAGAGATCATTCGAATAGGTACATTCTTTAATGCTTCAAAAATCTTTAAGGCATAGCCATTCTTATCAGCAAGAAAATCTCCCACTATACAAATTATAACCTGGTGGGTTTCTATATTTACTGTTCCATACACTTCCAGCTCTTTAACTATTTCATCTAACTGGAGGTTATCATCAATGGTAAGCGATACAGCAACCTCTGAAGTGGCTATCATGTCGATAGGTGTTTTATACTTTTCGAATATCTTGAACACGCTACTCAGAAATCCGTAAGCCATTGACATCTGAGATGACTTTATTTTAATTACGGTAATATTGTCTTTTGCGGCAACAGCTTTAATGTCATGACCAGATGCATCACGGCTTATGAGCGTTCCTTTAGCCTCAGGCTGCATAGTGTTTAGGAGCCTTACCGGAACATTTCTTTTTTTAGCTGGTCGTATACAATAAGGATGCAGAATTTTTGCTCCGAAGTAGGCTAATTCAGCTGCCTCATCAAAAGATAATTCAGAAATAGGGTAGGTATTAGGTACAATGCGGGGGTCGTTATTATGCATCCCATCTATATCTGTCCAAATTTGGATTTCTTTCGCATTTATTGCAGCACCGATAAGTGATGCCGTATAGTCGCTGCCACCTCTTTTCAGATTATCAATCTCTCTTAAGATATTTCGGCAGATGTATCCCTGTGTAATGAATAAATCAGTATCAGGGTATTTAGCCAGTTCCTTTTTTAGATGTTCTTCGATATAAGAAAGGTCAGGTTCTTCATTTTCATCTATCTTCATAAAGTTTAGTGCAGGCAGCAAAACGGAGGATACCTGTTGCTCCTCTAAATAACAGTGAAATAGGGTAGTTGATAATAGCTCTCCCTCTGCAAGAATAATTTTTTCCTCTACATGGGTGAAGATTTCCTGATTAAATGACTTAAGTAATTTGAAATGCTCCGTAATAATCTCGTTCCCTTTCTTTTTATATTCCTTTGAGCTGAATAGCTTCTCAACAGTATCTGTGTATTTTATCTCAAGATCCTGAATCAGCTTAGCTCGCTCTCCTGGCAGCCTTTGGAAGAGACTCTTTGTTATCTGTACTAGCTGGTCTGTTGTGCCAGACATGGCTGATAATACAACTATTCTCTTACCGGGGAAAACTATCAGTTTGGGTAAAGCTTTTATTCGTTCTGCTGACCCAACTGATGTTCCTCCGAATTTTAATGCATTCATAATAATTTCAATGGAAAATGTTCGCAATTACACTAACTATCAATCTTGATTGTGGAAGATTTGATTTCAATTCAACAATAGCTAGTGTTGGTGTTGCAAGTTTCGTGCCGATATGTTTTTAGTAACAGAAGAAGAGGGATATGTATCTGACAATCTATATTTTGGTATGCTGTTAATAGAAACATTGGGTATTTTAGAATGAAGTTTTTCCTCCCATTTTGGTAAGGTCATTTTCATTTTGAAACGGTGAGGATGAGATGGCGGGAAGACCTTCTTAAAACTTCTTCCTTAAAATTTCAAAAACCACATATCCGACAAATGCCAGCAGGATACCTATAATGAAATTACTTATGGTGAAAATATCTTGAATGGCCCAGATTAAGCCATTTTTATGTCCCATTCCTGAATGAGAAAAATCACCCATTAATAAGTTAGAATAGAATAGAAAAAGGATAAAACCAACTTCAAGAACAATCCTCCAAAAGGGTGATAATTTCTTAGGAATTTTTTGGGGAACCTGTTCTTTCATTGGCAACTATAGTTTATACTCATCCAATTTGCGGTACAAGGTTGTCAGGCCAATATTCAACAGCCGTGCTGCTTCAGTTTTATTACCCTTTGTATAGGACAACACTTTTTGTATGTGTTGCTTCTCTACTTCTGCAAGGTCAAAAGAAGCTGAATTTGAAAACGAAGAATTTTTTATTTCGAAAGGTAAATCACCCGAAGTTAATATAGCATTATCGGAAAGGATAACCATTCTTTCCATCATGTTTTTCAACTCGCGGATATTACCTTTCCAGGAATAGGTCTTTAGCTTTTCAAGAAAGTCAGGACTCATTTCCTGAACGGGCTTATTTACTTTAGCTGCAAATAGGGCCAGGAAGTAGTTAGCTATAGGTTCAATATCTTTTGGGCGTTCTCTTAATGGGGGTAGTTGAATTTGGAAAACAGCCAATCTATAATAAAGGTCAGACCTGAATTGCTCCATTTCCGATTCTTTCAATAAGTTGCGGTTGGTAGCTGCAATTACACGAACATCTACCCGTGTAGGCTTGCTATCACCTACTTTTAAAAATTCATTAGTCTCTAAGACACGGAGTAATTTTGCCTGTAGCTCAAGATTCATTTCGCCTATTTCATCCAAAAAAATAGTTCCTCCGTTAGCTTCTTCAAAAAGTCCTTTAGTATCTTTATGGGCACCTGTATAAGCCCCGGCTTTGTGTCCGAATAACTCACTTTCAAGAATTTCTTTTCCCAGGGCAGAACAATTTACGGCTACATAGTTTTTATTACTCCTGTTGCTTGCGTAGTGAATGGCTTGTGCAAAGACCTCCTTGCCGGTGCCTGTCTCTCCAAGCAGCAGCACGGTAGCATGTGTTGCCGCCACCTTTTTCCCCAATATAATAGCTTCCTGCAATTGTTTAGATGAGCCAATAATGCTATCGAAGTTATATTGTTTGTTTACTTTTTTTTCAAGTCTGAAAAGCCGTTGTTGTAATACAGATTTATCAACAGCCCTGTAGAGGAGGGGCAGAATCTTGTCGTTATCGTCTCCCTTCGTAATATAGTCAAAAGCGCCATTTTTTATGGCTTTCACGCCATCGGCAATAGTACCGTATGCAGTAAGCATTATCACTTCGGTACTTGGCGAAACTTCTTTTATTTTTTTGGTTAGATCAATGCCGTTTGCATCCGGCAATTTAACGTCGCAAAGAACAACGTTAAATTCTTCCTGCTCCAGTTTTTTCAATCCTGCTTTGGCATTGGCCGATTCAGAAACTATAAAACCTTCTAACGAAACTATTTTTGCGAGAAGGCCCCTTAACTTTTCTTCATCATCAATTATCAGTACACTTCCCTTCATAAATTATATGATAGTGAAAGGCAAAGATACGGTATTAGAATAAAGCCAATACCGCGCATTAACTAGATACAATCAAAAAAACCTAAGGCTGCTTGTTTCTTATAAGTGTAATGAACCCGTCAAGGTCATGCGTGACGTTTTTATAATCGCAATAATGCAATATATAATAATAGGTGCCGTCAGATGCAGGTAGTTTTGTTTGTTGTACAGTGCCTGGCCAGCCATCTTCTGAAGAATTTAATTGGTATATCAACACTCCCCAACGGTTATATATGTTCGCATGGAAACATTGGGCTTCCTGTACAATAAAATAGAATACGTCATTAACCCCATCGCCATTAGGTGTGAACACATTAGGTATGTATACTTCAGGTGTTACGACTACATCTATAAGGGCTGTATCAGGGCATCCATCAGAATCATAGGCAACAAGTGTAACTGTATAAGTACCAGGATTCAAGTATTTATGGGTAGGATCAGGTTCAGTGGAGGAGCCTCCGTCTCCAAAACTCCAAAAATAATAAGTTGTGTTTTTACTGTTATTCGTGAAAGTTATCGTATGCCCGCCCTCTACTGTGTCAGGAGACGGTAAAAAAGCAGCGGTTCCTTTGGCAAGTACCTTAACCAAAATGGAGTCGGATGCATTGTAACTACATCCGTCGCTTACATGTACTTTGTACAGTGTTGTGGTGGTGGGCGAAACGGTAATAGGGCCGGGACCGTTATTGGTGATTCCATTGTTCCAACTATAAGTATAGGCAGGCTTTCCACCTTCTACATTTACCTTTAACTCTACGGATGTTCCAGGGCAAATAGAATCTTTCAGAGGCATACTTGCCAATAATGGCCTATAAATATCTACTCTGTAAGGAATAGAATCTGTACAAACACCTGTAGTACCCTTTACCCATACCTGGGTATTGGTAACTGGAGTTACCACAATACTGGTAGAAGTACTTCCTGTAGACCACAAATAGGTTGTGCCACCGGATACAGTAAGTGTAACACTTTGTCCTTTACAAACAGAATCACGTCCTGCAATAGTAATAGTGAGTGCCGAATCGAGTTTAATAATTACTTTATTCGTGTCCTTACATCCATTAGCATCGGTAACAATTAATACATAGTTTCCAGGGGTCAATCCGGTTATATAGCTATTACTACCTCCACCGGGGTTCCACAAATAACCGTAAGGAGAAACGCCTCCCGAAACAGAAGCGCTTGCAGCTCCATCCGTATCAAGGCACGAAGCGGATTTTGTAGTTAAACTCGCAAGAACTTCGGTGGGTTGTGTAATATCTACGGCAGATGTTTTGCTGCATCCTGCAGAATCGGTCACCGTAACCGTATAGTCGCCCGCGCTAAGTCCCGTGGCTGAAAGTGTTGTTTGTCCACCCGGACTCCATAAATAGGAGTAAGAAGGTTCACCTCCATAAGCAGAATCGAGAGCTGCACCGGTTAGGTATCCATAACATTTTAAGTTGGTGGAAGATTTAATATTTGATACCAATAATGTAGGGGGTTGTGTAAGTGTAGCAGATGCTGTTTTGGCACAACCATTCGCATCAGTTACCGTAACGCTGTAGGTGCCTGCACTCAAGTCCGACGCTGTTGCATTACTTCCTTCCGGAGGCGACCATGTATAGGTGTAAGGCGAGGCTCCTCCTTTTAGTCCTAATGTAATAACCCCGGTGCTGCTTCCCATGCAACTAATATTTAGCGTCTTGGATATAGAATCAACAATAGGGGGGGATATGATTACTTTCGCAGTAGCAGTGCATCCGAACGTATCGGATGTAGTTAGTGTGTATGTAGCCGCACGTTTTACATAAATAATTTGGCTATTAATGTTTCCCGGCTGCCATAAATAATTTGCCATGCCAATCGCTCCGGAAAGTTCTATGGAATCTCCCTGGGTACATATTGTTTTCGAAGGAGTTGCTGTTATACTGGCAAAGGGATTAGACTCTGTTATGGTAGTAGTACAAGTGGTGGTTACTCCGCAAGACGTAATTTTTACAGAATAAGTTCCGGGCGTTTTAATCACCTGGTTTGTTGAATCACCGTGTAAAGGAGCCTGCCACTGTATGATTGCACCATTGGAAGCGACAACACTCAAAACAACCGAATCACCCGGACAAATATTTGTACTTAAGGGCGCCTGTAAGAAAGGTGTAGCGTATGATTCAACGATTACCGTATTGGATAATTTTGAAACAGGGCATGGGGTACTGTCGCTTGCGACACAATAGTAGTTTCCGGCAGTTTTAACATAAGCTGAACCATTGTTTGTAGGCAGCGGTCCTGATGGACCATACCACACATAATTTTGGAATGGCCCTCCGTTACATGTTAATTCAACCGAATCACCGGGGCATATAACACCATTGGAAGGAGCCATAGTAACGGTAGGCGTTGCCACAGTGAAGGTAGTTATGCTGATGCTGGCAGATCCTGAACCCGTACATCCGTAAGCATTTGTTACCGATGCTGAAATGGAATAATTCCCTATTCCAACATAGATGCTGTCTTTTGTACTGTTATTCGACCATTTAAAAGCAACATTGCCCGAACCTTTAATCCATTCAGAATCGCCGGCACACAACGAATGGCCTCCGGAAACACTTAAGTTGATTACAGGAACAGGATATATGCGTACAAAAATGGAGTCTTTTACTACGTATTTCTTTTTGCCGCAAACATTGGACTGGACAATGGTATCGGTAATGTGGTACCATCCCGAATCATAATTATGGGGAGTAAAAGCATTTTGATCGGGGCAATTTGTCCTGCTGCTAAAACTGGCAGAAGTATCGGGCCGCAGGTACCAATAATTGGAGGTGGCTGCCGAGGGAGGAATACATGGCGATAAGTTTCCTGCCGGGTTCGTAAGCGAATCATAGGGTAACATAGTAAATGAACTGCCTTTGCATAAAAAGGCACTATCATGTTTGCATGTAGTACATCTTATTTTTGGGACTATTTTAGGTAATGCGCTGTCTATGGCGACCCAAACGCAGGTTTGGCTAGTGCATCCGTGCTTGTCAACTACATTAAAACAATAATACCCGCTATCGGAGTGAAGAGTTACGGTAATGGCAGTTGAATCTTTTCTTACATTGTTGGGCGTGGTCCAGTACCAGGTAGAATCGCCAGCATAATTGCCTCCAGTAAGGAGCACATCATGTTCACAAACCCGAATAGGTTTAGGAGTTGCCGAATTGGTGTTAATAACCACATTGTCAGATATAGTAGGCGGTGCTGGTGGTGTGTGAATAGTGACATAAATACTATCTTTACTTGAAAGACAGCCATCTGTCGAAGTTTGTGTCACTGAATACCACCCTGTGCTTGTAACGGTAATGGAGGCTGAGCGCGCTCCGGTTGACCAGAGATAAGTATATGTTGGACCAATCGTAGGACAAGTATTTGTAATAGCCCTGATAGTACCGCTCGAACAAAATTGCACGCTGTCCAGGCAAGTATTTGAAGTGCCTATACACACCGCTACTTTTGGCCTGTTGCATGAATTACCGGTGCGGTCATAGAAATCATACGTTTGGCGATTTAAATTTATGGGCTCTGAAATAAAAGCATCCAGATTCCCCGTAGTATTAAAATAAGAGTAGTCCCCATAATAAGAATCGGAACAGTAATTGGCTGGACACCCGGTAGCTGAAATTATATTATAGCCTGCAAGGGGAGGGACATCCGTAATAATCATATCCTGGTCAAAGCTACCTGCATCAGCAATAATGCCGGTTGAAGACGCCGCAATTCCATATACATAATTATTGCCATGGCCTCCTATCTGCCTGCTCCATTGCCATGCACCGTTACCTGAATTATATTTCGCATTAAAACCATCCCAATACCCGACTGTATTAAAGGTTCCCTGCCCATATTGATCGGCATAACTGTTCATAATACATTCAAAATTCCCGGTAATGTAGGCATTGCCTGAACCATCTACCGCAATAGAATTCGAGGTGAGTGAATTAGAAGAACCATCGGCTACATCCCATAACAGATTAGCACTTTGGTCATATTTGGCTACAAAAATACGGTTGATATAGGCTTGGGTAAGTGTAACATTGCTATGGGCAAAAAAAGTAAGGGTTCCTGTAAAGTTACCTGTTATATATACGTTGGAACTGTTGTCTACTGCTATAGAATTAGCGATATTCGATGAACCTCCGCCTGCCGTAGTAATCCATTGTTCTACCCCCGAAGTATTATATTTTACTACAAAAATAGCATTGTACAAAGGGCTGTAATGCGGAGTATTAAAAGTTATGGTATCTGTGAACTGCCCGGTTACATACACATTTCCCGAAGGGTCGCATGCTACACCCAAACCGCGGTCGGTGTGAGGGCCTGTTCCTGATACCGCCCACATAAAAGCTCCTGTAGAGCCGTTGAGTTTAGCTGTAAATACATTAATATTATTAGCAGTACTTGTTAAGGTAAATGAGCCAAATGTGGCAGTTCCCGCAAATTGCCCTGTTACTATTACATTTCCATTATTATCAACTGCTATTGAGTTACCTATATCCGATTGTGATCCACCACCGCTTACTACCCATTGCACGGCCCCGGTATTATCATACTTTACAATAAAAAACATCTTGTAGTCCGGCGCTGGTAATAGTGTGTGCACCAAAAGTGGCAGTGCCATAGTAATAACCCGTAACATACGTATTGCCGCTTGCGTCGGTCGATATGGCTAATCCCCTGTCCGAGCCCCCGTCTCCGCCTTTTTCTACCCATTGGTATACTCCGCTGCTATTGGTTTTAGCAACAAAAATATCTGATACTCCGGAAGCAGTTAAAGTAAATGCACCAAACGTAGCCGTTCCCGTAAAATAACCGGTGGTATAAGTATTCCCGGTACCATCCATGGAAATGCCATACGCTTCATCGGCGCTTGTACCACCACCCTTTTGCATCCAATAGGTTTGCGCAGAAGCGCTTATACACCCTGCTAAAAAAACAGTAAGCATAATAAAGGACGAGAGAAACCAATTGTCCTTTTTTGATTTCAATCTGATTACAGCATAGTTATTTGTCATCTATAATATATAGTGTTGCGATTAATCTGCCTTACTTCTTCTGTTATGCTTAGTTGTTCGGGGTCATTTTTTACATCAAAAAACTCCCCTACCAGTTGCAACATTCTTTCCAGTTTATCAGACATAATAATTGTTTACTTATTGCCTGCAAATATCTATAATTAACGAACCAAGCCAAATATTCGGGTTCTATAAAATGTTTTTTGCTGTTGGAGTGGTTCATTTTGATCG
>Ga0206881_10302_pt1 | contig 11621 bp, 12 predicted proteins | sample Alteio_BWOrgCont_3_FD_152867 | JGI IMG/M metagenome (GOLD analysis project Ga0206881, IMG submission 152867) | Enriched cells from forest soil in Barre Woods Harvard Forest LTER site, Petersham, Massachusetts, United States -... | ecosystem: Environmental > Terrestrial > Soil > Temperate forest >...
ACTGACTTTCTCTAAAGCTTCTTGAATGTGTTTTTTGGACCAACTTAGCCTCAAAAGCTCATCTAAAAATAACAACTCTGGCAGTAATCTCGCCAAGTTTCTTTGATATTGCATAAATTTATCGCTGTATAACGTCGCACACTGCTCATAGACGCTCTTTTTTTTATCAAGAGCCCCCAACAACTTTTTAAGATCAGTCTGAATGCGTAGGTATTGTCCTAATAGTGTCCTAATTTCTATATTGTTTCTAAGAAGTTGCATGCGTGGATCAAGGAATATTTGAAATGGCAAAGATATTGTTGATTTTATTAAAACGCGCTTTTGATGCTATCAAAGAGCCGGTGGTTTATTTTGTAAGAACCGAAAAGCAAATGGGGGGGAACGTAGACATAGAAAAAAAGGGAGAAGAAAAAGAATCTAATGAACGCAAAAAGAAAAGTTACAGAAAACCTGCTGTAATCAGAGAAATAAATCCTCCTGTAGTAGATGCAGAGGAGAGCGCTCCAGTAGATAGGCAATGCCATACAAAGTCCCTCGTATATGGCGCATATCCCATGACATCAATGCAACTTGAAGCGATGCAAGAGATACGTGCTCAAAATAGAGCGCGTATGGTGCTACGTACCGTGTTATTCGTAGCACCGTTTATTGCACTGGCAGCCATTCCATTTGTAGGACTTGTTATAGCCATTTTGGCTTTTAGCCTTGCAGCGGTTGTTTCAGCGCCCATGCATGTTGCAGTAGAAAAGAATTTAGAGCATAAAAAAGAAGAGTATCAAAAATTAAGCAAAAATCGTTATACGTTTAATCATGAAGCTCGGCCGAATAATGAAGAGCCATTATCGCTGGAAAATGATCCAGATTCGCCCGAATCGAGGTATACATCGTTCCTAGAGCTGCCATGAGTAGTGCATAAACCTACAACATGATAAGCTTAGATATATACTGAAACAATTAAAAAGGAGAAATATTGGTTTTGATGACCCCATGGAAACTTTCTTTTTTCAGTCAGGTGACGAAAATGAATTAGGCGCACCTTTACTTTGGCTTGGAAGCAGTTATCGACAATTTAGAACTATTGGCAGTTTAATCACTCACTTGAAGCAGTCAGGGTTGGAGATTAGAATAAGTGCTGAAGATATGGCCGAGCTCAAAGGAGATGACTATTCTAATGTTACGCTAAAATTATTTGAACTAATAAGGAAATTTTTGAATTTTTATCGTAAATAGGTTAAACTGAGTTCTTTTAAAGGCCAGAAACTACCCATGCACAAATCATTACCCTTTTTCATCGGTTTGCGCTATATACGTGCCAAAAGGCGCAACCATTTTATTTCGTTTATTTCCATTAGCTCGACCATAGGCATAGCTTTGGGCATTACCGTGCTGATCACAGTGCTATCGGTATTAAATGGCTTTAACGACCAAATTAAAAACCGCGTGCTTTCCATGGCAACACAATTGAGCATGAGCACAGAGAGCAATTTCTTACCTGACTGGCAACAAGCAGCTAGTATTGCGGATACCAATCCCAATATAGTCGCTAGCGCCCCTTATGTCAGTGGCCAAAGCATGTTGACGGCCAACGGCCAGGTATCGGGTGCCTTTGTCTTTGGTGTGCAACCGGATTTAGAAGCCAAGGTCTCCGAATTGAGCGATAAAATGGTAGCAGGGCACCTCAATGATTTAAAACCTCAAGGTTTTGGGGTCATTTTAGGATCAGAGTTGGCGAATAGTTTGGGTGTGACGCCTGGAGACAAGGTATTGCTTATTTCACCTGTGGCTTCGATGACACCCTTTGGCATTATTCCGCGCTCTAAACGCTTTACCGTCGTCGGTATTTTTGATGCGGTCAGTGGTTTTGGTTTCAACGATAAATTTGCATATATACATCTAGACGACGCGAAAACATTTTACAATACCGGCGATGCGGTGAGCGGTTTACGCTTTAAGTTAAAAGATGTGTATGAAGCACCAACGGTGGAAAACCAACTAGCCAGTGCTTTCCCCGAAAACTATGTCTTTGCCGATTGGACTACAACGTACGGTTCATTCTTTGAGGGATTAGCATTGCAAAAAACGATGATGGCGGTTATTTTATTTTTCATCATTGCCGTCGCTATTTTTAATTTAGTCTCTAGTTTGGTAATGACAGTCAATGACAAAGCCAGTGATATCGCTATTCTGCGTACCTTAGGAGCAACGCCGCGGCAGATTATGGCTATCTTTATGGTACAAGGTAGCATCATTGGTTTGGGCGGCACGTTCATAGGCTTATTGGGGGGCCTTTTTCTCTCTATGCATGTGACACAATTATATTTACTCGTTAAGCACGTGTTTCACCTGCAATTGCTGACATCCGGCGTGTTTTATGTAGATTATTTACCGTCGCAAATTATGATGAGCGACGTGCTGCGCATTTGTGTGGCTGCCATCATCATGAGTTTTTTAGCGAATTTATACCCGGCATGGCGCGCATCTAGGACTCATCCGGTGGAGGCGTTACGTTATGAATAATAACATTGTATTAGAAGCGCGAGGCTTACGTAAAACCTATCAAGACGAGCAAATCAAAGTAGAAGTTTTGAAAGATGTGGATTTAACATTAGCGGCAGGTGAATTAGTGGCGGTGATAGGCTCTTCTGGTGTCGGCAAAAGTACCTTATTGCACTTGTTGGGTGGTTTAGACAAATACACAGCGGGCGAAGTACGTATACAAGGCCAAGAATGGAGCCACCAATCCGAAGTGCAACGTTGCCATTTACGCAATGAAAAAATAGGTTTTGTGTATCAGTTGCATCATTTGCTGCCGGAATTTAATGTGCTAGAAAATGTGTGTATGCCCCTATTGATTGCCGGTGAAAAACCGGTTTTAGCCCAGGAAAAAGCGGCAGATATATTAGAAAAAGTAGGCTTGGCACATAGGTTGCATCATCGTATAGGCGAATTATCGGGTGGTGAGCGACAACGCACAGCCATTGCACGCGCTTTAGTTAAAAGTCCCGCATGTGTTCTGGCGGATGAACCTACGGGTAATTTAGACCAACACACTGCTGAAAAAGTGTATGATCTTTTTGTGGAGTTAAATCATACATATCAAACCAGTTTGATCCTGGTGACTCATGATATGCGCTTGGCAGAACGCTTGGAAAAAGTGTATCAAATTGTAGATAAGAAATTAGAAAGACAGCGGTGAAGTGCGCTATAATCTGGAGATTCTGTTACTAGTAGGGGTTCTAGACATACCCTGAATATTTGGCAATTACTGGTGGTTATTATTATAATCACACCTATATGTTGAATTCGCGGCTGGATAAGGACTTTTTAAGCTTAATTAAATAGACAGAAATGAGGTTAAAAAGCCTCGTTAACCCCATAAATTTGCCTAAGTTCCTCATTTTAATGGCTATTTTTGTAACGGGAATGACCAAAACTGGGGGTTTTACTGTCATCCTTGAAAAATAGGTGAAATTGTGGTATACTCTATATTAGATTGTTCATAGAATATGTGAATTACTATATATGAAATATACCAAGAATGAGCATTTTTCAGGATTAGGGCGACAAGAACGTCAGCGCCTAGCTCAACTATTGCATAATACTAAGGGCCTAATTACTGTACCACAGGCTGCCCAGATCTGGACATTAGGCCGTAATCAGACGGCCAAGATATTGTCTTGGTACAATGAAAAGGGCTGGCTTAAACGAATTAAGCGCGGTGCCTATATACCCGTTCCCCTTAATTCCCAAACTAGTGATATAGTACCGGAAGAGCCATTTGTGGTCGCAACAGAACTGTTTGCGCCATGTTATATTGGTGGTTCCAATGCTGCAAACTATTGGGGACTAACTGAGCAAATTTTTATAGATGTTGCCGTGATAACAAATAAGTTAGTTACGGAAAGAATTCAAAATATTGCTGGAACGGAATATAAAATCCATACATTAAAATCGGATGCATTCTATGGATTAAAAACAGTTTGGTTGGGCAATAATCAGGTAAAAATTTCGGACCCAAGTAGAACAATCGTGGATATGTTGATGTTTCCACAGTTTTTTGGTGGTATAAGATTTATAAGTGAAGTGTTAATGAATTATATTCAATCAGAATATAAAGCAATCGAATTATTGACCGATTATCTTATAAAGGCGAACAATGGTGCCGCATTAAAACGATTAGGTTTCTTGCTTGAAGCAAATACCTGTGATGAGCCAAAACTTATCGCCTACTGCCAAATGAATTTAACACAAGGTTATGCTAAACTAAACCCTTCCCAAAAATGCCCGCGACTCATTCGTAAATGGCATATATGGGTCACAGAAAGTTGGAAGGAAAAATTTGATGATAAATAAACAAGAAATCATGAAGCATGCAAAACAATTTAATCTATCCCCTAACACTATAGAAAAAGACTATGTGCTGAATTGGCTATTAGCAGGAATTTCAGAAGCTGCTGAACTGAAAGAACAATGGGTTTTTAAAGGAGGGACTTGTTTAAAAAAATGTTATTTTGAAAAATATCGTTTTTCCGAAGATCTGGATTTTACTATAACGAACCAACTACATTTGAATAAAGAGTTCTTACAATCTACTTTCTCTAAAATAGCCGAAACTATATACGAACGTTCCGGCATTGAGATTCCTCAAAATAAAATATCGTTTGAAATATATGAAAACACCAGGGGACAATTGTCTGTGCAAGGGAAAATACCCTACAGAGGTCCTATGGACAGACGTAGCTCTGACCCAATAGTAAAATTAGATTTGAATTGGGATGAAATATTGGTAGAACCGCCTATATTAAGAGAAATTCATCATCCATATAGTGATCAAGCATTTAATAGAGTTAAAATACTGACCTACTCTATTGAGGAAATCTTCGCAGAAAAGCTGCGTGCTTTCGTTCAAAGAATGAGCCCCCGTGATCTATATGATATTATCCATTTATATAAGGATGAAAGATGGAATCCGAATAGAGAAAAAGTATTAGAAATACTAAAACAGAAATGTCAATTTAAAAACGTTAATATGCCGACGCTAGCATTAATCAATTCATTATCTTCTAAAGAAGATCTCATAGCTGATTGGGATAGTATGTTGACTAATCAAATAGCTGGCTTGGAGCCGTACTCATATTACTGGGATCAATTATCAGATGTGTTTTCCTGGCTATATGGTACATGATTGATCTAAAAAATAGAATTATTAGTGCCAATAACATTAAAAAACTTGCAACTCTTCTCCTCAAAGAACGACCGAATAAAATAGTTTTTTTCGAGACGAGAATTTGCTCTAGTAGCTTGATTTCTTTACTTCGACAAATAATACTCATAATATCTCCAATTTATTGTTCGGATTATAGATTCTCTATAATCCGAACAATAAAATGAGGAGTTCTAAACTCACCTATTTGAATAAAACCACTGTAAAAAACAATTTTAAATCAATTGGTTATAGATAATAACCGTTGATTAAGGTGGTTAGACTGTTTATCACCACTAATATTTAGGCCTAACCGTGGGCTATTATGCCTTTTTAATCTGTGTGCTTACTGACGGTGAAGTCGAAATTTTTGGTATAGGTTTTTTTCTCCCCAAGTATGGCAAAATGGAGAGACCTTCTTTACTCCGAATGCCTACAAATAGAGATATCTATTCACAATCAAAAAAGGAAGAGCCCAGAAGGTCTCCATCACCAACAAACGGGTAAGTTAAATGTGTTGAAGTATTGAAGAGAATTCTTGAGATAGTTGTTATGATTGAGGCTAAGATCCTTGAGCCTGAATAGTCCAAAATTGACTTCTCAAGTATTTGATGTTAGCCTATGCTATGTTTTATCTTCTTTTGTTTTTTCAAGTCGGTCTGCGCAAGAAATACATCATATGGAATTATAGTTATAGGGGTGATCATGGGAAAGAAGGAATATGGTCACGATAATCCCCATGAAATAGAAGTATCGCTTCCCGTCGCCAGCAACAATTTAACGTTTATTGAGGCGGGACAGCATTTTTTAAGACTCGCTTTGCCACTTGCTGGCACCAGGTGGCTCTCTGTTTCTGCGGACTTTGTTACGGTATATATGTTATCGCAAATCGATGCAACACATCTTGCCGCAAGTGGTATTATTTCCGTCACCAATCAATTTGTAGTCACTACGAGTGCAATGGGTTTGTATGCAACAGCTATTTTGCAAAAACCACTTTTGCAAACAGAATCCCATCGAGTTGGCGCTCTGCTGAATACGGGTTATGCATTTGCTGTGATTATCGCTGTTGCAGAATCTGTTTTATTGTCTACGGCAACTAAACCCTTGTATACGGCTTTAGGTTTATCGACATCTGTCGTCGAGTTAGTCAATCGCTATTTTACAGCGCTAGCGATGAGTGGAGGTTTGCTAGCAGGTCTAATGACAGTGCCTAGTCAGCAAACGTGTTATGCGCTCAATAAACCTCGTGTGGCATTGGCAATTAACATTTCCAGGCAAATCTTGATTTTATTTTTTTCTTATGGATTGCTTTATGGTCGTTTGGGCATGCCGAAATGTGATATAGCTGGTTTGGCTTATGCGCGCTCTATTGCTGCTTGGGGCGCAAACTTAGGGTATTTCATTTATTTTATGCTGAATGCGAATGACCGAAATCAATATGGTCTATTGCGGGTTGATATCAGAGCTATGTTCAAAGAAACACCTACTTTTGCCAAAAAAACAGCAATGTTGTCGTTTCAAACTGCCAATGAATTTCTGATTAGTTTATTTAATATGCTGGCGATTGGACGAGTGAGCGATGGGCAATTAGTAGCAGCTGAAATTGCCATGCAATATAATAATTTGTTGCTCATTCCTGTATTAGTTGCCGGGCATGCTTGTGCCATTCAGATTGGGCAACATAGAAACCATCTGGAAAATGTTAAGGCGATTATGCATATGGCTATGGCTCTAACCATGTTAGTTCCTATTGTTTCTATTCCCATTTTTGCCACCCTGCCCTATCAAATGGCCTCCGTATTTCAAAGCAATTCTCCAGATGACAGTAGCGTTGGTGCTGACACATCTTTGTCTGATACAGTCAGATGGTTATTGTTGATTGTTGCTTGCAATCAAGTCCCTGGCACGATACGGCAAGTATTGTCAGGTACTTTACGGGGATTGGGAGATTTTAATGCTCCTATGCTCATTAATTTCTTTTCGATGACTTTCCTCGGTATTGGAACAAGTTATGTTCTTGGGGAAGTATTGGAACTTGAGTCAGTAGGGTTTTTTTTAGGTACAAGCACAGGTATAGTGGCAGGTGCCGCAGGTTTAATGATAAAATGGATGAGTCAGAAAACACCGACAGAAGAATCTTTGTGTTTAAATAGCGATTCCCCTCCAGTCGAGGAGACTAAGAGTCTTATTTCTCGCGCAACCTCTTATGTGTATTCTTTTTGGGAATCTAACATACATGATAAATTTTCATCACCATTATCATTGCATCGTCAATATGGAACGACTGCGCCATAGGTTTACGGTTAGATCCCCTACTACTGAGCTACATTGAATATAAAGAAGTAGATAATTATACCATCTACAATACCTACTTACTTGGGTCGAAATAAGGGTTCTAGCCGAAGAATGGTGATAAAAGCACCTATCACCACTAAATAAGCTAACGCATTCATTTTTTCATTGCGAATCAGTACTTCAGCCCTAGTGAACTTACCCCTGATTTTGTATCGGGTTCTGGCTCGGGGTGAGCTTTATTCTGAAGAGCAGGCTTCCGCCAGGTGTATACCTCAAGCAGATTACGCTCTACTTCGTTCGGAGCACCCTTATATTCAGGATTTGGATGGAAACCAAGTTTTGTATAAAACTCTTTACCTCCTTCATTTAGTACCCGAAGATCCAAGTTTATTGTATGTAGATCTGGAATTTCGTTCAGATGGATTAATGAGTACACCAGTTGTTTGCCAATTCCCATCCTTTGGTAGTTTGGATCAACTGCTAGCAACTCCATATATACGGCATTTTCATCTAAGGCCTCAACCCTAAAAGTCGCCCATCCGGCCAATTTTCCGTCCACCAATTTTCCATCTACTAATTTGCTGCCTACAAAAGCTTCAATCCAAAATTGAATTTCTCCATGGCGAAATTTTTCTTGCTCAGTTTTGAAATAATCTTCATAGAATTTCCCGACCTCGTCCCATGTGCTTAAACCACTTTTAATTTGAGAAGGTACAAGATGCCGTTTGTCCCTATATTCGCTAATGAAACTGTTAACGAGAACAGAAGTAGATGCTTCGGGATCGAGCTTTTCAGGCACTCTGGCCAACTTTATTGCTACAATGAGCTCTCTCCCCTTGACCGGAAAAGAATGGTACTTCTTGGCATTTGGCGGAATAAAAAAATCGGTGGACACGGATGACATTTTTTAGATACTCCTGATTTTAAAATCTCGAACCATTTAGAGTGTTTTTCAGTAAAGCCGCATAATACCTTATCATTAAACTTCATTCAACTCCCTGTGTTTCAATGTAAATCTGACCATTTATTTTCCATTTCATTTGTCTTTAAAGACTAATCTTTGGCATCATAAATAGCCTCTTACGGTAATGATTTTCTGATCCATGTAAAATCTCTGTCCTTTGACATTCTCCTTTAACCAATTAATAATTTTCTCTCTATTTTGAAGATATTCTTCTGGAAATAAACTAAAAAATAATTTTGCCTGTTTATATAATTCTTCACTAGAATCAAAATCAATATGAGTCTCAAGCGTGTACTCTTCATAAAGAAAATTTCGTAATTTTTTTAGCAAAAGGTCATAAGTAAAGGTGAAAGTGATATCTGCTATTTCTGCAAAAGCTTTCTTCAGCTTTCCGTAGTTATTCTCTGTACCATTAACTACAAAAATCGCTTTGCCATTTTGTTTAAGCAATCGAATAGCTTTCTCAATTGCTTTTTCTAAGTCTAAGAAATAATAAACGACGTGAGATAAAATAATCAAATCAAACTTACCATTGAAAACTTTTTCCTCAAAATCCGTGTTTATTATTTTGACATTAGAAGGAAGCAGGATATCTGGTGTGTTTTCCTTTTCAAGAATCACATATTTGTTGACGCAATCACTCAAAATAGTGGAGAAAATCGGCCGGGTTCCCATACCAATCTCTAACAAATCATCTACTCTTTCTTGCAAAAATTTTTCTTTTATAAAATCGGCTAGCCTAACTTTTTCATTGCCATTTTCAACGAGTTGCTTGTACCACTCAGGGATAAATTTTAACTGACTATCTAAAGCACACATTAAAATGCTCCATTTTTAGCTTTATTGCAGATAGTTTGCCACTTTTTAATGATTTTAACAAGAGAGATATCAGCGAAATAGGCAGAACTGACTTATTCAATTATTCTGAACTTTGTGTCCATTTGTAAAACGTATTTTAATTGTTAAAGGATCTAATTCAAAAGCACTAAAACAACCGGTTGCTATTTTAAATTGGCTTGTCTAACTCAATAGATGTGATAAGAGCAATAACCACCTCTAAAATGATTTGACTTTTCTTCCGTCAGACAAAGGCGTCCTTTCATTCGGGGCTTCCGCAACAAATTCTTCGAACTCTTCAGTTGAATTTTCAGCTTTCTCTTCATCGGAAGCCTCTATAACGTATTTATTTTTACTGTCATCATGAAAAACAAACCCATATGGGCAGCATGATAGATTAAAGTTACCAGCGTGTTGATATTTTGCATCTCCTTTGTTAATAAAATTTGCTGCCCCTCCGTAGGCTTTATCGATATTAAATATATCTGAGATCTTTGAAACTGCAAAACTCAAAATAATAAAAAGGAAACCTACATCTGAACGTGCCGTATTATCCTCTAAGTCAGATAAAATCAGTATGCCCGCAATTAGTGAAAAAAGAAATTCGCCCCCCTTTAATATGAAAAATGGGATGTCATTAGGGCGTTTTCGATCGTTCAATAAAAGTGAAAGAAGCAATAAAATCATCCCAAGGGCAAAGTTTACCGATTCTTCGATACCTATAGCAAGGCGCATTACTTGTGGCCAATTGTTCTTAGATATACCCCTATGAATGTCTGTACTTAGAACACCCGTAGCACCCAGAACACCCATTAATCTTACCAGGGATAAAAGATTCAATAATACATCTGGCACATTTGGGCTTTCCGACAAGAATACTACATCTGGCGCATCTGGACTTGCTGATTTTTTTCGCACGTTTCAATACCTCATATGATAGAGCATGTCGTTGTCGTTCTATTGCCAACGTTCTCGACATGCTGAACACCGCGTTTTTTATTTATTATATTTATGTTCTGACTATTATCGGTGCTCTCCTTGGAGTGATCTTTTTTATTACTACTAGAAAAAAGAGCATTCCCGTTTGCAGATAAAGCTACGGCGGGCTTAACACTAACGTCCCCTACATCTACCGAAGGATTAACATTAACGTCTCCTACAGCTACCGCAGCCTCAACTTTATTGCCATCCCCTACATCTACCGCTACTGCAGCACCATTAGTGTCTTTTGCCATGTTCAACTCCTTATAAAAATTCTAATTAAAATACCACTTTTTAACTCTAGCAGAAAATAATAAAAATGTCACTAGCACGTTCCGTAATAATTAAAATTATCTGTTTACATAAAGTGGTATTATCTCTTTTTTAAAGTTACAACCTCAAAAATTGTTTAAAGCTCAGTGAACTGAGCAAATGTTTAAATATGCCAATGAGATCTTAACTGCAAGTTATGTAAAAATATAGTGGTGACCGGTAGGATTTTTAAGACCGTAGCTAGCAATTCGCTTTTCTGGACAGAAAGGTGAATTGTTCACAGCAGAACAGACATAATCATAATATTCCCAGAAGGCCTAACTCCGCGATTTTTACGTGCACTTTTTAACCATGTTGCCCTACTCTGTTACTACTCCTCTACGCTATAAGCCGGTTATCGTGTTATTATCCTCCATAAGCGGGCCATACTCTTTAAAGAATGTTTTTTAAACACGCGAGTATTCTAGCTTAACTCTGCTCTTTTTTTCATCCGTTTTTCGCTAATTCTCTGTTGTTGAGATAGTTGTAAAATGGAGGTCTACTATTAACTTTTCACCTTGCTTCTTAATATTATCAGATACAATTCGTAGAAGCTTTGCTTTCTTACCACATAAGTTACAAGTAGGCGACGTTGAATTATACGTCTTTATCGCTCCAAATGATAAATCTTTTAACCCTAGTTCGCAGTATGCTATCTCTTTCTTTCTTGTTATTTATTTCAGTAACAAGAATAGATCTTAGCCTATCCATTTACATGATAATTACTCTAGCTGAATCTAATCTATTTTTAAAAGGTATAGCCATAATCTCATGCTGCTTTATCAATCAGAGGGTCGATATGCTTATGTTCTTGTAATGCTTGCCATAGCTCCCAATTTTTTTGCAGGTTTAACCAAAAATCTGCTTCCATATCGAATGCATCTGCTAATATTAAGGCAGATTCGGCAGTTACACCTCGTTTCCCATGTATGATTTCATTGACTCTGGCATAAGTCCATCCTACATGCTCAGCAAATTCTTTTTGTGTTAAGCCTAGAGGTTCTAAAAATTCATGTAATAACATCT
>Ga0206881_10303_pt1 | contig 11616 bp, 8 predicted proteins | sample Alteio_BWOrgCont_3_FD_152867 | JGI IMG/M metagenome (GOLD analysis project Ga0206881, IMG submission 152867) | Enriched cells from forest soil in Barre Woods Harvard Forest LTER site, Petersham, Massachusetts, United States -... | ecosystem: Environmental > Terrestrial > Soil > Temperate forest > O...
AGTTGTCCGCATCTATCGCGCACGAATTGAACCAGCCTCTTACTGCTGTAATCGCAAACGCGCAGGCAGCTTGGCGCTGGCTATCAAACAATCCACCGAATTTCAGTGAAGCGATGACTTCTATAGAACGAGTGCGGTGCGCCGGGCGCGTTGCCGACAAAAGGATGCAGCACATTCGGGCGTTGTTCAACAGCAACCGCTCAGGAAGAAGCACGCGTGGCCGTCGCAGATCATCCGCGAAGCGATATGATTTGTTCATGAAGACGGGAAGAGAGATGAAATTCCCATTGATGTACAAATTGCGGCTGATCTTCCGCCAATCTTAGTCGAACAAATTCAAATTCAGGAAGTATTGATCAACCTTATCTCGAACGGTATCGAGGCGATGGAAAGCAACGCCCGGCCGCCTCACCTCATGATAAGAGCCAGACTCGTGAACGAAGGGGAGGTTCTGATTGAAGTCATAGACAGTGGACCAGGCCTGAAGGACACTGAGAATATTTTTGACGCCTTCATAACTACTAAAGAAAAGGGGATGGGCATAGGTCTGGCCGTTTCCCGATCCATTATTGAAGGGCACGACGGGCAATTATGGGCTGAGAACAATCCAGACTATAGAGCCAAGTTCAGCGTTAAACTTCCCGTCGCAGATGTGCGGCGCGCGACGAGTCCGTACATCGAGAGCTGACCAGCAGTTGAGCGCCGAGATCTCCTTGGTTCGGCGATAGCAATCATCGTTGCGGCTTCCCCGTACAGAATTTGACAAAGTCGAGGGCATTCTCGTATTTTTAGAATGGAAAGTCGAGGGCATCCTCGGCTATTTTGGAGCTACGTTGAACTCATTGAATCTCGACTCAAAAAAAACCGCTCTCGTCATCATCGACCTGCAGAATGCTATCGTCGGCATGAATACTGCGCCCCATCCCGCCGCTCAGATCGTTGAAAACTCAAAAAAACTCGCCGAAGCCTTCCGCGCCAACGGCGCACCGGTTGTATATGTTCGCGTCGACCTGAACGATTTGCTGAAGTTTCCAGTCGACGAGCCGCACAACATGGGTGATAAGCCAATACCCCCTGTAGCGTCGGAGATCGCCGCTTCCGCGGGTTTCCAACCCGACGACATCCTCATCACGAAGCGCCACTGGGGCGCCTTTGCCGGCACAGACCTTGAGCAACAGCTCAAGAGCCGCGGCGTCGACACAGTTGTCCTCACCGGCATCTCCAGTAACGTCGGCGTCGAATCCACCGCCCGCCAGGGCACCGGATTCGGCTTCGCCTTTGTGGTTGTAGAAGACGCCTGCTCTGCGCAGGACGCAGATCAGCACCGCTTCGCCTTCGAGAAGACCTTTCCACGTCTGGCGAGGGTAAGGAAGACCGATGAGGTCATCGCCGCCCTTGCTTAAGGAGTCCAGTGAAATCGGAAGGTCGGATGCATCCTTCGTTTCCGTCGTCGAATTGATCCGGCGTTTGGAGGTTTCGTGAGCGTCGACCTGACTACCGACGTCGAGCAGGCCAAGAAATCTTCTTCAAGGCATGACGCACACTTCGGCTTTCGTTTCGTCACGCCGCTCGCGCTCGGATCGACGCTGAATCCGATCAATTCGACGATGATTTCAACGGCGCTGGTGGCGATCGCGAGGGACTATCACGCGAGCGTCGCTCAGACCGGATGGCTCATCGCTGGCCTCTATCTAACCAGCGCCATTGCCCAGCCCACGATGGGGCGCCTGGCGGACCTGTTTGGCCCGCGCCGGGTCTACCTTTTCTCGCTCTGTGTCGTGGCGCTCGCTGGCATCGCCGGCGCAATCGCCCCGTCTTTGGGCATGCTGATCGGCGTCCGCGTTCTGCTCGGAATAGGAACCTCGGGGGCCTATCCGTCTGCGATGCGCATTTTCCGCACACAGGCGGATCGTATTGGTGTGGACCCGCCGCGTGTCGCCATGGGCTTTATGTCGTTTGCCGGGATCGCGACGACTGCCATCGGGCCCGTGCTTGGCGGTGTTCTGACCGGATACTTCGGGTGGCACTCGATCTTCACGGTGAACCTTCCTGTCTCACTGCTCACCATCCTCCTCGTTCTTCTGTGGGTTCCCAAAGACGAGCAGCCTGCCGGCCGCTTTGTGCTCCTGCTGGAGGAACTCGATCTGATTGGCATCGCACTCTTCGCGGCCTGCCTGCTGAGCCTGATGCTGTTCCTGATGAACCTCGACCATCCCATGTGGCTGGTCTTGCCTGTTGTCGCCGTCTTCGGAGTCGTGCTGGTCATTCACTCCTTGCGCCGAAAGCAGCCATTCATCGATGTGCGCATGCTGGTCCGCAACCGCCCCCTGACCGTAACCTATCTGCGTATCGCCGCGATCTTGCTGATCGTTTATTGCATTCTCTATGGTTTCGCTCAATGGCTTGAAGCCGGTGCGGGTTTCAGTAGCTCCAAAGCAGGCCTCGTCACAATGCCGATGTCTGCCGTTGCTGCAGTGGCATCGCTCGCGGGTGCACGCACCAGGAGCATCCGTACTCCCTTCATCGTCGGGATCGCAGCAGCCCTGACTGGTTGCTTGTTCCTGTTCCTAATCAACCACCAAACACCTGTATGGATTATCGCCGCGGCCGTCATGTTCTTTGGCCTACCGACGGGTCTAACGTCCACCGCTACCCAGGCAGCGGTTTACATCCAAGCGCCTGCGGCTGAGATCGGCACTGCCTCTGGTTTGCAACGTACGGCGACTTATATCGGCGCGATTACCTCGACCAGCCTTCTCGGTCTCATGTACGGTCAGCACGCGACCGACCACGGCCTGCATCGTCTCGCCATCGTCATGGGAGTGCTGAGCACAGTTCTCCTCGTCGGAACGATCTTCGATCGAACTCTTCCGCGCGGTCACATCGGCTAGCCACGTATGCCTGTATCGAATTACTCGCGACCGGTCACTCTCAGCGAAAGCCTTGCCTCGCGATACGAGGCCCTCGCGCGCATTGCGGAATTGATTCGGTGTCATCCGGAGGAGAAAGTCTTATTCCAGACCTGCGCGCGCGAACTGCATCAAGTGGTTGCATTCGATGGTCTAAGTTGGTTCGATCCGGCAGCGAATCGGGTCCAATGGCATCTTCTCGGGCCCTATGAGAGTGCGCTTGAGGCTCCCGCCGTCCGGGATATTACGAAAGAGGAATCGGTCGCGTGGTGGGTGTACCTAAATCAGCGACCGGTAGTCATTCCGTTCATCGACCGCGAAACGAGTTTTCCCCTTGTGGTCGAGCGGCTTTCCAAGTTAGGGCTTCGCTCGCTGTGCGCCCTTCCGCTCAGCACGGCGCACCAAAAGCTGGGAAGCCTGGTTTTTGCTAGCCACCTCGACGACGCATACTCCAACGAGGATCAACAATTCTTGTCTGTGGTTGCCAATCAGATCGCCGTGGCAATGGACGACGCTCGTGCGCAGGCCCGCTTGCGATTGCTTCTGGACATCACCAATCGGATTGTCACCAAGCTGGAGTTGCGCGACCTGCTTCGCGAAATTGCCACGAGTATCAGGCAGTTTATGCAATACGACAGCGTCGGGGTGGCTCTGCCCGATCCGGAAGATGGCGAATTACGCCGTTATGCTGGAGATCATGCCGGGTATGAGGAAATGTCTGTCGGGCCAGCATCCGAGCAGGCCAAGACCGTCTTCCGGACGGGCACGCCGCTGATCGCCACCAAGGAAGAGGTCGTCGCTGATCCCCATGGCGCGACGGCGAACGTGTCGCGCTGCCTTTACCCTCTGATCATCCGGGAACGCGTGCTCGGCGTATTCGGTTTTGGCAGTTCTCGCGAGAATGACTTCACCGAGGATGATCTTACCTTCCTCGGTCAGGTCGCCAATCAAATCGCTCTCGCCGTTGAAAATGCTCTCGCGTATGGGCAGGTTTCCGAACTCAAGGATAAGCTCACGCAGGAAAATGTCTATCTCGAATCCGAGATCCGCAGCGAGCTTCATTTTGAGGATATCGTCGGAAACAGCGAACAGCTGCGCCGGGTTCTGAAAGAGGTTGAGACGGTAGCGCCCGCAGATTCCACTGTGCTCATTTATGGAGAGACGGGCACCGGGAAAGAGTTGATCGCTCGGGCGCTGCACGATCTTAGCTCTAGGAAACCGAACGCCTTTGTGAAGTTGAATTGTGCGACGATTCCGACGGGGTTGCTCGAGAGCGAGCTGTTCGGCCACGAGAAAGGTGCATTCACCGGCGCCATCATGCAGCGCGTGGGCCGCTTTGAACTGGCGAATCGCGGAACCATTTTCCTGGATGAGGTTGGCGAAATCCCACTGGAACTGCAACCGAAGCTGCTACGTGTTCTGCAGGAGCGGGAGTTCGAACGCTTGGGCAGCACCCGCACCATTCGCACTGACGCACGGTTGATCGCCGCGACGAATCGCGACCTTAAGACCTTGGTAGAGGAGCAGAGATTCCGGTCTGATTTGTATTATCGGCTGAATGTCTTCCCAATCCGAGTGCCGTCGTTGCGGGAACGAAAAGAAGACATTCCTTTGCTCGTCCGCCACTTCGTTAAGGAATTCAGCCGCCGGAATCAGCGTGTGATCGACACCATTCCGTCTGAAACCATGCAGGCACTGATCCGCTATCACTGGCCCGGCAACATTCGAGAGCTTCAAAATGTGATCGAGCGGGCAGTGATTATTTCCCGGGGTCCCGTGTTGAATGTAACCCTCACCGAACTCACCACGGATGTGAGTTCTCCTCCAGTTTCTATGGTCACCAGCACCAAATCCGTCTCCCATGAGAGCCTTCAGGAAATGCTGGACGAGACGGAGCGGAATCAGATTCTGCTCGCCCTGGAAAACACGAATGGAGTGGTCGCGGGGCCGAACGGAGCCGCAGCTCGTTTGGGAGTCAAGCGTTCGACGCTCCAACTCAAGATGCAGAGGCTTGGAATCCGGCTGTCGCGAACTACCGTTGATGAGCGCAAGCAAACAGCGCAATGAGCAGATCACGCGACAGGCCAAGCACTCAGCAAGAGAGCCCGAGTTCATTCGGCCCTAAGCCTTCAGCGTCAAGCGGTAGTGATCGCCACGGCTTTGCCGTCTTGCAGGGCCTTGATATCGCGAATTGGGGGCTGGCCAAAGAATCGCCTGTACTCACGATTGAATTGGCTCGGGCTTTCGTAGCCGACCTCGAACGCCGCAGTTGCCGCATCCAGTTCACTCGTGAGCATGCGTTGCCGCGCAGCGTGCAGGCGAAGCTGCTTTTGAAATTGCAGCGGACTCATCGCCGTAAGGGCGCGAAAATGGAGGTGCAGCGTAGATCGACTCATGCCTGCAATCGTTGCCAGGTGCTCTACACGCAGAGGCTTCTCGTAGTTTGAACGCAACCAGGCAACCGCCTTCGCCGTCCGGTGGCACTTAGTCTCGAACGTGGCAATCGCGCGAAGACGTGCTCCCAGACTTCCCTGGAGCAAGCGATAAATGATCTCGCGTTGAATGAGTTTGCCAAAGAATGAAATATCCCACGGAGCGTCCAGCAGATCCATCATCCGAGAACATGAGTTGACCAGCTCAACCGTGGTCTCCCCGGTGGCCATTCCGCACGCGCCAGAGGTTGCCTCAGGAATATGAACTTCTTCTGTGTTGAGAATGTCCCGAACAGTCGATATATCTAGCTTCAGAAAGAAGGCAAGGTAGGGGGCCTCTTCGCTGGCCGTAATCACCTGGCTTACAGCCGGCAGTTCCAGAGACGTAAGGAGAAATCTCGATTGGCCGAAAACGTAGCTAGCTTTACCGAGGTTCACTCGAATCCTTCCTTGCGCGATGACAAGAAGGCTTGGCTCATAGGCAGACGGATTCGGAACGGTCGGAGCAGTGCGGCGATAAAGCATTAGTCCCGGCACCTCCGTTGTACGTTCACCCGAGTCACCAAGTGAATTGCTAATCTTCTTCGCCAGCTCGGTTAGAAGGTGGGAGAGCCTGGATGCATTTGCATCGCCAATATTCCTTTGTTTCAGCATCTTTGATGCGCCCTCCCCTCTCCTGAGCATAACCGGCGGTTAGCACGAGCCGTACCACTAAATCATAACTGCCGGACGAATAGGCAATGATTCGAAAGAATCAGGCTACCGCAGATGCATCAGAGGTCGCTAGGGTGGAAGTGATGAGTGAAACATCATGAAAAGACGAAAACTCGGAACATTAGAAGTCTCAGAGATGGGATTCGGCTGCATGAATGCCAGCGGCAACTACGGACCAGCCCCCGACAAGGATCAAGGTATTGGGGTGATTCGTGCAGCCCATGAAAAAGGCGTCACGCTCTTCGATACAGCCGAATTTTACGGTCCGTATACAAACGAAGAGCTTGTCGGAGAGGCGCTCGCGCCTATCCGCGACAGAGTCGTTATCGCAACCAAATTTGGCTTCGATAATGAACAGGGCGGCCTTGTTCTCAACAGTCGACCGGAGCACATCCGGAAAGTGGTTGAGGGATCTCTGAAGCGCCTCAGAACCGACCGCATCGATCTGTATTACCAGCACCGGGTCGATCCGAACGTGCCCATTGAAGACGTAGCCGGCGCGGTGAAAGAGCTGATCGCATCAGGAAAAGTGTTGCACTTCGGTCTATCGGAGGCGAGTGCAAAGACAATCCGCCGTGCGCATGCGATCCAACCGGTGAGCGCAGTTCAGACGGAATACTCGCTCATGAACAGAGAGGTAGAGCAGAACGGTGTACTGAAGACTTGTGGAGAGTTAGGAATCGGCTTCGTGCCTTGGGGTCCAATGGGACAAGGGTATCTAACTGTGAAAATAGATGCTCAAACGAAGTTCGACCCAAAAATGGACGTGCGATCTGAGTTCCCACGCTTTTCTTCTGAAAACATTGCAGCAAATATGCCGATTGTTGATTTTCTCAGACAGTTTTCTGAGAAGAAGAATGCAACACCGGTTCAAATTTCGTTGGCGTGGTTGCTCGCGCAAAAGCCGTTCATTGTTCCGATTCCCGGCACACGAAGTGCCGATCACCTGCACGAGAACCTGAGAGCAGTCGACGTTCAGCTAACGCCTGCGGATCTTCGTGAGATCGAAACTGCTCTCTCTAAAATCGAAGTGCACGGTGGCCGGATGAATGAAGAACGAATGAAGGCGGTTGACCAAACAGAGTGACCGGTTATCGCATACCGAATCAATTCCGCAATTCGGGCGAGCGCCTCGTATCGCGGAGCAAGGCTTTCGATGAGAGCGACCGGTTGCGAGTAATTCGATACAGGCATACGTATCTACCGCGTTGTTAGATTGCGAGCGGTGTCATGAGGATTCATGCAGCCGTGCAGGGCAATCGCTCCCTGGCATTTGCCCGTTTCCCGGCAGCGTGCTACCAGAGCGCTGGCACCCAGCATATCGGCCCTACCGCGTAATCTCTGGCGCTGCTGATGTTTACGAATTGCGCGTTTTGGCACGCCCCGTGCCATACACAGTGGCGACGATATGTTACGCATCAGGATTCACGAAGACGGCAATGTATGCAGGTTGGAACTCGCGGGCAGGCTGGAGGGTCCGTGGGTGGCCGAAACAGAAAATGCCTGGCGCGTTTCGCTGCGCCCAGATCGAAAGATCGAAGTCGATTTGAGACAGCTGACGGGGGTCGATAACGCCGGACGCGATCTTCTCGCGGCCATTCATCGGGCGGGGGCCTGTCTCATCGTTGAAGGCGTGTGGCTGACTGCGCTCATCGGGGATATCACTTCTCAACATTCTTGCGAAGGCGCCATGGTGCAGTCGTCGAGCAAAAGGCTTCCCCGCAGGTCAACATCCCGGCAACAGGAGAGCAGCAAATGAAGATCAAGTCCGTTCTGAAACCAAAGCAAGTGGCATGGATATCAGGTGTCCTGTTCGCGGCGATCCTGGGCGTCACCGTCTCTCGTTCCGCGGCAAAGCCTTCCACGCAGACGCCATCGCTGCCCGTGGTTGAGGTCGCTCTGGTAGAGCAGAAAGATGTTCCGATCAATGGAGAATGGATCGGAACCCTCACCGGGCAGGTAAATGCCGATGTGAAAGGGCAAGTCACGGGTTACCTGCTCACGCGCAACTACAAGGAAGGATCGTTCGTCCGCAAGGGACAAATTCTGTTTGAGATTGATCCTCGCCCGTTCCAGGCGGCGCTCGATCAGGCACGGGGCCAACTGGCTCAGGCCCAGGCGCAGTTGAGTCAGGACGAGGCCCAGCTTTCAACAGCTGAAGCTAACCAGCTCAAGAGCCAGCTTAATGTAGAGAAGTACGAGCCTCTGGCAAAAGTCGACGCCGTCAGCAAGCAGGACTTCGATAATGCGACGCAGACGGATCTTGCAAATAGGGCCCAGATAAAGGCAGCCGAGGCGGCCATTGCGGCAGCGAAAGCTCAAATTAAAACTGGCGAGGCCGCAGTTGAAACCGCCACAATCAACCTCAGTTTCACGCGCGTCATCTCGCCAATCGACGGCATCGCCGGTATCGCCCAGGCGCAGGTGGGCGACCTGGTCAGCACCAGCAGCGGCCCACTCACTACAGTCTCCACGCTCGATCCGATCAGAGATTACTTCACCGTCAGCGAACAGCAATATCTGGCGTTGCAAAAGAGGTTTTCGGATTCAGAGAAAGATCACTGGAAGCTGCAGCTAGTCCTCGCCGATGGAACGACGTATCCCAAGGAAGGCCGATTCTATTTCGCTGATCGCCAGGTGAACCCGAACACCGGTGCCATCCAGCTCGCCGCCTTGTTTCCAAACCCTGGCAATGTTTTGCGCCCCGGGCAGTACGGCAAGGTCCGCGCCATCGTTCGCGTGCAGCAGAATGCCCTGCTAATTCCACAAGCGGCTGTGAACGAACAGCAGGGCAGCAATCTCGTTGCTGTTGTCGATAAGGACAACCGCGTCAGCATGCGTCCCGTGCAAGTGGGACAACGCACAGACACAATGTGGGTCATCGATGGCGGATTGAAGCCGGGTGAACGCGTGATTGTCGAAGGTCAGCCGAACCTCAAGCCGGGAATGACGGTGCAAACGAAACCATACAAGAGCGACGTCGAGTGACTGCTCAAGGTTGAGGCCTTGGAGCGCAAAAGGAAGGAATTATGTCCAAATTCTTCATCAACCGGCCGATCGTGGCGATGGTCATCGCGATCCTTATGGTCATCGTGGGCGCAGTTACCATCGCGACCCTGCCGATAGCGCAGTTTCCGAACATCGCGCCGCCCGAGATCCGGTTGCAGGCCACGAATCCAGGTGCCGATGCTCAGACACTCGAGGATTCCGTCGCCACGCCCATCGAGCAGCAGGTCAACGGTGTGGACAACATGACCTACATGTACTCCCTGAATGCCACGGCCAACCAGCAAACGACGTTGCTGGTCGATTTCGATCTCAAAACTGATCCCAACACGGACCTGCTGCTTACGCAATCGCGCGAACAACTGGCAACCGGTCAGCTTCCGTCGGCGGTGAACAACTACGGAGTCACTCTCAAGAAGTCGACCACAGCTCCGCTGATGTTGATCGCCCTGTATTCGCCACATGGTACGCACGATGCGACCTATCTGGCGAACTACGCCTACATCAACCTGAACGATCCAGTCGCGCGCTTGTATGGCGTGGGCCAGACCCAGGTCTTCGGCGCGGGCCAGTATGCCATGAGGCTGTGGGTGAAGCCTGACCAACTGGCAAAGCTTGGCATCACCGTTACGGATATTTCTAACGCGATCCAGGCCCAAAACACAGTCAACCCTGCTGGTCAGGTCGGAGGCGAACCGGCTCCTCCGGATCAGCAATACACCTACGCCGTGCTGGCTCAAGGGCGCCTGAAGTCGCCGGAGGAGTTTGGAAACGTCATCGTGCGCGAAGCACCGAATGGTGGCATCGTCCGGGTAAAAGATGTGGCGCGCGTCGAACTCGGCACGCAGGATTACAGCACCCTCTGCCGTCTGAATGGCAAGGCCGCTGCGGGTCTTGCCGTTTATCAGTTGCCTGGAACCAATGGTGTGCAAACGGTGGAAGGCGTGCGGAAGCTTATGGCCCAGATGAAGCAACGCTTCCCGAACGATTTGGACTACGCCATATCGCTCGACCAGACAGCCTCGGTCACAGAAGGCATGAAGGAGATTATCTGGACACTTCTGATTGCGATTGTGCTGGTGATCCTGGTGGTTTATCTCTTTCTCCAGGACTGGCGCGCCACGCTGATTCCACTGTTGGCTGTGCCTGTCTCTCTGGTTGGAACGTTTGTCCTCTTTCCGCTGTTTGGCTTCTCGATCAACACGCTTTCGATGTTCGGGCTGGTACTCGCCATCGGCTTGGTGGTAGACGACGCGATCGTCGTTGTCGAAGGTGTGCAGCGCCACATCGAAGAAGGCCTAAAGCCCAAGGACGCGGCTCAAAAAGCGATGGACGAGCTAAGCGGCCCGGTGATTGGAATCGCCTTGGTTCTCTCGTCGGTCTTTGTGCCAACCGCTTTCATCCCTGGCATCACGGGAAGGTTGTATCAGCAATTCGCAGTGACTATCGCCATCTCCGTTGTGCTGTCGGCATTCAACGCGCTGACTCTCAGCCCTGCGCTGGCAGGACTCCTCTTGCGCAGAAAGAAGGAGAGCCATGGACCCTTGCAGCGCTTCTTCAACTGGTTCAATCGACTCTTCGAGCGCGTCACGGGAGGCTACGTCCACTGGTCTGGCGTGCTCCTTCGCAAGGGAGCCATGGTGCTGGTGCTGTTGATCGCCGCGGGCGCAGCAGGACTCTTCTTCGGCAGCCGGCTGCCCTCCAGCTTCCTGCCCGACGAAGACCAGGGATACCTCTACATCAATATGCAGCTTCCCAATGCCGCCTCGCTGGAGCGAACCAGCGCGGCAGCGAGACAGGTGGAACAGGTTCTCGCCAACACTCCCGGCGTCCAGTACACGACGAGCGTGATAGGTTTTAGCCTGCTAAGTTACGTCCGGACCAGTTATAACGGCTTCTTCTGGGTCAGCCTCAAGCCCTGGGATGAGCGCAAGAGCCAGGCTGAACAATATCAGGCAATCAAGACACGCTTGAACCAGGAGCTCAATAATCTGCCGGCAGGGACCGCCTTCAGTTTCTCTCCGCCGGCAATCCCAGGTGTGGGCACTTCGGGGGGCGTCTCGTTTGTCCTGGAGGACCGTGCCGGCAGGGACGTCCCATTTCTTACGAGTAACCTGACAAAATTCCTGGCGGCTGCTCGGAAGCGCCCTGAGATAGGCACGATCTCTACCACATTCATACCGAGCGCGCCGCAAGAGTTCGTCCAGGTGGAGAAAGAGAAGGTGCTGAAGCAAGGCGTTGCATTGTCGGATGTCTACAACACGATTCAGGCGAATATGGGCGGCCTGTTCGTCAACTATTACAACGAATTCGGCCGAACCTGGCAGGTATACATCGAGTCCGAGGCTCCTTACCGGTCGAATACCTATAACCTTGGACAGTTCTACGTGCGTAACAACCAGGGTGAAGCGGTGCCGCTATCCGCACTAGCGAGTTTCGAGACCCGGTCGGGCCCTGAATTCACAATGCGCTACAACGAATACCGGTCGGCTCAGATCAACGCCAGCGCCGCGCCTGGCTACAGCTCAGATCAGGCAAGGACGGCCCTTGAAGAT
>Ga0206881_10304_pt1 | contig 11582 bp, 6 predicted proteins | sample Alteio_BWOrgCont_3_FD_152867 | JGI IMG/M metagenome (GOLD analysis project Ga0206881, IMG submission 152867) | Enriched cells from forest soil in Barre Woods Harvard Forest LTER site, Petersham, Massachusetts, United States -... | ecosystem: Environmental > Terrestrial > Soil > Temperate forest > O...
AATTCGAACCTTCCAGTCGGCCAGTTGCGGAAAATGTTCGCGAAGCAGTATGGCGATGCTATACGGCTCCTGACCGCTGGAACTCGCGGCGCACCAGACGGACAGTTGCTGTTCGCTTTTTCGAGCGGCGATGAGCGACGGCAAAATGCATTCGCGTAGCGCATCGAACGGGTGAATATCTCGGAAAAAACTCGTCTCGTTGATTGTCATCGCTTCGGTGACCCGATCGCGCAGCAGGGAACCGGGGCCGCGCCGTAACTCGGCGATCAGGTCCTCCACGGAGGAAAGGCCTGTCGTCTGAGCGACGGACTTCAGCTTCGATTCGACGAGGTATCCCTGAGAGGGGGACAGCACGATTCCGGCACGTTCGGCAACCATGTTGCGGACGAAGTCGAGTTCGGCAGTGGCGAGTGGCATGGTGCGTCCGGGACTCTGAAGACTCGTGAAGGATTATTGTTGGTCGCATTCGCCAGTCTTTGGCGATCATTTCACTGATCGTCGGTTCTATCCAACGGTCGAAGGGACGCGTGCGGAAGGGATTCGACCGACTGCCGTGTACCTGTGCATTTCTGGGGCAATATCATTCAAGGTCAGAACTTCGTCGGCCAAGCCCGCATGCACAACCGCCCGCGGCATCCCCCAGACGACGCTGCTCGCTTCGTCCTGCGCCAGAATGCGGCCCCCTTGTTCGGCGATGGCTCGACATCCCAGCATTCCGTCCTGTCCCATGCCAGTCATGACGACTGTCAACGCACGTTGCCGATACACTGCGGCCATGGACCGAAACAAGACGTCAACCGAAGGTCGACAGGAGTTTTCCGGCGGCCCTCGATGAAGTTCCAAGTGCACGCTTGCGCCGACGCGTCTGACTTCCATGTGCTGATCTCCGGGCGCAATCCAGACTTGCCCCCGTTCGACGACCGCGCCTCGCACTCCTTCGCGAACCGTCAGCGGGCAGATGTGATCCAATCGCTGCGCCAGCAACCGAGTGAAATCCGCGGGCATATGCTGCGTGATCAGTATTGGAACAGGGAAGGTTGTCGAAACGTCCCTCAAAACGCGGGCCAGTGCATTGGGCCCGCCTGTCGAAACCCCAATCCCCACGACATCGATCTGATCGGATTTGCGATTTGAAGGGATCGCTGTCGGTAATTGCTGCCGGCCGTTTGTTTTCGATATGCCAACAGAGGGAAGCGATGGGGCGGTCCGCGATTGACGCAGACACTGAAACCATCGGCCCCAACGTTTAATCTTCGGTAGCAGTTCGTTTCGAAGGTAGTCGATGGAATCGTCGATTTTCCCAGTCACCGACGGCTTGAGCACGTAGTCGGTGGCACCATGCGCGAGCGCATCGAGAGTGGCTCGGCCGCCGTCGGTGGCCAGGGTACTGAAGACGATAACGGGCACTCGCGGATTCAGTTTGCGGATGGCAATCGTCGCTTCGATCCCATCCATCACGGGCATTTCAATATCGAGAAGCACCACATCCGGACTCTGCTGGAGTGTCCGAACCACGGCTTCCCGTCCATTCTTTGCCATCTCGCACATTTCAATTGCCGGATCCGCCGAGATGATCAGACTGAGCAGTCGCCGAACTGTTTCGGAATCGTCGGCGAAGACGATCTTGATCGGAGTTGGCGCGAACTGAGGAACGTCATCGATATCCATCTGGCGATTCTCCCACCGACTTTTTGGCATCGACCTGCAAGATGCTCCCGGCCTCAGTTGCACGATTCAACCACATACTGTCAACCGCACCGTGTCGAACGCACGGTGTCAAAAGCACAGTGCCAATCGCGCCCGTACCGATTGTCGATTCGGTTGCATCACGAGGCGTGAAGATTGACGGCTCCAATCAAACGGAGCTTGTCGAGCAAGATGTCTGGTGTGAAAGGCTTCATCACGAACTCGTCAGCGCCGGACATCAGTGCTCGCGCCATCCGTGCGGGTTCGGTTTCCGTTGTCACCATGACCAGCTTGAGCGCCTTGAACTCTGGACATGCTCGTACGAATTCGATGAATTCGAGTCCGTTCATTTCTGGCATGTTCCAGTCGACCAGCGCGATGGTGATTTCCGGAACCGAACGCAGTGCTTCCAACGCTTCCCGTCCATTCCCTGCTTCGATCGTTTCGAACCCGAGAGTGGAAACGATCTGCTTCAGTATTCGCCGCATGGCGCGAGAATCGTCGATGATTAAAGCAAACATAAAGTACTTCCCAGATGCAGAGTGATTGCAGGACGATTGCCCGGATTTCAGTGGTTCGCGTCGCCCCGCACCGGTAAAACTGCGCGGATACTCACGGCTGTAACAACATTGTTCGAACGACGATCACGCCGCGGCCCATCACGATTCCATGACAGTGAGGTATTCTGCACTTCACAGAATTGGTCGTGACGACTTCGCACGATCGGCGTGTGGCTGAAGCCGACAAAGCGCCAACCATCAGCCGCGTATCCGCCGATCTCGACGTGTCCATTCGGCCGAACGGGCCTCAGGAGTTCAAACGGTACTTGCCTGGTTTGGAAACTCCGTTCACACCAGGTCGAGATGGCACGTTCGAATTGGTGTCGGGAACCTTCTTGCCGGGCATTTCCGTTTGGCCTTCGGGTTGCTTCCGGAACTGGCAAACGAGCGATTGCAATTCGGCCGCCATTCCGGCCAACTCTTCGCTTGCCTTCTGCATGTTGCCGGCCCCTTCCATCGTACTTTGAGCGGTCTGCGCGACGCTGGTGATGTTCTGCGCAATCTCCGAACTCCCTTTCGCCGCTTCAGAAACATTGCGACCAATTTCCACGGTTGTGGCGGTCTGTTCTTCGACGGCGCTGGCGATACTGTTGGAGATGTCGTTCACCTGATTGATAATGGTCGAGATCTGTGCAATCGCTTCGACGGCTCCCTTTGTATCGCGTTGAATCGCATCGATCTTCTGTCCAATGTCTTCGGTCGCCTTGGCAGTTTCTTTGGCCAGTTCTTTCACTTCGTTGGCGACGACGGCGAATCCCTTACCCGCTTCGCCGGCTCGGGCCGCTTCGATTGTCGCGTTCAGTGCCAGCAGGTTCGTCTGTTGTGCGATGGACGTGATCACCTTAATGACCTTGCCGATTTCGGCACTGCTTTCCCCCAGCTTGTTGATAGTGGAATTGGTCGCCTCGGCAACGTTAACGGCGGTTGCCGCAACGCGGGCGGCTTCGGTGGCGCTCTTGGAGATTTCTCGAACCGTGGCGCTCATCTCTTCAACACTGGACGCAACCACTTGAATGTTCGTGCTCACTTCTTCCGAGGCCGCGGAGACGATCATCGCTTGCGACGACGTTTGTTTTGCGTTGGCGCTCATCTGAGTGCTGACGGCTGATAGTTCTTCGGAAGAACTCGCCAATGCCGTTGCGTTCTGCGCGATGCCGTCGACCTTGATCTTCAATTCTTCCGCTTCGCGCCGTTCGCGTTCATTGGCTTCGGCAACGCGGCGCTCATTCGCCTGCTTTTCCGTGACGCATTCCCACGACACCAGAGTACCGAGGAAATTCTGCTGCTCGTCGTATGCCCCGTTGACGATCAGTTCGAATGTCTCCTTTCCGATTTCGATCTCGCCACGGAGGGGAAACTTCTTTGGGTCGGCGAGCATTCGTCGCTGGTGTGCCGGGTCCTTGTGAAAAATGTCGATATTCTGCCCGACGATCTCTTCGACCTTCACAGGAAGATGTTGTTCCACACGGCGCAACAGTGCAATGGCGGATGCGTTCGCATAGGTGATCTTCAGATCCTTATCCGCAAACGTCACGCTGGCCGCCTGGCAGTTCACGATTGCCGTGAACTGTGTGTTCAATGCCTCGCGTTCCAGGCGTTCCAGAGCCGCCGAAACCAGCGTGCCGACTTTTCGAAGTGCATCGAGCCGCTCTTGCGATGGTGTCAGGGTTTCGAGAGCGAAAAAGTCCATCGTGCCGATCACATTCCCCTTCAAAATGATCGGAAAGCAGACTCCGGATTTCACGCCGGCACGTTGCGCGACCGGTGCGCGGCAGCAGTCGGTCATCTGCGAAATGTCGGGTGTGAAAAACAGGTCTCGCTGCCGCCAGGCACGTCCGCTCAAGCCCTCCCCTTCGCGGAATCGCGCCTCACGGGTCACTCGGCGAAATTCGTCGTTCACCGTTCCCGATTCCGAACTGAACTTGAGCAATCTGTCTTTCGCATCCACGGCCCAGTACGACGCATACTCCCAGCCGAAAGCGGTCTTGACCGTATCGAGCGCCAATTGAATCGCTTCTGAAAACGTGCGTGCTCCGTAGAGCGCGTCGACAACGCGCAGGACAGCCCTGGTATTCTCGTTCGCTTCCTTCAACAGACTGTTCGACGCAGCGGATCCAAACCGCCCGTTCGGAGTATCTCGGCGCAATATGGTCGTAGCTGAGCCACTCTGAGTATCTTTCTTGCTGGTCATGGTCTGCGTCTTTCGTGGAAGTGTTTATATGAGCCCTGGAGTGTCGATCTACGATCCAATGTATTGAAGCGCCTTCCATGGCGTTGTGACGTCCGGATCACTCGTTTCAGTCGCGCGAACGACGTTTTACCAGTGATCGTAAATACGAAAGGACAATTACTCGGGTCTGACCACCTTGTCCGTATGAAGAATCAGCAGCAGACCATCTTTCAGCTTGTAAGCACCGCGGATCAAATCGCGAGCCACTCCTTTCAGCGTTTCCGGGCGTGGTTCGAACATCTGCTCGTCAACTTCGACGACGTCCCCGATCTCATCAACCAATAGGCTCATTGGGCCCGTTTCGGTTCTGATAACGACGTTCATGGGAAGCTGGTCGGCAGGACGATCGCCGAGTTCCAGCCGACGACGAAGATCGATGGCCGTCAGAATCTGCCCTCGCAGATTGATCAAGCCCCGAACGATTCGCGAGGTGAGAGGAACACGCGTCATCTGCAGGGAATGAATCACTTCCTGAACTTGCAGGACATCCACGCCCAGATACAGGCGATCGACGCGGAACGTGCAATAGCTTGCTGACGACTGCATGGATGCATTGCTCCAGGCGATAACACGGTATGAGTCAGTCCATTGACGTGACCACCGTGATCGTGAAGTACAAGGATTGTGCGAGACGTGTGCCCCCCATCAACTGGGGCAGGCTGTTAGGAGAACGTTCGTTCCCTGACTGGGTTTTTCGGCAGAAATCGCGCATCGAATTGAAAGCGCTCTCCACGGTGCGAGTGTGGTTTCCCACGAGGTTGACCGCGGAAGAAGGCGTTGCGCGCGACGACACTGCTGGGATGCGGGAAAAACAACTTCAACGACACGCGAAACCGGCAAACATTACCAGTATCGGTTTCGGAAGTTGGTATCGGGCGACGTGGATTCTTCGAGTTCCTCGACGCGGACTGCGAATCGAATCAATTCGGCCATCGACTCGGCACCAATCTTGTTCATGAGTCGCCGCCGACGGTCTTCGATAGTCCGCAGAGGGGCACCAATTTCAAACGCAATTTCCTTATTGAGCTTGCCCTGCGCCACCAGATTCAAAACTTCGCGTTCTTCGGGGTGGAACGACGTGCAGATACGAATGATCCGCTCGCGTTCCGCCTTCTGCTGCAGGAACTGTATGCTCAGGCGCAGCGCCTGGGAAATGGCATCGCAAATCTTATGTTGCGGAACGGTCTTCTCGAGAAATGTCACTGCTCCAGCATGCATCGCATCCACCGCGATCGCGGTCTCGGCATAACCCGTCACGATGACGGTGGGGATTGTATGCCCAGAGGCTCTCAGGTGTCGAAGCAGATCAAGTCCGCTCATTCCGCGCATGCGAAGATCTGTAACCAGACAACACGGACTGGAATCATCGCACGTCGCCAGGAACTCGTCGGCGTTCGTGCAGGGCACGGACCTCAATCTCATGGATTGCACGATAGAGATCAAAACAGTGCGGGAATCGAGGTCGTCATCAACGACATAAACAGTCGATTGTGCGTCCATGGGAAGCCCCTTGGAAATCATCGCCGAAGACGGGAATGGATGTGGTGATGACTTCTCATATCGGTTAAGAGGAACTGACAAAACAGTTGCAAATCCACGCTCGTTACGCCTCCACTTTGGTGCATTGTGAAAACCACACGTTGTACAGTAAAAACCACGCAAAGAGATCTTACTAAATCACGACTCGGAATCCACACTTGTTTAGGGAATCATGTCCACATCAAGTTCGACATTCTCTTCCAACGCGAGGAGTAATGTAATCGAACTTAAGGCGTGGAAAACCACGTTAACGAAAGTTTAATCAGCGAGAATCTGCTGCGATTGTTGCAACCTCCGATCGCTGAAGCCCCGGCGCGCCTCGTCGGCGCAATACTTCATTCACTTTCTGTAGCAATTGCGTGATCCTGAATGGCTTCAAAAGGAATACATCTTTATTGCTCGAGGATTCGCACACTGCGTCGGGGCCACCATACCCGCTCATGAAAATCGTTGGCATATCCGGGTCATCTGCCCGCAGCGCTTCCGCCACGGCGTAGCCGCTCATTTCTGGTAATTCCACATCTGTCAACAGCAAGTCAATCTTCTTTCCGAATCGGATGGCGACGGCAATCGCAGCAGGCCCGTGTCGAGCATCCAGAACGCAATAGCCATGAGTTTCGAGATTCGTCTTGAGAAATTGGCGCAGTTCGTTTTCGTCTTCGACGAGAAGAATTGTTTCCACGCCTCGCGCATCATCCCCGTTGCTGACTTCTGGAGAAAAAGATGAGTCCGCCATATTAGCTGCCGGAAATCGAATCTCGATTGTTGTCCCCATACCAATGTTGCTGTCGACGCGGATGGCTCCGTTCATTTGGCAGACGATTCCGTGAGCAACCGCCAGACCAAGCCCCGTTCCCTTTTCCGGTGGTTTCGTTGTGAAATACGGTTCGAACATCCTGGATTTTACTTCTTCGGACATTCCGCACCCGGTATCGGTGACTCTCAGGACAACGCGCCGGTTCGTGTTCGGTGACAATGTGTCATCGTTAACTGCGTCCGTGGATTCTTCGTTGCCCGTTTCAATCGTCAGTTGGCCCCCATTACGCATGGCATCTTGTGCGTTCATGACGAGATTCAGCAGGACCGTCTCAAATTGATCGACGTCAATCTTGACCGCGACCTGGTCGCGCGCGAGGTTCAATTTCAACTGCACGTCAGGGTTGATCAGCCGACAATACATCTGCTCGGCACGAAGCAGCACTTTGTTCAAGTCGATCACTTTCAGGTCCATGACCTGTCGTTGACTGAATGCCAGAAGCTGGCGAGTCAAAATGGAGGCGCGTCCCACTGCGTCACTGATCGACGAAACCGTTTTTCGACTGGCGTCGCCCGCGGGAATTTGAGCCAGTAGTTGATCGCTGCAGAACGTGATCAACAGCAGCAAGTTGTTGAAATCGTGAGCAATTCCACCGACAAGCTGTCCCACGGCGCGAAGCTTTTCCTCGTGCAGTAGTTCGCGATCGGATGGTGATAATGCCATGTTCCTGCGTTTCCTTTGGCCCTGGTTTGGTATTTCAAACGTCGCCGGCAGGATCGATCGGCCTCACGTTAACATGGGCCGATTCCTCAGGTCCTGGCTCGGGAGAATAGCATTTCCCGAAGATATTGTCTTCAGATCTCATACAGGAGTTCGATCCTGTGGTTCATCCAACACGCCTCGCACTTTGCGGGCCAGTCCCAAAGGTGTAAACGGCTTTTGGATGAATGCGTCCGTCGATTCCGAGACACCATGCTGAACGACAGCATCGTCCGTGTATCCGCTCATGTACAGGACCTTGATATCCGGTCGCCGCAGGCGTATCGCTTCGACCAATTCGCGCCCACTCATTTCCGGCATCACGACGTCCGTAAGCAACATATCGATCCGTTTAGAGTATTCTTCTGTCGCCAGGAGAGCGGATTTCCCGCAGTCCGCCTCGATGACTTTGAAGCCATGCGATTGCAATGCAATTCGCGAAAGCGTTCTGACCGGATCTTCGTCCTCGACCAGCAATAATGTTTCATTTCCCTTGATTGCGGAACGGGATACTTCCACCGCTGGCATGGCGATTGACGCGTCGGCAACCGGCAACAGTATATGAAAAGTTGTTCCCAGGCCCACGGAGCTATTCACTTTGATCGAACCTCCGCATTGAGTCACAATTCCGTGAACCACGGCCAGCCCCAGGCCCGATCCCTTGCCAATGCCCTTCGTCGTAAAGAAAGGCTCGAAGATCTTGGACTGTACTTCTTCCGAAATTCCGCATCCCGTATCGGTGACGGAGAGCTTTGCGAAATGTCCCGCCGTGAAATCCGGCTGTGCCGCCGGTTCGTCGCTGATGACCACGACGGCTTTCGTCTGAATCGTGAGCCTGCCTCCCGTGGGCATCGCATCTCGCGCATTGACGACGAGATTCAGCAGGACCTGCTCCAGTTGCCCAACGTCCACTTTGATCGGAGCGAGCGCCGGATCGGGAATGACTGTCAGGATGATGTCCTCACCAATCAGCCTGCGCACCATTTTGGAAGAATGTTCGATGAGTTCGTTCAAGTCGAGCACTTTGGGTTCGACGATGGCCTTTCGACTGAAGGCGAGTAACTGATGCGTTAATCTCGCGGCTCGTTCTCCGGCGTCGAGAATCGACGCGACGGACTCGCGCCAGCGATCCCCGGCAGGGACATCGGCAAGCAACAGGTCGGCATAGCCGTTGATGATCGTCAACAGGTTGTTGAAGTCGTGAGCCACGCCGCCGGCCAATCGGCCGATCGCTTCCATTTTTTGCGATTGTTGAAATTGAGCTTCCAGGCGTTTTCGTTCGGTAATATCGCGGACCACGCCGGTGAAGTTGCGTTCGCCGTCGAACTGGAATTCCGTGACTGTCAATTCCAGCGGGAACGTTACTCCGTCCTTTCGCCTGCCGTTGACCTCGCGGCCGATGCCGATCACTTTCGCCTGCCCCGTTCGAAGATAATTTGAAATGTACGCGTCATGCTCGTCACGATACGGAGCCGGCATCAGGATGTTCACATTGACGCCGAGAAGTTCCGATTCCGTGTACCCGAAGAGTCGCTCGGTCGACGGATTCGCCGATTTGATCCTGCCATTGACGTTGATCGTCAAGATCGCGTCGTCGACGCTGCCTAAAACGGATCGAAGCAACTGCATCGATTGTTCGCGTTCCGTCAGATCGGACAGTGCGACCAGGAATTCTGAAGGTTCGGCGCCGACGAGAGGCGTCGAAATGGAGTAAACCGGGACAACTTGCCCGTCGACTCGCATCACTTTCATTTCAATTCCGGCGGACGGCAATCCCGTATCGTTCATCGATCTCATTCGCGTGCGAATCAACTCGTGATAATCCGGATGAGCCACCTCATAGGGGCTTCTGCCGAGCAACTCATCTCGACTGGCCGCTCCCATCAAACGGACGAACGCCGGGTTGCAGAAGACGATCTTTCCGCCCGCGAGAATGAACAAGGCAGATGGAAGAATCTCCACCAGTCGGCGATATCGCTCTTCACTTTCGCCAATGATTTTGTCCGCGCGCTTTCGTGCTGTGATATTTGCCTTCAGTGCCTCTTCGGCGCATTTGCGAGCCGTGATGTCCTGGTCCGTTCCCTCGACGCAGACAATTGTTCCGGAATCGTCTCGAGTAACCCGTCCCTGGCTGTGAATCCAAATTATCTGTCCATCAGCCAAGTTGATTCGCAGGTCGTCGGCAAAACCGTCCGCGCCCGCAAGAACGGCTTCCACCCTTTGGATTGCAATGTTTTTGTCATCTGGATGTACCAGCGACAGGAACGCCTCGAAGCTCGGCTTCGTCGTCGATCGATCCGTTTTGAAGAGCTCGAAAACTCCTTCGGACCACCAAACGTGGCCTGACGATGGCACCCAGCCCCAGCTTCCCAATCGGGCGATCTGTTGCGCATCGCGAAGCTGCCGTTCGCTTTCTCGCAGTGCCTCTTCTGTTTTGAGCCGCTCGGTCACATCGGTGATATAGCCGTGCCAGACGATACTTCCGTCCTGTTCGAGAACGGGAGTCGAGTATCCATCAATCCAGATTTCGCCTCGCGATGGGCTTTTCATCCGGAATTGCATGTGCCAGGTGGACATCGCACGCGCCGATTCGGCAATTGACGATTCGACTCGATCGACATCACACGGATTCATCGCGCTGAAGAACGGCGCGGCATCCCGGGCGAGTATTTCCGGTGAAATCCCTTGGATCGATTCGATGCGAGGGCTGCAGTAAGGAAAGCAGCGCGTCCCATCAGGCCGCATTTGAAAGGAGCAGATCACCACGGGGACGGTCTCCACGATGATCCTGAAGCGATCGCGTTCGGCTCGCAATAACTCCTCGGCCTCTTTGCGCTCGGTGATGTCGACCACCATCGCGATGACAGTCTGCTTTCCCGCGGCCGTCGTTCGCGGTTCGTAAATGACTCGCAACCAGATCGATTGAAATGGGAAGGAAAGTGACTGACGCTTGATTTCGAATGTCACACGTTCTCCGGCCAACGCCTGATCGAGTCGAGGTTGTACCTCACTCCAGACTTCCGGGACCAACTCCGGTAACCGGCGGCCGACGATCTGACGTGTCTGCGTTCCCAGGATCTCTGCATACGCTTCGTTTGCAAACAAGATCTCGTAATGATCGCCAATCACGACCAGCCCCGCGCGGGCAGCTTCCGTGACAATGCTCAGCAAACGTTCCCGATCTTCCAAAGCCCGTTCGCGTTCCCACCGGGCCTGGATATCGCGGCTCGTCCCCACCAGTCCCGTGATATTCCCCGCGTTGTCCCGCAGGGGCACCTTGATCACAAATCGCCGCGTTTCCCGGCCGGATGCATCGCGCGAAAGTTCTTCTCGATCGAGAATCGATTCTCCGTGCTCCAGAACTCGTAAATTATCCGCGTGGTAAGCTTCAGCGCTGTCGGGTGAATACAAATCGAACACGGTCTTCCCGCGGATTTCCTCTTCGGACGACATTCCCGTGTGCAGCAGATGGGCTCTGTTGGAAAGTTGGAAGCCACCCTTGTCATCCGTGGTAAATATCAGATCCGGCAGAGAATCGATCAACGTTCGCAGCACGGCCTGTTTGAAGCCTAGCGCATCCTGGGCGCGCCTCAGATCCTCGATATCGGTACACGTGCCGTACCAGTGCGTGATTTCCCCTTGAAGGTTTCTGGCGGGGATTTGGCGCGTGATATGCCAACGATATTCCCCGTCCGCGCGGCGAATTCGAAACTCGTTGTCGAGAGGTTGTCCCGTCTGAAGTGTTTTCTTCCATCGGTCGACCGTGCGTTTGACATCGTCGGGATGGAGGAATCGTTCCCACGACCAGTCTGTCAGGTCGTGGGTCGCAGCGCCCGTGTACTCGGTCGCCTTGGCATTGACCTGCGTGACTCCACCTTCCGCATTGGCAATGAAGACGATTTGTGGGATCGCATCTGCCAACTCCCGATAGCTTCGTTCGCTGTTTCGGACTCGCTCTTCCAGTCGCCTGCGTTCTTCGATTCCGCATGCGACTCCGGCAGTTCCAACCAGTTCACCGTTTGAGTCGCACGATGGCAATCTGACGGACAGG
>Ga0206881_10305_pt1 | contig 11572 bp, 11 predicted proteins | sample Alteio_BWOrgCont_3_FD_152867 | JGI IMG/M metagenome (GOLD analysis project Ga0206881, IMG submission 152867) | Enriched cells from forest soil in Barre Woods Harvard Forest LTER site, Petersham, Massachusetts, United States -... | ecosystem: Environmental > Terrestrial > Soil > Temperate forest >...
TCGTTTGAGCTCTTCAAAAGTCATTTGCCCTCTTCCTGCGCCGATCAGCGCACCGATCTCAGAAAGGTGCAACATGAAGATGTCGCGCTCTTGAGTGAAGAGCTTAGAAAAGTCTCCGAGCTTGCTCCAGCGGCGGTAGGCTTCCAGAACGTAGAGGCGGACGATCGCGTAGGATTTGGCCGAGCATTCGCGCATGCGCTCGCGATTGACGAGATAGGAGCGCGCGCGCGTGAGTTGTTTTTCGAATCCCGAGGCAAATTTGAGACGATTGACGAAGCTCGAGTCGATCAGTTTTTCGATGCGAGCGACTTCGGATTCGAAATCGCGCTTTTGCTTCTCGACGGAAAGTGCGGGATCGATCTGGGGCGTGCCCGACCTCAAGATCGATGCGATCATCGCGGTGACTTGCTCGGGGGCTTCTCCCCAGCGAGGGGTCATGAGTTCGAGCTCGGCTTCGCCGTGGAAGTAGTGAGCGGCCACGAATTCTTCGAGTGCGGTTCGGTAAGCTTTGCTTCCGATCCCTTCGGCTTTTGCGGTTTTTTGGAGATGAATGAGATCGATCTGTACTTCCATATGGACGACCTCGGTGAGGCCGCCCATCAGCTTGACGATCTCGGTCTCGGTGCCGAGTGCTTTGTCCATCCGACGGAGGAAAGACTTGAGCTCAGTCTGAGCGTTGGAGTTGTTGTAGATCGTGATGAAATACGCCTTCTCCGCCGGAACGTAAAAATCAAAGAGCACCGCGCGAAAGTCGTCGAAGAACTGGGTGTGATCCGTTTTGCTGAAGTTCCGGATGCGTTCCAGCCAATTTTCCTCGGATTTTTTGAAATCTTCGACGAAGGGAGAGACGGCGTTGAGCGCTTTTTTGAATTCGGATTCAAGGGCGATCGCGACGGGGATCGCGGGGAGCAGAGTTTTCAGATTGAAAGGAATTCTGACCGGACCGGCCTTTCCGTAGTCTTTTTGGATTCCCAGATCCTGGTCGAAATCTTTCTCGTCAAAGCCCGGCACCTTGAAAAGCGCGCGCTTCACCGCGCTTGCGTTCCAGTAGGGCCTTCCGTAGAAAAAGTCGATCCAGTTTTCTTCGCGCGCGGACGTGCTTCCCTCGGGAGGGAGGAGTTTGATCGAGCGGAGGTATTTGGGCATCGAGTTCTGCATGACTTCCCGATAGAGCGAGTACATGAGAGGAGTGCAAATCCGGGCTGAAACTCCGCCGTCTTTGAAGTCGGCGTTGGTGAATGCGTCGATATCGCCTCGGTAATGAACCTTGGTGATCGGCCGCGATTGAAGAAAGAAGAGCTGGTCGTTCTGGTCGACCGCCCACTCGATATCCTGTGGCGATTTGAAAAGGGCCTGAATCTCGAGCATCCCCTGAATGAGCTCGGAGAGAACTCGCGCGGGGAGGGGGCTCGCGGCGGATTCGTTTTGTTTTTCGAGGATCGCGGAGGTTCTCAGATCGACGACGTATTGAACCGGAGCGATGTGGCCGGAGACGAGTTTTTCGCCCAGGCCTTCGCAGAATTCGATGAGACCGTTTTCTTCTTTTCCGCTCAGCGGATGAAGCGTGAAGGCGACGCCCGCCCATTTGGCCGGGACCATTTTTTGGACGAGCACACTCACTCGCGGCTTCGCGTTCGCAAGGCCTTTGGAGCGAAGATAGGCTGCAACCTGTTCGGTGTTGCCGGACTCGCGGCAGCGCCGGCATAAAAGAGGGCAATGTCAGGCTCATCCATTCGGTCGAACAGATGGATCAAATCCTCCCCGGCGAAATCCTGGTCACCCGCTTCACCGATCCGGGTTGGACGCCGATCTTGGGACTTGTGCAAGGCGTGGTCACCGAAGTCGGCGGAATGCTCTCGCACGCGGCGGTGATCGGGCGCGAATACGGCATCCCAGCGGTGCTCAATCTCAGGTCAGCGACTCAGAAACTTTCGACCGGCCAGCGCATCCGCATCGACGGAACGCGCGGGACGGTGGAGATCCTGGATTCCTGAAGTGCGTTCCGTCGCCTTAGGCTAATTCTGGTTTTCTGGTTTCTGCCTATTCACTCGCTGAAAATTTTCGAACTCCGAAAGAGTCCACTCAAAGCATCGGGCGCGAAGCCCGCTTCGACCAATCGGAGTCGCCAATTCTTCCTCGCCGACCACCAGTATGCCGAGTTTTTCCTTCACGCGGATGGCGCCGATATTTTGCAGCGGAGTTTTGAAGTCAATCCGTTTGAGCTGAAACCTTTTAAAGAAAATCTCGCAAGCCAAAGGATACGACCGGGTCGCCACGCCTTTACCGCGCCAACTGGCATCCCAGATGTGTGCATGAAATACGGCACTTTCCCCGCGGACAACCGGAGCAACAAGATGCACCCCGATCGCACATTGATTGACCAAAATGGTGACGGCAGGGATTTCGCTTTTCCCACAAACTTTCGCGAGATTTGCCGCCATCTCGGACTCGGATGGAAGTCTGGCAGGATCTACACCGATCGACTCGAGATAACCCGCTGGCGACCGGTACCAATAGTCGAGCTGTTTTTGAATATCGGAGGCTTGAAAATCGCGAACCGAAACGGTCAAAACGTTCATTCACTCTCCGGGACAGCAAAAACAGAAAACCAGAATTAGCCTAAGCAGCGGCATCCTTCACTCAACAGAAAGAAGATCGAACTGCCGGGCCGCCTTGGCCAAGAGCCCGAGCGCAAAATCCAGATCCTCGCGACGGTGATCGGACATGACGCTCAAGCGAATGCGCTGAGCGTCCTTCGGCACCGCCGGATACTCGATCATGTTCGCGAACAGACCCTCGTCGTGGAGCATTTTTCCGAGCGCGCGGACGTCCGTCTTCTCCGGCAGGATCACCGGGATGATCGCCGACTCGCTCTTCACCGAATAGCCGATCTTCCCCAGCCCCTGCAGCATGTACTCGACGTTGTCGCGAAGGGAGGTCCTGAGGTCCTCGTTTTTCTCGACCAGATCCAGCCCCGCGAGGACCGCGGCGGCAACCGCTTGCGGAAGATGCGCCGAGAACATGTACGCATTGGAGAAATAGCGGAGATAATCGATCACCTGCTTGGGACCGGCGATAAAACCGCCCACCACCCCGAATGCTTTGCTGAACGTCCCCATCGCGAGATCGATTTGATCGCTGAGTCCGAAGTGCTCGGCCGTCCCGCTCCCTTTCTTGCCCAAAACTCCGGTGCCGTGCGCGTCGTCCAAGACCAGTGTCGCGTCGAACTCGCGGGCGAGCTTGCAAATTTCGGGAAGAGGCGCGAGATCGCCATCCATCGAGTAAACACCTTCGACGGCCAGGAAGATTCGAGCTCCCGGCTGGAGATCTTCTTGCGCATGAATGAGCACGCGCTTGAGATTTTCGACGTCATTGTGCTTGAACGAACGAGTGTGAATCCGCGCGCTGGCGCGAGCCACTTTGATCCCATCGAAAACGCTCGCGTGATGAAGTTCGTCGTAGATCAAATAATCTTTGGAGCGAAGGAGGGCTGCGATCCAGCCGAGATTGGCCTGGAAACCGCTCGGATAGAGAAGCGCGTCTTCTTGGTGCTTGAGCTGCGCCAAACGGATTTCCAGCTCACGGTGAAGCGCATTCATTCCGTTCAAAAGCGGAGGTCCCCCCATACCCACCCCGCTCTCTTCGATGGAGCGGATGACCGCCTGCTTGACGTAGGGATGATTGGCGAGACCCAGGTAATTGTTGGATCCCATCATGACCAAAGAACGAAGTTTTCCGGTAGAGGGTTCACGGATCTCAACCCGAGTTCCGGTAGGCCCTACAATCTCACGCGCGTAGAGAGCGAGACCCTGGGCGCGAGTCGCATGGAGGTACTCCGAAAACGGCTGCACCCGCTCGAGCAGACTTTTGCCCTCGGAGGCAAAGAATTCCTGAAGCGAAAAGTTTTCCGAATTTGCGATGCGCATAGCCTAATAAATCCTAGTTCAGTATATATTGACCTTATGCAGGGAGTAACCCTTCTCGGCGATATCCTCGTCTCGCTTTTTGCCGCCTATCACCTGGTCACCGGTGCCGTATTGCTCGGCCCCACCCGGCTTACCCGCTGGGTGGCTCAGAGAGTCTACCACCTCAGTTTCCCAGATGCCATCGATGCTCGGTATGATTACTCGAACAAAATAGTCGGACTTTATTCGATCTATGTGGGTGCAATTGGCCTGCTCGCTGTGTTTTTAGGGGGTATCGTGGGCGCCTGGATTTTGATGAGCTTTCTCGGCCTTAGCCTGCTCCGGATTTTTGTCGGAATCTATTATCGCCACCTCACCCATCGGGCCCTCGGGCAATCCGTCAATCGTGTTTACAAGAAGGCAGCGATCAACTTGATTCTTTTGTTATTCATGTATGCATGGGGACTTAAACATTAACGAAAATCTGTTATAGTCTCTCGGGGTCTAGCTCTCTAGAGGATGAAACAACTAAAGCACTTACGACAGGAGAACAACAACCATGGAAAAATACTTCGTTAAACTCGGATCGTTGCTCAAAAAATCCCGCGTTCAGGCCGGACTCTCGCAACAGTCCGTCGCCAAGAAACTGGGCTACGGCTCGTACCAGTTTATCTCCAACTGGGAGCGCGGCATTTCGAGCCCTCCTTGCGGCATCCTCAAGAAGATCTCCACCATCTACGGCATTCCCGCTCAGAAGCTCTATTCGCTGCTTCTCGACGACTCCGTCCATCGGATCGAAATCCAACTCGAAAAAGAATTTCGGAAATCGAAATAATCGTCAGTGAACCCAAAGACCGTCCTCTTTCCACTTCCCACCACTGACTTCGACCCCACCGAAGTCGCAGTTCCGTGGAAAATGCTGGAAAGCGCGGGAGTGAAGACCGTCTTCGCCACTCCGAACGGACATCGTCCCTCGGCCGATCCCATCATGCTCAGTGGGCGTGGATTGGGGCTACTCAAGTCCGCCCTCATGGCCCAACCGATCGCGCGAAAAGCTTACTCCGCCCTGCTGCAGACGGAAGGCTTTCAAAAGCCGCGCTCTTATGCGGAGATTTCTTCCGGTGCTTATGACGGAGTGATCCTCGCCGGAGGGCACGCTTCGGGCATGAAACCCTATCTCGAATCCTCCGTGCTGCAAAAATGGGTGGCCGACTTTGCGCAAACCGGGCGGCCGGTCGGAGCGATTTGTCACGGAGTGGTCCTCGCCGCCCGCAGCGGGATCTTAAAAAACCGACGCACGACCGCTCTCCCGAAATGGATGGAATTGTCCGCCTGGGGCATGACCCGGCTTTGGATGGGAAGCTACTACCGAACTTATCCCGAAACCGTGGAAGACGAAGTGAAGTCCGCTTTATCCGACGCTTCGCAGTTTGAGTGCGGACCGATGAGCCTGGTGCGAGATTCCGAGAAAAATCTCGATTCCGGCTTTACCGTTCGCGACGGCAATTACCTCTCCGCTCGTTGGCCGGGAGATGCCCACCGATTTGGGCGGGATTTTCTGGAAATGTTGAAATAGAAAAACCGAGATCGGGAAATTATCGAAATCCAACTCGAAAAAGAGTTCAGAAAATCAAAATAAGTTAATGAGCACGTCTCTTGATTTCCCGATCAGGAGACGTGCGTTTCTAATACGCTGACTCGTTCGTGAGCGGATTATTGGGCGGCGTAAGTCAAGAAGTTCGCGACACCGCCAACCTGACCACTGCCGGGAAGCAATCGGCCCTTCAGGCAGATTTGAGTTCCCGTAAAAGCGGCCACATAATCATCGACAGTTTCGTTCGCGGCGATGACCTGAACCAGCGCATCTGCCGAATAGTCGACATTCATGATTCGACCTTGATGATAAGCTACTTTGTAGCACTGCCAGTCCGCTGCGGGACTTAGGCTGGGCGCTGTCAAAACTAAAACTGCAAAAAGATACTTTTTCATGGCCTGCCATATCCCGCAAAAATCGAACTCCGTCAAGAGACTAAAGCCCTTTGGCGCCTGGATTGGCGGAGGTCGCTCCGGGGGGTTGGGTACCCGCAAATTGGCTCGAGGCGAGCCTTACTGACTTTGAGTCAGATTGAGATTCATCGAACTGGAAGAACCGTTGCCGGAACCGGTCAGAGTTCCAGTCAGATTGTTTCCGTTCAAAGTGAGGGTCCCGCTCATCGTTCCCGCCGCCGTCTCGCCGGTAGGAATCGTCATCGTCACCGAGTTCAAAGTCGATCCGCTCGGAGAACCGGTCAAGGTTCCGCTCACCGGAGTGATGTTGGTCGAAGAACTCACGAACGTGCCATTCACGGTGCTTCCGGATTGATACATGGTGATGTTGAGGGTCGTGCTGGCAATCGTTTGGCCGGCCAGAGTGCCGCTCCAAGTTCCAGAGTATTGCCCACCAAAATTACCGCCACCGCAAGCCATCAACCCAGTAGAGAGAACCACGCAGAAAAGACTCGTTAACAGAATTTTTGTGCCCATACTATTTAAGTAAGTTAACTTTCGGCATTTGTAAATCCTCTTTCATGATTGTTGTCATAGAGAAGTCAAGGCCCTGACGCTTTCACCCAAAGAGCGACCGGTATTTCCCCGGTTTCCTGCAAAAACTCGTGACGGGTGAGCTCGGGTCTCGATCCGTCCAACCAACCGCGCCCGAGTTTGAGCCGAATTTCTCGAAAGCCGTTTTTTTCCACACTTTCTCCACTCTGCCGTGCTCCTCCAAAAACGAGCCGCGCTTCGGCCGGCTTTTCGAGCGCTGCGAACCGCTCGGCTCCCAGTTTTTCGCGAACCGCATCGGCACAAGCCGAATTTTCGGAAAGCTCCGGCCGCACTCGAGCGCGACCGCCGAGGTAAACAATCCCGTTTGCGTCCAGAACGGAGGGCTCGATTTGGATCCGCTCCACCGCGGTCGGAAGCACCGCTTGCACCTGCGTATAGAGAGTTCTCAACGGGTCTTGAAGGGGAGATCTCAACTCGGCCCCAATCGGAACCCACTCGGTCCAAACGCGCGCTCCCCCCGTCCAGTAGGAAAGCGTCCCCCAACCAGTCATGAGGAACACCCCGATCAGAATCGCACTCCCCCTCCGCCACTCGGAAAGAGTTCCCAAAACCCGAGCCAGGACAAATCCAAGCCCCACGATCAGATGAGGCAGATACCTCAGCACCGACCACCCCTGCGCGGTTTCTGTCCCGATCAGAGTGCTGTCGATCGCGATTTGGGCCACGAGCGTCGCCAGAACAAAAAGAACCGCGGGTTCCCTCGCCGCCGGAAAGATCCGTTCTCTGAACCGCCTCGCCGCAAAGATGCCCCCGAGCGCCACCCATCCCAAAGTCGGAAGCGCCGAAACCCGATCCAAGTCCCGAAGGGTCGCCCAAGCCGCCATCCATACGGAGGCCGCCGCGGTTTGCACCCCACCTCCCTGCGCAAGTTCCAGAGGCGTCTCACCCACCGCAAAGTAGCTCACCCCCCAAACGCCTAATGAGAGAACCACCGCTTTGCGCGCCGAACGGTCAAAAACCCAGACCGCAATTGCCGTCCCCACCGCCACCACCGGATGGGTTTCAAAGAGCAGGACCAAGCTCCCCAGCAAGACCCCCTTCTTCAGCCGCGACGAGGAGGATTCACCAAAAAGCCCCCATAAGAGGAAGGCGTACTCAGCGATCAAGAGGGGATAATAACGGGCGTTTCGCATAAACAAGAAGGTCTGCGGCCCCAGCAAGATCAGGGCGGAAATCACCGGCGCCCCACTTCCCCAGCTGCGCCGCAAGAGCAGGCTCAGCGGAAAAAGCGATAAACACCCCAGAAAAACGAAGAGAAAGCGCGTTCCCGCCTCCCCTTCCCCGAAAATCAGGCGCGAAACCGCCGCCACATAGTACTGAACCCAAGGGATCTTCTTGGAGAGAAGCCCCCTCCGGCCCAGTTGGGAGCACCCCTCAAAAATCAGGACGTTCTGCCCGTCATCGGCGCTGGGAAGGCCGGTTCGGAGGATCGATCCGGAAAGAACCGCAGTATCGGCTTCGTCGTTCCAGAAGGAAAACTGCCCCAAGTGGTGGCTCGAAACAGCGAGAACCACCCCAAAAGCCAAAAACGCGCTTAGCCAAAATTTGCGTTTACACACCTGATGAAGAATATCTGCATCAGTGCAGTTAATGAAATAACTTCCGTAACGGCTCTTAGACGTAGACAGCCCTAGACTCGCTGAGTAGGATGGGCCCCATCTATTTTTAAGGAGTTACCGTTATGTCACGAATCGGTCTTTTGAGTATATCCGTCACCGCCAGCTTGATCCTCGCTTCCGCTCCGTCGTGGGCCGGCCTCGGAAACGACAACGCTCCCAAAGGCGGCGCGGTCAGCATCAACATCGGAGGCGAACCCACCACGCTCAATCCGATGAACTCGACGGACGAATACGCCGGGATCGTCCAATTGTATGTTTTGGATTCGCTCGCCGTTCATCGTGACGACACTTATGATTGGGAGCCGGCGCTCGCGAGCTCCTGGAAAGTTTCCAAAGACGGCAAGGAATTCGTCTTCAAGATTCGCCCCGGCGTGAAATGGCAAGACGGCCAGCCCCTCACCGCGGACGACGTCAAGTTCAGCTTCGACGTGATCTTCGACAGTCACTACGACACCGCACAGGTGCGCCCTTATTACGAAGGAATCGATAAAGTCGAAGTCGTCGATCCCACCACCGTGAAGGTGACGACGAAGACCAAGTACTTCGCCAACTTCGAATCGATCGCGCTGATGGCGATCGTTCCCAAGCATATTTACGGCGATTTTGAAAAAGGCCCCAAGATCAACCAACAGCTGATCGGCTCGGGTCCCTACCTCCTCGACAAGTACGAGAAGGGCAAACGCATTGTTCTGAAGCGCAACCCCGACTGGTGGGGATGGAACGTTGATTATTTCAAGGGTCAGTACAACCCTGAACCGATCAGCCTCAAATTTGTGAAGGAAGAGACCGTCGCTCTCGAAATGCTCAAGAAGGGCGATCTCGACTACAATGCGATGGAGCCAGACACCTATGTCGAAAGAGCGGTCGGCCCCGAGTGGGGGAAAACCGTCATCAAAGTCAAAGCCGAGAACATCGCTCCTAAAGGCTACGGCTATGTCGGCTGGAACTTGAAGAACCCGTTCTTCGCGGACCAGAAGGTGCGAATGGCGCTCTGGCATCTCATGAATCGCAAACTCATGAACCAGAAGTTCCGCCACGGGATGTCGCTCCTCGCGACCGGCCCTTGGTATCGTCAAAGCGAGTACGCTTCAAAGAAAGTCAAGGAAGTCGATTTCGATCCGAAAGCGGCCAACGAGCTTCTCAAGGAAGCGGGCTGGACGGACGCGGATCACACCGGCATCTTGAGCAAGGTGATCAACGGGCAGAAGACGGAATTCCGCTTCACCCTCGTGATTCCTACCCAAGAATACATGAAGTACATGACCCTCTATAAAGAAGATCTCAAAAAAGCCGGGATCGACATGGAGATCAAGTACGTCGAGTGGAACAGCTTCATGAAGCTGATCGACGAACGCAAATACGACGCCGCGATGCTGGGCTGGGGAGCCGGAACCGTCGATGGCGACCCGAAGCAGATCTGGCACACCGACAGCATCGCGAATGCGGGCTCCAATTTTGTGAGTTACAGCAACCCCGAAGTGGACAAGCTGATCGACCAGATCCGCGAAACCTTGGATAAGAAAAAACGCATCCCGCTCATGCAGAAGGTGTACGAGATCATCGCCGCCGACGCTCCCTATGCGTTCTTGTTCAACGATCAGTACATTCTTTATGGCACCACCGCTCGCGTGAAGCGCCCTAAGGACACGATGAAGTACGATGGCATTCGCCACTACATCTGGATCGCTCAGTAATCGGCTGCCATGGCTCAGTATTTGATCAAACGATTGTTCGCGATGATCCCGACGATGCTCGGGATCTCGCTGATCGTTTTTGCCATCATCAATCTCGCGCCGGGAAGCCCGATTGAGCAGAAGCTGCAGGCGCTCCGCTTTGGCGGCGGCGGAAGAGGCGGAGTGAACAGCCAAGGCGTTTCCAACGACGTCATGGAGGCACTCAAGAAGCAGTACGGCTTCGACAAGCCGATGCCGGTCCGCTACGTCATCTGGGTCAAGAATCTCGCCCGCCTGGACTTTGGCAAAAGCTTTACCTACGAAGAACCGGTCATCCAAGTGATCGCCGAAAAACTCCCGGTCTCACTGCAGTTCGGGATTATTTCGTTCATTCTTTCCTACATCATCGCGGTCCCGTGGGGGATCTACATGGCGATCAAGGAGAACAAGTTCTTCGATATCGCTTCGAGCTTCGTTCTTTTTCTCACGTATTCCATCCCGCCCTTCATGCTCGCGATCTTGATGATCGTGTTCTTGTCCGGCGGAAGTTTTCTCAATCTCTTTCCGATCGGCGGCATGTCCTCCGATGCCTACGAAACGCTGTCGGTTGCCGGGAAGTTCTGGGACCGGGTCCATCACTTCATTCTGCCGCTCACTTGCTACACGATTGGCTCCTTCACGACGCTGACGCTCCTGATGAAAAACTCCATCCTGGAAGAAATCAAGCGCGACTACATCCGCACCGCTCGCGCCAAGGGTGTGAATGAAAGAACAGTTTATCTTCGCCATGCTTTGAGAAACGCTTTGATCCCGATCGCAACCGGTATCGGATCTTTTGTTTCGGTCTTCTTCGCCGGGAGCCTCCTCATCGAGACGATCTTCCAGCTCGACGGCATCGGACTCCTCAGCTACACCTCGGTGCTCTCGCGCGATTACAACCTCATCATGGGGATGATCACGATCGACAGCTTTCTTTTCTTACTCGGCAATCTCATCAGCGACCTGATCTACGTCGTGGTTGACCCAAGGATCGACTTTTCATGAAAGACCGTCGCTGGAAAAACTTTAAGAGCCAAAAAAGAGCCATTTTCTCGCTCTATTTGTTGATCGTGATCAGCTTCTTCAGCTTCACCGCCGAGCTCTGGTCCAACAGCGTGCCGCTCGCGATGCACGTCAACGGCCGCTGGTTCTTTCCGGTGCTCTTCGATTACTCGCCCAATGAGTTCGGCTTAAACGACCAGATCGTCATGGACTATCACGAGTATCAACCGCCGGAAGGCAGCACCTCCTACTGGCCACTCAATCACTGGGGCCCGTTCGAAACGAACAAAGCCGTCGAAACCTTCCCGGCGCCGCCCACGCGGGTCAATCTCTTCGGTACCGATGATCGGGGTCGCGACGTGCTCGCGCGGCTTCTCTACGGCTATCGCTACAGCATCGGCTACGCGATGACGGTTTGGATTCTCACCACTTTCCTGAGTATCGCTCTCGGCGGCCTGATGGGCTACTTCGGCGGTTGGGTCGATATGGTCGGTCAACGCACGGTGGAAGTGATCAGTTCGATCCCGTTTCTTTTCTTGATCATTATTTTGGTCTCGATCTTCGAGCCCTCCATGTTCATGCTCATCGTTTTGACCAGCCTCTTCAGCTGGATCGGCCTGAGCTACTACGTGCGCGGCGAGTTTTTAAAGAATCGCAAACATGAGTATGTCGAAGCCGCCCGCTCCGTCGGAGCCGGCCATACGCGTTTGATCTTCCGCCACATCCTCCCCAA
>Ga0206881_10306_pt1 | contig 11528 bp, 9 predicted proteins | sample Alteio_BWOrgCont_3_FD_152867 | JGI IMG/M metagenome (GOLD analysis project Ga0206881, IMG submission 152867) | Enriched cells from forest soil in Barre Woods Harvard Forest LTER site, Petersham, Massachusetts, United States -... | ecosystem: Environmental > Terrestrial > Soil > Temperate forest > O...
GGCGGAAAGGGTCCAGAGTCAACTGGATGTATCACAGGATCGAGCAGCGGAGATAGCGTCAAAAATTGCCGACTGGATAGATCTTTATGTGAAAGGGTAAAAAGAGGTGCCGGTCTCAGTTGCGCATTGTCGCCAATGCACTCGACGAACGTTGGGTCGCCTAACCCACGACCTGCGCATCGGGCCGGTCACTCTCCAGAAACTAGAAGGCTGAATTCGGAAGGGGTGCCAAGCAGAGATGGAGTTCAGCGGCTTTTCTCGAAAGCCATCTCAACTGTTGCTCTTTGAACTTTGCCTCGTATGCTGCTGCGCCATGATCGACATATTTTGAGCCGTACTTGATCATGCGGTAAAACAATCGCGCGAGGTGATGAGCCATTGCGGTGATTGCCTTGGGTGCTCCCAGACGGCTCTGTAAGCGCCGGTATTTGGCCCCTAACGCACTCTGACTTCGGCGCAATGCGCTCGCCGCAAGCCGGAACGCTGTTGCTGCTCTGCTGATCACTTTTCGTGTTCCTCGCTGAAGCACCTTCCCGCCGCTGATTCGATGATCGGGACATAGGCCAAGCCAGGACACAAAGTGCTTTTCCGTTCTCCAAGCACTCATGTCGGTCCCTGTGTCTGCCAGAATCGCCTGTGCAGTCACGACGTTGATACCATCAATTTGCGTCAGATCAGTTCCAGTCACACGATAAAGCTCGCTTCGCAGGTCGAATGATGGAGCGTTGCCATGGGACCGTTTTCCCTTTCGGGGTTTCGGCAGAGGTTGGTGTTGTTGTCGACCTGGGCGGACATGTTTTTCAGATGTTGCTCAATTCGATAGTCGCAACGCTCGACCTTCTGTTGATAGACCTCATAGAGCGCAAGATTCTCTCCCACGACAAAGATCAGCTCGTCCCGCCAATTTCCCAGCAAGCTCTTGGCGACCTCATCTGGTGTGGCCTTGATGCGCCAGTCTCGCATCGCAGCCAGTCGCTGCGGATCCCGTTCCCCTTCCACGATCGCGCGTAGGATTCTTAATCCGGTTGTGCCGCTGATATCGCTAATCACGTTAGCTAGCTGTAGATTCATCTCCGTGAGTGCCTTCTGAATGCGCGGGATGCAGGTTGCTGCTTCCTGCACCAGCGTTTCGCGATGTCGGAGATAACGACGCAGGATGATGATCTCCCCCTGTGGCCGGAACGATGCGGCTAATAACCCGTAGGTATGCAATTGTTGCAACCACTGACAGTCCTTTACATCCGTCTTGCGTCCTGGCAGGTTCTTGGCTTGACGAGCGTTTACGACGCAGACCTTGAACCCCCTGCTCTCTAAAATTTCATAGAGGGCGATCCAATAAACGCCTGTGGACTCCAACGCTACAGTCTTGATCCCGCAACGCTCCAACCAATTTGCAAGGGCATGCAAATCTGCCGTGAAACAGCCGAACATCCTTACGGACTCCGCATCCCGTCCAGCCGGCACAGCTACCCAGTGCTGTGCGTTGCCGACATCGATGCCGGCAGCATCGTGATTGATCTCCGCAAATCCATCCAATGTTCTGCGCCTGTCTCTCGCTTTTGCCATCGAACTGCCTCCGTCTTAGAAGTTGACGGACTCGGCCCGGGTGCCATCGGTTTAGTAAACTCTCCAACGGGATCAAGCTGTCACCAGCTGCCACCAAATCACGAATCGCCAGCACGCCGGAACCACGCTCCATAACGGGCACGAAGCTCCAGAGAGACCACGGTCATAGCTTGCCGGGCCGTCAAATCTATTTGATGCGTCAAGGCCTCGAACCCAGTTTCTGGTATCGGGAATGGCGACACCCGCCCTGCGCGGCTCCATAATGACTATCATTGATTAGGACACGACGGGCTTGTCTGAGGATTCCTGTTCAACCGTATCCGTCAGAGCAACCGCACGGTTGACGATTACTGATGCTTTGTGGCAACGCGGAAATAAGGCGGGATCAGCAAACAACAACAACTCAACTGATGATCAGAGATCCGAACCGCAGGTTCTTCGTTGCATTCAGGCTGCCAAGCAGATGCAAATGCCGGTGCTGTTCATTACCAAACGCGGCATTGGGTGGCGTGCACCATAGCGTCGCCGGTTTTGCAGGCGAAGGCCTTCTGGAACTCCGGCATGTTGGAGACCACGTTGTTCACGCGGAGCCAGGGGGCCGAGTGCGGATTGCTGAGGATGAGGGTGCGCGCCGCTTCGGGGCGAATCTGATCGCACCAGCTGGTTGCATAGGCCATGAAGAACCTCTGCAGGTTGGTGAGACCATGGGCATCCTTGTCCTCAAGCGTCTTGCTTTGCTGCTTGAGATCTTCGTTGAGAGCCGCAAGGGACAGATAAATGCCCCCGTTGTCGGCGGTGTCTTCGCCCTGGGTGAGTTTGCCATTTTGCTCAACGCCGGCAATGCCGGGCACGGGGCCGGTGTACTCTGCAGAGATGCAAGAACCCCGTTGGTCGTACTGCTTCGCGTCTTCCGGTGTCCACCAGTCGCGCAGATTTCCGTTCACGTCGAATTTGCGGCCTTGATCGTCGAAGCCGTGGGTGAGTTCGTGGCCGACAACGGAACCCTCCGCGCCGTAGTTCAGGACATCGTCTGAAGCGGTATCGAAGAAGGGCGCCTCGAGGATGCCGGCGGGGAAGTTGATGGTGTTGGTCTGTGGGTCTTCATAGGCGTCCACTGTGGGTGGTGTCATCAGCCACTGGGTACGGTCGAGAGGATGTCCGATAAAGGCCAACTGCCGCTTCAGTTCGAAGGCCGTGGCGTGTTCGACGTTGGCGGGATAACTGGCGCGGGATATGGAGAGGGAGCTGTAATCGATCCACTTGTCCGGGTATCCAATCTTGTCGACTACTGCCGCCAGTTTCAGGTGGGCTTCCTGCTTGGTCGCCGGCTGCATCCAGGTCACGGCGTCGATGTCCCGGCCCATGGCGGTTTCAATGTCCTTGACCATCTTCTGGGCGCGCGCCTTGCTCTCCGGAGGGAAGACCTGAGCGACGTAGACCTGCCCAAGTGCTTCGCCGAGATAGCGGTCGACGGAGGTGGCGCAACGGCGCCAGTTCGGCGGCTGTTGAGGCTGGCCAAAGAGGGCGCGCTGGAACTCGAAAGACGCATCGCGCCAGGTGTTGCCCAGGGTATCTGAGGCGGATTGAAGTAGGTGCCAGCGCAGATAAGCCTTCCAGGTGGCAATGTCCTCGCCGGTAAGCTGCTTGTTGAGAGCGCGGAAGAACTCCGGGGCTGAGACTTCATATAGCGGCACGGCCGGCGCGCCGATTCCGTGCAAATAGCTGTCCCAATCGAACGCCGGCGTCAGCTCCTTCAACTGAGCCAGGGAGTAACGATTGTCGATTTTATTGGGATCGCGGCGGGAGATATTGTCCATCTGGGCCTGGGCCATGGCGGTCTCGACACGGAGGATGGTGGCTGCATCCCTTGCGGCATCGTCCTGGCCCTCTCCGCCGAGTTTGAGCAGTGCCTGAATGTATGTGACGTAATGATCACGGATCTTTTTGAAATCGGCATCGGTGTTGAGATAGAAATCGCGGCCTGGTAAGCCGAGGCCTCCCTGATCGACGCCGGCAACGACGCGGCTGACGTCGCGGTAATCCGGCGTGGGGCCGTAACCGAAGAGCGCGACATTGGTCTGGTTGTCGTCCTCTAGCCAGGCGCCGCCGAATGAACTGTGCATGAGAGCCAGGACAGCGGCGATGTCGCGCTTGTCGCGCAGCGCGTTGATGCGATCAAGGAGTGGCTGAAGGACCGGGAAGTCATTGGAGTTGGCGCCCGCTTGGTCCATGCAGCTGGCGTAGAGGTCACCGATCTTCTGCTCGTTGGGCGTACGGGATGGATTGGCGGCCTGGTTCTTCTCGAGGATCTGGCGGAGGACCTGGCGATTCCATTCCTGCAACTCGACACCGGGTCCCCAGAAGATCTGGTCGGGCGGGATGGGGTTGGCGGCATTTATTTTGCCGCACACGTACTTGTAAAAGTTGTTGCAAGGGCTGGCGGAGGTGTCGACTTGCGTGACGTCGATGTGCGGGAGCTGGGTCAGGGACGGATCGGATTGGGGCGACTGCGCCGCGGCATGTAACAAGCAAGAGGCCGCGAGAAGAGCGGCAGAGGGCTGAGTGATCCTCATAGAGTGCTCCATTTCAGTCAATGGTCGAGGGAAGGCGCTGAATTGGTAACGAAGTATTATAGTGCGGGGCGGTGGGAGCGCGACTAAAATTCGACGAGGAGTGGGGTAGGGGTTCAGGCTTGGATATCGAGGAGAAAAATGGCCCACGAGCTGTTGTCAATCACAAGGTGATCGTCGGCCAGAGCAAGCTTGATGTTTACACGGCGAGATCCGGGACGCTTATGAACGATTACACTCACGTTAATCAGCACAGATGACTTAGCCGGACGACGTCACTTGTTACGTTGCCCCGTGCCAATGTTCTCAATAATTTGGCTGGGCCTCGCGCTTGCCAGGTCGACGTGTGACGATCCACGCGAATCCTTATCGAGGAGGTGACCATCGAATAGCTGTTGAAGATGAATACCGAGATAGAAAGTGCATCCCGCATCCTCTCTCATCGAGAGGGTAGCGTGCAGCCGATGTTCGATGTGGCCCCCATCGGGCCCTTATCTCCCTCATCGTCCCTGCTTGTGGAGCGCCGCGACCTCGAACCGACAAGCTGGCAATCGCATCTTCATGAAGACCAGCTGCTGCATTTTTTTATGAAGCCAGCCGTGATTGGCTTTTCATTGAAAGACGCAGCCACTGTCAAGATTCCCATAGCCCCTGGCCAAGCCGTGTTTTGTCCTCGAAAAGAATGGCACAACGTCAGATGGGACGAGGGGATCAGCGTACTTTCGATCAGAATACCGGACTCCGCAATAATGGATGCGGGACGTGAACGTCTCACAGAGAGGTCGCTCGAGATCGTGCCGACGGACGTGGTCACAGACGACCGGCTGACCCATTTGTTGTTTGCGCTGGATGCGGAACGAGCAAGAGGCTATTCGACAGGAAAACTGTTTGTTGATTCCATTGAAACTGCTTTGGCCAACATACTCTTAACCTCTTTCAACACCTTCGCTCCGAGATCGATTCCCGGCAAAGGGGGCATGGCCCCTCATGTCCTTCGACGCGTTATTGAGTTCATGCACGCAAACATGGACAAACAGATCGATTTGAAAGACCTCGCTGACTGTGCGGGCCTGAGTTTATCTCATTTCTCATTTCAATTTCGTGCAAGCACAAATCAGAGTCCCCACCAATACATGCTTCGGATCCGCATCGAGCGAAGTAAGGAACTGCTTAAAGATTTTCGCCTCTCTGTTCTCGATGTCGGATTGGAAGTGGGATTCCGTAATCAACAGCATTTCGCAACTGTCTTCAGAAACTCTGTGGGCGTCCCGCATCCGTGTATCGCACTCAAATATAGCCCTGATCAAGGTATACCTTTGGGGCCAAGAAGAGCAGGTCGAATTCCATCAGCCGCTTCTGAACAGCGGCTGCGATGTGGCGTGCGGCTTTAAGACACCGCGGCATTTTGCACGCGTCTTCCGATCCTCACGGTTACCCGATGGGAGCGACTGTTGATCGCACGGCCTCGCGAAGCCACACATGGCGCGGATCGGTGTTGAGTCTCGGATGCCAGGCCATGAGGAAATGAAACGCGTGCAATTCTTGCGGTGCCTTCACGAGCCGCAACCTGCGATCGTTTTTGATAATTGATGTCATGCCGCTAGTTAGGGTAAGGACCAGTTCGGTGCCTGGAAGGCATTGCAGCGCCACGCCGAAGTAAGGCACCCGAATACAAGAGCTGCGTATTGCACCGACAGCCGCCAGTTGCTTGTCTGGAATTGTTTGCACCCCTTCATAGGGGGAAACCACGATGTGGCTCGCAGCCAGGTATTGCTTAAGTGGCAGCCGGTCGCCAAAGTGGCTCGCGCGCGCCACGGCACAAATCCAATCTTCCTTGTGGAGCCTTTCCAACTGGAAGTGTGATGGCAGGAGCCCCTCATCATTGCGGAGAACAAGATCGAGTTGCCCGTGTTCGATTAGCTCCGTGATGCCACTCTGCCATGGAAGAAATTCAAACTGCACTTGATAGCCTCCGTTCGCGTACTGCCGGCACAAGTGAGGAAGGACGACTGTACAAACGTTATCCGGGCCAGAGATGCGGAAATGGCTTTTCTCCTGCGTGGGATCAAACAGAGCCGGCGCAACGAGATTCTCCATCTTGGGTAGCAGTCCCTCAAGCTCGTCGAGAATCTTTCGACCTCGCAAAGTGAGTTCGAAGCCGTTCGGCGATCGAACCAGAAGATCATCCTGAAACATTGCGCGTGCGCGCTGCAGGGCCCGGCTCACGGCAGGCTGGCTGAGGAACAGGCGGGATGCCGCCGCGGTGATGCTTTTCTCCTCGGCAATGGCAGCAAAGGTGATCAGCAGGTTCAAGTCGGCTTGACGTAATTTCTCTAAACGCATGGGCATCATGTTCATTATGCATGATCCGCATGGAGGTATCCGCTCATCTGTAGCTGTGTAAGTCGAAAGAAGTGCACAAAAGGAGAATTCAATGCCACGAGAAAACAGTTTCGAGAATAAGCGGGTGGTCATCATTGGCGGGTCGTCGGGGATCGGTTTGGCAGTCGCCGAAGAGGCGGCATCGCAGGGAGCCGACGTCGTGATCGTCTCCAGTAAAGCAGAAAGAGTTCAGGAAGCCATCCAATCCATCGGAGGAAATGTACGTGGCGAGGCGGTTGACGTCTTCGACGAGAAGTCAGTGGAAAGCTTTTGCACGAACATTGGCGCCTTTGATCACCTGGTTTTCACCGCGGGTGACAGCCTGCAATTGCACGAGCTTGCTGACACGGATCTTAAGCAGGCCAGGCACGCCTTTGAGCTGCGTTATTGGGCTGCGCTCGCGGCGGTCAAGTACGGAAGCCCACATATCCGCAAGGGCGGCTCTATCGTCCTCACCACTGGAGTTGCCGGCCGACGCCCTCTCAAGGGATGGGCAGTGGCGGCAAGTGTCTGCGGAACAATCGAAGCCTTAACTCGTGCCCTCGCGGTCGAGTTGGCGCCGATTCGTGTCAACGCTGTATCGCCTGGGGTCGTTCGCACGAACCTCTGGCAGAACATGAGTGCAGACGAACGGGAGCAGCTCTTTGAAAGCGTGGGCAAGCGCCTCCCTGTGGGGCGAGTCGGTGAAGCTCATGACATTGCACAAGCCTATCTGTTTCTGATGCAGGAAGGGTTCAGTACAGGGCAGACAGTCGTGGTTGATGGCGGAACGGTGCTGGTTTAACGCCGCGGTAATTTCATCACAAAAGGAGAAGGACTATGAGTTCTAACAAAAGAATCACTACGCTGGTCATGCTTGCACTAACTGCCGGGATGATGACAGCACGGCCCACATCCGCACAGACTTCGCAGGTCGACAACCCCGATTGGCCATTACGCTCCTCTGAGATCCATTGGCCCGCAGAACACGCGCCGGCCGACGCGGATTTATTCGCTCACAACGAGTTGCTGATTCATGCATCCTGCTCGATTGTCTGGCAGCATCTCGTTCAGGCGCAGGCTTGGCCGGAATGGTATCCGAACTCACACAACGTGAAGCTGCTGAACAGTTCCGATGGCAGGCTTCACCAGGACACACAATTCTCATGGGATACGTTTGGCGTGCACATTGAGAGCCAGGTGCATGAATTTGCGCTGGACTCCCGTGTCGGCTGGTTTGGCAAGGGAACAGGTATGGATGCCTACCATACATTTCTTCTGCTCAATGCACCCGAGGGTTGTCGTGTCGTGACCGAGGAGGTCGTGAGGGGACCGGGAGCAGTGGAGTTCCAAAAGAAGGACCCTAGCGCGATGCATAGGGGCCATGACCTCTGGTTAGTGTCGCTAAGACAAGTATCGGAGAAGTAAGCTCGCGTGCGGATTCGGAAAGGGAGTTCCCCTGGAGCAGATCGCACCACCGTCGCAGAAATTTCCAGATGAATTGAAACGTAACAGATAAAAGCGAACACGGGATACCGCCAGATGGATTCTGATGTTTTTAGGACGATTGGGCAGCTCCGCAATCGCGACGAACTGTAAGCAAGATTTGCTGGATGCTGACGCAGTCTAAGTTGAATCAGGAGAAAGACGATGTTACAGAATGCATCGATAACGCAGACTACCAAATCAAAAAAACAAGTCCGAGCGCTGGGCTCCAGGGAGCGCATGTTCTGGCTTATGGATCAGAAACATCCGGTCCACCTCACGGTGACTGCCGAAGTCAAAGGCATTACAGACGTGCAGAACTGGAGGGATGCGCTTGATGCAGTGCAGAGGCGGCATCCCATCCTCTCCACCTCAATCAATCGAAACCAGAATGGTCAGCCGGCTCTATATCAGGCGGATGTAGCGCCAATTCCACTTCGAGTAGTTGATGGAAGTGTCCAAGGACGCTGGGAGTTGGAGTTGGACCGCGAGATGGCGCTTCCGTTTACTCCAGACCAAGCACCTCTTATCAGGAGCGTGCTGATCCATAAGCCGCACTCTGCAGTTCTCATCATTGTCGCTCATCATGCTATCGCTGACGGAATGGCGCTCGTCTTTCTCATCCGCGATCTTCTTCAGGTGCTGTCTGGTAGGCAACTCGAGGCTCTCTCTTTCAGTAGCACAGCCGAAGAGTTGCTGAGTAAGCTGCCCAAAGGGGAGAAGATCGCCCCAGCAGAGGAATCGCAAGCCGGTGCTCCTCAAGCGGAGTCTGCGCCGTACCGAGAAGGCAATAGTTCGGCACCGAGGGCCACCGCTCGGAAGTTGGATGAAGATCTTACTGCGACCCTCAGGGAGCGGGCACGACGCGAAGGGACTACCGTCCAGGGGGCGCTCTGCGCTGCGCTGGTTCTTGCAGGCCGGAAGACTTCAAGTACATTGCGCAAACGGTCAGTTCGCGTGATGTCGCCGGTCAATGCGCGGGCACATCTGGGAGCGGGAGAGGCATGCGGCCTCTATCTGGGCGGTGGAGGTATGATTTCTTTTCAGCCTGGTGATTCAAGGGATTTTTGGGAGTTGGCACGCTTTGCAAAGAAGGAGATCGCTCCATCTCAGACCTTTCAATCGCTCTCTACATCGTTGCATCGCCTAGAAGCAATCATGACCAAAGATATCGATGTTGAGACAGTGGCCCAGATTGCCGCCGGGGCGTTCGCCAGAGATCTCATGGTTTCGAATCTCGGGCAGATGCCATATGAATCTCATTTCGGCCAGCTCAAGCTAGAAGCCGTCTGGGGGCCAACCGCTCTGCAGGGACTCGAAGGGGAACAGAACGTCGGAGTCGCAACCACAAACGGCGCAATCCGATTGCTGCACGCGAGCTACACCCTCATCCCTCACCTTCTAGAAAATACCGATTTGATTTTGAGGGCGGCCTGTGAGGACACCAGAAACTGATCGCAAGATTGCTTTCCCGTGGACTGGATCAAGCAGCTGATGTATTCGAACGGGCACTTCAACTCGTCGACGAGTCGGGGGGGCGGTCTGGGAGACAAGCAACTCGTGGGCCAGGAGGAGCCACAATTGAACAGACTTCAAGGAAAAATTGCCGTCATCACAGGCGGCAGCAGCGGAATGAGATTCGCCACAGCAGAACAGTTCGTTAGCGAGGGGGCGTATGTATACATCACTGGGAGGCGAGAGAAAGAGCTCAATGCTGCCGTTGCGAAATTGGAGAGAATGTCGCGGCCGTCCAGGGTGATGTCTCCAACCTGGAAGACCTTGACCGGCTCTACGCAAAGATTGCAGAGGAGAAGGGGCGCGTTGACGTTGTCTTTGCCAATGCTGGCTTAGGGAACCAGATGGCTCCTCTTGGTTCCATAACGGAAGAGCAGATTGATCGCACCTTCAACGTCAATGTGCGCGGTCTTATATTTACAGTTCAGAAGGCTCTTCCGTTGATGCATGAGGGTGCTTCAATCATCCTTAATGCGTCCAGCGCGTCTTCACGGCACGATGCGCGTGATCCGCGTCGATCATGATGGCGGCAGACTCTATCTCGCCGCCGTTCTGTTCATGATTGGACAATTCGCCTCTGTCAATTTCATTAAGACTGGCGAAGTACAACCGGAACGATCCGACCGGGACCCCCTTTCTGGGGCACCCAGGATTGGTGCAAAATCAAACGGTCATCGACCTAACTCCGCTATCTTCCCTTCAACCCCAGCGCCTCCACCACCTTGTCATCCACCTTCGTGGGCTGGCCGTCTTCCTTCCACACCACGCCGAAGCCACCGCGGTAGTCCCACATGGTCCAGCCGATCGAGTCGGCTTCGAGGGCGGTGCGGACGTCGTGGATCCAGTTCATGCGCGACGCCGGATCGGTCACCCGACGATACGCGCCGAATTCATTGCAAATCAACGGCACGTTGTAGGTCTTGCCCCAGGCGGCGGCCGCATCGATCTCCAGCCGGATCCGGTGCGCGTCCCAGTGGTCGAGCCAGTAGCGCTCCAGCGCGAACCGGTCGGCGAAATCCGGAACCTGCTTGAGCACTTCGTTCATCGAGGATTCGTCGGCCGGGTAGGCGATGCCGTGGGTATAGATCAGGTAGGGATTGCTCCAGCTTGCGCCCTGGTGCGTGAACTGGTTCGGCTCGTAGAAGTGGAAGTTGTAGATGACGTTGCCGTCGGGCAGGGGGTGCTGGGTCAGCAGGTCGATGATGTCGGACCAGTTGGGGCCGGTGGCGATGATGGTGTGTTTGGGAGCGGCTTCGCGAACGGCCTCCGCGGCCGCGGCCTGGATACCCGCCCAGCGGTAGGGATCGTGGACCTCGGGCTCGTTCATAACCTCGAAGAAGACTTTCTCGGGATCGCGGTTGGAGTAGTGGGCGGCCAGCCGCCGCCATAACATGACGAATCGCTCCACGCCTTCGTTGTCGTTCTTAACCGCCTGCTTGTAGGGCTCTTCGGGGTGGATGTCGATCTGGACGGCGAGGCCGTTGGCCAGCATAGCGTCGACCGCGCGATCGAGACGGGCCAAAAAGTCTCCGTTCGAACTTCCCCAATGGTTCATCGACTGCTCCAGCGGCACCGGGTCGATACTGAGTCGGACATTGTCGAATCCGAGCTTGGCCATGAGCGCGATATCCGCCTCATCGGTATAGCGGCCGGTGAATGCCGCAGAGTAGTCACTGGCATGTTGGGCGAACCACTCCGAGGCGTTGATGCCGTGTTTCAAATGCTGGACGCGGGCAAAGGCGGTCCGCATATCGGCTCCGCGATCCTGCGCGGCGGCGGGAACAGCCAGGGCAAGCAGAAGGAAAGCAAGACGGTATCGCACTTCAAACCCCTTCAAAACCAGTATGGAAGACCGTGGCAACGATAACAGGCCGGGAGTTGCTTTGAAGCATTTCCTTTACCAGGGCAGGACGTCTATCTGAAGAACAAAGATGAGGTTCTGATCGCTTTCGAGGGAGTGTTTTTATCGGCTCGTCAGAAGGAAATGAGCGTCTCACGGTGTTTAGAGTTCGGTTCCCGACGACTCACCGC
>Ga0206881_10308_pt1 | contig 11495 bp, 13 predicted proteins | sample Alteio_BWOrgCont_3_FD_152867 | JGI IMG/M metagenome (GOLD analysis project Ga0206881, IMG submission 152867) | Enriched cells from forest soil in Barre Woods Harvard Forest LTER site, Petersham, Massachusetts, United States -... | ecosystem: Environmental > Terrestrial > Soil > Temperate forest >...
CTGTAACAAACAGGAAAAGCCCCAGGCGGCACAAGATAAATTTGCTTCTCCCGATGAAGCGGGAAAAGCACTGGTCGCGGCGGCGAAGTCAGGCAACGGTGACGCTGTTTTGGAAGTCCTTGGACCTGGGTCGAAAGGTGTCGTCAGCTCCGGAGACGCTGCGAAGGACAAGGCTGATCTCGGAGGTTTTGTCTCCGACTATGACGTCATGCACCGCTGGCGCAAGCTGCCGAACGGAAGCCTCCTGCTGATCACGGGCACTGACAACAAGACTTTTCCCCTCCCCCTCAAACAATCTCGCGATGGCCAATGGTCTTTTGACCTCCAGGCAGGCGCGGAAGAAATTGCGGCGCGCCAGATCGGCAGGGACGAGTTAGCGGCAATCGACATCTGCTGGGAGATTGCAGATGCCCAACACCAGTACTTCTCGCAACGTCACGACGGCGCGAAGCAGTACGCGCAAAAGTTCATCAGTGACCGAGGTCAGCAGGATGGTTTGTACTGGCCGGAAGTAAGCGGACAACCGAAAAGCCCCCTAGGACCACTCATCGCCTTTGCCACAGCTCAAGGACTCAACGTCCAACCCAACCAGCATCAGCCCTTTTACGGCTACTACTTTGCCATGCTGGAAAAGCAGGGGCCGGACGCGAAGGGTGGGGCAATGAACTATATCGCCAATGGCAAGATGACAGGCGGTTTTGCAATCCTCGCCTATCCTGCCCAGTACCGTGATTCCGGCATCATGACCTTCATCATCAATCAGAATGGTGTTTTGCTCCAGAAGGATGTGGGACCCACGACCAATGAAGTCGCCTCAGCGATGACGGAATTCAATCCGGACAACACCTGGAAGCCAGTAGAGCAGTAAGAGGGACCATTGAATAGCGAAGGGGGTGAAAGTATGCAAATACGGACAAGAGTCTCAAGAGTCGCAGCTATCGGCTTGGTGACGCTCGGCGTCATTCTGATTTGGGAGGGCCCAGCCCTCGCGAGAGACAGATATGAAACGATAGACGCCCAGGCCTTCGGGACGGGCACTCAAATGGGCGCAAACATCGGTGTGACCCTTAACACGAATTCTCCACTCCAGCCGACCGAGTGACTCTGGTGCAGGCCTACGATAAAGGGCAGAACCAGGGACTGGTAAATGCTCTCGCAAAGATGAGAGCTGTTGGCCACATTGAGATCACTGGTACGCTCGGCAACGATTGCGCTTACATCGCGATGACGCCGACGCCGACGGGCCGCAAAATCGTCTTCGTTACCAATCGGCAGATCCGGATTGGCGAGGCCTGGACCGACAGTCAAACGATGTCCTTCGATCTAACCGCCGGCATCCTCGATCTCAACGATCAGGACAAGAGCAAGAGCGCAGGCGTGCTCTATCCTTTGGCGCAGCTGGTGCTCAACAAACAAGGAGCACTGCAATGGGACCTGAATCAAAACCCCTGGAGATTGTCTGACCTGATCGACTGGAAGGGCACGGCCGGCGTCAACTAGCACCCCGCCGCGCGCTGTGACCCGAACCGTGGCAACTCACGGTTCAAACTTTCATTCGGCCGTAGTCCGATCACTCGGAAGTGAGGTAAGTTATGCGATTCCATCGACACTTTGCGGTCAGATACACTGTGTTCGCTTTACTGCTTGTCTCGCTGGTATACGGTCAATACGCGCAGGCACAGAATAAGAAGAACCCGTATGCATGCACGCTGGCTGACCCCACTGCAGCTTGCACCGCTGCCACAACATGTGGGTCGACGTTGGAGCCGTGTTCTGTTGATGTAAAGCGTACTGCAAACGCTGCCTCGGCAACTCCGAGCATTCCCGGCGCGAAAGGCAACTCCACCTTCTGCGTGAAGGCGGGGACGACCGTGATCTGCAAGAGCGACACAAAGCACCAGGGCTTCATCGTGGACATGGGATCGGCCTCACCCTTCGATACTCCCGACATCATTGGCGGCTCGGACAAATCGGTCACTGTTAAGGCCAACACGCCGGGTTGTTACCGATTCTCCGCCGGAGCATGTCTCTCGGGAGCAATCTATGGGATGTGCGGGAACGGTACTGCCCAATTGGTTGTCGTTAAGTAAGTGCTTATCGCTACTTCTCCGCAGCTGGGGCGATTCCGCTTCCTCCCACGGCTGTGGGCCCAGACACATTCTTAAGGGTGTTCGTAATCGGCCTAATAAGCACAATCACGTACCGATACAGTGGTGCAACAACCTGTGCCGGGTGTTTCGCCGCTGGCCATCACCGCGATCGCGTTGCTCGACTCTACGGGAGCTGCGTCTGCCGACTTCGTCTCCGTTCCACCGCCTGGATCGCCTCCTGGCGGCAGCGTAAACATTCAGAACGGTCAGCTTGTAATCACGGTGTGGTTAACCCCTGTCGCTGCCGGAGCGCGAAATGCGATTCTGCAAATCAGCTACAATCAGCCGGGAAGCCCACTCACCGTCCAGCTCTCAGACACGGGCAATCCGGCGCCGCTGCTGACTTTCTCACCGGGAAGTCTCAACTTTGATCCGAAGAAGTTAACCAATCACACGGTAACTCTGGGCAACACGGGTACTGCCCCACTTATGATCAGCAACATCGCGATCGTCGACTCTAACTATTCCATGAGCAACACCTGCAATTTCGGCGCGGGCGGAGGAACCTTGCAGCCGGGTCAACAATGCACGATCAATGTAGTTTGCAGGTTCACCGGGCCAGGAGGAACGAGCCAGATGGTGATCACTCACAACGCGGCAGGCAGCCCAACGGTGATCGAGCTGAACGCCACCTCGAAGAGCGGTTTGGGAGACCAGTAGATCTCTGCTGCATCCTTCGAGCCAGTGTGGCGACAAGAAACGGAACCGAGCGCGACGAAGCGTTCGAAATCTATCGGATCGGAACACAGTTCTCCGTCCGGATCAATGCAGCCTATGCCGATCAAACCGGCATCCCGGAGAAGTGCCCCGAAACCTGTTGCCGGCTTCCCGGCCCAAGTAGGGAATGATAAACGAGGTTCACATCAAGAATCGAAACGCCAATTTGCGCTGAGCTTTCCAACCGCAAGAAACTCTGGAAGCAGTGGAGTGCTGCGTGATAATCCGGTTTATCGTGCAGGATTGCGATGAAGAGGTACCTCCCGGATTTCGGCAACCACAATGGATCCATAAGCAAAACCCATTGGAGCGCTTGGCCCCAATCCACTTGGGTGAAACAGGTCTCCAAATTTCGTTGACTCCGCGCGCCTGCATCCACTATGTTAATCGGCCATGAACTTATCCCCCGTAACTGCGGATTCGATTGCTATCACGTGTGTCTATTCGATCCTGCTTCTGTGGGGGATGTGGGTGGGCGTTCGGCAAGTCTATCAGGGGTTTTTCCGGCCTCAGGATCTGCTGAATCCCTTGTTCGGGAATCGGAAGGCAATCGAGATCTTCACCTTTCACCTGATGGTGGTTACGCTGGACCTTTGGGTCTGCGGCCCGATCTCGCTGCACCACAAAAGCCGGCTTTGGTACTGGGGCGGGCGAATCGCGCTGCTCTCGTCGTCTCTGCCGGTGGCTTCGTACTTTAATCGCAATCCGCAGTCGTTCGGCGCGCTTATCGGGCATTGTGCGCTTCCGCAACTACTTCGAGATCTCGCTGCACGTGCTCGTCGCGTCGCTTGCGCTGAACTGGTTCTATTACTACGGGCTGCTCTATTGGCTGGTGGCTTACCGGTATCTCGATGTGGGCCCGAGGCGCGCGCTGCAGAAGCTCTATAACACGCCGGAGAAGAAGGCCGCTCGGCCGTGGGCGCCGATCCTCAACTGGGTGGTCATCACGACGATCTACGTGCTGGCTGGCGTGGCCATCTATCACCAGAAAGTGATCTTCGCCGCGCCGCCTCCTTCAGATATGCCCGTTCATGTGGCGAAGATGTGGGAAGTAATTGTGGTGGGCGCGATCAACGTGGGCGTTGCCCTCACCGCGTGGAATATGATGCGCGCATACACCGGGCCTGGACCGGCAGCTGCGCTTGTCCCGGCGAATATGGAGCCATAAGATCACAGAACGCCGCCCAGGCAACGGCACGGTAAGAAAAAAGGAAAGAGCACGACGATGAATCTCGACATTACCAAGTCCCTCGCCCCGGTCGATTAGCTAATCAGCATCACCACCAACCCGCGCCATCGTTATCTGCTGCTGGCATATGAACGCCATCTATATCTCGAGATGTCAGGACGGTATGACGATGTGCTGGGAGACGACATGATGGTCGACAACCCGGTGTACAACCTGCATGCGCTTGGCTTCAACACGACCATCACAGGCAAGGACAACGTCCGCAACCTGTATAAGTTCTGGGCCGAGACCAACCAGACGATCTTCTATGGCGAGAACGCGCAGGTGGCGGTGGCGGATAACTTTATCGCGCTGACGGTGTTGGCGCATCAGCAGGTCTGGGGCGGATCGATCCTGTCGTCGAAGGCGCTCGGAATTCTGCCGAAAGGGCTCTCTTCAGAACTGCTGCTGGACATGCTGAAGCTCAAGGGCATGAAGGCTGAGCCGGACTGCATGTATCTCTATACGAACTTTGAAGAGACGATTTGGCCGTATGACGATCGCGGCCGGCTGGTGCGCGAGGATGTGCTGGAGCCCAATCCAGCAGCATCACAGATCACCAAGCTCGACCCGAAGGATGTGCTGACGACGGCGCAGGCGGCGGAGAAGCTGGCTCCGTTTATCAAGCCGCTGCCGAACTTCGACGAGTATGTGCTGGGGAAGACAGTTGCCAGCTGAGCTCGGCGTCGGATTTTCTGATGCTGGTCGGCAATGGCCATAAAAAGAATTGCTACCACCATGTACGGGTGATAGCATTCGCGCTGTTTCTCACTGCGTTGCCCGCTGATTACCGATGCAAGCTCTTCACGCAGTCCCAACCTCTCATAATCATCCGCAATCCGCCCGCGGATATTTCTCCAGGGACACGGGATGCGCTTCAGGTGTTTGTTGCACTAAACAGAGATTGAAACTTCTCTCGAATGGAGGAAGCGTTACTCCCACTTTCAGCCCGACAGGTCTTGAGCTGGCAGGTGAGTTGCGATCCCTCTTCTCGAAGAGAATCCTGGGAGCAGCAAATGAGACTTCTGGGTTTCGCACCTTTCATATTGGCAGCAGCTTGCCTGTTGCATGCGCAAAACACCCGTACCGCAAATCAGAGTTCGAAACCGCCTTCGCCGAAAGAGGAAGAGGCCAAGGCGCTGCTGGCGTGCGGGCAGATGGTTTCGGACGAACTGAAGGTCCTTAAGATTCCGGCGGACCGCGGACCGCGGTTTCAAGGCAAAGTATCGGAAGCAACGGCGATGTGCCGCGGCGGATACAAGGCGCTGCAGTTTCGCGGAACTCCATGGGTTGATTGGGGCAATTACTGGGGCACCGGCGACATGTCCTCTCTGCCCACGGGATTTCTCTCTTCGAAACTACCCGCTGAGCGTGGCGTAGCTGGGGCACTGCTCGACCTTGAACTGCAGCGCGTCGAATTGGTCAAATTCAATCTCTTCGATAACTCCGGGTCGTATCCCGAGTACGTGCAGGGCCAGAACGGAGTAGGCGGACCTGCCCTGAAAGTCTGGCCGGAGATGAGACTTGGCTCCTCAAATCCCTTCTACAACGCCGTCGGAGGCGATGGCGTGCAGGTGTGCAAAGGCGATCTGATACGGTGGAGGACCGTCACGGGGATATGCAACGACGTGGTCAATCCCGCCATGGGCTCCAGTGGAATGCTGTTTGCGCGCAACGTTGAGTTTGAGACTTCGTTTCCCGACCAGGGGTTGAATGAACTGACTCGCAATCGCCACGGAAACCGCCTATCGCTGCTTGAGCCCGATCCACAGGTGATTAGCCGCCGGCTGTTTACTCGAATCCAGTCCGATCCGGCAAAATGCCAGGAAGGCTATGGCCTGCCCAACGACTCCAAAGCAGCCAGCTGTGACTACAAGAAGGCCCCGTTCTTCAATGTTCTTGCAGCCTTCTGGATCCAGTTCATGACGCACGACTGGTTTTCGCATCTCGAAGAAGGACACAACCAGACCGAGTATATGAGTGTAGGTTGCGCGACAAAGCTCGTGAGCGGCGCAGAAGTGCCGCTTACTTCCGAAGACATTCAGAAGCTCGGTTGCCGCCCCGACGACCGAATGGACAAAGGCTATGTCGCACAGGATTCCGAGCCAGGAACATTTACCTACAACGGACACACCTACCTGGACCGGGCCCCCAAGACCATGCGCAACACCAACACGGCGTGGTGGGACGCCTCGATGCTCTACGGCTTCGACGATACTTCCCGCCAGCGGGTAAAGCGCGATTCATCGGATCCGGCGAAGCTATTACTGGTTTCGGTTGCGGGTCAATCCGGTCCGCGGTACCTGCCGATATTCGGGCCGAATGATCCCATCAATGCGGAGTGGGCAGGGCAGGAAGCGACTGCATTTCCGGACAACTGGACGATCGGCCTGAGCTTTCTGCATAACCTGTTCGCCCGCGAGCATAATTCCTTCGTTGTCGAGTTTCGCCGGGTCACCGCGCAAACGCCCAATACCGACTGCGGGCTGCGCGACCCTGCGAATCCGAAGCAGGTAGTCCGCTATCGTGATGTAACTCCCGACCAGTTATTCGAGGTCGCGCGGCTCGTGGTAGCTGCGGAGATTGCAAAGATCCACACCACCGAGTGGACGCCGCAACTGCTTTATAACGATCCTCTCTACCTGGGGATGAACGCCAACTGGAGCGGTCTGTTAGGCACAAGCGACCCGCTCATCTCGAAGGCCTTGAGCGAGGTCGTCACCAGGAATTTTGGAGACTCGACAAACGTCAAGAAAACCACCGAATGGTATTCCGTCTTCTCGTCTGGCCCGGGAATCTTCGGGCTGGGCAGCAAGGTCTCTGGATACGACATCACAAAGCCGGAATACACCAACGGCGGCGTGAATCATTTCGGCTCGCCGTTCAATTTCCCCGAAGAATTCGTCTCCGTATATCGTCTGCATCCGCTGGTTCCGGATCTGCTTGAATATCGTGACTTCAAAACCGACCCGAACAAGATTGCAAAGCGCGTTCCCGTAGTTGAGACCTTTCAAGGCAAGGCGACTCCGTTCATGCAATCGATGGGTATGGTGAACTGGGCGCTCACGCTGGGACGCCAACGTCTTGGCCTTCTCACGCTGCACAACTCACCGCTGTTTCTTCAAAACCTCAAGATGGGAAGGCTGGACAGCAAGGCTCAGCAGATCGACGTTGTTGCGCTCGATATTATTCGTGATCGCGAACACGGAGTACCGCGCTTCAATGAATTCAGGCGTCAATACGGCCTCCGCCAGCTGACCAGCTTCGACGATTTCCGCGATCCGGCTGCGGCGCCAGGGTCACCCGACTCGATCGAGCAGCAGGATGCAATCCAAACCTTGCGTGAACTCTACGGCCAGCACATATGTGATACGTCGAAGATCATTACAGACGCGCAAGTAAACGACGACGGCTCGCCGATCAACGACTGCCTCGGTCATCCGAACGGCACCGTCATCGACAATATCGAAGACGTCGACACTGTCGTGGGCTACCTCGCGGAGTACCGTCGTCCGCACGGCTTTGCCATTTCGGAAACCCAGTTCGTGGTCTTCATCCTCAACGCTTCGCGAAGGCTCTTCAGCGATCGGTTTTTCACTTCCTCCTTCCGCCCGGAGTTCTACACAACGTTGGGCGTCAACTGGGTGAATAACAACGGCCCAGGCGGAATAATGATGGAGAAGGGCACTCCCAATGGACACACGCAACCCGTCTCGCCAATGAAGCGGGTACTCATGCGCAATATTCCCGAGTTGACACCGGAACTGGAACCGGTGATCAATGCGTTCGATCCCTGGGCCCGTGATCGCGGCCAGTATTACAGTCTCGCGTGGAAGCCCCGTCCTGGCGCAGAATCCGACGACTCATTCAAGGCACAGTAGCAAATTTCAGGACTACTCTCTCCAAACGAGCTAGGGTCTAGTACCCCCCTGGTGTGTATCGCGGCGACAGTTGACGAAGTGCAATCGCATATCCTCAGCACTGCTAGCCGCGCGGCAACGATAGGGCTAGGAAGGGTGGCCCAGACGCCGAACTCAACACATGCTGCGACCTTGACTCGGGGCTTTTCTGGCGATGGTGCCGGGAACGGAAGATTCGAGGCTGAATTTCTCGATAATAGATTTTATCTGGTTAGAAAGTCAACGGTTAACGCCGGTGGTTTATCTCGATTCGCATCCGTCACTGCTCTGATGTTTTCCAATCGGGATTTGAATATCCATTCTGAACACTACGCAATCATTGAAGGCGTTCGGATTGCATGACAGATGTGTGTTGGCATTCGGAACGTTGCTGCCGGCCGATCCAGTATCGCCATCCATGCTTCCGAATGCCAGGATTCCGAGAAGCATCAACATCATTGAAGGGTCGTTCGATAGGCCTTGGCAGCGTTGTGCTTGCGCCAGGTCTTCTGTGCCTGCACGATGTACTGCCGGATGGTCTCATTGCGGATAAAGAGCCAGGCCTCATCCATTAGGAAAACTTTGAAGGTGGCGAGTTTAGTGGGATCGGTGCTTTCCGAGGCTCTCGGAACCGATTTGAGCCTGCTGATCCCGCGCCGGGAGGAACTAACACCCTCGGTGAAGCAGATTGTATTGGCTCCGGCAATGGTCAAGCAGATCAGGGAAGCGGCGAATAACGAGGCAGGCGCCGTCAAGGTACTGACCAGATTTGCCAGTAAGCTCAAAGCGGCAATCGAAATCGATTCCCCAGTCAGGAAAGATCATGATCAGAGAAAAGCTCGAAGAAAAGGCTGAAAAAACTCTGCGTGAAACAGACACCTATCGCATCCCGATCGCGATCGAAGTTCTCGCGCACCGTCTCAACCTCGCGATTCAATCTGAAGCTCTCGGAGACAACGTAGCGGGCATGCTCGTCATCGAAGGGGATCGAGGAGCGATAGGATATAACTCAACTCACGCTCTTGTCCGGCAGCGATTCACGATTGCTCATGAGATTAGCCACTACTTACTTCACTGGAAAAAGAGTCAGAAGTCACAACTCTTTATCGATCGGCATCTCACGTTCAGGCGAGACGGATATTCTTCCGGCGGAGTCGACCAAGAAGAAGTCGAAGCGAATCAGCTCGGTGCTGCATTGCTCATGCCCAGACGGCTCGTGCAGCAGGAAGTTAAAAAGCATGATCTCGATCGGGACGACGAAGAAGCAATCGGATTTCTAGCCAAACGCTTTCACGTAAGCACAGCAGCGATGACGAATCGGTTAACGAGCCTTCATCTGCTGCGTTAAGCAATTTTACCCGCTTGACCCACAGTCCATAGAACGTCGCCATAGGCAAAATGGCCTGTACCTAACTGTCAAGAGAGATCACATGTCCGGAAAGCCGACTATACGGCAAAGTGACGAGAAGGGCGTTTAGGGAGCTTCGGCAGCGACTGTCGGATTGCGGTCAACTTCCGTCTGAGCGACGATCCGCCAGCAATGGGACATTATGAAGAAAACGTTCGTGCCCTCTAACCATTGACGGCGAGACATCAACCTGACAGGGGTGGGATTGCTCGCGTATCTTCAATTACCGTGCTATCTCCTGTGTATTCCCGCGTTCTCGCAATGAGTTTTCTTCTAGTGGCTGCCGCTGCCGTTGCTCAGCGATCTTCAAATCCCCATCTCGGGCCGAACGTGCTGATCTTCGACCCTACTAAATCCGAGCCGCAGATGCAGGCGGCGATCGATCGTGTATACGCGAACGAGCAGCACAGTGAGTTTGGCCCGAACCGTTATGCGTTGCTGTTCTTACCCGGCAAATATCACCTGAATGTGCCGGTTGGCTACTACACGGAAGTGCGGGGACTGGGAGCGACACCGGATGCAGTGCATATTGCCGGCAATGTACACGCCGATGCGACGCTGCCAAAGGACAACGCTACGTGCGTCTTCTGGCGTGGCATAGAGAACTTTGCCGTCACGCCCACAGGCGCAGGGCAGTCGGAGATGACGCCGGGCACTATGCGATGGGCCGTCTCACAAGCGGCGCCGATGCGGCGCATGCATATCGAAGGCAACCTCGTGCTTCACCAGAACCATGGCTGGGCTTCGGGCGGCTGGATGGCCGATACGCTAGTGGACGGCACCGTAGATTCAGGCACCCAGCAACAGTGGATTGCACGAAACAGTGACTGGGCCGGATGGACGGGATCGAACTGGAACATGGTTTTCGTAGGAGTGCCCCACGCGCCGGCGGGCGCCTGGCCGAAGTCCGCCTACACGGAGATCGCACGGACGCCTGTGGTGCGGGAGAAGCCCTTTCTTGAGGTGAATGCCGCGGGTAAATGGAGTGTGCGAGTTCCCGCAGTGTGCAGCGATTCTACCGGCACGACCTGGCGTACTCCTGTCGCCATGCCCGGCCGCGACATTCCAATTGAACAGTTCTACATCGGCCGCCCTGGCCATGACACGGCTGCCAGCATCAACGCACAGCTTGCCCGAGGCAAGCAGTTGCTCTTGACGCCCGGAATCTACGATCTGACTGAGCCTATTCGGGTGGTGAAGCCGGATACTGTTGTGCTCGGCCTCGGCTTCGCCACGCTACGGCCGACAAACGGCACCGCAGCCATGGTGACCGCCGATGCCGATGGCCTGACGATCGCTGGGCTACTCTTCGATGCGGGGTCCCGGATTTCTCCGGTGCTTCTGCAGATCGGTGCGCCGGGCAATCCCCATCACAGTCATCGCGCAGACCCAATTCTTTTGGCAGATGTGTTCTTCCGTGAGGGTGGTGCGGGCGCGGGCAGCACAGTCGGAAACCTCGAAGTGAATGCCAATAACACCATCATCGATCACGTCTGGATCTGGCGCGCGGATCATGGCGCTCATGTCGGCTGGACCGACAATCTCAGTCAGAACGGCCTTATCGTCAACGGCGATGATGTGATCGCTTTCGGGCTATTCGTTGAGCACCACCAGCAATTCCAGGTGCTTTGGAACGGCGAGCGCGGCCGCACTTATATGTACCAGTCCGAGATTCCATACGATCCGCCTAACCAGGCCGCGTATACAAGTATGCCCGGCACGGACGGATGGGCCTCCTACAAAGTGGCCAGTACCGTGCACCAGCATGAGGCCTGGGGGCTAGGCGTCTACAGCGTCTTCGCCCATCCGGACATTTTTCTTACTCGCGCCATCGAGGCGCCCACGGCCGAGAATGTGCGCTTCCACGACATGATCACGACCTGCCTTAATAATTACGGTGGAATTCGCAACGTGATCGACAATAAGGGTGGCGCTGCGACTTGCCATCCAAAACACTGGCCCCGGCTCACAGCTTTTCCATGATCCAGATCCAATGCATAAAAAGGACGGGAGTTAGAGGAGTGATGTAGATTTTCGGATCGCATTCTCCAACCGGCGTCGTCGCATTTTGCGTCACTTGCCAAGTTTCGAAT
>Ga0206881_10311_pt1 | contig 11381 bp, 10 predicted proteins | sample Alteio_BWOrgCont_3_FD_152867 | JGI IMG/M metagenome (GOLD analysis project Ga0206881, IMG submission 152867) | Enriched cells from forest soil in Barre Woods Harvard Forest LTER site, Petersham, Massachusetts, United States -... | ecosystem: Environmental > Terrestrial > Soil > Temperate forest >...
ACCGCAGAACGCATCCTGCCCCAGGGCAGCGGACGCACCGACGCAGGCGTTCACGCCCGCGCGCAGGTGGCATCGTTCGACCTAAATGCGCCGATACCACCTGAAAATCTCCATCGTGCTCTTAATCGCACTTTGCCGACGGCCATCCGAGTTCTCAGCGCCGAACACGCCAGCGCCGGCTTCCATGCCCGGCACAGTGCTCAGACCAAGACCTATGAATACCGCATCTGGCGCGGCGAGATCTGTCCTCCCTGGATCGCGCGCTATGTCTACGCTCTCAACTGGCCGCTCGACATCGAGCGCATGAAGCAGGCCGCGACCCTGGTCGTCGGCGAACACGACTTCACTTCGTTCACTGCCACTGATCCTGACCTCCTCGCTAGAACCTCCGATTCACTCCACGCCGACGCGAAAGCTGGAAATATTCGGACTATCTTTTCGTCTTCCTTCTCTTCGGAGGACGAAGATGTCCTAATTTACCAAGTGCGCGGCAATGGCTTCCTTCACCACATGGTGCGCAACCTCGTGGGGGCTTTCCTCGATGTCGGACGTGGACACATCGAACCTGAGGATGTTCGCAACATTCTCGATCAGCGATCGCGATCGGCTGCGGGTGCGACGGCTCCTGCGCGGGGGTTGTGGCTGGATAGCGTCAAATATTGAGTCGGTAGGCTCCACGGTTTGGGTTCACAACGTGGTCTGCATTGCGCGAAGCGCGTTCGCTGTGACGCCGGTCCTGCTACGCTGATGGTTCATGGTTTCCACGCTTCCCGCATCGGCTTACGCCCGCATCGCGCAACTTGCGGCGGACCGGCGTGTCCATCAGGCCTTCAAGTGGCTGCATCTCCAGGAGCAGCAGATTCTACGCTGGCAGGCCGACCTGGTTGCCGTCCCTGCGCCGCCTTTCGGTGAGCAGCCTCGCGCCGAGTGGCTCTGCCAGCGTTTTCGCGACCTCAATCTCGATGAGGTCTATCTTGACTCCATCGGCAACGCCATTGCCGTCAGGAAAGCCGCACAATCGTCGGACCCTCTGCCAGCATCTGGGCATTCAAGAGCATCGGGGCGCTGCGTGCTTCTCTCCGCGCATATTGACACCGTCTTCCCCGAGACGCTCATCGAGCCAAAACTTGAAGGCACGCGTCTCCAGGCGCCCGGCGCATGCGACAACGGAGCCGGCGTCGTTTGCCTGCTCGCCCTGGCTGCCGCCCTTGAGAACGCGGCCATCGACTTAGGCTGTGATCTGGTCTTCGCCGGCAACGTCGGCGAAGAAGGCGAGGGAGACCTGCGCGGCATGCGCTACCTTTACGAGCGTTCCTCATTCAAGGACTCCATCACTGCTCACATCGTTCTCGATGGCGCCGGGCACGAAGTCGCCATTTCCGACGCGCTCGGGAGCCAGCGCTATCTGGTCACCCTCTACGGCCCCGGCGGCCACTCGTGGACGGATGCCGGACGCCCTAATCCCATCGTCGTTCTGAGTTACGCCATCGCCCGCCTCAATGAGATCGAGCTTACCGCTGCGCCGCGCACCACGTTCAATGTGGGAACCATCGAAGGTGGCACCGCCATCAATGCCATCCCCGAGCGGGCTTCTGCGCGCTTCGACTTTCGCTCTACAGATCCCGATCAACTTATCCTTCTCGAAGTCGAGCTGCACCGCGCCGTCGAGGATGCCGTCATCGCCGCAAATCGACTGTATTCGGAAAGCGAGAAGCACAAGGTAGGAATCGAGTTTTCCATCGAGAGGATCGGCTCACGCCCCGCGGGCCGTCTCTCCCATGAAAGCCCGCTCTATGAAACCCTCCGCGCCGTCGACCGGCATCTCAACATCCGTACGCAGGCGCGTATCGCCTCGACCGACGCCAACATCCCGCTCTCCCTCGGCGTCCCCGCTGTAAGCCTGGGAGCAGGCGGCGAAGGAGGCGGCATCCACACTCGCGCCGAGTGGTACAACGCCCGAGGACGCGAGCTTGGCCTGCGCCGCATCCTGCTACTGCTGCTCGCCCTGACCACCGCTTGATAGACTTCAGCGTGTGAACGCCCGTACGTTTTCCTCTCTGATTCTCGCCTCCCTACTCGCTGCGCCTGCATTCGCGCAAAGCCGCCAGACTGCCGAAGCCCTCTACTACAACGGCAACATCCTCACTGGCGTCGATCTCACTGGCCCTCGCCCCGAACGAGTATCCGCTATGGCCGTCGGGCACGGCGTCATCCTCGGCGCGGGAGACACCGCCATCATCGAAGCACAATTCAAAACCCCATCTACTCAGCTCATCGACCTGCACGGCGCCTTCGTCATGCCGGGCTTCAACGATGCTCACGCGCACCTAGGCTCCGCTGGAGAGATCAAGCTGTCCGTCGATCTCACGGGTTCTAGGTCCCTCGAAGAAATGCAGAAGAGAGTGCAGAAAGCCGCCGAAGTGGCCGCCTCCGGCGCATGGCTTTCCGGCGGAGGATGGGATCATACTCTCTGGTCCTCGAAAAGGCTGCCTACCAAGGCTGATCTTGACTCCGTGACCGGGAACCATCCCACCTTTTTCGTCCGCGTTGACGGCCACATCGCCATCGCCAACTCGGCCGCGCTCGCCGCTGCCGGAATCACGCGCGATACGCCCGATCCGCAGGGTGGAAAGATCGATCGCGACCCCAACGGCGATACCACCGGCATCATCCGCGAGACTGCGCAGGCTCTCGTCGACAAGCACATTCCACCGCCCACTCCCGAGTTGCGCCGTAAGGGCAACCTCCTGGCTCTCGAAGACGCTGTCTCGCATGGCGTTACCTCCGTACAAGACAATTCCGACTGGGAAGACTTTCTCGTCTATGAACAGTTGGAGCGCGCAGGCAAGCTGCCGGTGCGCATCAGCGAGTGGTTGCCCTTTGCAGCCTCAGTCGACGTGCTCAAGCAAAAGCGCGAGTACCATCCCGCCACGGATCGCATGCTGCATACAGCCATGCTAAAAGGTTTCATGGATGGGTCTTTGGGTTCGAGAACCGCGGCCCTTAACGCTCCCTACAACGACGACCCCGGCAACTCGGGCATACCCCGCTATAAACAGGACAAGCTCAACGCAATGGCTGTCGAGCGCGCGCAGGCTGGCTTCCAGATGGGCTTCCACGCGATCGGCGATCGCGCCGTCAGGATGGCCCTCGACGCCTTTGCGGCAGCCCAGCAACCTGCTCCAGTGCGGATCCCGCCGCGCACGAATCAGCCGAATCGCCCTTACCACAACAACGTGCGCCGGGCGATCCATTTCCAGCCCTCGCCGCGCAACCGCATTGAGCACTCGCAGGTGGTCGATGCCGCTGATTTTGCCCGTTACAAACAACTCGGCGTCATCGCCTCCATGCAGCCCAACCATTTACTCACGGACATGGCATGGGCCGAACAGCGCCTCGGCCCGGAGCGCGCCAAAGACTCCTACGCCTGGAAGAGTTTTCTCGATGCCGGCGTCCCGCTGGCCTTCGGAACCGACTATCCCGTAGAGCCAATCACGCCTTTTCGCGGAGTCTATGCCGCCGTCACGCGCATGAACGAAGCCGGGACGGCGACCTACCATCCCGAGGAAAAGCTCACCATCTGGCAGGCGCTTTATGCCTACACTCAGGGATCAGCCTTCGCCGAATTCACCGAACCCTGGAAAGGCAAGCTCGCCCCCGGCTACGTCGCCGATTTCGTTGTCCTCGACCGCGACCTCACCAAGGTGGCCCCACCGCAGATTCTGAAAACGCAAGTACTGCGCACGGTGGTCGATGGGAGGACGGTCTATGCGCATTGAGTTTTATGCAACACCAAAACCGCTAAGCCTCTTCTCCGCGCGTCACCATCAGCGCCAGCGGCAGAGCGGCAAGCAGAATCGCCGATGCCAGCAAGAACGGCGCTCCGGGCAGCCGGAACCCTGCTCCAGGCCGAATTCCCGCCGCAAATGCAAACGTAAACAGGGTGGGACCGATCAGCGCCGTCATCCCGCGAATGCACTGCACCGCTCCCTGCAGTTGGCCCTGTTCATTCGCACCCACGTGCCGGGTCATCATTCCCTGCGCCGGTGGTCCGCATAAACCCCAGATGGCCATGATCGGAATACCCATCAAGAAAATGGCTCCAGTCGGCGCCAATCCAAAGATCGCGAAGCCAATCCAGCCGACCCCGAGACCTACCAACATGGTTGTCCGATCCCCCAGACGCTGCACGATCGGCTTCACCAGCAGTCCGCCCACAGTCGCCGAGCACACGCCTACCAGCGCCAGCGATAACCCGACTGCGCGATCTGTCCAACTATACCGGTAGTCCAGGTACAGCACCCATGTATTCATCAGGGACTGCTGTGTCAGATAGCTGAGAAACAGCACCGACCCCAACCCCAGCAGCTCGCGATGCCGCCTGAGCAAGGTGAGCGACCCCACAGGATTCGCCCGCTTCCACGAGAATCTTCCCCGCGACTCCAGCCCCAAAGACTCCGGCAGCACAAACAGCCCATACATCGCATTCAGCAGGCTCATGCCGCCGGCCGCCCAGAACGGCAGCCGGGGATTGACGTTGCCCAACACTCCGCCCAGCGCCGGCCCCAGCACAAATCCTAGCCCGAAGGCCGCGCTCACCATCCCGAACGCCCCGGCACGTTTCTTCGGCGGAGTCACATCGGCAATGTAGGCCATCGCCGTCGGGATGCTCGCCGAGGTAATGCCGGAAATCAGCCGCCCCACAAAGAGCCACCCAAGCGTCGGCGCAAGAGCCATCACCAGGTAATCCAGGCCCAGGCCGAAGTTCGACAGCAGAATCACCGGCCTACGCCCGAAGCGATCCGACAGCGATCCCAGCAGCGGCGAAAAGAAAAACTGCATCACCGCCCACACGGTTCCGAAGATGCCGAAAACCTGCGCCGCGCGGGGTGCGTTCCCGCCCAGAAAATTCGTCACCAGACGAGGCAGCACCGGCGCGATCATCCCCATCGCCAGCATGTCCAGGGTAATGGTCACAAAAATGAATGCAACCGCTGCGCGCCGGCCACCGGGCGGGGCGATCTCTAAATCGGGAACCGGCTCGCCGGGTGTTGCCGCCATAACCAGCATTCTCTCCTGAACGCTATAGGCCGCGCTTGGAATAATCTGACCAACGGTCATTTATTCGGGTGTGGGTGCTCCATTCTTTCGCGTAACAAAAATGCCTGGAGATATGAGCCTGAACTCTGTACTCGTACTCCCTATCCCCTACAGCTTGTACCCTGTTCTCCTATGCCGCGGTCGCTGAAAGCCCATTTACTCCTGCTCGCAGTGGTATTTATCTGGGGATCAACCTTCGTGCTCATTAAAGGGGCGCTGGCGGACATCTCTCCCTTGCTCTTCAACCTCCTACGTATGGCGCTTGCCACTCTTTGCCTAGCGCTTGTCTATCGAAGACATATCGGCCGCATGGGCCGCTCGGCCCTGGTCTCAGGAGGCGTTACGGGCTTCTGCCTGGCCGTGGGCTACCAGTTCCAGACCGCTGGCCTGCGTCTCACCACGCCTTCCAAGTCCGCCTTCATCACAGGACTGGTCGTCGTCATGGTTCCCCTGCTGCTGGTCATTCCATGGCTACGCCCCGCCGGCACGCACGCTCCCCACTGGAACGCCTATTTAGGAGCGCTGCTGGCTTTCCTTGGCATTCTTCTGCTCACCCTGCCTCCGCCGCATGCGGGCCTGGGCTTCGCAGGCGTTAATCTTGGCGACCTGCTCACCCTTGGCTGTGCATTGGGATTTTCATTCCACATGCTCGCCCTGGCTCACTTTTCTCCCCGCGTACGCTTCGAGCAACTGGCCGTACTGCAGGTCGCCTTCGCCGCAGTCTTCATGGCCATCAGTATGCCCGTCTTCGAGCGCCCTTTCGTCCATTGGAGTCCGCGCGTCGTCACCGCCCTGCTCATTGCCGCGCTGCTGGCCACGGCCGCCGCCTTCACGATCCAGAGCTGGGCGCAGCAATTTATCCCCGCCACTCACACCGCGATTCTTTTTACTATGGAGCCGGTCTTCGCCTGGCTCACTTCATTCATCGTTCTGGGAGAACGTCTTGGGATGCGCTCCAGCCTGGGCGCTTTGCTCATCCTTACGGGAATCGGCGTCACCGAACTGCTCCCCTCGCGCATCCAATCCACAGCGCACGAAACGGCGCCCATCAATGAGAGCTTGTAGCCGTTGCGAAGGCTTGTAGCCGTGGCAAGAGCATGTGACCCTTTTGCCTGCACTATGCGTCTAATTCACTTAGGGTCGCGGGCGAAGGCCGCGCCATCATCGAAGCCGATTTATACTGGAAGACGAGAGAAAGTTTACGCTTGAACTGCATCGGGCAGCCGGCGGTATCCAACAGCGCTCACCGAAGATTACGAGGTTAGACCAGAAATGAAATCGCTTCTAGGACGGCTCCGCTCCAGCCGTCTCGCTTCTACCTTCATCATTCTCGCCACTCTTTCAGCCGGTATCCTCATCGGCTCGTTCGTCACTCACGGAGTGCGTGGCCAGGAATCGAAGGTCGACACCTCCGACGCCACTCCGCTCAAGATTCCCAGCCCCCGCGATCTGTCCACGGATTTCACGCGCATCGCCAACCAGGTTAGCCCCGCGGTCGTGAATATCAACACCATTACCCTGCCTAAGCAGAGGGATCAGTCGCGCGGACGTAACCCGCACTCGCGCCAATTCCAGCCGCAGCAGCCGCCCGATGATAACGGCGATGATGATGATCAGGACGATCAGGGCCAGGGCAATTTCCAGGACTTCTTCAACCGCTTCTTTGGCGGTCAGGGCGGAATCCCGGATGAGGGCGGCCAGGAGCGCGAATCGCTCGGTTCCGGCTTTATCGTCGACCCTCGTGGCTACATCCTCACCAACAATCACGTCGTCGACAAGGCCGACAGGATCTTCGTCCGCCTCTCCACCGACCCCGATGGCGGCAACATTCAGGGCCGCCCGGCAAAAGTCATAGGCGTCGATAAGGATACCGACATTGCCGTTATCAAGATCGAGACCAATCAGCCTCTGCCCGCCGTCAAGCTAGGCAACTCCGATGGCGCTCAGGTGGGAGACTGGGTCATCGCCATCGGCAGCCCGTTCAACCTGGCGCATACGGTCACCGCCGGCATCGTCTCGAGCAAGAACCGCACCATCGATCAGGGCCCGCGCGGTCAGTTCCAGCATTTTATCCAGACCGATGCCGCCATCAATCCGGGCAACTCCGGCGGACCGCTGCTTAACATGGCTGGTGAAGTCATCGGCATCAATACCGCCATTTATACCCAGTCCGGAACCTATGCCGGTGTGGGCTTCGCCATGCCCTCCAACACCGTCATCAATGATTACAACGAGCTTATCGGTCCTGAACACAAAGTCACCCGCGGCAGCATTGGAATCAACTTCCAGGGCAATCTGCCCAGTGCTGTCAGCCGCGTCTATGGCTTCAAGTCCGGAGTGCTCATCAGCAGCGTGACACCCGGCTTCGGCGCGGATAAGGCCGGCCTCAAGCCCGGAGACATCATTACCACCATCGATGGCCGTCCGATAAAGGACGGCGACGATCTGGTGAACGATATCTCTGCTCGCAAACCCGGCTCGACGGCCAAAGTTGGATACATGCGCAACGGCCAGCACCTGGAGACCACCGTCACCATCGGCGACCGCGCGAAGATGATCGCGGCAGTTGGTAATGATCAGGATCAGGAAGATAAATCCAGTCCTGCCGCGCCGGATGCCGCGCAGTCCAAGCTGGGTCTCGGCGTCACCGACTTACCCCAGGGCGCTCCAGCCGGATTGCACGGGGTCCTTATCCAGTCTGTCAAACCCGGCTCCTTCGCTGACGAGATCAATCTCACCAGTGCACAGGGGTTCGTCATCGTTTCGGTCAACAAGCACCCGATCCGCAACGTAGCCGAGTTCCGCCCCATCATCGCCGCACTCAAGCCAGGAGATGATGTGGTCTTCGAACTTGTCGACCCGCAGCGCACCAAGGGCGGCAGCAGTTACGTAGGCGGAACTCTTCGGTAAAAGTCGATGCCGACCGGGCGGCCCTTTCCTTACGAAAGCCGTCCGGTTCACCGCATCGAAGACGAACGGGGAAGCGATCTAAGGGGGAATCAACAAGTGTAACCCATTGCTGAAACGCTTCGGGGCCGCGATTTTTCTATTGATTTTTGCTCAGCCCCCCATTTAGGCTGCTCCCATTGCTCTCCGGTATCATGTTTCTATGGCTCTCGCCGATATCTTAACTATGAGGTCTGTAGCATGCTTTCAGCTCGAGCCTGGCAATCGTTGTTGATGGTTGCCACCCTGTCGGTCACCCCAGCTCTAGCCCACCGTACTCATCGCACCCCTACCGCTGGCCACCCCAAATCCTCAACACATAAAGCCAAGAAAACCTCGCACGTGGCGCAGGGTCAACGCACCATCGATCCTGATCGTGCTAAAGAGATTCAGACTGCGCTGATCCGCGAAAACTACATGACCGGTACGCCCAGCGGCCAGTGGGATTCCCAGACCGAAGCCGCCATGTTGAAGTACCAGTCTGACCACGGCTGGCAGACCAAGCTCACCCCTGATTCCCGCGCCATCATCAAGCTCGGCCTCGGACCGACCCACACGGCCGCAGGAACACAGTTTGGAAATAGTACTACCCCTTCGCTGCCCGCCAACCCTTCGGTCAGCGACAGCAACACCTTAGCATCCACACATTCAATTCAGAATTAGCGAAGGCAGGCAGCTATGGTCCAGATAGCTGCCCGCTTTATCAATACCCTCACTTTTTCGCGAACGACCGCACCAGCGTCACCATGTTCCATATATCATCCGGCTTCTGGCGATCTCCTTCAGAAGGCATATTGTCGCCCTTGCCCTTCTGAATGATGTAGAACAGCTCGCCGTCTGTCAGGTCCTTCAGCGCCGCCGGATCGCGATAGTCCCTCATTACAAACTTTGACTCCACCGCCATTTCTCCCTTGCCGTCGCCGGTTGCTCCGTGGCACATTGCGCAATCATAGCCCCAAAATTTCTTCGCCTTTGCCAGGCCCTCAGGAGTCGGCTTTACCGGATTGGTCTTGCTGGCGATGTCCGGAGGAACCTTGAAGTCGGCGCCTGCCGGCGGAGGAGCACTCTGCATCAGGAACGGAACGGCCCCCAACAAAAGAAGTGCGGGGAAAATCACAACACACTTGAGCACGGCAGCCTCCAGGCTGGAAGTAAGGGAGTGTCGGGCGCGATTCTACGCCCAACAGGAAACGGCCGGGAAGGATTATTTCGGCGATGAAAATGGGTTGAGAACCTCAACAGTGAACGGTGTGAAATCCCGCTCGTTCCGAGTAACCACCGTCAATCCATGCACTCGTGCTGTAGCGGCGATCATGGCGTCCTCCATAAGTTGCCTCGGACGACCATCCATGAGTCTCGCCCACTCACGGAAGACGGGTGCATCCAAAGGAAGAATCTGATAGTTCACCGCGAGCTCGTCGATCCACGCTTCGATTGCCGCCGCTTTCTCTACGTCCTGACGGCGCGTCCGCGCCACTCCTGCCTGTAGTTTGCCGATTGACAGGGCGGAAAGGAACATCTGGCGTTCCGGCACACTCCGAAACCAAGCCAGGACTCCGCCGTGCGGCCTTGGCTTGCGCAATTCAGAGATGACATTCGTATCGAGCAGATACATCCTGACCTACAAGTCCTCTGGTGTTCGACGGCGCAAGCGGCCGCGCTTCGGCACGATATCATCAAACCGCGGTCCCCTATCCAACAGCAATTCCTTCAATCCGGGCCGAACCGCTCCCTGCAGCCTGCGCCATTCTTCCACTGGAACCAGCACAGCCGCCTCCATTCCGCGGCGCGTCACTACTTGAGGGCCTTCGCGCAGGGCCATGTCCAGAAACTCGCTGAATCGCGCCTTTGCATCCTGTAGCTGCCAGTTCATCTCTTTCCTGACTGGTCATCAGTCTAGTCGGAAGATCAGTAAAAATCAACCCAGCCTTCCTCTCGCCACCAATCCCAAACTGGCGGACAATAGAGGGATGCAAGCTCCATCCGGCTTCACTGACGTCCCCGGAGCGCTCGAAGAGTTCCGCGCCGGCCGCATGATCGTCGTCGTCGACGATGAAGACCGCGAGAACGAAGGCGACCTAACGTTGGCCGCCGAATTCGTCACCGCCGAGGCCATCAACTTCATGGCCCGTTATGGACGCGGTCTCGTCTGTCTCACTCTCACCGAAGAGCGCGCCGACTATCTCCGCCTCGGTCCTATGACGCAGCAGAACTCCTCACGCTTCGGAACGGCCTTTACGGAGACCATCGAAGCCCGCGAAGGCGTGACCACCGGCATCTCGGCAGCCGATCGCGCTCACACCATCAAGGTTGCCATTGACGCCCGCTCTACTGCGCACGACCTCGCCCGCCCCGGACACGTCTTTCCTTTGCGCGCCCGCCGCGGCGGCGTCCTGGTGCGTGCTGGCCAGACCGAGGCCTCCGTCGATCTTGCCCGCCTTGCCGGCCTCATCCCTGCAGGAGTCATCTGTGAAATCATGAACGATGACGGCACCATGGCCCGCGTCCCTGACCTGCAGAAGTTCTGCGCCGAGCACGGCCTCAAGATGCTCACCGTCGCCGAACTCATTCGCTATCGGCTGCAGAACGAGCGCTACATCTTCCGTGTAGCCGAAAGCATTCTGCCCACCCCCTACGGTGAGTTCCGCGCCATCGCCTACGAGAGCGAAGTCAATGGCGGTGAAAGCCATCTCGCGCTGGTAAGAGGCGATGTCGACGCCGACCATAAAAAACGAGGCGGCGAGCCCGTCCTCGTCCGCGTCCACTCCCACTGCCTCGCGGGAGACATTTTCGCCGCCTCCACATGCGATTGCCACCATCTCGTCCAGCAGTCCCTCCGGCTCATCGCCGAAGCCGGACGCGGCGCACTCGTCTACCTGCACAACACCAGCCGCGGCTTCGACATTGACCGCTCAGTTGAGCCGCACCGGATACTCTTCCATCGCGAGGCCCGCCCTCACGACGACGACAAGCACCAGCGCATCCTTCGCCAGGTCGGACTCGGTGGTCAGATCCTCGCTGACCTCGGAATCCACCAGATCCGCCTGCTCTCGAACACACCGACACACGTTCCTGCCCTTCAAGGCTTCAACGTCGAGATCGTCGAGCAGGTGCCGATACCCGGAGAGCCCGTCCCTGCCAGGCGGTAACCAATCAGATTCCGCGGCGGAACCTCCCGCGCTGCGCTTGCGTATCCTGTAAGGACTAGCCGGGCCACCAAGGGTTGGTCTGCCCTTCGGGAGTAAATCCAGATGCGTCGCATCCTCGTAGCTGTCTTCGCGTTGTTCCTCCTCGCCGCAGCCGCGCCGCGCGCACGCGCCGATGACGACCGAGTC
>Ga0206881_10291_pt1 | contig 11297 bp, 10 predicted proteins | sample Alteio_BWOrgCont_3_FD_152867 | JGI IMG/M metagenome (GOLD analysis project Ga0206881, IMG submission 152867) | Enriched cells from forest soil in Barre Woods Harvard Forest LTER site, Petersham, Massachusetts, United States -... | ecosystem: Environmental > Terrestrial > Soil > Temperate forest >...
AATTGGCGTTCGATACGGGTAATTGCATCTTCGATCTCGATTTTACCAAGCCGGAAGAAAGGAATGGCAAGCAAGCCAAGGATCAACAAGCCGGCGGCGGTGCAAAGCTTGGGACGGAAGACGACAAAGCGGGCCCACTTCTCGCAGGACTGGGGCGCCAGTTGGAATTTCCGCAGCGGACTGAGGAAACTGCCGCCCCACTCCAGCTTGGAACCGACGAGGAAGATCATGGCCGGCAGGAGGGTGAGGGTGGCGAGGGCAACGCAGGCGACGACGAGGACGCCGCCGACGGCAATGGAGGTAAAAAACTCGAGCGGAATGAAGAGAAGCGTGAAGAAACCGCTCATGACCATGACAGCGGAGACAATGACGGTTTTGCCGGCGGTCTTGCGGGTGATTTGGAGGGCTTCCTGAGTGGTGAGGTGGTTGGCGCGCTCACGGCGATAGCGGGCAAGATAAATGAGGCAATAGTCGATGCCGACGCCGAGACCGATCATGGTGACGAGATTGGGGACAAAGAAGGTGACGTGCATGACCCCGGAAAAGAGGCAGAGGATACCAAGCGTGCAGATAACGCCCAAAGTGGCGACGAGAACGGGCAACAGGGCGGCGACAAGGGAGCGGAAGACGACAAGGAGAATGAAGAAGGTAACCGGCAGGGCAATCATTTCTCCGGAGCGCAGCGATTCGGTCGAGGCCTGGTTAAGATCGAAGAAGAGGGCCGGACCGCCGGTGACCCATGGCCTCTCCTGACCGGGGAAAGTCATTTTGCCGAGGTCTTCGCGGAGGCCGCGGACGGCCTTTTCAGCGTCGCCGTAGGTGTAGGCGGGGGTGTTGGCGTTGACGGCGACGAAACCGGCATACCAGTCGCTGCGGGGCCAATTTTCGATCATGACACGACCATCGGTAACATCCTTGATATTCGAGTCGTTGCTGATGGTGGCGAGGAGGTTTTTCCAAGCTGCGTCAGCCTGGTCTTGTGGGACGCCCTGGGCGTCCCAGACGATGGCCGTGGGAAAAGCGAGCGCGGCGGAGAAATTCTTGACGACGTTTTCGCGGACGATTTCAGAGGGAGCGCCCTTCATGCCGCTGAGCGTGCTCTGGATGCGCTCGTTAAACTGCCAGGCGGGCAGAATGAAGACAGCGGCCATGAAGACCCAGAAAGCCGTGCAGACCACGGCGCGGTGACGGGTGTAGTGGCTCCTAATGGGAAGTTCGACGGCGGGCGCGAAGGCGGAGCCGTTCACCGAGGCCCCGTTGGTCGGGACCTCCGGTTCAGTGCCGCGGGAGGACGATCCTATTTTTGAATCCAAGTTCCGTCTTCTTTCTGCACCCATTCACCGGGGAAGGCACGGTCCTGCCAAAGCTGGGCATAATCCCGCTCGGCAAGTTCGAGCGGTTCACTTTTGCTTTGAGCATTGGCAAGGTAAAGGAACGAGCGGTCGGCATTCTCGGCATCGACGATGCTCTTGGCATAAGCGAGGTACTTCGGGTCGCTGGGCGGGTTGCGAATGTCGAGATATCCGTCCCGGTCCTCGCCAATGATACGGTTGTTTTTCAATTGCTGGATTTCGCCCGAGCGCTCGCGACGGTTGGCGGCAACCTGGAGGTTGGACTGCTCTTCCTTCACCTTGGTGGGGGAGCCTTTTTGGTAAACGTCGAGGCGGATCGCCACGTCAACCTTGACGGGCTGAGGCGTCGCGAGATTGACGGTGGGAGAGCAGCCGACAAGGCAGGCCACAGCCAAAATAAGCCCGGCACGACTTGCGTTTATTTTAAATGGGAGTTCTGGGGGAAAATTCACGAATAAGTTCCAGGCCATGGGCGTGGCGGGAAATGGCAATATGAAGCCTGATCCTACTAATTGCTCCCCTCATTGGCAACCTTGGAACTATCGGACTCATCGTGGGGATGCCAATACATTTCAAAGGAGCGTTTGCCATTGGGTCCGTTTAATTTCAGGATGCCCGTGCCTCCATTAGGCTTATAATCGATTTTAAAGATCCCGCTTTGATAAGGATAGGTGCGAAAGGCATCAACGGCAATCTTGGAGAACTGGTCCTTTAGGGAGGGTGGTACGGAACCATTTTTCAGCAGGCCATCGAGGGACTTGATGACCAGAATGCCCGGACTCGGCAAGGCAAGCGAACCATGGCAATCGAGGATGTCGGTCGATTTGCCTTGGATGGAAATGGTGCCGTCGAGCTCCCCGGTCAGGTCGATATACTTACCCCCCAAGGTGGCGGCGATGGGCTCGCTGTTGAGCTTCTGGGCGGAGAAATTGACATTCCAGGAGAAATCCTTGCCGTAGTAGAACTCGAGGTTGCCGGTGAGGTCGCCTCCCTCGCACTTGCCGTTGAGTTTGCCGTACATGCCATTGGGATCAAAGGTGATCGTACTGGTGACGCCGGTAATCGGGATGTCATTCCAGGCGAGTTCATCCACGGAAAGGGTGTTGACGATATTGTTGGCGGAAGCATCGGTGACGGGAAGGCTGAAGTAAAGCCGACCCGCGAGTCCAACAATGCGAATCTTGTAGTCGGGGTATTCTTTATTCAGGCGCTTGATCGCAATGGAGCTTTTGACCGAGATCTTGTCGAGCTGGTCAAGCCGGATATCGTCGACCTTGCAGTCGTAAAAGAAGGGAAAATAGACGACAGGCTGGCCGAAAACATTGACGGCGAGTTGGCCATACTGAACTTCCATGTGGCCGACCTGCCAGGGAGCCGTGACCCCCTGCATGGGGAGCGCGGAGCGCCCCTCCTTGAACTCCTTGGAGAACCAAAAGAGGTCCTGGCCGAGAAACATGGTTGGGCGGATGAAGTCAATTTCGCGGATTTTATGGTGCCAAAGTTCATCGTAGGTAAATCGTACCCGGGTCAGCGGAAAGCCCAGGACGGGCGCAAGGGCGTCGAAAGGTGAAACAATGAAGATGTTTTCGACGTTGATGATCTGTTCCTTGTTCATCGAGGCGCTCTCATCGGGCTTGCTGAGCTTAATGTCATTGAGGATGACGGGGCTGTGGACGCCGAGCCGGACAGGTATCGGGGTATCGGCGGTGATGTGGTCAATCATGAGGGTGCCGCGGTTGATTTCGATCCGGTCGAGAGTCCAGTCGAGGCCGCTATCCTGGCCTTTGGTGTTTTTTTCGAGCATGGCGTAGAAGGTCTTGGAGTAGAGCTGCGGACCGAATAATTCGATCTTCTTCACGTGGTGCCGAATAAGTCCGTAGATGCTGAAGGTCAGGACAACCTTGTTGGCATAAAAAAAATCGCCGAGCTTAAGGTCGTGAATTTCAAGGACACGGGGAGCAACCCAGGCCGTTTTGCCGATAACGTGAGGGAACGGAAGCTGGGCCAGGGCCTTATTGATAACGCGGATCGGATGATGCCAGAGGGTATAGAAGCCGGCGGCAGACCACATCGCGACGACGGCGACAATGGCGAGCAGGTAGAGCCAGACGCGGAGCCAGCAGACACGCAGCCTGGGCGGCTGGATTGGGGCCGGGATATGGGGGCTGGGATCGCTCATGGAAACTCTTATCCAAAGTAGGCACGGGCCGCCTAAGAGAAAGAAAGAATGCCAAAAGGGAACAAGGCGTTCGGGTAAAGTTTCAGGTCAATTGTCGGAATCTTCTTGCCGCCCCGGCGCGGCATCGTATTGAAGGCGACATGGCACCAAGCGCTTTCCAATGGCTCTGGCCGGTGGTTTTCTATCTGGCGGGATCAATTCCCGCCGGGTATCTGATGGGCCGCGCCCGCGGCATCGACATCCGACAGCACGGCAGCGGCAACATCGGCGCGACAAACGTGGGCCGGGTGCTGGGACGCAACTGGGGCCTCGCGGCGTTCGCGTGTGATTTCCTGAAAGGCTTCCTGCCGCTCTACCTGGTGCGCGTTTTCTGCTTTCCCGACGAAAGTTCGTGGCTGGTGGCGCTCCTGCTGGTGCTGGGCGGGGTGGCGGCGATCCTGGGCCACAATTACACCCCCTGGCTCGGGTTTAAGGGAGGCAAGGGCATCGCAACTTCGGCGGGGGTGCTGGGCGCAATCCTCCCTGAAGTGCTGGCGGTCTCGCTGTCGATCTGGATCATCGCGGTGCTGATCACGCGGACGGTTTCGATTGGGTCGCTGCTGGCCGCCGCCTCGCTGCCGCTGGCGGCGGCGTGGTTTTACCCGCACCAATGGGTCTATTTTGGTTTCACCGCGTTCGCCGGAGGGCTTGCAGCGTGGCGGCATCGCTCCAATATGGAGAGGTTGCTGGCCGGGACGGAATCGAAAATTAATTTGGCGAAAAAGAAGAATGCCGCATGAAAATCACGATTATCGGACACGGGGCCTGGGGACGCGCGGTCGGCCAGGTAGCCGGGCGGCTGAAGCATGAGGTGGAATTTCTCTCCCACTCCGATACCGCCTGGCCCGGACCCCGGCCCGATTACGTGCTGCTGGCGCTGCCGGTGCAACACGTCCGCGAAACGCTGTCGCACCTGCCCACGCCGGGTGTCCCGGTGCTGAGCCTGTGCAAGGGGCTTGAAATCACGACCGGGGACCGGGTGAGCCAGATCGTAACGGAAACATGGAACGAAGCGCGCGTGGGGGCGCTTTCAGGACCGACCTTCGCGGCGGAGATCGTGACGGGGCTTCCGGCGACGTGCACGATCGCGGCGCAGAGCGACGAACTGGCGAGGGAGTTTCAGGCGATCCTGCACCAGCCGAGTTTCCGCATTTACCGTTCACCGGACCTGATCGGCGTGGAACTGGGCGGCGCGCTAAAGAACATTTACGCCATCGCGGCGGGGACGTGCCACGGGTTGAAGCTGGGGCAGAACTCGCTGGCCGGACTGATTACGCGCTGCCTGGCGGAAATGACGCGGATCGGTGTGCAGGCGGGCGCGCGGGCCGAGACCTTCGCGGGGCTGAGCGGCATCGGCGACCTGATGTTGACGGCGACAAGCGATCAGAGCCGCAATTTCCGCTTCGGGATAATGCTGGCGCAGGGGCTTTCGCCGGAAGCGATCCTGCCTAAGCTGGGCGGCGTTTGCGAGGGGCTGCCGACAACGCGGTCGGTCCATCTCAACCATGCCATCCCCGCCGATGCGAAGCCGATCGTCACGCAACTCCACGCCGTGCTCTACGAGAGCGTTCCGCCCATCGACGCGGTGAAGAACCTACTGGGCCGCGCCGCACGGGATGAGTGAATCCACTAAAAGGAACCCGCCCCATTTTTTCTCACTCTTCCGGTCAAGCATCCCCGGCGGAACCACGCCTAAAACACCACGCCACGGTGTAAGTCGTCAGGGTGCCGAACATGATGCGCCAGGGAAACTCGATCTGAACGAGCCAGGCGGGCGCGGATACGTAGCCCTCTTTGAATTGGAGCAGACCGTGCTGCGCGAGCCAGATGATGGTGCTGCCGATGTCGTCGCTTTTACCGCGCACGGCGTTGACGAGGTCCCACGGCAATCCGGACCAGACGGCCACTGCCAGGAAGCCGGCAAGCATGGCGATGAGGTTGCCGCGCTCGGTACCGCGATTCTTTGTGGTCAGGCCGAGGAGGAAAATGCCGAGCAGCGAGCCGTAGGTGTAGCCGAAGATGCCGAGGACGATGGGAATAATGCGGGCGTGGGGCGAGTAGACGACGAAAGCGGCGGTGCCGGTACCGACAATGGCCAGCAAAAGCGCAAAGACGACGGTGCTCCAGCGGACAACGCTGACAACACGGTGGGAATCGGCCCCCCTCCCCCAGCGGGGCACCCAAAAGTCCTGAGTGAAACTGGTGGCCAGGGCGTTGAGGGCCGTGCTGAGCGAACCCATGGCAGTGGCGAGTACGCCCGCGACCAGGAGCCCGCGTGCGCCGGGCGGAAGCTGGTGGAGAATGTAGTAAGAGAAAATTTCGGGATTCTTGGTCGGCAACGCGGGATCGGGGTGCTGCTGGTAAAAGACGTAGATCAGGATGCCGACGAAGAGAAACGCAAAGCTGAACGGGAGATCGACCAGGCCGGAAAGGACAAGCGCGAGCCGGCTTTTGTGAAAGTTTTTGGCCGTAAGCATGCGCTGCACCATGTCCTGGTCGGTGCCGTGGGTGGCCATGGTGGTGAAGACGGAACCGAGCAGCGCCGCCCAGATGGTGTATTCGCTGCCGAGGATACCGCTGATGTTGTCGAGAACGCCTTTACTGTGGTCGATGCCGTCCTGGTAAAACCTGAGATCATCGGGGCCGTTGAGAAACCCTTTCGTGCCCGCCCATCCGCCAACGCTGAACCAGAGCGAGATGAGTGCATAAAGGAGCGCGCCGCCCATGACGCTGGCCTGGATGACGTCGGTCCAGACGACGGCGCGAATGCCGCCCGCCGCGGTATAGGCCGTGGTCAGGATGGTGATGAGCAGGACGGCCCCGGCGTAAATCGTGATGGTTTCGGCGTTGGTCGCGGCGGCGCCGTGGACCATTTCATAACCAAGGACAAGGATGACGGCGGCGACGTAGAGCCTCGCACCGCTGGCCAGCAACCGGGTGAGAAGGAACACGGCGGAAGCCGCGTCGCGGGTGGTGTCACCGAAGCGGATGCGGAGAAATTCGTAGATGGAAACAACGTTGTTGTCAAAGAAGGGGCGGATGAAGAGATAGGCGACGATGATGCGGGCGATGATGGTGCCGATGGCCAGTTGGGCGTAGGCGAAATTGCGCCCGTGATAACCTTCGCCGGGCGTGCCCAAAAAGGTGCCGGCGCTCAATTCCGCCGCGATAATGGAGGCCAGAACGGCGCCCCAGGGAAGCTGGCGACTGCCGACGCTGAACTCGCGCATGTTTTGGCCGCGGTGCCGTACGGAAGAAAGGCCGACGCCGATGACGAGCGCGAAGTAAGCGAAGATGGCAAGGCCGTCCCAGAAGAATGACATTTCTTAAGTTAATAAACGGTAATGCGGCAAGAGCAAAAGGATTTCCGGTTTTTTCAAAAGGTTTTGCTATAGTCCAGCGATGCCTCATGCCGCAAGGATGCCTTACCGGGACCCGGACCAGACGACACCGGCGTGGGTCTTGATTTTTGTCCTCGCCTCGCTGCTGATCCACGCCCTGCTCGTGCTGGGCATCATCCTGGCTTCGATCTATTTGCCACCGGAGAAACTCGACCTGGTTCCGCAGCAAAATCCCGAAGTAAGCCTTTCCCTGCTGCCACCTCCGCCAGCTTCCCCGCCGCCGCGCCAGTTCATGCCGACGGAACCCCAGCAAAACGCGCAGCCCAAGAACACCCCGATCATCTCGGACAACAACACGAACCTTACCTCGCACAGCCCGACCGCACGCAACCCTGACTCAGTCATGCCCGATGTCACGAGCAAGAACGTGCACGCCGACAGTCTCCAGCAATCACCGAACAGCCCTTCGACGCAAAAGCCGCAACCCACCACGGCGCCACCGACGCCGAAACAGGAACAACAGCAAAAACCGCAGCCGAACCCACCGCAACCGAAGCCGGCGCAGCCCCAGCCGCAGAAAAACCCGCCAACACCGAATCCGTCGACCGCGCAGAAGCCACCGCCCACCCCGGCCAAGGCGCCGCCTCCCAAACCGGTGCAGTATGATCCCAACGGCTTGCCGGAGCTCCCCGCCATCAACGCGCCGACCATCGCCCCGCAAACACCGCAGACCACAACCCAAACGGCGCAGGCGGCGATGCCTCCCCCGCTGATGCAGCAGGTGCCGGCCGACGTGCAAGGCCGGGCGGGCCTCTCAGGCAACCCGTCGCCCGATGCGATGGCGACAGAATTGGGCAAGTACAAGGCCATGGTTTACCTTGCGGTGGGCTCGCATTGGTACCCGAAAGTTGACGAGCACCTCCAAGCGCTACCGGTCGGCAGCGTTCGAATCCAGTACACGATCTATTCGAATGGAACGGTGACCACGAAAGTGCTCGACGCCGGTAGCGGTACCATGCAGACGCTGTTTTCAATCAGCTATAATTCGATCATCGGCGCAGCCCCCTTTCCTCCATTCAGCCCGGCGTTGCTAAAGGAGTTGGGCACCGACAGCTTCACCGACGATTTCACGTTCAGCGTTTATGGGCAGTGAGGAAACCTCACAGATTCCTCGACAAATCAACCGATTGAACGGCTTAATCTGCACAATCATGACGGACAACGAATCTCTGGCGGCACGCGCGGAACGGGCGGCGCAAATCGCCCGGCAACCCGGCCTCTACAAGGTCTGCGAGGGATGCGAATCAATCGTGGTGCGGGACGCGGTGACATGTCCAAACTGCCACGGATACCGTTTCGACACCGATGCGCGGCGAGTCATTTCGCAGGCGGAGATTTTAGGCAAGCGTTTACCCAATTCCATACCGCCAAGTGAGTTGTTGTAGTTTTTACAGCAATAACGGGTTGCAACTAAATCGATCCCATTTGCAACGCATTGGGGGATGCGCTTAAATTACGTGTCGTTTATGAACCGCCGAATCATTTCGTTAAAGACTCGGGTGCGCTACGAGGGCCGTGCCCAAGTGTTTGACCGTCGCGCGAAGGTGGGCGCCGATCTCGAAAAACTGCCAAACCCGATCCGGCACATGGTCAACTTCGCGTTGTGTGGCAAGTTCCGTAAGTTTTCCGGCAGCGCAAACGGGCGAAAAAAGTAAGACTAGAAGCTACCCATTCAGGGCAGGCTTGATCAACTCCCACTGCCACGGGCACCAGCGGCTTTCCGCGATGAGCGTCTCCGCCGACGTCTCCGGTTTTCGCGCAATGTCCTGAAGCACTGATTTCGCCGCGATCACCGTCGGGTCGAGCCCCAGTTCCGCGGCCACCTTGTCACGATGGATGCGAAGCTTCTCCATCCGCTGCTCGGCGGCAATGTCGCGCGGTGGCCGCTCCGGACGCGGCGGACGCGGAACCGGCGGCGCGGCGCGCCCCCGCTCAATCGCCTCGACCAGCCGTTCCGCGCGCTGCGGCGAACTGCGCCGCGGCCAGCAGGGGGCGCCCATCGGCGGTACGCGTGGATTTTCCGCGCACCAAACGGCCAGGTCGAGGAGCAGTTCGTTGTGCAGCACCTTGAACACCGGCAAATCGACCGCCTCGGCCTCCTTCTCGCGCCAGTGCCACAGTTCCTTCACGATCGCCTGCGCCGGGGGTGAGAGCAGCGCCGAACCGCTGATCCGCCAGGCGTTCTCGGGGTCATCCTCTCGAATGATCCGGCTTGCCGCGACCACCCGCACGCACGATTGTTCGTGCCACTCGCGCCGGCCCTTGTCGTCAAGCTGCCGACCAAGCGCTTCCGCAATCGGCTCCAGATACTGGGTGTCCTGCACCGCGTAATCGATCATCGCCGGCGAGAGAGGCCGTTGCGACCAGTCGGCCTTCTGGCTCTTTTTGTCGAGCGTGATCCCGCAAAACTGCTCCACCAGCGCCCCGTAGCCAAAGGCGCGCAACCCGACGAGCTGCGCCGCCAGCATCGTGTCGAAAACCGCCTGCGGCTCCGGCGCGCCCGCCCGGCGCAGCATCCGCAGGTCGAAGTCGGCCCCGTGCAGGATCCAGGTGTGCCGACTGGTCGGCGGCCAGAGCTCGCCGAGCGGAAACGGGTCGAGCGGGTCGATGAGAAAATGCTGCTCCGCATGCGTCACCTGAATGAGGCAGACGCTCTCGCGGTAGTGATGCAGGCTGTCGGCCTCGGTGTCAAGCGCGAGCGGAAAGTAACCGCGCAGGCTCGTGATAAAAAAGTCGAGCGCCTGCGGCGTATTGACCCATAGAAACTCGACCTTGCTTTGTGACATAGGAAATTCCGGTAAATCATGCGGGTTTCAATGAAAGGCCGCCAGTTGAATTTGGCGGGGAGTAAGAAACCGCAAAGAGTATTCCCCTTACTTGCGCCGCGCCAGAAGGCAAAACTTCCTCCGGCACTACTTACGCGTACTTTCGAAATGAATTCCAACCCCAGGCAATCGCTTAAGTGATTCGACAAGACGGGAATGACTATTAGAATAAAGGTTTCGTCTTATGAGTTTTGTCCCCCGCATCGCCAAGGCCTTCCCGGGCATGACCTTCACCAACGACGAGATCCGCCGTTACGGGCGCCATCTCATCATGCCCGAGGTCACGCTGGAAGGTCAGCAGAAGCTCAAGGCGGCCCGTGTCATCGTCGTCGGCACGGGCGGCCTCGGCGCACCCATTCTGGCCTACCTTGCCGCGGCTGGGGTCGGCCACATCGGCGTGGTCGATTTCGACACCGTCGATCTCTCCAACCTCCACCGACAGATTATCCACAAGACCGGCAACGTCGGCAAACTCAAGACCCAGTCGGCGGTCGAGATGATGAGAGAGATCAACCCCGTCATCGACATCAAGACCTACGACACCTCGCTGCGCTCCGACAACGCGCTCGATCTCCTGCGCGACTACGACATCGTCATCGACGGCACCGACAACTTCCCCACCCGCTATTTGGTCAACGACGCCTGCGCCCTGCTGGACAAACCGAATGTTTATGGCTCCATCTTCCGTTTCGAGGGCCAGGCCACCGTTTTCTGGGCCTCGCGTGGCCCCTGTTACCGCTGCCTTCACCCCGAGCCTCCCGAGCCGGGGACAGTCCCAAGCTGCGCCGAAGGCGGCGTCCTGGGCGTGCTACCCGGGGTCGTCGGCACCATCCAGGCGACCGAAGCGGTCAAGCTCATCATTGGCCAGGGCGACCCGCTTATCGGCCGGCTGCTTCTTTTCGACGCGCTCAAGATGAAGTTCCGCGAGATGAAGCTTCGCAAGGATCCTCAATGCCCCCTCTGCGGACCCAACGCCACGATCAAGGAACTCATCGACTACGAATTCTTCTGCGGCGTCGCCCCGGTGCAGAAAAAGGCCGTTCACCTCGAGGAAATTGACGTAGAGGAGGTCAAAGCCGCGCTCGATGCGGGCAAAATACCCGCCGAAATCGATCTCCTCGACATTCGCGAACCCTTCGAGGCCAAAATCGCACAGATTCCCGGCTCGCGCCTCATTTCTCTGGCCGAATTTAGCCAGCGGATGCACGAACTCGATAGCGCCCGCGAAATCTGGCTTTATTGTAAGGATGGCGCCCGCAGCGCGAAGGCGTGGAAATTGCTTCACGATGCCGGGTTCCGAAAAATCAAAAATGTGTCCGGTGGAATCGATGCCTGGAGCGAAGATATTGATCCCAACACCCCGCGTTACTAGAACTCTTGATAAAAGTTCTTACGCGACGGTCCGAGACCGCCGCCGGACACACGTCGTTCTCGCCGCCCAGCCGGGCACTGAGACCAGCCCCGACATCGACGTCGAGGAAAAGCTCAAGGAGGCCTTCGA
>Ga0206881_10314_pt1 | contig 11193 bp, 10 predicted proteins | sample Alteio_BWOrgCont_3_FD_152867 | JGI IMG/M metagenome (GOLD analysis project Ga0206881, IMG submission 152867) | Enriched cells from forest soil in Barre Woods Harvard Forest LTER site, Petersham, Massachusetts, United States -... | ecosystem: Environmental > Terrestrial > Soil > Temperate forest >...
GACATCGTTTCCCACCAGCGCACCCAACCCTCGGTCGCGTTGGAAGCGATCTTTGCCCGTGACGAATTGCAGCATGCTTCCGGGGTTCCGCCCGTTTCCGGCGAGGTGACGGCGGCGCAAATCTGGCTGCAGGACGGCATCAAATTTGGTCCGCTGGTGGAGACCATCCCGGCCGCGAAACATCATCGCGCCCTGGAATCCTTCCGCGAGGCCAATCCCGAGCGCTGGTTTGAAATTCTGCGCGGGTCGATTAACCTCGTCTCCGCCAAGCTCGCCAAGGAATTTGCCTCACTCCTCATCCAGCAGGGCAAGCTGGAGCCGCTCAAGGAAACCTTGGCCCGCCTGATCAACCAGCACACCGCCAGCAGCGAATTGCTCCTGTGGTTCGGTCGCGAACGCAATGACGATTTCGTGGACATCCTGGGGCCGGAAGTGTTCCGGGCCATGCTCACGGCCATGGAACGCGATCAGTTCAACGAAAAACGCTCCAACCGCCTGCGCGATTTCATTCTTGAAGACCAGCAACTGCTCGGGGAATTGACCGCCTCCGCGGACATCGAGGTGATCAAGGACCTGACGCGCGCGCTGAAATTATCGCCGGTGTTCGACGACATGGACAAACGCTCGCTGCTCGCGCGCCTGGTCAAGGCCCATCCCGCGGTGCAATCGCTCATCAGTGGCGAGCAGACCAAGCAGGAATCCAGCTTGCTCGTTTCGTGGGAGAGCCTGGAACGCCGCCGCCTGGAATATCAGGAGCTGGTGCAGAAAAAGATTCCCGCCAACTCCAAGGAAATCGCCATCGCGCGCAGTTACGGTGATTTGCGCGAAAATCACGAATACAAGGCGGCCAAGGAAATGCAAAAAGTCCTGCTGCGCCAGAAGGATGAATTGGAAGCCGCCCTGACCCGGGCGCGCGGCCAGGATTTCCTGAACGTGAAAACCGACGTGGTCGCTCCCGGCACCATTGTGCGGGTCACCGACCTCCAATCCGGGCTGGCCGAAAGCTTTACCATTCTCGGCGCCTGGGATTCTGATCCGGACAAAGGGGTGATCAGCTATCTGACCCCGGTGGCACAGGCGCTCATCAATCACAAGGTTGGAGACGAGGTTGAAACTGAAATGAACGGCGCAAAACATCGTCAGCGGATCGAAACCATCGACGTGTGGAAAACCGAGCCAGCGGCCCAGCCCTCCGCGTGAGTCATCCGGGACGAGTTTGGAATTATTTTCCAACCCCTGATTTCAACCGCGCCGATTCCCCATCCAGCCAGTCCGTCAATTCTTTGCGCTGAACTTCGGTCAGCCGGGCGTCGGCATGCAGCTTGGTATATTTATCCAACGGCATTTCGCCGGTGCCGATTGCGTCGCTCATCTTATCGAGCAGTTTGACGGCGCGCGCGGGATCATCACCCGGCCAGACCGACAGGTTCAAGTGTTGCCGGCCTTCCGCAACGTCCTGGGCGATCAGCCACGACATCGGCGCGACGTGTGAATACCACGGCCAGCGTGTTTCGCTGGAATGACAATCGTAACAGGCCGCGTGCAGCATGGCGGCGATTTCTGGTGGCGTCGGATGCGCGGCCATCAAATCGAGGACGACCGGCGGGTTGGTGCGCGGCGGATTCGTGAGTTGCAGCAAGGCAAAACCCGCGACGAGCGCGACCAATAGCCATTTTAATCTTTTTTTCAACCTAAGGAAGTGTCGGGACTCTTCCGCGCGGTGGACATCCGTGTGATTGGTTTGCGGACAAACCCGTCAACACGGACGCCACCAGCGCGTTCGCTGTCGAACGCTTTGCCGCTTTGTCCAAAATTCCAGAACGCGGGAACATTACCAGCCCTGCGGTTTTTTCCGACTCCGGCGGATCTCGATCCCGACGGCGAAGAGGAGCGACCCGGCTGCAACCACTCCCATGGAGGAAGGTTCGGGCACGGCTGCGATGGTCGGCGAAAACGCGGCAGTGCTGTCTCCCGTGACGCCCTCACTTCCATCGATTCCGCCAGCGTAAGCCACCGACTCGCCGGAAGGCGATTGGGTGATGGCTGACAGCGTTGAGGCGCTGACAAAGGTGAAGGTCGCTGATTGGCCGGCAGCTAAGGATGTTCCATAATAATAAGTATAACCATAATAACTGTAACTGCTGTTTTCCCACTGGATGGAATTGCCGGCAATGGAACTGACCCAGCCCAGTGAATTGGCCGCGCTGATCGGGTCCGAAGGCAGATTATTGCCGCTGGTCGTCCAGCCATACCAAAAACTGTTCAGGCTTTGGGTTCCCGTATTTTTCAGCGTCAGGGTATAATCGAAGTCGCCACCGGCGGCGGGCACCCCGGAAATGGTGGCCGTGGCGCTCTGCGCCTGGCTGGCGACGGTGGAGGCGGCCAACCCGGCGGCCACGGCAAGGGCCAGGGCAAAACGGTTGGCGGTTAATTTGGGCAGTTGATTCGAGATCCCTGCTTTAATGAGTTCGGCATTTTGTTGTTGGGTGTGGCTTTGCATGCTGCGTCTTTGCTTGGGTTTAAAATAACAAACGGTCACACAAGTGAGACTCATGGCCCGCCATTTGGTTCCCGAAAAAAGTGAATTTTTATCTTAGAGCCTGTCTGAAAATTGCGAGGGGTGCTGCGGCGAGGGATTTTGGATGTGGGCTAGGCGGCGAGGGAGGAGCATCCCCGTAGTGGGCTGTGACGACCGAGCCAACGCGGCCCGCAGACAAAAGACCCGCCGCCCGGAGGGTTTTCGAGAAAAGAGCCGCCTGGCTTCGTTGCTCCTCGGTCGAAGACCCATAAAGGGTATTCTCCCTCGTCGCGCCTCGCCATCCAGCTCTTTCCTCGAAAACAGCACCCCTCGGAATTTTCAGACAGGCTCTTGCGGCTGGAACCGCGGAGTTGACCGCATCAGGGCCACCACTAATATCAGGGCTAAAAGCGGGAAGCGAACTCGCCACCGGACAAGGTGAGCGCCACCGCGCAGGCGCAGCGCCCTGCTTCGCCATTGGATTTCGACGGGTAACCGGCACCATTGAATCGCAACCCGACATTCACTTGCAATTCACAAGTTATTTACTTGCATTTTAAAAGCATCGTGCTAGGCTCTGGGTGTCTGTGATTGAATTTCTCCAACCGACCAAAAATGAAAAGCATATGAACATGAAAAATGAAACTATGGGAAGCATCCCGGAGAATGTTGCCTCGGAACTTAATAATGGACGTTCAGCCTTGAAATCAATCGTTTTCGTGGCATTGGCGCTGTGGCTCGGTCTCGTTACTTTCCTTGGCTCTCAAGGGGCATTTGTTGGCAGCCCGGATGCGCCACCGGTGAAGATTTTCCTGGGCCTCGCAATTCCTTTGGCAGTGTTTTTTGCGGCCTACTTCGGATGGAGCGAATTCAGGGCGTTTGTCCTCGGCGCCGACCTCCGGGTCGTGGCTGCGATGCAGGCGTGGCGGTGGGCCGGCCAACATTTCCTCTTCCTCCACGCACACGGTGTTCTGCCTGGTCTGTTTGCTTTCCCGGCCGGACTCGGGGACATGGCGATCGGAATCACCGCGCCGTGGATCGTACTCAGCCTGGTTCGCAACCCGTCATTTGCCGCCAGCCGACGTTTTGTGATTTGGAATATTCTTGGGATTGTTGACTTCGTTGTGGCCGTGTCAATGGCGGTCCTATGTTCGGGCTTATTCCCCGGAATCAACAGGCTCATTGGGAACGTCACCACAGCACCTATGGCACAATTACCACTGGTGCTCACGCCGGTGTATATTGTCCCTATCTTTATTATGCTGCACGTCACCGCTCTTTTCCAAGCGCGGCAATTAGCCCGCTCGGGGAAATCCGCGCCTGCATTCAACGGCTAGCACAGGCGAAGGCGGGCATCGCTGGCTTCGGTCTCGCCTCTCGTGCGCAGACTGGTTTGGTCGCCGACGTTGGTGATTTCGATATAGAACACCTGCCCCCAGCCAATTCATCGCCGAATCAGCGAGGACGTCCGCTTGGTGTCCCCTCTCCGCTCCCATCCGATGGGAGGGGAGAGGGTCAGGGTGAGGTGAGGGTTCAAAACAATCCCTAGTTGACATAAAGTCGACTCGCGCTATCGTGTTTATTGAGTATGCGGGTTTCCAAACGAACCGATTACGCCCTGCGCGCCTTGTTCACTCTCGTGGACCATTTTGGCGGTCTGCCGATCCCGATCCGGGAACTGGCACGGCGTAACGATGTTCCCAAACGATTCCTCGAACAAATCATGCTGGCCCTCAAATCCAAAGGCTGGGTGGACAGCTCTCCCGGCATTCGCGGCGGATATTTCCTCGCCAAACCCCCGGCCAAAATCACCATGGGCGAGGTGGTGCGTCATTTTGACGGGATTCTTGCCCCCATAGATTGCGTCAGCGTAACGGGTTACGTACGCTGCTCCCAGGAATCCGTCTGCCGCTTTCGCCGCGTTTTCTTTAACGCCCGTAATTACGTGGCTGGAATCATGGATCAAGCCACCCTGGCGGATGTGGCCAAAGGCCTGCCGTTGAGCTCACATGAAGTCTCCACCGGATTCATCGGCGGCGAAGGCATCTAAAGAAAAATCAAAAAACTAGTTGACCACGGCCGTAAATAGTGGAGAATAACGACAAGATAAGTCGTTTATAGGTTTTAAGTGGTTCAACCGGCAAAAGCCGGTTTTTATTTTAAACCAAACAACGACTAAATGAGTCGCTATTAAAAATCGAATAATAAAAAGTCAATGAGCACAGTTCAAACTAAACTCAAACAGCTCGCCGTCGCCACCGTCGCCGGCTTCCAACTCGCCCTGCCGGCGACCGCTGCCGACAGCACGAACACGCCGCCTGACAACAGTAGCGATTCGAGCGCTGCCCAAGCCGCCGAGATTGAAGCCTTAAAGCAGGAACTCCAGGCACTGGCTCAAAAAGTGGATGCCCTCGAACATCAGCAGCAGGCTCCCCCGTCGGCAGCGCCGACGCCGTCCTCGCCCGCCATCGCGGACTTGGACCAGAAAGTCCGCGTCTTGGAACGACAACGGGAAATTGATCAGGAAAACGCCGCGACCCTGGCGAAATCCCAGCCAAAAATCTCCATGAATCAGAACGGTTTCTCCTTCAGCACGGCCGACACCAATTTTGTCGCCAACTTTCATGGCGTGTTGCAAGTGGATAGCCGTACCTATTTTAACAATCCCAAGCTGCCGGCCGGCACCGACGGTTTCTTGCTACGGCGCGCCCGTCCGATTTTTAACGGCACAGTCTTCAAGGATTTCGACTTCAATTTCACCCCGGAATTCGGAGGCAGCACCGTCCAGATTGTCGATGCCTATTTGAACTACCGCTATGATTCGGCATTACAGCTTCAAGCGGGCAAATTCAAATCGCCAATTGGTCTGGAACAACTGCAGGCCGACGTCAATACCACTTTCAACGAACGCTCAATCGCGACCGATCTGATTCCTTATCGTGATGTTGGGGTGGAATTGCATGGCGACCTGGCTGGCGGCGTGCTGAGCTACGCGGGCGGAATCTTTAACGGATCACCGGATCTTAACACCACCACGGTTAACACAGGCTTAAGCAACGGCAAGGCCTTTGTCGGGCGCTTGTTCGCGCAGCCCTTTAAGAATTCGGATCTTGTCCCTCTGCAAGGATTGGGTTTTGGCGTGGGCGGCAGTTATCAACACGATGACCCCGTCACCTCCGAATTGACACCTGGCTACACTACCGACGGCCAGCAGAAATTCTTCACCTATGGCAGCAAGGTATTGCCAGCCGGAACGCACTGGCGCATCGATCCCCAAGGATATTATTACTACGGTCCGTTCAGTTTGCTCGGCGAATATGACATATCCGCGCAGCGCCTCACCGGCGGCACGGTAACGGGCGCCAAGCCGGTCACTTTGCAAAATAACGCCTGGGAAATCACGGGTGGCTGGGTGCTTACCGGAGAAGATGCCGGCTACAACGGCATTACGCCCTTGCATCCGTTCAATTTGCACAACGGAAATTGGGGGGCGTTCCAAGTGGTCGCGCGTTACGCGAATCTGGACGTGGATAACAATGCCTTTAAGGACGGGTTTGCCAGCGCTTCCACCACCGGCACCTTCACGGCGTCGGCCTCCGAGGCACGGGCGTGGTCAGTTGGCTTGAACTGGTATCTCAACCGGAATCTCCGGATCAACGGCAGCTTCTCGCGCACGGATTTCACCGGCGGCAGAGGCACCGGCGCAACGGTCACCGAACAGCCGGAAAACGTCCTGTTCACCCGCCTTCAGTTGGCGTTCTGATCAACCGGGGTAACGAATTATAAAAAATGAAAACGCTCCTCCACCTCTTCCTGATCCTCGCCCTCACTCTCGGGGTCGAGGCAAAAGAGATCAAGTTGCTCAATGTCTCCTACGACCCGACCCGCGAGCTGTATCAGGAGTACAACGACGCGTTCGCCCAATATTGGAAGACCAAAACCGGCGATGACGTCGTCGTCTCGCAATCCCATGGCGGCTCGGGCAAACAGGCGCAATCCGTGATCAATGGACTCGAAGCCGACGTCGTCACGCTGGCACTGGCGTATGACATCGATGCCATATCGGCCCAGGCAAAATTATTGCCGGCCAACTGGGCGGAAAAATTCCCCGACCACAGCACACCCTACACGTCCACCATTGTGTTTCTGGTTCGAAAGGGGAATCCCAGGAATATCCGGAATTGGGATGATCTCGTCAAACCCGGCATCAGCGTGGTGGTTCCAAATCCGAAAACCTCCGGCGGCGCGCGCTGGGCTTACCTGGCGGCCTATGCCTACGCCCTGGAGACCTTTAACCACGACGATCCCAAGGCCCGCGACTTCATCCGGCAGCTATACAAGAATGTGCCCGTGCTGGATTCCGGCGCGCGCGGCTCGACGGTCACCTTTGCCCAGCGCGGCATCGGCGACGTTCTGCTGGCCTGGGAAAATGAGGCCCACCTCGCCCTCAAAGAGTTTGGGGCCGACAAATTCGACATCGTCACTCCGCCGTTAAGCATCCTGGCAGAGCCGCCGGTTGCCGTGGTGGCCAAAAATGCCCGGCGTCACGGCACCACGGAAGTGGCTGCGGCCTATCTGAATTATCTGTACTCCGATGTCGGCCAGGAAATCGCCGCCAAAAATTTCTACCGCCCGCGCGACCCGGCGATCGCTGCGAAATACGCCGCCAATTTCGCCCCGCTGAAACTCGTGACGATTGATCAGGAATTCGGCGGCTGGACCAAAGCCCAAGCGACACATTTCGCCGACGGCGGAGTCTTTGACCAAATCTTCCAACCGCAAAACTAGTTCATGACTTCATTCGAGCTGCCAGCAAAAACAATATATTGATTATGACCATCAACCATTATCCGCCAGTAATCTCCACCCCGGCGCCGCGCCACGACCGCCGGTCGATCGCCGAACTCCTCGCGCCGTTGGAAAAAATCGCCGCGAACTCCGTCAACCTGGTCGCCAACCACGACGCGCGCTTTGAGGTCAACGGCGAGACGCACGTGTTGCCGCGCTATCTGTTTGTCGGGCCGCGCGGCGGCGATACGCCCATTCGCCTCGGGATTTTTGCCGCCATTCACGGGGATGAACCCGAGGGAGCCCATGCCCTCATTCAATTCATCAAGCTGTTGGAAGCCAACCCGGAACTCGCCGCCGGCTATTATTTATCCATCTATCCGGTCTGCAATCCGACGGGCTTTGCCGACAACACCCGGCACTCGCGCCGCGGCGTGGATTTGAACCGTGAATTCTGGAAGAACTCGGCAGAGCCGGAAGTCCGCCTCCTCCAGGCCGAGTTGGAGTCCCGCTCGTTTCAGGGAATCATCGCCCTGCATACCGACAACACCAGTTCCGGCTTTTACGGTTTCGTGCGCGGGGCAACCCTGACCCAGCACCTGATCGAACCGGCCCTGGCCGCTGCCGCGCTGCTTCTGCCTCGTGACGAACGCCCGGTCATCGATGGGTTTACCGCCCGGAACGGAGTGATCCGCGATTGCTACGCGGGCGTTTTGAGCGCGCCACCCAAGTCGCGCCCGCGCCCCTTCGAACTCATTCTCGAAACGCCGGACAGCCCGCCAGAATACCTGAAGGCTTGCGCCTTCGTCGCCGCCTTGCAGACCATTCTCGTCGAATATCGCAAGTTTATTGCGTACGCGCCCAACCTCTAAAACGTGGCTGCCCCGAAAAATCGAGTTCTGCCGGGATTCCGACTGACCCTCGGCTACACGATCCTTTATTTGAGCCTGATTGTCCTGATTCCGCTCGCGGCGGTTTTTTGGAAAACCTGCACCCTGTCCTGGGGACAATTTTATCAGGTCATCACCTCGCCCCAGGCGCTGGCCGCCTATCGCTTAAGCTTCGGCGCCGCCCTGCTCGCGGCTGCCCTGAACGCCGTGTTCGGCCTGATCGTCGCCTGGGTCCTCGTGCGCTATCAATTCTTCGGTAAGAAACTGGTGGATGCTCTCGTGGATTTGCCGTTCGCCCTTCCCACCGCCGTGGCCGGCATCACCCTCGCCACGCTCTACGCCCCCGACGGCTGGATCGGCCAATGCTTTGCGCCGCTAGGCATCAAAATCTCCTTCACCCGGCTGGGCGTCCTGGTCGCCTTGACCTTCATCGGCCTGCCGTTCATCGTCCGCACGGTCCAGCCCATCCTGGAGGATTTTGATCCCGAAATCGAGGAGGCGGCGGCGAGTCTGGGGGCGAATCGCTGGCAGATTTTTTGGCGCGTCATTTTGCCTACCCTCAGCCCGGCTCTGCTGACCGGCTTCGCCCTGGCTTTCGCCCGCGCGCTCGGCGAATACGGCTCAGTGGTTTTCATTTCCAGTAACATCCCCATGAAAACGCAGATCGTTCCCCTCCTGATCATGACGAAGCTGGAGCAATTCGATTACGCCGGTGCGACCGCCCTCGCCGTCGTCATGCTCGTCTTTTCCTTCGCCCTGTTGCTGGCCATCAACGTCCTGCAATGGTGGACCAACCGTTACAACCACACTGGCCTCTCATGACGACTGCCGCCAGCCGATTGCCGCAAATGCCTCCGCCCGCGCATCCGCGTTCCACCACGGAATCGCCCTTCGTGCGCGGGCTGCTCATCGGCGTCGCCCTGCTCTTCCTGGGATTGTTTTTATTTCTGCCCCTCATCTCAGTGTTTGTGCAGGCCTTCGCGAAGGGCATCGGCTTTTATCTCCGGACCTTGTCCGACCCGATGGCCTGGAGCGCCATCAAGCTCACGCTGATTGCCGCCGGAATTTCCGTGCCGTTGAACTGCGTGTTCGGAGTCGCCGCTGCCTGGGCCATTGCCAAATTTGATTTTCGCGGCAAAAACCTTCTGCTCACCCTCATTGATCTCCCCTTCTCAATCTCCCCGGTCATTTCCGGACTGATTTACGTCCTGGTTTTCGGCGCCCAGGGCTGGCTCGGCCTTTACGAAAATGCCGACAAACCATGGTTCCCCTGGCTGGCCAACTGGCTTAACGACCATGATTTCCATATCATCTTTGCCGTCCCCGGGATTGTGCTGGCCACAATTTTCGTCACGTTCCCTTTCGTGGCTCGCGAGTTGATTCCGCTCATGCAAGCCCAGGGCCGAACCGAGGAGGAAGCCGCGCGCGTGCTGGGTGCCAGTGGCTGGCAAACCTTCTGGCGCGTCACGCTCCCAAACATCAAATGGGGCCTCCTGTACGGGGTCATCCTATGCAACGCCCGCGCGATGGGTGAATTCGGCGCGGTCTCCGTCGTCAGCGGCCACATCCGCGGCCAGACCAACACCATCCCCTTGCACGTGGAAATCCTCTACGACGAATATAATTTCACCGGGGCCTTCGCCATGGCCTCTGTACTCGCGTTCCTGGCGCTCGTCACTCTCGCCCTGAAGCTCTGGATCGAACGCAAAAATGCCGCCCTTCACGCCGCCGCTGAATAACCATTCATGAGTGTCGAAGTCAAACATCTCACCAAAAAATTCGGACGCTTTGTCGCCCTCGATGATGTGAGCCTGAAGGTCGAGTCCGGCGAACTGGTCGCATTGCTCGGGCCCTCCGGTTCCGGTAAAACGACCCTCCTGCGGACGATCGCCGGCCTGGAATTTCCCGATCCCGGCAACGCTCAGGTTCTCTTTTATGGCCAGGACGTGACGATGATTCCCGCCAGCCAGCGTCAGGCCGGTTTTGCCTTTCAGCATTATGCCCTGTTCCGGCATTTGACCGTGTTCGAGAATATCGCGTTCGGTCTGCGGGTGCGCCCCGCTGGCACCCGCCCCAGTGAGGCCGGCATCCGGCAGCGCGTTGAAAAACTGTTGCAACTCATCCAGCTTGAGCCCCTCGCCGGTCGATATCCCGCGCAACTTTCCGGGGGCCAGCGCCAGCGGGTCGCCCTCGCCCGAGCCCTCGCCGTCGAACCCAAAGTCCTCCTCCTGGATGAACCTTTCGGCGCCCTCGACGCAAAAGTGCGCAAGGATCTACGGCGCTGGTTGCGCAATTTGCATGATGAAATCCACATCACCACCCTCTTTGTCACCCACGACCAGGAGGAGGCCCTCGAAGTTTCCGACCGAGTCGCCATTCTACGCGCCGGAAAAATCGAGCAAATTGGGACTCCCGAACAGATTTACGATCATCCCGCGTCCCCGTTCGTGTATGACTTCCTCGGCAATGTGAACCTCTTCCATGGCCGCGTCCACGAGGGCTCCGTCATGATCGGCGACACAACTTTTATTACGGCGCAGTCCATCGCTGCCACCGAATCCAAAGCCGTCGCATTTGTCCGGCCGCACGACATTCGCATCACCCGCGAACCCGCACCGCCGCGCACTTTTCCTGCCCGCGTGATCCGCAGCAACGCCGCTGGCCCCTTCGCCCAGCTCGAACTTGAACGCGCCGATGGCGGGGACCGCTTCATGGCCCAATTGAGCAAGGACGAATTTCAGCGGTTGCTCCCAAAAAACGGCGAGGCCGTCTTTGTCGAACTCATGAATGTCCGGGTTTTTGGCGACGATTTTTCGATTTGAACTTTGTTTGACACTGCCGCCCGCTTGCCTATTGTGTCGCCTCATGGCCGACAAACATTATCGCAGCTTGGTCAAAGCCGTTTCCTGGCGCATTACCGGGAGCATTGACACGATGATCATTTCCTTTTTAATCACTGGAAAATTGAAATGGGCGCTGACCATTAGCTGCGTGGAG
>Ga0206881_10316_pt1 | contig 11163 bp, 10 predicted proteins | sample Alteio_BWOrgCont_3_FD_152867 | JGI IMG/M metagenome (GOLD analysis project Ga0206881, IMG submission 152867) | Enriched cells from forest soil in Barre Woods Harvard Forest LTER site, Petersham, Massachusetts, United States -... | ecosystem: Environmental > Terrestrial > Soil > Temperate forest >...
AGATCAAGGCGACGATCACGCCCGGGAATACCGTGCGACTCGAATCGCCAGCGAAGCGGTATGTCTTGCGGTTCACAGCAGATTCGATTGACTTCGAGAAGCGGGTCGAAGTGAAGGAGGGTGGTGGCGGTCAAGGACACCGTTTGTTCTATAACTTCATCACTCCGGACGTCACCGCGATCATCGACGAACTTCGTCTGACGGGCGATCGAACTCGACTGCCGCTGGCGACTTTGGAATTCTGATCGGTACCCATTTTGTTACGAACTGCCCCGGGTCGAACGGCACGATTTCCCCAGTGATACGCGAATGCGGATTGGATCGGGGATCGTCCGGCGAGTGATCTGTTCAACGACCGGTTAGTCCAGCCGCATCAGCACAAACTTCAGATAGCGAAACTCGGGCAACGCAAGTGGCGTGGGATGATCGGCCGGCTGTCCCTGGATGCTGAGCACAGTCGCGCGTCGCCTCGCGTCGGAGACACCCTCTTCGCAAAGCTTCAGAAACAGGGGCAAATCGATGTGACTGGAACAGGAGGCCGCTGCCAGCAAGCCACCGCGTGCGGTGACTCGCGATCCCGCTTCAATCAGCGATTGATACGCCGCGCTGGCCTTGGGGACCGACGCCTGATTGGGTGCAAACGAAGGAGGGTCGACGATGACAATATCCCAGCGCCGGCGGATCTCGACCGCATTCGACAGATACTCAAATGCATCGGCAGCAACGGCATCGTGCCGAGATTCGGGAAGCTCGTTCAGTCGCCAGTGATCACTCGCGGTATCTGTGGCGGGTTGAGCCAGATCGACCGACGTGACATGCGCGGCTCCGCCACGTCCTGCGGCGATGGAAAAGCCTCCTGTGTAAGCGAACATGTTCAGAACCGCTTTTCCCATTGCCATGCGACGAATGATGTGACGATTGTCTCGTTGATCCAGAAAGAATCCGGTCTTCTGCCCATGCGCGATATCGGCTGTGAAGTTCAATCCATTCTCGATGAAGGGTACAGGCGATTGCGGTGCGGTGCCGACGAGAACCTGTCCGCCGCGATCCTTCTCCTTGCGTCGCTCGTAGACACAATCCAATTTGAGTTCCCGCGAGATCCATTCGGCAAGGCCGGCAGAGTTCCAGAATCCCGTCGGTCCGGCACCATCCAGTTTCATCACTGCCGCACGGCCGTAGATGTCGACGACCAGACCGGGCAAGCAGTCTCCTTCGCCGTTCAGCAGCCGATATCCCGTGGTCTGATCGTCGAACAGTGACCGACGCAGACTCATCGAGTCGCGAAGGCGGTGCTCCGCCCAGCGATCGTCGAGTTTCGTCTGACCATTGGCATCGCAAACTCGAAACGCGATGGGGGACGACGGGTCGTAGTAACCCACGGCGACCGGTTGCCCCTTGCGCGCGTCGAGCAATACAGCCACGCTCCCGGCCAGGGCACGCGGCAAGTCGCGAAGCGCATCGGCGAAGACCCAGGGATGCCCGCGTTTGATGGTGCGGACAAGATCCCGGTTCAGGCGCAACACCAGCGGTTCATCGTCAGAGCGAACGAGCGGCATGATTTATCCCGCTTGCTGCCGCGTCCACTCGGCGTGGGCTTCGCAGACTTGAATCGGCGATGCCGAACCGGTCGTCCCCAGTTGCTGGATGGTGATTGAAGCAACCAGATTCGCGACTAGCGCCGCTTCGGGCGGAGTGGCTCCGCTCGTGAGGGCCAGCACGGCACCGGCGCTGGCGCTGTCTCCGGCTCCCGTCGGATCGATGGGGCCAGTCACTTTCACACCGGGGACCAGTGTCACTTCGGGATCGCTTGTCAGGATCCCCCGGTCCGCACAGGTGACGAAGACCGTGGCTCCGATTTGAGATCGAAGCTGCGGAACCAACCGTTGTAGTTCCTCGAACGAGATCTCTTCTCCGACCGCCGGGTTCAATCGATGGACGGCTTCAAACTGATTCGCTTTGATCACGACATTCCGGTACAGCTTGATGTAGCGTCGGCTGTCTGCCCAGAACAGGACCTTGGGAAACTGCAGTGCCAAGTTCGCGAGTCGATCTCGCAGTACGGCGGTGACGACTCCGCAGTCGGGAACTTCGACCTGATCCATCACGATCAGAGCATCCACGCGAGGCAGGATTCGCTCCAGTTCCAACGCAATTCGTTCGACAATTCCCGCAGGTGTCGGCTGGCGATTTTTCGTGTCGTACCGGGAATGTTCCCCTGCCAGACCGGTGACGTGAACATTGCACGGCTTCAGGTACGTTGGCGTCAGCAGTTCCGGGCAGCGAAGCAATCCCTCGGTCGAGCAACCGAGTCGATTCAGACCCTGACAGACGTCGAAAGCTTCGCCATCGTTCCCGATGGCACCGATCGCGTGCAACTCTCCGGTTCCCAGAGCGGCGAGATTGTTCACGACTGTCCCCGCAGCGCCAGGACTGCGCCGGACACCCACGACCTGATGAGCCACCTTGCCCGTCTCCAGGCTGGGCTCCGCGAGATCCGGATCGACCTCCAGATACTTGTCGAGAAAGAAGTCGCCCAGAACAGCGATTCGGCGACGGGGAAATTCGTCCAGTAGCGATTGGAGTCGATCAAGTTGCATGAGTCTGTAGTACTTTATAGTGCTCGCGGCCACGAATGAGGCATTTGCCGCTATTCTTCCCCCGCGATCCGAAGCCTCAAGTCCGACCGTTCGCGGTATCCCTTCGCCAGTGATGACACTGGTACTCGTGGCAGTGACAAAGCCGTCAGGCCACCAATCATAACGATTCCGCGACGACTTTTGATCAGTGCGCGTCACGTTTCCAGACGACAAGCTGGTCAACGGCCTCGGAGTTCGCCGTGGTGCCGCGGCGAACTCGCAGAACGATGGAAGCTCGATCTGCATGAGATTCGAGGGCGCGATTCAAATCGTCGAGCGATTGAATGGATTCTTTACCGACGGCTTCCAGGATGTCGTATGGCTCCAGCATCTGGCTGAGCGAACTTTGCCGTTCGACTTTCAGGATCAGCAGGCCCTGTTCGGCAGGTGCGTGCCCCAGTTGCTCCGCCAGATCCCGATCCAGGGGATGAACTGTCAGTCCCATTGTGCGGACGGGAAATCCAAAATCGGGAATGGCAGGTGCTTGGCTGGTCGCCGGCAATTCCGTGCGATCGGCGAGCATGATAGACAGATTCATCCGCTTTCCCCCGCGCCAGACAACCATCTGAATTCGTTTGCCGATGGGAGACAGGCTGACCAGATTGATCAGGTGATCGTGATCCTGCACTTCGATCCCGTCGAACACCAGTACCACATCATCCAGCAGCAATCCCGCCTTGGCTGCCGGCGAATTGGCAAAGACTTCGTTGATTCGGGTTCCCTGGACCCGATCGAGCCTGAGTCGGGCAGCCGTCTTGGAATCGAACTTATCATCCAGTTTGACGCCAATATATGCACGGGAAACGACGCCGTGTTCCAGCAACTGTTCCACGACACGCTGAACCAGGTGGCTGGGAATACTGAAGCCGATCCCTTCGTTGCCGCCACTCGCCGAGGCGATTGCCGTATTGATTCCGACGACACGCCCCTGCATGTCAATGAGAGGTCCGCCACTGTTTCCTGGGTTTATGGCTGCATCGGTTTGCAGAAAGTCTTGATTCAGGACTTCCGATGTTCCCAGCTTCAGTTTCCGTCGACCTTTGGCACTGATGATTCCAAACGTCACCGACCGGCTGAGGCCAAACGGACTTCCCATGGCCAGGACCATGTGGCCAATTTCTAGCTTCTGGCTATCGCCCCATCGAGCGGACGACAAGTTTGGAGCATTGATGCGCAGAACGGCAACGTCCGTTTGCGGGTCGGCCCACACCTTTTCCGGTTGCAGAACTCGACCGTCGTGCAGGTGAATGGAAATCGAATCCATCGGAGTCTTGTCAACGACGTGAGCGTTTGTCACCACGTAGAAACCGGGTGATTTGGCACTGCTCATGATGATCCCGGATCCGGTTTCCTCTTCCCGCCGGCCGCCTTGGATCTTTCGTTCGCTCTCGATATGGACGACGCAAGGAGTCGTCACTGTCGCGATTTTGGCGAGCAGATTGCTTCCGTCCTGAAACGCGGACACATCTTGACTGAGTTCGCGATAGAGTCGTTCCGACGACGCAGGATCCAGATGCTCTGCCTGCACCGATCGATTGAGCACCTGTGATCCGAGGCTCGCTCCCAGGAGCAAACCGACGAACAGGGTGCAACCGGGAACCAGAAGATTTGACGGCTGACGCATGGAAAGTGCCTCGTTGCGGAGCGGAGTCAAACTTTCGTAGTTCGTACCTCCGCGAGTCCTCTTCGACATGGCATCCTGCCCCGCCGACAACTTACGTCCTTTCGGTCCCGTGTGAGACTTTGCGCGATAGTAGGAATAGACTCGTCGGGCGAGTTCTGCGGAAGGTGCGATCTCGGACCGACTCCGCAGTGTTTCAGGCGCAAAGTCCACAATCGTGGAACCCAAGATGCGATAAGTATACCTGTTCTCGTTTGAACTCGGCAGAAGTTTGCAGTCAGAAGACACTTTCCAAAACAAATCCATTCGCGACGGTAGAAGCGGTCATAGACTTCGCGCGGTGAATGGCGATGCGGTAGATCTCCCGAGAGCGTAGACGTCGACACGAACGTCACATTCATGGCCATCGGCCATTGCAAGCCGTCCCACGAATCGCATCAGCATGCGTTGGTGCATGGGGAGGCGAAAGATCGGGTGTGCAGAATTGTGTTGACTGGGATGTTGCTCGCCCAAACTTTCGTTACAATCTCGCCTTCGCCCATTGTGGGCGGACGATCCAGATCACTGGAACCGAGCGTCATTCTGTGCATGCCTGCCACTAGCGTGTGCGAGTCAGGCATGTGGGCTCGCCCGGTTCGAATTCGAGTTGGAACTATGTCGAAGTCCGTTGAAAAGAAGATTCAGGTTAAGTTAGAGCTGTCAAAAAAGTACGAGCGACTGGCCGGCTTGGCTGGCAGCAAGCCCAAGCAAAATACATTCTTATGGCATGCCAAGCACTTCCGTGCTCAGGCCGACGTGATGCAGAAAAAGCTCGATCACGAGAAATCACTCGCCAAGTGACCTCGGCACGCTGACATCCGGTGTCGCCTGCCGAAACGGGGGGCGGATCGCCTTACCGGTGACTCATGTGACACTCGCGGGCTTGCCCTGTTCGCGAAGTGGCGGTCGGCAAGTCTGTTCCAGGAAGATTGGGGAGGTCGCCACATGGAGCGTGGCGACGATCGAATTATCCGATATACGGTCGGATGCGACGCCCTGGATCGCGGAAATCGGATAGAAGCGAATGCCTCATTCCGGGCCGCGAGCACAACAAATCTCGAACCGGCTGACGAATGATGGATCGTTCTCGGCTTGATGCTCACTCTTTGGTGCGCCGCCTTCGCAGCGGTGCCAGGAATCTTTGTCGACAGTGCATTGCACACCGGTGCCTGTTGATCGGGGCATCCGTCGGGATTTTCGCCTGTTTACTTTTGGCATTCGCCATTTGCTGGATTGCGTTTCCCTTTCCGCTGGAACAGTTTGCGGAACAGGATGATAGCATTTTCGTTACTGACCGCGACGGACGAGTCCTGTTGGAACTCGCAGGCCGTAGCGAACAACGGCGACGCTCCATCCCGCTGTCCCAAATGTCCGAGTGGCTTCCGAAAGCCGCCATCGCCGTGGAGGACGAGCGATTTCAGTCGCATTGGGGAGTGGACGTTCTGGCGATATTTCGGGCCACCGGTCAGAACCTGTTTTCCCGACGACTGGTCTCGGGCGCCAGCACAATCACGATGCAAGTCTGCAAGATGATGCACGAGCGTCCACGCACTTGGCAATCAAAACTGATCGAGTCCTTCCGAGCCCTCCAACTCGAACGGCAGAAATCCAAGCCCGAAATTCTGACGGCCTATCTGAACCGAATCCCCTGTGGCGGCAACCTTTGTGGCGTCGAAAGCGCATCGCAGGCCTATTTTGGCAAGAGCGCGGCGTCGCTGTCATTAGGTGAAGCCGCACTGCTGGCGGGCCTGCCACAGTCGCCCAATCGCTTTGCACCCGACCGCCATCCAGAAGCCGCCCGCCGTCGCCGTGAAACAGTTCTGAAGAGAATGCTTGAACTCAAGATGATCTCGGAAACTCAGCGCGATCAGGCATTGATGGAACCAATTGAAGTTGACTCAAGGTTCCCAAGGCAACCGGAAGCCGTGCATGCGGCCTGGGTGGCATTCGCCCGCTGGAAATTCCGAGCGTCAGAACTCGGCGGTGACCGGATGCAACCGTCCCGCCGCGCACCGATTCCTTCATTGCGGAAGATCATTCGAACGACGATCGATCTGGATCTGCAATCGGAGGTCCAATCGCGAACTCGAGACCACGTTGCCAAACTCCCCCCACGAGCCGATGCCTCCGTCGTCGTGATCGACGTAGGCACCAGCGAGATCGTCACCTTGATGGGATCGGCGGACGAACACGATCCGGTCGACGGGCTCGTCAACGGTGTCACGGCGCGACGCAGTCCCGGTTCCGCACTGAAGCCATTTCTGTACGCCGCCGCATTCGAATCGGGTCGCTTGGCGCCAGAATCGATGGTTGACGACGTGCCGATCGAACGGGCTGGTTGGTCCCCGGAGAACTTTGACCGAACGTTTCGCGGTCCGGTCGCAGCGGCAGAAGCTTTGCGGCTATCATTGAACGTACCGGCAATTACGATCACCGAAGGGCTTGGTCTGCCGCGCTGCCTCGGCCTATTGGAAGCAGTCGGCTTCGAACTGCCTCCCAACACGGAATCACGAGGCGGATTGGCCATTGCGACTGGGGGCATCGAAGTCACGCTCCTGCAACTGACGAATGCCTATGCCACGTTGGCACGGCAAGGACTTCGTCGAGACGCTCGGTTACTCGCCGATGACGATGCGACTCAGTCGAACGATCAGGTCCCAGTCGTGGACCCCAATGTCTGCCTCGCTCTGACTTCGATTCTTTCATCAGATTCTCGTTGTCCTCGCGGATGGGAATCGCTGACGGGTGAACTGCGCCCTTGGTTTGCCTGGAAGACGGGAACGAGTTCCGGGCGACGCGACGCCTGGGCCGTCGGGCACAATGGACGCTATGCGATTGGTGTCTGGGTCGGATTCTTCAACGGGGCAGGACATCGCGAATTCGTTGGCCGCGATGCAGCGGAGCCATTGCTGGCGGAACTTTTTGCGTCGAGCGCATTCCAAGTCATCGGGAATCCACCGACATACGAAAGATGGACAGTCACTCATCCGTTGCCTCGTCCCGTCGAAGCAACCAGCAAATTGGCAGTCCTGACGCCGCGAAACGATTCTACATTCCTTGCGTGGAACGGTTCGACGGTCATTCACCCCAGCGCAACCGGACGCGAGCATCTCGACTGGTTTCACAACGGTCGCGCGCTGACGGAAGCGGAAGCTTCCCGTTTGGTTGTGACGCGCGGCTCGCACGAACTTCGAGCCGTGGCCAGATCCGGCCAATCGTCGGCCGTACGCTTCACCGTGAAGTAATGTCGGACCGTTGGATTGAAGAATCCGTTCCCAGCACGAGTCGCATCGACGAACAATTGGCGAGCCATTATTCACACGGGTCGTTTGCTGCTGATTGGCCTCGTCGGTATCGTCCTGAGTTGTATTGCAAGTATCCGTGACGAAGACCACCGGTGATCGATCTTTCGACTGACCGCAGGTCTCGAAATCAGAAGGCGCGCAATACATCCCGATAATACGCGTTCGCGACGTTCCGACCAGAGCCTCAACACGATGTCCCGATTTATTACCTTCACCCGCACCCGAGTTCCATTCGTATTGATCGCTTTGGTGGGGCTCATCCTTTCCCCAACGCTCGCCTGGTCGGGCCAGAAATCCGAAATCGCCACGCAGCGGCCCAACATCCTGTTCGTTCTCTGCGACGACCTGCGTTGGGATTCGCTGAGCTGCGCGGGGCACCCTTACTTGAAGACGCCTCACGTCGATCGCCTGGCCAACGAAGGGGTGCTCTTCTCGAATGCATTTTGCACCACGTCGCTCTGTTCGCCCAGTCGAGCGTCCATCTTGAGCGGCCTGTATGCACATGCTCATGGTGTGACTAACAACTTCACCGAGTTTCCAGCCGACATACCGAATTTCCCACAGCAGTTGCAGAAATCGGGTTACGAAACGGCGTACATCGGCAAGTGGCACATGGGAGAAAACAACGACGAGAAGCGTCCTGGCTTCAACTATTTCGTCACGCACAAGGGCCAGGGAAAATACTTCGATACCGAATTCAACATCGATGGGCAGCGTCGAGAAGTCGTCCCCGGTTACTACACGACCGTCGTCACCGATATGGCGCTCGACTGGCTCGAGCGTCCTCGAACCAAGCCCTGGTTGATGATGCTGGGGCACAAGGCGCCACACAGCTTTTACCTGGCCGAGGAAAAATATCAGCACACGTTCGATGCGGTTGACATCAAGTATCCGGAAACCGCGTTTCACCTGGAAACGCAACCCAAGTGGATCCAGGAACGCCTGCCGACATGGCACGGGATCTATGGCCCCCTGTTCGAGTGGCGAAAGAAGTTTCCCGACGATCGGCCCGAAGCGGTCAAGGATTTCGCGAACATGATTCGTGCGTACTGGGGAACGATCCAGTCCGTTGACGACAGCATGGGCCGGTTGCTGGCATGGCTCGCCGATACAAAGCAACTCGACAACACCATCGTTGTCTTCATGGGTGACAACGGGTTGCTGAATGGTGAACACGGCATGGTTGATAAGCGGACCATGCACGAACCGAGCATCCGCATTCCGCTGGTCGTCCGCTATCCGGGCCTGACTGCTGTCGACAAGCCGAAGCGAATCGAGCAGTTGGTCCTGACGGAAGACATGGCTCCCAGCCTGCTCGACCTGTGCGGCGTTACCCCACTTTCCAAGATCCACGGCCGATCGTGGAAGACGCTGGTCGAGTCCGGTGATCCCGCATGGCGGCACTCGTTCCTCTATCACTACAACTACGAAAAGCAGTTCCCCTACACACCCAACATCCGCGGCGTGCGCACCGACGACTGGAAGTACGCCCACTACCCTCATGGTGACGGCACTCCCGACCGGCACATGGCCGAGATGTACGATCTCAAGAACGACCCGGACGAGAAGCACAACTTGATCGCCGACGCACGGTATGCCGGTAAGCTGAAGGAACTTCAGGCCGAATTGGCGCGAGTTCTTTCTGACGTCGGTATCACTCGCGATACGATGCCTTTGGACGAAGGCATCAAGCAGCAGCTTCCCGACCAAAAAATCCGCTGATCCACGTTCCTTTTCTTTCAACTGAACCCTGAATGGAGACGCGCCCGAATGAACGCAAAACAAGCTCTGCAATCGTCGATCGACATGAGCTGGCAAGTGTTGAACAAGTATCTCGACGATTTGAGCGACGCGGACTTGATGCTTCGCCCCGGTCCCGGCTGCAACCATATCGCCTGGCAACTGGGACACCTCCTCGTCGCTGAAGTCGGCTTGCTCAGTTCCATTTGTCCCGGTGAGGCTGCCGAATTGCCTGCGGGATTTGCCGAGCAACACAATAAGGAAGCCGCCCCGAGCGACGATCCCGCCAAGTTCTGCACGAAGCAACAGTATTTGGATCTGGCACAAAAGGTCCGCAGCGCCACGTCCGCGGCTCTCGAGAAGAAGTCTGAAGCAGACCTCGATCTGCCCGGCCCCGAACAATACAAAACGATGTTCCCGACGGTCGGATCCCTGTTCGTCGTCATCGGTTCGCACCCCTTGATGCACGCCGGTCAGCTCGTTCCGATTCGTCGCGCACTCGGAAAACCAATTGTGATGTAAGAAATCGCAACGGACACGTCGAGCCATGTCGGACGGTGTTTTCATTCCGTCCGACATGACTCGCATTACTTCACGCATCACATCAATGGTCCAGTCATGCCTCAGAACCTCGTGTGGCGTCGATGCCAATTGGTGACGGTCCAGAATCGATGTCGTCGAATACCCCGAGTCGCCGTACTGAGCCTGTTGCTGGCGTCCCTTTCGGGAATCGCCGGCAGTTCGATTCAGGCCGACGATTCTCGCGGCAGCCCGATTCTCAAAACAGAATTCCTTTACGAAACCGCTCCGTTTCCATCGTGCCACGCCTCGACCATCGTCGAGACGTCCGGTGGATTGGTCGCAGCGTGGTTTGGTGGAACGCACGAGAAACATCCCGACGTGGGGATCTGGTTGTCGAGGCACATCGCCGGCCGTTGGAGCGTTCCCGTGGAAGTGGCCAACGGAATCGAATCTCCCGAGAAGCGTTATCCGTGTTGGAACCCGGTCCTGTTTCAACCTCGGACGGGACCACTGCTGCTGTTCTACAAGGTCGGGCCGAGTCCTGATACGTGGTGGGGGATGCTGATCACTTCTACGGATGCAGGCCAAACCTGGTCCAAACCGAGACGTCTTCCCGACGGCATCCTGGGACCGATCAAGAACAAGCCCGTGCAACTCGAAAATGGAGACCTGCTGTGCGGCAGCAGCAGCGAACACGATGGCTGGCGAGTTCATTTCGAACGTTCTTCCGATCTTGGCCAGACCTGGCAAGCGACACCTCCCGTTAACGATGGTCAGCAGATCAGCGCCATCCAACCCAGCATCCTGATTCATCAAGGTGGCCGGTTGCAGGCCATTGGCCGGACACAACAAGACTTCGTGTTCCAAATCTGGTCGACAGACAACGGCAAAACCTGGGGGCCGATGACACTGACATCCCTGCCCAATCCCAGCGCCGGTACCGACGCGATCACCCTGGCCGACCATCGCCACCTGATCGTCTACAACCACACCTCAAAGGGCCGCTCACCCTTGAATGTCGCGCTCTCCCAAAACGGACGCGACTGGCAGGCCACCCTGATACTCGAAAAAGATCCCGGAGAATACTCCTACCCCGCAGTCATCCAGACGCGAGACGGCCACGTCCACATCACATACACCTGGAAACGCCAACGCATCAAACATGTCGAAATGGGCCCCATTATCGATTCCGACTTACGTTGATTGTGTGAAGGATTCATAGGACCACTTACGTCAGTTTTCGCTGGCAGGCAACACGGCCAATGGCCCCGGACGCATTCCGCCGCCGAACGAACAAATG
>Ga0206881_10317_pt1 | contig 11160 bp, 9 predicted proteins | sample Alteio_BWOrgCont_3_FD_152867 | JGI IMG/M metagenome (GOLD analysis project Ga0206881, IMG submission 152867) | Enriched cells from forest soil in Barre Woods Harvard Forest LTER site, Petersham, Massachusetts, United States -... | ecosystem: Environmental > Terrestrial > Soil > Temperate forest > O...
GGAAAGAGTGATCCCTTTTTCGGAGGCTCGCGTATCGAGAAGCCCGACCACTTCCCGGACGGTCGAATGCAGGTCGAACGGATGCATCTCCAGCTCGACCTTGTTCGCTTCGAGTTTCGAAAAATCGAGAACGTCGTTGACCAAGTGGAGAAGGGACTGACTGCAGTTGAGAATGATTTTGAGCCGCTCGACACTCGCGGGATCGGTGGCGGAATCCAAGAGCAGGCTGGACATCCCGATAATGCCGTTCATGGGGGTTCGAATTTCGTGGCTCATATTGGCTAGGAACACGGCCTTGGTTTGATTGGCTCGGTCGGCCGCGTCCCGCTCCAGCCGCAGAGCGGACTCCTGGTCCTTCATGATTTTTTTTGAACGAAGTAAGTTCCAGTAAACCTCCGATTGGCCTTTGATCTGGAGGCACAGAAATGCGCCGTAAATGGCGAAAATAATGGCGAACGCCGCGCTGTTCGGGTGATTCGATGTGACGATGCGAATGGCCGGGATCAGCAATGTGATCCCGATAAATCCTTGGGCGCGGTTGGCGGAGGGATTGAGAGAGGTGGCACCGCCAGCGCAGATCCCGCAGACGACGAGAAAAACAATCGAGGTGGGGACGCTGCCCAGGCCATAATATTGGATCGACGCCATGCAGACGATGCCCCAGAGACAGCCCGTAATGACGAGAAGGATGTCGAAAAGCAGCACCCATTTGGACCTGCGCTCGGGATAGAAGTCTTTTTGTTTCAAGCTCAGCCAAAGGCGTGTGAAGCAGGCCAGCGTCAGCGCGATCCCAACCGAGCACGTCAAAGTCGGATGATCGCTCAGGAGCGGCGTGAAAAACAGACAGACCAGGAAAAGAGCGATATGCGAGACACTTCCGACACTGAGGCGTCGACCGAGCTCGAGTTCGGATTCGGTTTGGAGGCCATCCGTAAAGGTCGAGGGATTCTGATTCATCCCTGATTTATCGGTTTTATAATATGTGGAATTGAATTTTTTTCTGATTGGGAGAAATGTCTTTTCGAACCCGGGGAAAAATCGAGCCGTTATTGTCTCCAGAATCATGCGATTAGTGCTCGCCGCCAATAATATGACTCTTGTCTCTAGTGGTCCATGACCTGCATTAATTATTTTGTGCCTAATCCATCTTCAGCAACGGCCCTTCACTTTAAACAAAATAAACAGGTCATTTTAGATGAATGGGAGCGTCAGGTTCGCTCAAAAGTGGAAGGGGCGGGCGGCTTTAATCGAACGGCGTTGCGGGACGCTATCCCCATATTCTTGGATGAGTTGTTCGCTCGTTTGGCGAAAGAGGAATATAAGCCCACGGCAAAACCCGACACCGGCCTTCAAGTAGCGGCGGAGCATGGAAAGCAGCGATCGGATCTCGGAAGCTATACGGTAGAGGATGTGGTTGCAGAATACGAAATTTTGCGCCGTGTCCTCACGGCGGTGCTTGAAGTGAAGGAACCCGTGTTGAATGAAGATAGAGAATCCATCATCAACTCCATCTTTACGGCGGTGAGAAAAGCGGTGTCCGAATTCAGCCTTTCTGAAAAGGACAAGTCCGATGCACTTGAGGTCTCGCTTAAGAGTCAATTGCTCGCACTCAGAGAGGAGCGGGAGCTGCGCGAAAATTTTGTCTCCGCGCTCTCGCACGACCTGCGCACGCCACTCACCGCGGCGCGAATGAGCGCTCAGATACTGCTTCGCCAAAGGGACAACCCAGGCGCGCTCGAAAAACTCGCCGGCAGAATCATCGATAACTTGGATCGAACCGACGATATGATCCGCAACTTGCTTGATGCCAATCGAATCAAGGCCGGAGAAAAGCTGCCGATCAAAATATCCGCCTGCGAACTCAACAAGGTGATTCGCGAAAGTCTGGATGACCTCATTACACTGTACGGAAATAGGTTTATTTTTGAAACGGATACCCCGGTTTCCGGCTATTGGGATGGAGAGGCGATCAGAAGGATCATCGAAAACCTCTGCGGCAACGCGGTTAAGTATGGTTCTGCGCGCGAAATCACGGTGAGACTTCGCTTGTTGAGCAGTGAAGTTGAAATCGAAATCAGCGTGCACAATTGGGGCACTCCCATCGCGAAGGAAGACTTAGAAAGCTTATTCCAACACTTTCGGCGATCCAGAAAAGCGGTACATGAAGGCCAGCGAGGATGGGGGATCGGGCTCACGTTGGTCCGTGGGATTGCCGAGGCCCATGGCGGCACCGCCGAGGTGAGCAGTACTCTTGAGCACGGAACAACCTTCAAAGTGAAGCTGCCTCGCGACGCTCGCGCGGTTCGGAACCCCAGTTAGTTTCACGAGCTTCAAATCTCGAAAATGCTAAAGAGATATTTTTTCTTGTCTTTAGGGTTAGGCACCCTCAGAATTATTCTTACATAGAACAAAGGTCCCAGATCCTTCCGGCTTCAGGCTGGGAGTTCTCTGGGCGTTGGGGATTTACACGACACTAGTGGGGGAAGTGCTTTATGCCGATGCCGTCTCCGATTTTTAAGGTAAATGCCTGCCTGGCTGCAGGGCTCGCTCTGACCAGCAGTCTCTTGCCAAGTTCCTCGGCGCGGGCCGATTTCTCCCCACTTCAACCTGCCCAACAAGATGAACTGCAGAGAAACCTGCAATCGTACATCTCGCTTGAACAGAATGGAGCTCAAACTCCGCTCGATCGACCGATCGATGCGAGCTCGGTGGATTGGTTGAACGCGATTGAACTGGTTCAGGACCAGACAGGAACACCGATCTCAATCAAAACGTTCTTCACTGCTGACGAAATCTCTCAGTGGCCTTTGGCCTCACAGGTCCGCGCGATCCGAATGCAAGTTCTTTCGGGCGCCGAATTTGCTCCGTTGGAGCAGTCCCTCCAGGAGCAGTTGAAGCAGGCACTGAAGCGGCACCAGCTGGGCTCGGCAACCATTGGCGAGATGAACAATCTGCGCGCTTCCGGTGTTAGAAGCGGAGACGCGAGTTGGGAAAGAATCTTTTCAGAATTCCGGCTTCAATATCCCAAAGAAACGGCGCTTTTCGATCGTCTGTCGGGCACTCAGCCGGTGCTTACGTCGCAAGCGGTGTACGATCTCTTTTGGGTGAAACCCACGATCAATCTCTACGATAACGGCGCTTACGACGACAAGCCCAGGCTCTTCTTGTTTTGCCGCCAGAATAGAAATTATCCCTGCCTGAGAGTGATGAAAGACCAAAATGACAATCCAGTTCGGAACGCCGACGGTTCCCTCTGGAGTCTTCCCGGCCTCGCGCTCAGCCAGTTCGGAAAGCCTTACAACGTTTCGGACGGCAACACTCCGCAGGGAGTTCATCTCGTCGATGGGGTGATTCAAGACGGGTCCGATCCCATGGGGTTCGGTAAGTTTTCTCGAATTGTCCTCGATTTTGTGCCGGAAAGTCCCAATGAAGCAAATACGATGCTTCTGCTGCCCGAGTCGAGCCAAGACCTCGACTGGTGGCAAGAGGCCGTCGTCGCCCGCAATGTCGGCCGCGGATTATTGCGGCTCCATGGCACGGGAGAGATCAACACGGATCCCTCTTCGCTGTACTATCCGCTGACTCCCACCGATGGTTGCGTTTCTTCTCGTGAGAACACGTATGGCCAAACGACTTACACCGACCAACTCGAGCTGCTCGATACTTGGCAGGAAAGTGAAGGGTTGGCGCCTTCGACTGCGAATGAAACGAAAATCGGCGGTCTCCTCTACGTGATCAATCTGGATGACCAAACAGCGCCGGTTTCGCTCTCGGATCTCGCGAGTTACGGAATCAAGTAAAGAGCAAGAAAGCGAGCAATTCAAAGTGGCAAATGGCCCTCTTTCTAAGGCACCGAAACAGAATCCCCGTCACATTGTGAGAAAAAAGTTATGGGAAGCCGGCGATCATCAGGCCACCAGCCGAAGTCGGTGGATTTCGGAACTCTCGAAGTTTTTCTGAGCCGAGAGATACTGCTCCCCGAGGGTGCGCCGTTCTTCCACTGAGCTGCACTTTCTGAACTCCGGTAGGAGTTTGTCCTCTTCTTCCTCGATATGGTGCTCGACCATTTCGGCAAGCACTTTGACTTTGGCCATGAAAAGGTCGTGGTCTTTGGTCTTCTTCAGTTCCTGGCAAAGCTGATCGGCGAGCCCGTGTTCGACGTCACCTTCGGTGCCTTCGACGGACATGTCATGATCCTTTTTCATGCTCACATAAAGGGTTCGTTCTTCAGGTTTGGCGTGAGCCAGGAGGGTCGGGGCGAACTCTTCGAACGCCTTCTTTTTCTTGGCCATAGTCGCGTCTTCACTCTTCATGACCTGGATGAGCTGCTTCAAGGGCTTGTGGTCGGACAGAATGATTTGGATGAGATCTTTCGACGAAGAATGAGTACGACGGGGTTGCGATTTGGCGGTGATTTTTTTCATGATGCCTCCGATGGAAAAAGTTTTCAATTTGGATTTGATATGATTAAGCAGCATTTTTTTGACCGAGTGCAGGCTTGAGAAGTACTTTGGTGTAACCATTGTTCCGTTCGTCGAATTTTTCGTAAGCGTCGACGGCTTCTTCGAGAGAAAGGCGGTGGCTCACGATAAAACTGGGTTTGGCTCGGCCGGAAATAATCAAGTCCCGCAGGAATCGATTATATTTCTTGACCGGGCATTGCCCGGTTCCCACGGCAATTCCTTTTTCGAACAGGTCTCCCCAAGGAAGATTCAAAATTCCTTGTTTTGCGTCCTTGTTCCGTCCGTGAGGATCTTCGCTGGTGTAGACTCCGACGATTCCGAGATTGCCGGTGGGATTGATGATTTTGACTAAGCTCTCAAGAACTTGAACCGGATTTTCTTTCTTGGGGGAGCCGAAGCTTCGGGCTTGGTAACCCACGGCGTCGATTCCGCACATGACTCCCGCCATCTTTTCTTCTCCTGGTCGTAAGGCGCCACGGATCAAAGAATTCTTTTTCCGAAGCTCCATGATTTGATCGGCCGGGTCTCCGTCCGAAAAGTCAATCGGGATGGCACCGATGTCCTTCGCCTTTTGGAGGCGCTCCTGAACGTTGTCTACGACGTAGACTTCGCTGGCGCCTTTGATGACCGAGCAAAGCGCCGCATTGAGGCCCACCGGACCTGCGCCAAAAATCGCAACAGTAGAGCCCGGTCTGACATGAGCGAGTTCCGTCGAATGATAGGCGGTGGGAAAAACATCCGAGAGAAGTAGGAAATCATCTTCAAGTCCGTCCCCGACAGTTCCGGGCAGTTTGAGACAGTTGAAGTCGGCGAAAGGAACTCGAAGCAGCTCCGCTTGTCCGCCGCGATATGGACCCATCCCCGCATATCCATAGCCGCCCGTAGGCGCATCGTCGTTTACGGTCAAGCAGGCGTTGGTAAACCCTCGTTCGCAGTTGAAGCAAAATCCGCAAGCCACATTGAAGGGAATCACTACGCGATCACCCACTTGGATGGATTTGACGGCGCTTCCGGTTTTGATGACCGTTCCCATGTTCTCGTGTCCGAGAACGGTGCCCTTTTCCGCCGACGAGCGTCCTTCGTACATGTGGAGATCGCTGCCGCAGATTCCGGCCGTCGTGATTCGGATCAGTGCATCGGTCTCCGCTTCAATTCTTGCATCTTCCACTTCTTTCAACTCGACTTGGCGTGCATCTTTATAAACGATCGCTTTCATGAAGGGCCTCCTGAGGTTTCTTGTGGATTAAGCAATAAGCAGGCCCGGCGAATCGATTTTTGCAGATGTCTGGCTCCATAAGCCGCTATGGCTGGAGGCAATCATGAAAAAAAGGGTGGTGGTGGTCACAGGCGCTTCCGCGGGAGTCGGGCGAGCCATTGCTCGCGAATTCGCAAAAAAGGGCTGCCGAGTCGCGTTGATCGCGCGGGGCGAAGTGGGGTTGCATGCTGCCGCAAAGGAGGTGATTGAGCTGGGCGGTGAGGCGTTAGTCCTTCCGCTGGATGTTTCTCGATCGGATTCGGTGGAAGAAGCGGCGTCAAAAATCACCGGGAAGTGGGGGAGGATCGATGTTTGGATCAATAATGCAATGGTCTCGGTTTTTTCTCCCGCCGATCGGATGCTCCCGGAAGAGTATCGACGAGTCACGGAAGTGACTTACCTAGGTTATGTCTATGGAACTTTAGCCGCTCTCAAGGAAATGAAGCGGCGTGACCGCGGAGTCATTATTCAGATCGGCTCCGCCCTGGCGCTGCGAAGCATTCCGCTTCAGTCTGCTTATTGCGCAGCCAAGCATGCGGTCGTCGGATTTACGGAATCAGTGAGGACCGAACTTCTTCACGACAAAAGCCGGGTGCAAATCTGCCAAGTCAATCTTCCCGCCGTAAATACTCCTCAGTTTAGTTGGTCGAAATCTCGGCTGCCGAAGTCTCCCCAACCCGTTCCTCCTATTTATCAACCCGAGGTGATTGCGGAGGCGGTCTATCATGTCGCTCTTCATCCCAGGCGGAGGCTCGACATCGCCTATTCAACCGTGCAGGCGGTGATGGCAGAGAAAGTCGCTCCTTCGTTGGCCGATCGATATCTCGCGATTTGGGGCTATTCTTCGCAGATGACCGATCTAGACGCAAGGTCCGACCGAAAAGACAATCTTTGGACTCCGGTCAATGAGGATCGGGGAGCCCGAGGGAGCTTCGATTCGCGAGCGCATGGATCTTCGCCGCTTTTATGGATGGATCTTCATCGCAAAGGGATCGCGATAGCGGCTGCGGCCGCGTGGTTGGGTTACCGAGTGGCAAAAAAGAAGGCGGCATAATTTATGAAGTTTCTGAAGAAGTTGGAAAAAGGTTACAGCCCGAAGGAAAAAATGCCCCTGGCTTCCTACGCGCTCCTGACGGTGACGTTCAATGCATTGCTGGGTATGCTATTAAAGGACGAAAGCGCGAATCCCTCGCCGGAGATTCCCGCGCGGGAGCTGGTTTTGGCCGGACTGGCTACGCATAAGCTTTCTCGTTTCATCACCAAAGACGCAGTGACCAGTTTCATTCGCGCTCCTTTGACTCGTTATAAAGAACCGCTTGGCTATGGGGAGTTGAATGAGGAATCGCGGCGGGAAGGTTTTCCGGGAGCCGTGGGTGAAGCCGTAAGCTGCAGTTATTGCATGAGCGCTTGGGTAGGGCTGGGTGTCTTTTGGGGCCTAAAAAAATATCCCCGTCAAACTCGCCTGGTCAATCGGCTTTTTTCTGTAGTCGCCGTTTCTGATTTTCTTCACGTCTTTTACGAAGAAAATCGGACTCGAGAAAATGTTCTGACCTTGGAAGAAGATCGTCTGGATAGGTCAGCTTAGAGTTTTCAGGCCGACTTTCGTCTGCGTGGAGGGGGGACCTTGTCCCCTTTCTGGCGGGCTTCGGAGAGGCCGATCGCGATGGCTTGCTTCCGGCTTTTGACTCTTCCGCCGCGCCCGGATTTTCCGCTCTTCAGCGTCCCGGACTCTAGGCGTTTCATCGCGGATCTCACGGTGGATTGAGCGCCGGGTCCATATTTTCCGTCGCTTGCTTTTTTCTTCTTCATTTCTTTACCTCACGCTACTCTTTTAGACTGAATATCTTGGAGCTTGAGCTCGAGACCTAGTCCTGCGCAGCTCAAGTCTGGCGCAAGAAGTCCATTTCTAGCTTGAATCGCGCCTTCGAACGCTTGGCTTTCGACCCAGGCGTGATCCGAAAAATACTCGACATGTCTCATATGAGGGAGCGCGCAACCGAGATGAATGTGCAGAGAGGGGGCGGTGTGAGCCGAGATCGGGATGAAGTGGGTCTCGCAAATCGCGGCCGCTTTGAGAAATCCGGTGATCCCGAGGCAGCGAGTGGCGTCGATCTGCGCGACGTCTACGGCTTGAGCATCGAGCATTCTCACGTAGTACTCGGGGTCGTAGCCGTATTCGCCGGCTGCGATTTCGATGGCGACGGGCGCGCGGTTTCGAATCGAATGAAGTCCATTGAGGTCGTCGGAAGAGACCGGCTCTTCAAACCATCTGACGTCGTGGATGGCGAGCGTCTCCGCCATCGTGAGCGCCTGTTTGCAGTCGTAAGCCCCATTGGCGTCGACATAGAGTTCGGTGTCGGGCCCGATGGTCTCTCTCGCGATGCGAACCCGCTCAGGATCTTTTTCGGGTTCGCGGCCGATTTTGATTTTGACTCGCGTGATTCCCAGCTCCAGCCACGAATCGAGCTGGTTTTCGAGCTCCGATTTTGAAAGAGACGTGAAGCCGCCACTTCCGTAAGCAGCGACGGCGGGCCTCACTTGTCCCAGCAGGACGGAAAGGGGTTGTTTGAGAAGCTTGGCTTTGAGGTCCCAGAGCGCGGTATCTACCGACGCAATCGCCATGGACGCAATCCCGGGGCGACCGGTGTTGCGGACTCTCTCCAGCATCGCGAACCAGAGCTTCTGAATATCAAAAGCACTCTGCCCCATCACCGCCGGAGCAAGAATCGATCGAACGATTTGTGCGGTAGGAGGGTCACCGTAGGTATAACCCAAGCCGGTTTCTCCGCCTGCCTGGATCCGCGTGAGAATGAGCGTTGTTTTATCCCATGTTTCGGTGCCGTCGGATTCGGCCTTTTGAAATGGAAACGCGTAGGCTTCGCATTCGATGCTTTGAATGGGGACAAGAGAGTGGGGAACTTTTCTGAGTGGCATTATAAGATGGAGATGCAAAGAAAGTGCAAAGGGCCTATGGCTTGCATTTTTGCGCGGCGGAGAATCTCGATGCCCTTTGACGGTGAGTCATCTCTTCCTTTGCGCTCCCCTCAGGCTGCTTGCTTTGCGCAAGCGCGCGCGGAGCCGGAAGTCATCACTCTTTATAAAGACTGGAGTCGCCTGACCACGGATAATCATGGTGAAATGAACCGACGCCCGCTCGAAGGATTTTTCAGCGCCGAGACTCTTTTTGTCTCGGAATATCGAATTCTTTTGGAGGGAGAGCCTCTCTATCATCGATTTTCCGCGCAGCTTTCTTCGACGGAGTGGGCCAGTCTCTGCGTTGCAGAAAAGTCGGTCGAAACCGGGCATCCCCGCGCTGGCGCGGCGCCGCAGGGATCGCTCGAAGTGAGGATCCTTCGCGAAATCACCAAGAATTGGGTAGAAGAAATCCGCGTCGTCAACAATTCGGGAAAACCCAGAAGATCGACACTGGATCTTCTTTTTCGCTGCCCAGTCGGAGATCGCCAGCTCGCCGAAGAAATGAAGCAGGATCGCACCGGCAGCCACCGAGGAGTAACCCCCAAGGTGGTTTGGCGGGACGGATTGCCGACGCTCGAATTTACCCGACAGTTCGGTCCCCGCTGTCACACCCCGACTGCCGAGCTCGATCGCATCGCCGGAAAAAACTCGGTTCGCGATGGAGAGCCGGTTGTCCGTTCCGTTCTTCTTCAGGTGGAGGCTGAGCCCACGGTTCGCTGTGTCCAAATCAAAAAGAAAATGCACGGAACGATCTCGGTTCACTTTAAGCTCAATCTCCCTCCGCGAGGGAGTGGATTGATCCGGATGAGTTGGAGTCCGGAGCTCGATGGACGTCGAGTTGAAAATCACAAAGGTCTCCAGATCAAACCGGTTCCTCGTCACGAGTCGATTCCGTCTTCACCTCTCGAGCCGCAGATCGAAACCGGAAATTCGACTCTCAATCTGATCCTCAGCCAAGCGGCGATTGATCTTGAGTCTCTGAAGCTTCCTCTGGCCCTCTCCGAACGGGGTCAAAAAGGAAATCAACCGGGCTTGGATGGAGTGGTCGCCGGGATTCCCCGTTATATTGGCGTCTTCTCGCGCGATACTTTGATCACGGCCTGGCAAGCTTCATTGATGAGTCCCGGATTGATGGAGCCCGCTTTGAGCCGGATCGCCGCCTATCGAGGTGTTCGTCGCGATGACTGGCGTGACGAAGAGCCCGACCGACTTCCTCACGAGCGCAGGCTTGGGCCTTATGCCGCGATCGGAAAATCCAACCGAGCGCTCTACTATGGCGACGTCACGTCGGGACCGTTTTGGGTTATTGCCATGGCGACCGCGTTCCGATGGCGAGGCGATATCGAACTGCTCAGGCGCCAGAAAGAGGCGCTCGAAGCGTGTTGCAATTGGATCACCCGGCGAATCGAGGAGGGAAACGGATACATCTATTATGCACCGGCGATCCGCGGATCGCGGAAGGCCAATCTCAATCAAGGCTGGAAAGACTCGGCCGACGCGATTGTCGACGAGAAGGGCCGGATTCGTCGACCTCCTCTCGCTCTCTCCGAAATTCAAAGTTACGCTTATTTCGCCCTGCTTTCGGCGTCGGAGCTTTTCGAAGTGCTTGGGGCCGATCAAAAAGCGAAGAACTTCGTAAAAATGGCCGGTGAGCTGAAGACTCGGTTCAATCGCGATTTCTGGATGCCCGACGAAAAATTTGTCGCGCTGGCCTTGGACGGAAAGCGAAAGAGGATCGGGTCGGTCACTTCCAACGGAGGGCATTGTCTTTTTTCTGGGATTTTGGATTCTGCCCGATGTGAGGCGGTCGTGGATCGGCTTCTTTCTCCGGGTCTGTTTTCGGGGTGGGGGATTCGAACGCTGAGTTCAGAAAATCCTTCCTTTGATCCCTTTTCCTATCACCGCGGGTCGGTTTGGCCTTTCGAAAATGCGATGATCGCTTACGGGATGAGCTCGGCCGGTTTCAAAAAGGAGGCTAATCGCTTGATCGGCGCCCAATTGGGAGTCGCATCGCTTTTTCCTCATATGCGCTTACCCGAAGTATTCAGCGGACACCAGCGTTCCAGCGATGTTCCCATTCCCGGCCTGTATCCCTACGCCAATCTTCTCCAGGCTTGGTCGGTGTCTTCATTTTCTCTTCATCTGCAATCGATCTTGGGCATGGAGCCCCATGCCCGGTCGCATACGCTCTCGGTGAACCCGTGCCTTCCGGATTGGATTCCTTGGATTGATGTTCATGGAATTGCCCTAGGAGACGCAGTGGTGGATCTTCGGTTTTGGCGAGATTCGTCGGGAGAAACGCAGTACGCGGTCAAAAAGGCCGACGGAAAAATCATCGTTCAGCGGGTTGATCGGCCTCGCCCGCCCGCCTTGCAGTCGGGCTCGTGACGAAATAGGTTTTCGGATAGGCTCTAAATAGTCGGCGCTGGAAAAGGCTGAGGCGATGCGACTTAGGAACTCGTTAAA
>Ga0206881_10318_pt1 | contig 11112 bp, 8 predicted proteins | sample Alteio_BWOrgCont_3_FD_152867 | JGI IMG/M metagenome (GOLD analysis project Ga0206881, IMG submission 152867) | Enriched cells from forest soil in Barre Woods Harvard Forest LTER site, Petersham, Massachusetts, United States -... | ecosystem: Environmental > Terrestrial > Soil > Temperate forest > O...
CTGACAAATTGAAATTTCGACTTGCAACATCGATGGGAATTGCAGGCATTTGAGCCTTTGAGGACGGTTTTCTCCAGCAATTAGGGTGACGGCACTTGTGCTCGAAGATTCACCCGGATGCTGTCGCATCTCGGCTGATTCCCCAGCCATCACGGTGGTGAAGGAACAGGAGCCGTTTCGGGGGAGACGAAACCGCAAGTTCGATGAGTTCCATCGCAAAAGGGTCGCTTTTGCGAGTGTCCGCAGCGGCACAATGCGATGTTCGCTTGCCCGGAGACATCGTACCGATTGCCCAGATGGTCCGTCAGCGTGATGGGGCCTGTTACGACGAGCGGACCACTTTCACGAACCCGGATCAGTACGTCACTCATGGTCGTGTTCCATTCAGGCGGGATTTCCAATCGAACGCCAAGTCGAGCGCGGGAGCCGAATGAGTCAACGCGCCGACGCTGATTCTCTCCACGCCAGTGTGAGCAATCTCCGCGATAGTTGCGAGAGTGACGCCACCAGAGGCTTCCAGCAGAATGCCGGGAGCGAGTCGATCGCGCAGGAGTACGGCTTCGCGCAGCATCTCTGCAGACATATTGTCCAGTAGCACAATATCGGGCTGACCTGTCAGCGCATCGCGAAGTTGATCAAGCGTATCGACCTCAACCTCGATGGATATTCCCGCCGAACTTTTCTGACGGGCGCGTCTGACGGCGCTCGAAACGGATCGGCTCGAATTACTACCTGCCGAATTCAGATTGGCAGCGCCCGATGACTCGCTGCAGGCATTTTCGGTCCAGGCCGCAAGATGATTGTCCTTGATCAGGACACCGTCGTAGAGTCCCATACGATGATTCGTGCCGCCTCCACATCGGACGGCGTATTTTTCGAGTAGCCGCCAACCGGGAAGCGTTTTGCGCGTATCCAGGACGACGGCGCGGGTTCCCTTCACCGCTTCGACATACCGGCGCGTCACGGAGGCGATGCCGCTCAGGTGAGTCAGGAAATTGAGCATCGTCCGCTCGCCCGTCAGCAACGAGTGTAATGGCCCGCTGACCGTTGCCACGACCGTTCCCCGTACGACAAGGCTGCCGTCATTTTGGTGAGCTTCCCATTGGAGCAAAGGGTCCAGTCTCGCAAAAACCAGTCGTCCGACAGGCGAACCGGCCAAAACTCCATCGGCTCGGGAAACGACCTGCACGGCCGCTACTTCAGAGGGATCAATCATAGCGGAACAGGTTAGATCTCCGGCGGACGCCAAATCCTCGGCCAAGGCCAGATCGATCAGCGTTTCGGCCGAGGATTGCGTCTGTCGATCAAACGTCCCTTCAATCATCGCAATACTTTCCGATTTCTTAGGTTCAGAACGAGGCAGAGCGTCCAAACAGGTGGGTCGCTGGCTTCGAGACAAAGATTCTGTTATCTCTTTTCCGCCTATTCTGCGGTTTTCGATCCGGCAGGACCATCCATCAAGAGAAAGTACCAAACATGGTTGAGCTGATCAGGAATCTGGTAACCCTGTTTGTTGCCGGTTGGCATGTCATCGTTTCGCTCCTTGTCGTCCTTGCTCCATGGACTCCGCTCATCGCTTGGGTGGCCTTCTGGCTGCTGGCGGTGAACTGGGTGAAGCTGCGGGGAGTGATCATCCAGGGGGGATGGGTGGGAGTGGTTCTGATCGGGTTCATGATGATTGTGGTGTGGGGAGTCGTGGCACCGCCGGACGATGGATCTCACCATCTGTTTGGGCTGAATGTCAGCAATTTTGTTGGGAAAACGGTCTACGTGACGGCGTTGCTGACCATTATGTTCCTGTGCGGATCCGTCCAGCTCTCGGGCGCGTGCGGCACGCTGGCCCAATTCCCTGAAGATTCGGCTGACGATGGTCATGGTCATGGGCACGATTCGCACGGTCATGATTCTCACGGGCACGATTCTCATGGGCACGACGATCACCAACATGATGGTCACGGTTCCGCGGCACACGACGTTCATGTCCATCACGCTGGCTCGCACTAGCCTGTTTTGACACGGCTCGCCTGCCAGGCTTCCGAAGTCGAACGGTGGTGGCGAGTTCCAAAGGGCCTTGTCGAGCCAATACGAGTCCCAATTATTCGATCGCCAACGGATGGGTATGCAGGAAGGTTAACTGCTGGATGTTCGCAAAACACGGCGATTTGATAATCCGTGTCTGGCCCGGGGTACTCGTGGCATGGATTGGTGTTTTGATTGTCGCATCGGTTTTAGCCCCCGCGCTGGATACGGTGGCGGAAACCGAGGAGTTCAGGTTTCTGCCACCGAGCAGTCCGAGTCATCAGGCTGAGGACCTGTTCCGCGACGCATTCCCTAATAAGCTCGTGCCAAGTCGAGTTGTGATCGTCGTTCGACGTCCGGAGCAGCCGGAAGGACTTCAGGATCGGGACTTGGAATGGATCGATGACGGGGTCTATGACAATGATCCCGATCGCGACTTCGAACTGACCGAGCGACTGATCAAGATTGCCGAGTCCGAGGGTGGGCTGGCCGAAGTCGCCGATCCCAAGGCGATCGTTCCCGTTGCCGCTGAGGACGCCAAGAAGGGAGACGTTCGACGTTCTTCCATCTCGGCCATTCGCACGTGGCGCGACCACACTCTGGGCCGATTACTCCGCAGTAATGACGGCCGAGCAACGCTCGTCCTCGTGGAATTGACAACCGACTTTCTGGATTCGCGCAATCAACCCACGATCAAGCAGATCGAAGACCTTCTGTTTAACGACATTGGATTCAAGAAGCACATTCCACCAGGGTTGGAACTGTCGCTCAGCGGAGAGGCGACCGTCGGTCGCGACATGCAGACCGCGGCACGGAACAGCGCCAAAGCGACGGAGCATTTGACGATTTTTCTAGTGGTCATCCTGCTGGCACTGATATACCAGGCTCCGCTACTGGCCCTCATTCCGCTGATCACAGTGTTCGTCGCCGTCCGGCTGACAATGTCGCTGCTGATTTTGATGGCGGCTCGGGGTTGGGTCACATTGTTCACGGGAGTTGAATCCTACGTGACTGTGCTGCTCTACGGAGCGGGAGTTGACTACTGCCTGTTCCTGATCGCCAGGTACAAGGAAGAACTCGATTCGGGTGCCACTTTTGATGAAGGGGTCATGAATTCTGTCGCGAAGGTCGGTGCCGCCATTGCCGCCAGCGCGGGGACGGTCATCTGCGGTATCGGCATGATGATGTTTGCCGAGTTTGGCAAATTTCGCCAAGCCGGTTTTGCGATCTCCTTTGGTCTGGTGATCGTGTTGCTTGCCTCGTTGACGTTTACTCCCGCACTGTTGCGGCTGGCAGGGCGCTGGGCATTCTGGCCGCAAATTCGAACGGAACGGGGCAATTCTGCCAGCGGTTGGCTGCCGACGGTGACGCTCGCCTCTCGATTGAGCGATGTTCGCTGGTTGCAGCAGTTTTGGGATGGAATCGGCAAACTATTGCTTGAACGACCCATGACGATCTGGCTCGCCAGCCTTGGATTGATGCTGCCGTTCGCCATAGTCGGCGTGATTTTTTATACGCATCTCAGCTATGGATTATTGTCGGACCTGCCAACGTCCTCGCCCAGCGTCCAAGGAACCAAGGCGGTGCAGGATCACTTTCCGGCGGGCGCCACCGGGCCAGTTACGATCCTATTGCAGAATCCAGCCATCGATTTTTCCGATGACACCGGAATCGAAGTGATTTCAGATCTGACGACTGCCCTGAATCGTCGGAAGCGCGAGTTGCAGTTGGCAGACATTCGAAGCGTATCGCACCCATTCGGAGGTGAAAAATCTTTCGATGAGAATGACGATTCCACCGCGACGCCGATTGCAAAGGCGCTACGCAGGAAGGAGACGCGGCGACGGTCGATTGATCACTATGTCTGTCGGCATGGGCAGAACACAGACCATGTGACTCGAATGGAACTGACGGCGGAGCTGGATCCATTTTCGCGAGACAGCATCAAACAACTTTCGCGAATGCAGGCAGAGATTCGGGCGATGCTGCCGGCTGACGTCAGCAAATCCACGGAGATCCTGGTGACGGGATCGACGGCGAGCATTCGAGACCTGAAATCGGTCACCGACCGCGACCAGATCCGGATCGATTGTCTGGTCGTTCTGAGCGTCTTCGCGATCCTGGTCGTGTTGCTACGCCACTTCCAAATCTGTGCGTACCTGATCGCCACCGTGCTGTTCAGTTACCTGGTTGCGCTGGGAGCAACGTACACCGCATATTGGCTGATCGATCCGCAGAACTTTGCGGGACTCGATTGGAAAGTTCCGATGTTCCTGTTCACGATCCTGATCGCGGTCGGCGAGGACTACAACATCTTCCTGATGACGCGCATTGAGGAAGAGCAAAAGGAATATGGCAAAGTCCAGGGGGTGATTCACGCCCTGCAGAAGACCGGGCGCATCATCTCCAGTTGCGGAATCATTATGGCCGGGACCTTCTGTTCCCTGGCTGCCGGTTCGTTGAGAGGAATGTGCCAGCTTGGATTCGCACTGGCGTTCGGGGTCCTGCTGGACACGTTCGTCGTCCGCCCGATCCTGGTTCCGGCTTATCTGGTGTTACTCCATACCGGACGATTCGGGCGACTCGGCAAGTATCTGGGGGCTGAAGAGGATCCCAGTCAAGCAGGGGGAACGGCTGGCGACGATCCTTCTGTGGCCGTTTGACGAATGGTGGCACGCGTCAAAAATCGCTCTTTGGCTCGAGTTACCGCTTCATAGCGCCAGACACAATGTGTCTTCATCGTAGATCATTTCGAACACATTCGCGAAGCCTTATTGGAAAGTGCTAATTTCATGTCGACGGATCGCCACCTCGCTCGACGCAGTAAACTGGTCCAGTCAGTTCGAAAGAGTGGAATCAGCGCACTGCTGGTGACCAATCCTCGGAACGTGACATATCTGACAGGGTTTACGGGTGAGGATTCTTACCTGTTGATCGGCCCCGGTCAGATCAGGCTCTTCAGCGATAGTCGATTCGAAACACAACTCCGCGACGAGTGTCCCGAGATTTCGGCTGAGATTCGCACGTCTCGACGACTGATGGCCGACTTCCTGGCTGACATTCTGCCCAGTCTTCCACTGACGAGCCTTGGAATTGAAGGCTCGTCGATGGTCGTGAGCGTGCGAGATCTATTGGCGGAAAAGCTGAAGCCAATTGATCTTGTGTCCCAATCCGGCTTAGTGGAAGAGTTGCGTGCGATTAAGGATGCCGATGAGATCGCAGAAATTCGGGCTGCAGTCCGACAGGCTGAGCGTGGATTTGAATTGATGCGTTCGATGGTGATGAAAGATCAGACAGAACGTCAGGCGGCTCATGAACTTGAGCACGGAATGCGCCGGTTCGGAGCGCTCAAGGCGGCATTCGAACCGATCATCGCGGTTGGAGATCACGCGGCATTACCTCATTACCGGGCAGGGCTTCGGTATTTTCACGAAGCGGGTTTCGCGTTGATAGACTGGGGTGCCGTGAGCGCCCGAGGGTATCACAGTGACTTGACGAGGTTGCTAGTCACAAGTAAGCTCCCGCCGAAACTACACCACGTGTACGGAGTTGTGTTAAAAGCTCAACAGGCGGGAATCGCTGCGATACGGCCTGGGGCGCGTTGTCAGGATGTCGATGCCGCAGCAAGAGCGGTCATTGAAGAGGCTGGCTATGCAAAGTACTTCGGACATGGATTGGGGCACGGGATCGGGTTGGATATTCACGAGTTGCCGCGACTGAGTCCCATTTCGACGGATGAGTTGAAACCGGGAATGATCGTGACGGTCGAACCGGGAATCTATTTGCCGGGTGTGGGTGGTGTTCGAATCGAGGACGACATTCTGGTGACACGCGACGGAGGTGAAGTACTCTCATCCCTGCCAAAAGAGGCACCGACTGCGGCGGGATCCTGAGTCTCTAACCTGATTCACTCCCGATGCGACACCGGCTGTCTGGAACAGCCGTGACATCTGGAACTTGAGAACTAATTTCCGAAACAACATGTCTGGGTGAACACGCCCGGGCCACGAACGATAACGATAAGGGAACCGCATGTCAGAAAATGCACCCTCCAGCGATGCTCCATTCGATCTCGATAAGTTGAAGCAATTGGTCGAAATGATGGAAAACCATGATTTGACCGAGATTCATCTGCGACGTGGCGACGAGCAATGGCGATTGCGTCGAGGCCCGCGTGAGGTGATCCACGCCGCTCCGCAGTATCAGCCGCAACCCATGGCGATGGCAGCACCAAGTCCCGCAGCCAATGCTCCAGCCGCCGTTGCCGCACCGGCTGCCGCGCCTGCGGAAACCACCGGGTTGATCGATATCAAGAGTCCCACTGTTGGAACGTTCTACGCTGCTCCGTCGCCCGGTGAACCGGCATTCGTCACCGTCGGATCCGTGGTCACGCCCGAAACAATCGTCTGTCTGATCGAGGCGATGAAGGTCTTCAACCAGATCCCGGCCGAAGTCAGCGGAACAATCACAGCCATCCTCGTGAAGAGCGGCGATGCGATCGAATTTGGCCAACCGCTGTTCCGCGTCAAGCCGTGATCGGTTCTTCGTGACACGACATTTCACTGTTTGAGGTCCACGCCCCACTTCCACACGGCTTCCTCTTCAGCATGTTCCAACGCATTTTGGTCGCTAATCGAGGCGAAATCGCCTTGCGAATACTTCGCGCCTGCCGCGAAATGGGAATTGAAACTGTCGCCGTCTGCAGCGAAGCGGATCGCGGTGCCGACTACTTGAAACTGGCGAATGAAGCGATCTGCGTCGGCCCGGCGCAAGCGAGTGGAAGCTATCTGCTGATCAAGAATATCATCAGTGCTGCTGAAATCGGAAATGTTCAAGCGATTCACCCGGGATATGGGTTTCTGTCCGAGAACGAACACTTCGCCGAAGTGTGCCGGAGTTGCAACATCGATTTCATCGGTCCCACCGCCGAAGCCATGGGGAAGCTTGGTGACAAGGTCACGGCAAAGGAAATCGCCAGGAATGCCCGTGTGAATCTGGTACCCGGGAGCGACGGGCTGATCGCAAGCGAAGAGGAAGCGCTTGCCATTGCGTCCAAGATCGGTTACCCGGTGTTGATCAAGGCAACGGCTGGCGGCGGCGGAAAGGGTATGCGAGTCGCTCGTAACGACATTTCGCTGAAAGCGGGCTTGAAGCAGGCTGCCGTCGAAGCGGAGAAGGCGTTCAACAACGCCGGCGTCTATCTGGAAAAGTACATCGAGAACCCTCGCCATGTCGAGGTGCAGATCATTGCCGACCTGCACGGTGACGTCGTCCATCTTTGGGAACGCGACTGTTCGTCGCAGCGACGACATCAGAAACTGATCGAGGAATCGCCCGCGCCGAACCTTCCACAAGCCGTTCGCGAAGAAATTTGCCAGGCAGCGGTTCGATTGATCAAGACGGCGAACTACACCAATGCAGGAACGGTCGAGTTCATCGTCGACAAAGAAAATCAGTTCTATTTCATCGAAGTGAATGCTCGCATCCAGGTCGAACACCCCGTGACGGAAATGATCTCGGGTATCGATCTGATCCAGCAGCAGATTCGCGTCGCCGCCGGGGAACCGTTGCCCTGGAAGCAGAGCGAAATTCCTTGCAACGGTTCTGCAATCGAAGTCCGCATCAACGCCGAAGATCCCGATAACGATTTCCGTGGGTCTCCGGGCAGGATCACCAAATTGAGAGTTCCCGGTGGGAACGGTGTCCGCTGGGATTCGCACGTCCATGAAGGTTATGTGGTCGGACCGTATTACGATTCGATGATTGGCAAGCTTATCGTCCACAAGCGATCGCGAGCCGAATCGATTGCCTGCATGAAGCGGTGCCTGGACGAATTCGTCGTCGAAGGAATCAAGACGACGATTCCACTGCTCAAGCGCATTTTCAGCAATGCCGCCTTTGTGGAAGGTCGGATGGACACAACGTTCATCGAACAGAAGTTACTGGCCAAGTAGCGGCGACCCGTTCGGAAAGCCGTACTCCATGCCCTGCCGCGGATCAGCGCAGAGCTTTGCCGGAGTTCTTTCGCATCGCTATACTTCGCGCGTTCCGTGACAGGACGTTCGATCGCGTCAACAGGATAGAAGCGGATTTCCCTTCGTGACCGCGATCTGAATGAGATCCTGCGGCTTCGTATCCGCCCGCGAGCTTGAAGAGGCTCGCATGGTTTCGATTTCGAATTTCGAGAGATTTTCCCAATGACAAACACGTATTCGGCACCTGGCAAGCGTCAGTTCAAGAAGGTTGCAATTCTGTTCTCCGGCGGTCCGGCTCCCGCTGCAAATGCGGTGATCTCCACGGCCGCAGCCAGTTTTCTGCGCCGCGGTACCGAGGTGCTGGCGATTCGTCACGGCTATTCGAAGCTGGAAAAGTTTGACGGCACGCAACCGCTTGTCGAAGACGAAGACTATATTCGGCTGACCGAAAAGGCGCTGCGACGAACGCGAAACACGGGCGGCATCCTGATGGGAACGTCGCGTGCCAATCCGGGAAAGTCTGTCTCGCATCCATCGCATCTGAGCGATCCGGAACGGACGAAGCGTCTGCGTGCCGCATACGACGGATTGCGGTCCATCGGGGTCGAAGCGTTGATGTCCATCGGGGGCGATGACACCCTCAAGACAGCCAACAAGTTCCAGTTGTTCCAGAATTATCTGCCTGCCGAGATGCCGCGCATTCCCGTCGTCCACTTGCCCAAGACGATCGACAACGACTATTTCGGAATCGACTTCACCTTCGGGTACTTCACGGCCGTCGATGTCATGGCGAGGGAGATTCGAAACCTGCTGGCCGATGCCGAAGCGAATTCGGCTTATTTCATCGTTGAAGCGATGGGACGTAGTGCCGGATGGCTGGCATACGGCGCCGCCATCGCTGGCGAAGCAAGTCTGGTGTTGAGCGTGGAAGACATTGCACCGGAAGACCGGACCGTGGAAAAGACCGTTGTCGACGACAAGGGCGCGTTCATGGGATACGACGACATTCGCAATCCCGGCGAAAAAATCGTCGAGCACGAGATTATGAATTACGACGCATTCGTCGCTCGTCTGGTCGAAACGATTCGCGTCCGCGAGACCAATGGCCGTGGGTTTGGCGTGATCGTGCTGGCCGAAGGTCTGGCCGAATTGCTTCCCGCAAAATTCCTCGTCGGCATCAAACGCGACGATCACGGACACATCAAAGTTTCGGATGTCGACTTGTATCGCAAGGTCGCGAAGTGGGTGTCTGCCAGTTACACGAAACTGACGGGACGCGAAAAGAAGTTCACACCACTGCAACTGGGTTACGAAACGCGGTGCGCTCGTCCGCTGGCTTTCGACGTGATTCTCGGCAGTCAACTGGGAGTTGGTGCTTACCGAGCATTGGCCGAAGAAGGATTGAGCGGCGTGATGGTTTCTGTCGAAGGACAAATGAAACTGAAGTACGTCCCGTTCGAGCAACTCGTCAACCCGACGAACCTAGTCACCGAAGTTCGGCATATCATTCCCCAATCCGACTTCCACCTGCTGGCCCGATTCCTGGAACATTATCCAGACCACAAGTAGAGACAGAGCCTTAGTACAAAATCAGAGCAGATGTCACGTCGCCGTGAACGTACGTGGCCTGCTCTCTTTTTTTCGAACCGCATTCTATTCTGGCGGCTGCCCCGAGCGTCCCGGGCGATTCGTCGTCAACCAGACGAACGTTTTGCCCGCTTCGTCTTGCCAGATTTCCGGAGAGAGTTTCTTGGGAACAACCATGTTCTTCAGAGCGCGGCTCCACGTCGCCTGCCCCTTCTTGAAAGAGACCGTTGTCTTGTCCAGATCGATCTTTTTCTGCTCAATTTCGTGGTAATCGATCAGAATTGGGATATCGGTCAGCTCCGTGATCGTCGGCAGCAAGTCGGTCAGATTGACTTGGTTCAATTCGATCGAAGTCAGCGCGAAAAACTTCGGAGCGGCCTTCAATCGCTGTTGTTGCATCGGCCATCCGACCGGCCACTGATCCTTGCATTCGCCCAGCGGTTCGATCGAAATCTCCAAGCCACCTGTCGGCGTTCGGTTTGGGCGAAATCCCAAACCACAATCGTTCAAGGCGACTGCCAGTGCGGTGGCGGCACTGAATCCACGGACGTCCTGACGCGCCCGAGTCCTTGCCCCTGGTCGCTTGAGCAACTCATTTGCTGCCTGAGTCCATCGAACGGAGTATTGCGCCGGGATTGGCAATTCAGACACGGCCTGACGCACCGGAATATCGCGAGCATCCTTTTCGGCAGGCTTCAGCAAGTTATCGTAGAACTGATTGAATTGAGCCTTGGTAAGGCCCCACATCGGCTGGCCTTCAGGCGTCCCCTGGACTCCATACGTTTTTAGTTCGGTAATCCATTCTCGCAATTTTGCTCCGTCGGACAATTCGAACGTTCGACCACCCAGCGACGCTCGTCCGGCGCGATCCAAAGTTCCGACGACAGTCACATAGCGAAGCGCTCCCACTTCGCGTTCGCGCATGCCCGGCTTTTCGGTCCCTGTCGACTGCTGAATCTGTACGGTGACATCGAGCGGTTCCAGGAACTTCACCCATTGTTGCGAGTGCAAGGCCCCACCGTCGGGACTGCTGATCAGCTTGATCTCGACGATGGTCGAACTGGGCGTGCCGGATGCCGCAGAAGGGGAAACCGATCGACCGGTTGCTGGCCGTGGGCCCTGTGCTCTTGCATGGTCAATCGGCAAAAACATCAGGCACAGGGCGATTGGGAGATTCGGCCATCCTCGGCGTGCGGCGTGCGGTGTCATCTCGGCTCTTCCCTGTGACGAAACGAGATTGCGATCCTCGCTTATGGTACGTGGCGGGGCGACAATGCGACAAGATTGGTTCAACAGGGAGTTCAGTTGCTCCTGGAAACCGGCTCCAGAAACCATCCGGTCCGTTCGTAAACGGGAGCGGGTGAAAGCGGCATTGCATCGCCCGAAATTCGCAAGATCGCCCATCGCATCGCCAATTCGATGCAATCATTATCGACCTTGCCTCCGACCAATTCCTTCAGCGCGCCGAGTTGAGATTTCCCTTGCAAGCGGCCAATCGTCAGAGTGCTCGTTCGGCGGACCTCCAGGTATT